>ENA-UOOR01000700-UOOR01000700.1-fermentation-metagenome-genome-assembly--contig:-NODE-700-length-44892-cov-16.004929_pt1 | contig 44892 bp, 36 predicted proteins | sample MGYA00245780_ERZ724029 | MGnify/ENA primary metagenome ERZ724029 (study PRJEB28704, sample SAMN03018315) | fermentation metagenome | biome: anthropogenic terrestrial biome; feature: soil; material...
TAAGTAATCCAACAGAGATACCAAGTGTATTAAGCAGAAAGCGAAACCAATTTTGTTGGATTTCTCTGGAAATTACTTTTAGATAGTGTTTAATCATAGGTGCAATTATTTAATAATTAGCTCATCAGCATCTCCAAAATTTGCATAGCCTGTTGTAATCACCTTTTCTCCGGGTTCAAGACCTCCAATGATTTCATACTGTACAGGATTTTGCCTGCCCACGGTTATAGGTGTTCGAATAGCTTTATCTCCTGAACTATTTACTTTATATATCCACTGTCCGCCTGTTACCTGGAAAAAGTCGCCCCTTGGAATTATAACTGCATTATCGGGTTGATCAAGCTCTACCTGTATGCGATAGCTTTTGCCTATTCTAACATTATCGGGTTTTTCTTCAGTAAAAATTAGTTCAACCTGAAACTGGCGGTCTCTTACTTCAGGTACTACTTTTGATACTTTAAGCGGGTATTTCTCTCCCTGATAGGTTACTGATGCAGGCAGTCCTACCATTACTCTATCAATATAATACTCACTTAGTTGTGTTCTGATTTTAAAGTTGTCCATCACTTTTATTTCACCAATGTTTTCTGATTGTCTGACCTGCTGACCAAGTGTTACGTTTAAGAAACTTAGCTGACCGCTTATTGGTGCCCTGACAACCAGGTTATCCATGCGTTTGCCTGCATGAGTGGAGTTTTTACGTGCTCTTTCCAGGTCGTTGTTCATCAATTCGCGTCTTAGTATGGTTGCTGCACTGTCGTGACGCAATCCTTCCAGTTGGAGTGCAGTGTTTTTGGTTTTATAGATATATTCTTCATGTTGTACATCAAGTTGTGCTTTGCTTTTCACACCCATATTAAATTCTTCCATTCCCAGAGCATAGTCTTTTTCCAGTCTGCTGAGTTCATATTCTGCCTGAAGTGTTTGTTGTTTCAAAAGTAGGGATTTTTGCTCCATTTCAAGCCTTTTCTCCTGATAAAGTATGCGTTGCGATTCCCATTCTGCCTGTTGCTCTTCTATTGTGCGCTCAAGTTCAGGGTTTTGAAGTGTCATAATGGTGTCACCCTGATGAAGCATAGTGCCCTCTTCTGCAACGATTTGTTGGACCATTCCTGATTCAAGTGCATTGAGTTTTATAGTAAGAATGGGCTGAATGATACCCTCCGCATCTACATAATCAAGAAAGGGTGCTTCTGTTACATCGGCAATAACAATCCTTTCGCTGTTTACACGTAATTTACGACCTCCTGAAACTGCAAGAAGTACATACACAAGAAATGCTATAAATGCTGTTCCGCCAAGAATATAGTATTTGTACTTCTGCCAGACGGATCTCTTTGGAAGTGCCTTATCCATAGAGGAGTCACGCGATTCATGAAATGTATCTTTATTGTCCATTTTCAGTTTGAATAATCTTACTATTGTTTTCAAAATCATAGCCTGTGATACTGCGTATGCCGTAGTACAGGCTCCAGTAATTTTGTAGTTCCCTGATATATGCTTGTTGAGAACGATCTTTTTCTTCAACAGCTGAATTAAGGTCGAGTACACTTGATTTGCCAAGCAGATACAGACGGTAGGCCACATTGTTTCTGCGTACGGCACGATCGGCTGTTTTATATGCTATTGCTACTTTATCTGCCTGCAAATTGAACTGTTTTACCATTTTTATTACATTGGCTTCGAAATCTGTTCTTGCCTGTTCCATATCAATTTTCACCTTCTCGAGATTACTTCTTGCCACTTCTATCTGACCTTTGCCAACGCCCCAGTCGAGTATTGGAATACGTATCCCTAAGCTCACCAATTGCTGATCTAAAGGGTTTCTGTATGAGTCCCTGAAGTTACTGTTGGTTTGAGAAAGGCCGAACTCTGCATATAAATCCGCTTTTAATCCTCGTGATGCTTTTGCTCTTGCAACTGCACTCTCACTTTCGAGTTCGCGGAGTGTATAATATTCTATATCCGGGCTGTTTTCATGAGCATAATATACAGCCTCTTCCACCGGAACCATGAAGTTTGGAATGTTATCACTTACTTGCACTTCAATCTCAATATTATTAGTTATTCCCAGAAAACTTCGAAGATCTAGAATCATATCATCCATCTCGATACGGGCATTCATCATATTTGTTTGCTCAGAGAGGTAGTTAATCTCCAGTTGCAGCATTTCGTTTTCTGTGATGGTTCCTATTTCATATCTGCCTTCAGCATATTGATACAACGTATCTGCAGCTGCATAATTATAGGCTGCCGATTGCCAGCTGTTTTGTGCCAGAGCCAGCTGATGAAATTTCATAGCTGCCGTGGCTGCTACAAGTTCTTGTGTTTCGGTGTAAGCTTTTTGGGCTTGTGAATATCGTATAGGTTCTATTTCTTTATTCCATTTAAGGTAATTGTAACCCAGGAGATTTTGTGAGTAACCGATTACTACAGGTGTTGATTTATAGGACAGTGTATTATCTGTAAACAGATCGAGTCGCTGCAGTCCTGTTCTCATATATATACTGCCTCCAAGGAGTGGGATGTTTTGGTTTATGGTAATAGCTCCATCATTCAGAAGTTGATTACGGTGAACAAAACTATCACTTCCATCGGGCAGGGTTACTGAGCTGATTGAGCGATTTAACGTGGAATATGTGTTAAGCGTTACACTGGGCAGATAATTAGCTTTGTGTGAGCGCCAATTCCAGTAGGATGCACGGTATTGATGCCGAGCGGCGACTGCTTGTGGCGATTGATTTCGGGCTAGCGCGACCGCTTCGTCCAGGGTAAGACGAAGCGTGTCTTGCGCTATGGATTGCCCTATTGAAAATGAAAATAAAAATAAAACTATAATTTGTTTCATTATAAATAGATTCCTACTTTGACATAAGCAAAGTGTGTGCCAAATAGGTATATACTTGATATATAGCTATATTGAGGAATTGTAAATTTGAATTACTGTTCGTTTCCGCACAAAAGAAGTTCGTTTTCGCACATACATTCAATAGTTATTTTACATATCTTTGAAAAACTGTTTAAACAGACAGGATATTTCAAAGTTGAAGTTTGGATGTTTCTGGAAAATAATCAAGAATAATAATCTTCATTTAATGCAAAAGCAAGGCAAAATATTAATAGTTGATGATAACGAGGACATACTTTTCGCACTGAATTTGCTGTTGCAACCTTTTGTGGAAAAGGTGAAAGTAACATCCAAGCCTGAGCGGATTGAGCATTTTATGCAGACTTTTGAGCCAGATGTGATCCTGCTGGATATGAACTTCAACAAAGATGCAGACAGCGGCTTGGAGGGCTTTAATTGGCTTAAAAAGATAAAGAAGGCTGATCCTGATATGGTGGTTATCTTTATTACGGCTTATGCGGATATGGAAAAGGCTGTTCAGGCGATTAAGGCGGGAGCAACTGATTTTATTCCTAAACCATGGGAGAGGGAGAAATTACTGGCTACAATTTCTTCTGCTGTTGAACTTAGAAATAGTCGCAAGGAGGTCACTAATCTTAAACAAAAAGTGGCGGCGCTTGAGAGCAATCGTGCTTATCCTGAAATAATAGGTGAGAGTGAAGCTATCCAGTCGCTTTTTGAAACGGTTGAGAAGTTAAAAGATACTGATGCTAATATACTTATACTTGGCGAAAACGGCACAGGCAAAGATCTGTTTGCCAATCTTCTGTATCAGACTTCACCGCGTACAGGAAAGCCTTTTGTTCATATTGATCTCGGGAGTATTCCTGAACAATTGTTTGAAAGCGAACTATTTGGTCACGAGAAAGGTGCTTTTACTGATGCCAGGAATGAGAAACCGGGCAGGTTTGAAATTGCTGCCGGGGGAACTCTTTTTCTCGATGAGATTGGTAATTTATCACCTGCAATGCAGGCAAAATTGTTGAGTGCTATTGAAAAGCAGCAAATTATAAGATTGGGATCTACTAAACCTGTATCAATTAACGTACGATTGATTTGCGCAACTAATGCTGACATTCATAAGATGGTTGCAACTGGTGATTTTCGTCAGGATCTTCTTTATCGGATAAATACAGTTGAACTTCATATTCCTCCGCTCAGAGAAAGGAAAGGTGATATTGAGCTTCTTGCTGATTTTTTTCTTGACAGGTATAAAAAGAAATATAAGAAAGATATCAGAAATATATCTTCGTCTGCAATCAAAAAGCTGAATGAATATTCGTGGTCGGGAAATGTTCGTGAGCTGCAACATGCAATAGAAAGGGCAGTAATTTTATCATCCGGGTTCACTCTTACATCTGACGATTTTATTTTGAAGCCACCTCCTTCAAGGAAGCTTAAGGAGGCTAATCTTAATCTGGAGCAGCTTGAAATGAAAGCAATTGAAAATGCATTGATTAAAGCCGAAGGTAATATGAATCATGCAGCCGAATTGCTTGGGATATCGAGGTTTACTCTTTACAGGAAGATAGAAAAGTATGGTCTATAAATGAAGATCAAATCCAAACATATATTCTTTTTGAAAATAGCGGTAATAGTATTGTTATCATTAGGCGGCGCTTGGCTATTCTGGAATGGTTTTTATTTTTCTACTCTTTTTATTTTAATTGGAATTGTTGCTATTGCTGTTTCTCTTTATTATGATCGTAAAAAGCTGATTGAGAGGATGGGTCGTATGATTGGAGGGATAAGAAATGCTGATTATACTACACATTTCAATACTTATCATTCTAATGATGAGCTCGACAGATTAATGGAGGAGATGAACGAGGCTTTGGAGATGTTTAGAACACGAACTCATGATTCCATGGTGGAGGAGGCTGAGAATAAGGCTTGGCAGAAACTTATCAGTGTACTTACTCATGAAATTATGAACAGTATAGCACCAATTATATCTCTTTCTGAAACGCTTGCTGAGCGTGAAGTTGACAAGGAAAATGAGACTGAGGAGTACAAAATAATGAAACAGGCTTTGGAAACCATCCACAGGCGAAGTAGGGGATTGCTTTCATTTGTAGAGAATTATCGTAAACTTACCCGGCTACCGCAGCCTACATTACAGCCTATAGCTCTAAAACCGATGCTGACTTCACTGCAACAACTTACTTCACCAAACGGGATTGATTTTTCTTATGAAGTTTATCCTGAACAATTGATTTTGAATGCTGATAAAGGTATGGTAGAGCAGTTGCTGTTGAATCTTTTGAAGAATGCAATGGAGGCTTGTGAAGGGATAAAAGAACCTAAAATTGAGGTAAGAGCTGAAAAGATTGGTGACAACATAAGGATTACTGTTTCTGATAACGGACATGGAATTTCAACTGAAGTACAGGATAAAATATTCATCCCCTTTTATTCAACTAAGGCTCACGGTTCGGGAATAGGGTTAAGTCTTTGCCGGCAAATTGTAATTCGACATAAAGGCAAAATATCCGTGCAGTCGGATTCCAAAAGAACAAACTTCAAAATCGAATTTCCCTTAAACATCTGATATCGTCAATATTTCAACTTTAAGTTGCAATTTATGCGATTATGATTTCTATTCAATATATATTAAATTTGTAATGATATTAGATAAAGCAAATTATGAAAGATCTTGAACAGAAATTATTAGATAGGGGAGTTAAACCGACTGCAGTACGACTGTTGATATTTAAGGCAATGGTGGAGTATCCACAGGCATTTAGTTTAGCAGATCTTGAAATTATTGCAACTTAGTTGCGGGATTTAACACCTAACTTTGCCATGTAAAATTAGATTTTAATATGGAACAAGATACAGTTAAAAATATAGAGAGTATTTGCAATGAAGAGGTAAACTGCAGCTGCGGAGAGATTAGTATGGATTCTGTTAAGAGTGAATCTTCATGGAAAACCTACATGCCTTTACTTGTTACAGTTATCCTTTTTATAGGAGGTCTTCTGTTTGATCATGCTATTAAACAATCTTTTTTCAGGGGTTACGTTCGCCTGCTTTGGTATATTCTTGCTTATCTGCCAGTTGCGCTGCCTTCTATTAAGTATGCGGTAGCTGCAATATCACAAAAAGACTTTTTCAACGAGTTTACACTGATGATAGTTGCCACGCTGGGTGCATTTTTAATAGGTGAGTATCCGGAAGCTGTTGCTGTCATGCTGTTCTATTCAATTGGAGAGATGTTTCAGAATTCGGCAGTATTAAAAGCAAGAAAAAATATTAAATCTTTACTTGATGTCAGACCTGATAGTGCAACCGTTGTAAGAAACGGAATAACTTCGGTTGTTTCTCCAGAAACGGTTTCAATAGGTGAGATAGTGCAAGTTAAAGCCGGAGAGAAAATTCCACTGGATGGTAAATTATTGTCTTCCAAAGGTAGTTTTAATACTTCTGCACTAACAGGTGAAAGTGTTCCAAGAACAATACGTGAGGGTGAGCCTGTTTTGGCAGGAATGCTCAATATCAACAGTGTTATTGATTTCAGGGTTGAGAAAAAATACGAAGACAGTTCTCTTGCCCGTGTACTTGAAATGGTGCAGGAGGCTTCTTCTCGTAAGTCAAAGACAGAGCTTTTTATTCGAAAGTTTGCACGAATATACACTCCAATCGTGTTTACACTTGCATTGGCAATTACTGTAGTACCTTTGTTTATTGTCGCAGATTATGTGTTTTCCGACTGGCTGTACCGTGCACTGGTGTTCCTGGTAATTTCTTGTCCCTGTGCATTAGTTATTTCTATACCTTTAAGTTATTTTGGAGGTATAGGTGCTGCTTCTCGAAATGGAATTTTGTTTAAAGGGGGTAATTATCTTGATATGATTGCCAAAGCTAATACTGTGGTGATAGACAAGACAGGGACTCTAACCGAAGGTGTGTTTCAAGTACAAAATGTTGAGTCTGTTTTCCCTGACAGAGATATAATGATAGAACTTGCTGCAGTGCTTGAATCGAAATCAAATCATCCTATTGCTAAGGCAATTTTAGAGCACTTTCAGATAAATTTCACATCTGACTATAATATTTACTCTGACTATAATATTGAGCAAGTAGAAGAGATTGCAGGACACGGAATAAAGGGTTTGGTAAACGGACGGGAGGTACTTGCCGGAAATTCTAAGTTGATGATACTTCACGATATTAAATACGATCACAAAATAGATGATATTAGGGAAACGGTTGTCGCAGTTGCCATCGACAAAGAATATTCAGGTTATTTCGTGATTTCGGATAAAACGAAAGAAGACTCTTTGAATTCAATTCAGCGACTAAAAAAATTAGGCATACAAACCATAATGATGTTGAGCGGTGATAAAACGTCAATTGTTGAGGATGTAGCTGAAAAGCTTAATATCGACCTCGCTTATGGTGATTTATTGCCTGAAGATAAAGTCAATCATATTGAGATGTTAAAGAAAGATTCGGATAACTTTGTTGTTTTTGTTGGTGACGGAATTAACGATGCACCGGCATTGGCTATTAGTGATGTGGGGATTGCCATGGGTGGTATGGGTTCGGATGCTGCAATTGAGATAGCAGATGTTGTTATACAGACCGACCAGCCATCAAAAATTGCTACTGCTATACAGATAGCTCGTTCTACTCGTGCAATAGTTATTCAGAATATTGTGTTTGCCCTGGGTGTAAAGTTTCTTGTAATGTTATTAGGAGCTTTGGGCATAGCTTCGATGTGGGAAGCAGTGTTTGCCGATGTGGGCGTTTCACTGATTGCTATACTCAACTCAATCAGGATATTAAGGAAAGAATTTTAATAATCCGAATAAGCTTCAAACCAACCTCATTACTCTGTCAACAGCATCATCAACCTGAGCAATCGACTCCAGACCTAATGTCATGCAGTGGGTATTGCCTTTTGTAAGGGCATATTTGATTGATTGCTCTCTTTCATCATCTTTTACATGTCGTCCCTCCCCAAATATTTTCATTCCAATCACACCTATCCCTTTTTCTTTGGCTTTCCCAAGGAGTTCACTCACCGCATCTGGAGTATTATCCATGTTACTTTGAAAAGGATTGATTCGGGCTAAAATAATATCTACCCAGGGGTTGTCTACTGCTTCAACCATTGCTTCCCAATTGTGACAGGAGACGCCAACAGCCTTAACAATTCCATCCTCTTTTGCTTTTGATAATCCCTCCATGTAATGTTTACGATTGTTGCTCCACCCTGGTTTTGTAAGGCAGTGCATCAGTAATATATCAATGTAATCAGTGTCCATCTCTGTACGATAACGGTCGAGTGTTTCCCGAACATCTGCAATATTTTCAGAACCATCTTCGTGTGTCCATATTTTTGTGAGGAGGGTAATCTTTTCGCGTGGCATAGTTTTTATCGCATGTCCTACATAAGGGTGGGAGCCGTAAGAATCGGCCATATCGAAGAATGTGATGCCTCTGTCGTAGGCATGATTTGCCATTGCAGCAAATTTATCCATGCCTAACCTAGTTTGATTGGATGCCTTGGAGCCTCCTATTGTGCCTGTGCCTAATGCTATACGGGAAACAGTGAGTCCGCTGTTACCCAACTTAACTTTATCAACTTTGATTTCGGGCCTTAGGTCTATATTGAATGAGCCTTGTCCGGCAACGGTGAGACCGGCAAAACCTGCTAATCCGGTGTGAATAAAACTACGGCGAGATATTTTTTTCATCGATTTACAGATTTTCTATTGTTATTATTTTAACGAGAATATCAAAAGTAGAAAATAAATTCAATAAATCAAGTAGTTGGGTTGAGAAAATTCTCCATTTACCTACGAAGGTAAAAACTATGTAGTCTATTTCTATATCTTAAGTGCCTTTTTGAGTGGTATTATGGTTTAGCTTAGCTGTTTATCACCCCGTCTTAAAGAGTACTTCAACCTGAATTTGGTCTTACCTTGCTCTGTTTTAAAAGGAGATTATAAGGACGAGGTAAGAGGAATGTAAGGGTAAAGTAATAGTAAAGTAGAACTGATTCATTCTCCTTCAAAGAAATCGTTGTCAATTGTATTAAGTATTTCTAAAATAGGTATAAAAGCTTCATGATATTTCGGTAGTTCCATTTTATTACAATTATAATATTGAAGTGTATATCTGATGTATCTTATGTAGATGTAACTATTTCAATTCTGCTAACTTAATTAAAAATATGTGTTAAGAGGAAAGATTATGTGATAATTCTAAATATTGCATACAGAAATGTTATCATCTGTATATAGTTTGACGTGTATCGTCAAAATGATTTTATAGCTTTGCAATAGATCAATTTATTTAAATAGAAAAGTATACAACTTGAGTGAAAAGGCAATAAAATAAAAAATTGTAGTTAAATGAATTAATTAAGATGAAAGACGAAATGCTAAGTATTAAGAATAAACTCTTGGATTTTTATGGTTTCAAAGAATATGAGGATGGAGAAATATTTTGTGTCCTAGAAGATTTAAAATAAAATGATATTTTATTAGTTTTTTCTTATCTTTACATAAAATAAATATAATGTAGCTTGTATTATTTTATTCTATTCTTTTGTTAATGATTTGATCTGTACGATGAAGATATTCGATAATATAAATAGTATAGTTAAAGACGATTTAATACAAACTATAACAAAAGGTAGCAAAGTATCTGTTGCTTCTGCCTGTTTTTCTATTTATGCATTTGAAGAGCTGAAAGAACAACTTCAGGGTATTTCTGAGCTGAATTTTATATTTACATCACCTACCTTTATTAAAGAGAGAGAACTTAAGGAGAAACGAGAGTTTTACATACCTCAACTTAACCGAGAAAGGAGCTTATATGGTACTGAGTTTGAGATTAAACTCCGTAATGAGCTTTCACAAAAAGCGATAGCCAAAGAATGTGCCGAGTGGATTAGAGAAAAGGTGAAGTTTAAGTCTAACGTTACCAACGAGCAAATGGGTGGCTTTATCAACGTTGTGGCTGAGGAAGAACTTACCTACTTCCCAGTCAATGGATTTACAACTACTGACTTGGGCTGCGAGAGAGGTAATAACCTGGTAAACTTTGTATCTAAGATTGATGCACCGCATAGCGAGAACTATATAAATGTCTTTAAAGAGATATGGCAGGATAATAAGCGACTTAAAGATGTAACTGAACAGGTAATTGAAAATATTTCAAATGTATATAAGGAGAATTCACCAGACTTCATTTATTTTCTGACACTCTACAATATTTTCAATGAATTTTTAGAGGATATATCAGAGGATGTACTCCCTAATTCTGCCACTGGTTTCAAATCTTCTGAGATTTGGAATATGCTCTATAACTTTCAGCAGGATGCAGTACTTGCCATTATCAACAAGTTGGAGAAGTACAACGGTTGCATACTTGCCGACAGTGTGGGATTAGGAAAGACCTTTACAGCCCTTGCGGTAATCAAATACTACGAAAACAGGAACAAGTCGGTACTTGTACTTTGCCCCAAAAAGCTCAATGATAATTGGATTACATTCAGAAGTAATGTAACTAACAATCTGATAGCAAAAGATCGCCTGCGTTACGATGTATTATATCATACAGACCTGTCACGAGAGAGTGGAACGTCAAACGGACTACCATTAGACAGAATAAATTGGGGTAATTATGATTTAGTTGTAATAGATGAAAGTCACAATTTTAGAAATGGCGGACAGACTTACGGAGATGAAGATGATAAGAAAGAGAACCGTTACTTAAAGCTTCTAAACAAGGTTATTCGTGAAGGTGTAAAAACAAAAGTGCTGATGTTGTCCGCTACTCCCGTAAACAACCGTTTCTTTGATCTGCGTAATCAAATTGCTCTGGCTTATGAAGGATATTCTGAAAAGATTGATGAACTTCTTAATACTGAAAAGTCAATTGATGATATATTTCGTTATGCACAAGCTGCATTTAATAAATGGAGTAAGTATGACAGTGACCAAAGAACCACAGAGAATTTACTTGAACTATTAGATTTTGACTTCTTTGAAGTATTAGACAGTGTTACTATAGCACGATCGAGAAAACACATCGAAAAATACTACAATACCGAAGCAATCGGTAAATTTCCTGAAAGATTAAAACCTATTTCAATCAGACCATCCTTAACAGAAAAGGAAGGTGCTATTAATTATAATGAAATATATGAGTTGTTAGTACAGCTGAACTTAAGTATATACACACCTTCCGCCTATATCTTTGAAAGTAAAAAAGATAATTACGAAAACATGTATGGCAGCGATATGGGAAATGTCTTCTTCAGACAATCAGACCGGGAAAGTGGTATCAGAAGACTAATGAACATCAACCTGCTTAAAAGACTCGAAAGCTCTGTACATTCATTCAGATTAACCGTTTCTAAAATAAAGAAGCTGATAGATGACACAATTGATTTGATTGAAAATAATACCGGTGCAAAAGTTAATTTAGAAGAGTATGTAAGCGATGCAGATTTGGAATTGGACGATCAGAACACCGATTTGTTTGTAGGCAGAAAAGTACAAATCGCCTTGAATGATATGGATACCTTATCTTGGCATAGATCTTTGGAAAGAGATAGCAATATATTAAAAATGCTTCTGTATTTTGTTGATGACATTACACCTGAACACGATCATAAGCTTCAAACCCTACTGGAAACACTAAATGATAAGATTGAAAACCCAATCAACGGAAACAATAAAAAGGTGATCATTTTCACGGCTTTTTCAGACACTGCAGAGTATCTTTATGAGAATGTGAGCCAATATATCAAAACTGAATTTAACCTCAATACAGCCCTTATAACAGGCTCTGTAGATGGGAGAACTACTGTGCCTCGATTGAAGAATGATATGAACACTGTGCTTACATGTTTTTCACCAATATCCAAACAAAGAGACCTGTTGTTAAACGGTAAAAACAGAGTAGACAGCGATATTGACATACTCATAGCTACAGACTGTATTTCTGAAGGTCAGAACTTACAGGATTGTGATTATCTGATTAACTACGACATACATTGGAACCCTGTGCGGATAATACAACGCTTCGGAAGAATTGACCGCATTGGCAGCCGGAATGAGGTTATTCAGTTAGTTAATTTCTGGCCCGACTTATCATTAGACGATTACATTAACCTGAAAGGAAGAGTGGAAACACGAATGAAGATTTCCATAATGACATCAACGGGAGATGATAACCTTATTTCTGAAGAAGAGAAGGGCGATTTAGAGTATCGTAAGAAGCAGCTGCAACGGTTGATGGATGAGGTGGTAGATTTAGAAGATATGACTACTGGTATATCAATAATGGATTTGGGACTTAATGAGTTCAGGTTAGATCTGCTTGAGTATATGAAGACCAACCATAACGTGGAGCATGCTCCATACGGACTTCATGCTGTTGTTTCATCTAAAGGTGCAGATACCCCCAAAGGTGTATTCTATGTATTGAGAAACATTAGCAAATCTGTTAATATTGATAAGCAGAACAGGCTTCACCCATTCTACATGGTTTATATATCGGAGGATGAAAAGATAGTGTGTAATCATATCTCTCCTAAAAAAACATTAGATTTAATGCGTTATCTTTGCAGAGACAATACTGAGCCTATACTTAAGCTTTGCAGAGAATTTAACAAAGAAACGCATGATGGAAGAAAGATGGGTAAATACTCCAAATTGTTGGAAAGTGCCATATCTTCAATTATACATGTAAAAGAAGAAAAAGATATGATGAGCTTCTTTAATGATAAAGAAACTACTTCGGTAATAAATAAGATAACCGGACTTAGTGATTTTGAGTTAATCTGTTTTTTAGTTGTGAAATAAAAAAGTATTTATGTTATTTCCTGAAAGCACATATATTGGGAAGCGTATTCCTAAAGAGGGTTTTTATAGCAAAGCAGACCTGAATGCCACGCAAAAGAGAGCTTTTGTAGAAGACATTGAGTCGATAGTATGGCGAAACCTTCTTTCAGAAAATACGCTAAATGTGAGTAAGGGAGAAAAAGTAACGCAAATAGACATTATTCAAATTAATTTAAAGCAGAGAGAATATAATAAGACCATACTGGATGTAATTGAAAAGGCAATACCAAGGCATTTGGTTTTTATACTTACTATCAACAACAGTCGGCAGCTATGTATAAACTACAAGGAAGAATTCCAAAAAGGGAAATACAAGATTGTAGAAAGTTTCAGTACCGATTGGCTAAATGATGGTGAAGCAGTTTTAAATATTCAGGGACACGATTTAGACAGAGTGTATGAGAACTTTGTGTACCAAATAGCAAAAGGTAGAATTATAAAAGCTGATGGAGTAGAACTTTCAGAAACTATTCAGAAGTTGCAAGAAATAGAGAAAATAAAAAAACGGATTGCTGAATTGGAAGTGAAAAAGCGAAAAGAGAAGCAGTTTAATATGCAGTTGAAGATTGCTAATGAGATAAAGAGATTGAAAATACAGCATTATGGCAAAGAACAATAGAATAAATGTAAAAAACACTGAAATCCTTATCTATACTGATAACGCAGATGAATTTATTAGCATAACTGATATTGCCAGATATAGAGATTCAGAGCGAAGCGACTATATTCTGCAAAACTGGATGCGGAACAGAAGTACTATTGAATTTATGGGACTTTGGGAATCTTTTAATAATCCTGATTTTAATTCCATCGAATTCGATGGAATTAAAAATCTATCAGGATCAAACAGTTTTTCATTAACCCCAAAAAGATGGATTGAAGCTACTAACGCCAAAGGAATTGTTTCGAAAACAGGGCGTTATGGTGGCACTTTTGCCCATATAGATATTGCATTTGAATTTGCATCGTGGTTGAGTGCAGAATTTAAATTTTACTTAATCAAAGAATACCAACGACTCAAAGAAGAAGAGCAAAGACAAATTGGCTGGAGTGCCAAACGTGAACTGGCAAAACTTAATTATCATATCCATACAGATGCTATCAAGCAAAACTTAATCCCAAAGGAACTTTCTAAATTACAAACATCTATTGTCTATGCCAATGAAGCGGATGTACTGAATGTAGCATTGTTTGGAGTTACAGCAAAACAATGGAGAGACACTAATCCAGATGCAAAAGGTAACATACGAGATTATGCAAGTATTAATGAATTGATATGTTTGAGCAATATGGAGAATATAAATGCGGTATTAATAAACGAAGGTTTGTCTCAAAAGGATCGTTTGATGAAACTTAATGCTATTGCTATACAACAAATGAGAGTATTAACTGAGACGGAAAAACGTAAATTATTAAAGTAGTGTGAGTTTGTGAGTATTATGAAAAATAGTGACAGATTAATACTGTTGAAAATTGATAATGATATTAAAGTATGAGTAAAGTTAATGTTCAAGGTGTAATAAGAAATCTTAAAAATAAAACATCAAATGTTTACACACCCGTTATTGAAGCGATTGTAAACTCTATACAGTCAATAATAGAAAAAGGAATTGATGACGGAAAAATTGAAATTGTACTACATAGAGAAAAACTTTTAAGTTTTGAAACAACGCCTGATGTTATTTCACTTGATATAATAGATAATGGGATAGGCTTTAACCAAAAGAATACGGAGTCATTCGATACAATTTATAGTGATAATAAAATAGATATTGGAGGTAAAGGTTTTGGTAGATTTATGTATCCAAAATATTTTAATGAAGTTAAAGTAGAGAGTGTATTTAAAGATGAAACAGAAAAGTTCTTTACTCGTAAATTTACTTTTGGGAACAATTTAGAAATTGTAGCAAATGAGAAAATTGATCCAAGTATAAGCTCTAATACATATTCTAAATTGAGTTTAATTGAATTAAAAGACAAGCATAATTTTGACAAGACTTTAGATACAATATCAAAGAAAATTCTTGAAAGAATGCTTATATACTTTTTAGACGATGAATTTAAATGTCCTACAATTATTATCAAAGAAGCTGATGATGTGACCGAATACCGAGTATTAAATGATTTTTTAACAGAAACTGATGATATTATGTTAGTTGAAAATAAATCATTTGTTCTAAAAAAAGATGAGACAATTTATGAGTTTTTTACTAAAACACTAAAGATTTATTTCGCAGGAAGTCAGAAAAGTAAAATAATATTAACTGCACATCAGAGAGAAGTGATTGATACATCTTTGTATAAATACATTCCTGAATTTGAAGACGATTTCTATGAAGAAGACAAAGTTACAGGAAGTAAAAGAAATTACATAATTAAAACTTATGTTACTGGAGAGTATCTTGATACTAATGTTTCACTTGAGAGAGATACATTTGACTTTCCAAAAGAAACACCCGATATACATTATCCTTTCTCACAAGTGGAAATTGAAAGAAGTACAAGTGAAATTGCTAAAGAGTTATTTAGTGAAGATGTAAATATACGTTCTGAGAAAAAATTCAATGAAATAAAACAATATGTTAATAATTCCGCACCTTGGCATAGGACATATCTTAAAGAATTGGATTTAACAGACATTCCATACAAATTAAGCAATGAAGATATTGAGATCCATCTACAAAGAGCTAAATACAAGCAAGAAACAACAACTCGTATAGAATTAAAAGAGTATTTAAGTTCAACAGAAGAAGATTTAAATGAGAAAATCTCAAACGCTATATCAAGAATCTCTGAAATAGGAAAAAGCGACCTTGCGCATTATGTTTTTAATAGAAAATGTATTTTGGATGCTTTGAGAGAACTACTGAAAAGAAGAGATGATGGGAAGGGTGAATTAGAAAAAGATATACATAATCTGATTTTTCCTATGGGAGGTGATTCAGAAAAGACTCACTACGATAAACATAATTTGTGGTTATTGGATGAACGTCTGGTTTTCACAGAATTTATTGCTTCTGATCAAAAAATATCGACAAAAAAAGATGCTTTAGGTGAACCTGATTTGGTTATTTTTGATAAAAAAAGATCGTTTAGAGCCGGTGATAATAACTTTAGTAATCCTGTAACTATTTTTGAATTTAAACGTCCTAAAAGGACAAGCTACAAAGAGGAGGATGACCCTATTTTGCAAATTGGGAAATATCTAAAAGAAATCAGAGAACAAAAATATGAAATGCCAGAGGGTTATGAAAAGATAAAAGTAAATGAGAACACCCCTGTATATGGATACGTAGTATGTGATATTACTCCAAAGATTATGGAGTTTGCTGAAAAACATCAATTAGTCCTTAGTCCTGACCAAGAAGGGTACTTTGGTTATCATAATGGATATAAAATGTATATTGAAATAATTAGTTTTAAAAAGTTAATAGATGATGCTATTTTAAGAAACAAAGTGTTTTTCAATAAACTTCAAATTGATTAAAATTACAAATAATAATGGAAAAATTAAAACTTGAAACCCCCGACTTAACGCAACAAAATATCGATAGAATAGAAGAGCTTTTTCCATCTGCAATTACTGAAACAAGAGATGAAGAAGGTAAACTGAAACGTGCTATCAACTTCACTGTACTAAAACAACTGCTTTCTGATGAAGTGGTTGACGGAGAGGAGTGTTATGAATTTACGTGGGTAGGAAAGAAACAATCCATCATAGAAGGTAATCGCCCTATACGTAAAACATTGCGACCTGCAAAAGAGGAAAGCAAGAATTGGGACACTACCGAAAACCTTTATATAGAAGGAGATAACCTTGAAGTGCTTAAACTGCTTCAGAACTCCTACTTGAACAGTATCAAGATGATATACATAGACCCACCTTATAATACTGGTAACGACTTTGTATACAGGGATGACTTTAAAGTTAGCCGTGAGGAATATGAAGATGAAAAGGGTGTGTATGATGAAGAAGATAATCGACTGTTCAAAAACACTGAAACCAACGGACGTTTTCATTCAGATTGGTGTAGTATGATGTATCCACGCCTACAATTAGCTAGAAATCTGCTCACTGAAGACGGAGTTATTTTTATTTCGATTGATGATAATGAGGTTGATAATTTGAGGAAGATTTGTGATGAGGTGTTTGGGGAGAGTAATTTTATTGCAAATGTAATTTGGGAGAGAGCTTACTCTCCTGTTAACCTTAAAAAACATTTTTCAGAGAATCACGACTTTATAATTTGTTATTCAAAAAACATCAATTCTTTAATATGTAATGGATTAAAGAGAACAGAAGATGCTGATGCAAGGTATTCAAATCCTGATAACGATCCACGGGGTGTATGGCAATCAGATAATTTATCAGTTGGACCTATTATCCAAAATAAAGTCTATGAGATTTCAACTCCAAGTGGAAGAAAAGTTTTCCCTCCGAATGGTAGATGCTGGGTTTTAACAAAAGAAAGATTTGAAGAGTTTGTTAAAGACAACAGAATATGGTTTGGAGAGGATGGAAATAATGTACCTAGAATAAAGAGATTTTTATCTGAAGTTAAAACTGGTATGACACCAATGACAATCTGGAAATACTCAGAAGTTGGACATTCCCAAAGTGCTGCACAAAATCTTAAAAAATTATTTGATAATAAAGATTATTTTGACTACCCAAAGCCAGTAGACTTAATTAAGAGGTGTTTAGAGTTGTATTCTCAAGAAGATTCAATTATTCTCGACTACTTTTCCGGTTCTTCCACCACCGCTCACGCCGTTATGCAATTAAATGCTGAAGATGGAGGTAACAGGAAGTTTATAATGGTTCAGTTGCCTGAAGCTACCGATGAGAAGTCGGAAGCTTATAAAGCAGGCTACAAGAATATCTGTGAGATTGGTAAAGAGCGTATCCGAAGAGCAGGAAAAAAGATAGAGGAAGAGCTTGAAGCTAAATCAAACAAGGGTGATTTGTTTGATGATGAAAAGGAGGTGAAAAAGGTTGATACCGGTTTCCGTGTTCTGAAAGTGGATGATACAAATATGAAGGATGTTTATTACAGTGCGGGTGAATATAGTCAGCAGATGTTGTTGAACCTGGAGAGTAATATCAAGGAAGATCGAAATGATATGGATTTGTTGTATGGTGTGTTGTTAGATTGGGGTGTGCCTTTGTCATTACCACATACAACTGAAACAATAGAGGGTAAGAAGGTGCATTTCGTAAATGAGGATAATCTGGTTGCTTGTTTTGAAGATAACGTTAATGAGGCAGTTGTGCGTGAGATAGCTAAGCGTAAGCCTGAAAGGGTGGTGTTTCGTGATAGTTCATTCAGTAATAGTCCGGAAAAGATAAATGTGACTGAGATATTTAAAATTTTGTCGCCTGATACGACAGTAAAAGTGATATAAAATTATGGGATATCAACTACCAATATTGCCTTTGGCAATTGATCTGGAGACCAAAGCAGTTTTGAAGCAATTGAATGCTGCAAACCGCAAGTTAGCAGAATTGAAAGGAGTGGCTTTGGCAATTCCATATCAACACACGAATAATGTATATAGAATTTGCTTTTGATATACATATCAGTGCGAATATGTATGCTATTTCAAGTTTTCGTATACATATTATTTAAATAGGTATAACACTATGTAAGGGATGTATACTTCCTGAACATAAGAATAAAAGTACAAAGGAAGTGAAATTAAAATTTAAACATCAGAAGTTTCAGGCAGAGGCTACACAGGCAGTTTGCGATGTGTTTTTGGGTCAACCGTTTCTTTCTGAAACAAATTATTTGATAGATCAGGGGAATGTAAAGGGTCAGAAAGAGTTGTATAATTTTACGGGCTTTAAGAATCACAAATTGGTTCCTGAGCTAACTGATAAAATCATCCTTGATAATATTCGTAAAATACAACGTAGCCATCAGATTGCTCCGTCGGATAAGCTGGAGGGGAAATATAACCTTACCGTTGAGATGGAGACGGGTACAGGTAAGACTTACGTTTACATTAAAACTATGCTCGAACTGAACAAGCGTTATGGTTGGAGCAAGTTTATTGTTGTGGTGCCAAGTATTGCCATCAGGGAGGGTGTGTATAAGTCGTTTCAGATTACACAGGAGCATTTTACTGAGGATTATGGTAAGAAAATTAATTTCTTTATCTATAATTCTGCACAGCTGACAGAGATTGATCGTTTTGCAAGTGATAGCAATATTAACGTTATGATCATCAATTCTCAGGCTTTTAATGCTCGTGGTAAGGATGCAAGGCGCATTTATATGAAATTAGACAGTTTCCGCAGCAGGCGGCCTATTGATGTTATTGCACAGACTAATCCTATTCTTATTATTGACGAACCGCAGTCGGTTGAAGGTAAGCAGACTGTTGAGAATCTGAAGAACTTTAATCCGTTGTTTACGCTTCGATATTCTGCAACGCATAAGAAAGATCGTATGTTCAATCTTATTTATCGTCTTGATGCTATGGAGGCGTATAATAAGAAACTGGTGAAGAAAATTGCTGTGAAAGGGATTAGTCAGACAGGGTCGACCGGTACTGAGGGTTATCTTTATCTTGAAGGTATTAATATCTATAAAGATAAAAATCCAACAGCACAATTAGGTTTTGAGACTAAATTGAAGTCTGGATTGAAAACAAACGTAAGAACGGTTTCTGTTGGATTTAATCTTTATGAACAATCGGGTAATCTGGAGCAGTATAAAGACAGATATATTGTTTCTGATATAGATGCAAGGGATAATTCTATTACATTTCAGAATGGCAAGAAAATATATGCGGGTGATGTAAAAGGGGCTGTGAATGAGGACCAGCTGCGCCGTATACAGATTCGAGAGACTATTCTATCGCATATAGAAAAGGAAAGGCAGTTGTACCTGAAAGGAATAAAGGTGTTGAGCCTCTTCTTTATTGATGAGGTGGCTAAGTACAAGCAGTATGATGAAGCAGGGACTGCTTTTAATGGGCAGTATGCTGATATGTTTGTTGAGGAGTATAATGACATTATTGGAAGTTTGCAGCTTCAGTTTGGAGAGGATAGTTATGTAGATTATCTGAAATCTATTGATACTGATAATACTCATGCCGGTTATTTTTCAATTGATAAGAAGAAAGGTCAGCTTATAGATGGTAAAATAGAGAGAAAGACAAAAGAGAGCACCGATGTAGATGCTTATAACCTTATTATGAAAGATAAGGAGCGTTTATTGTCTTTCGAAGAGCCAGTCAGGTTTATATTTTCGCATTCTGCATTGAAAGAGGGATGGGATAATCCTAATGTTTTCCAGATATGTACCTTGAAGCAAAGCACAGCTGAGACAAGAAAACGACAGGAGGTTGGTCGCGGTTTGCGTCTTTGTGTTAATAAAGAGGGCGACCGAATGGATGCCGGGTACTTGGGTGGAGAGGTGCATCATGTTAATCAGCTTACGGTGATTGCTTCTGAAAGTTATGAGAACTTCGCTAAAGGACTTCAAACTGAATTTGCTGAGGTGATTGCAGACAGACCGAGGAAAGTAAATGCAGAGTTATTTGAGGACAAGCTGGTTGTTACTGCAAGCAATGAGGAGGTTATTATTGACGATAAATTAGCTTATAAGATCCATTTCAGCTTGATAAAGAACGAGTATGTTAGTGATACTGGTGAGCTCACAGATAAATATTACCTGGATAAGGATAATGATAATTTTATTGTTTCGGAAGATCTAGTTGAATACAAGACTGCCATTGTAAATATTCTGGATACTATTTATAGTCCACAGCAGACTAAACCAGATAATGCCAGGACAAATAATGTGGAGTTGAGATTAAATGAGGAGAAGTTTAATAGAGAGGAATTTCAGAGTTTATGGAAGAGCATAAATGCAAAAACGGCTTATGTGGTGGATTTTGAAACTGACGAATTGATCAGGAAGGCTATTGATAAAATAAATGTGCATTTGCATGTTTCTAAAATTTTCTTTACTGTATCTACCGGTACATTGGAGTCTATTAAATCTAAAGAAATACTACAGCAAGGCGAAGGTTTTAAAGAGGGGAATAGCAAACTAATAGAGGTGTCTACTTCTGCCAATGCCGGTGTTAAATATGATTTGGTGGGAAAGGTTGTTGATGAAACAGGACTAACACGCAAAACTATTGTAGAGATTCTTACTGGGATAAATAAGGCTGTTTTCGATCAGTTTAAATACAACCCGGAGGAGTTTATACTTAAAATCTCAAAGTTGATAAATGAGGAAAAGGCAACTGCTATAATTCAGCACATTACTTATAATAAGTTGGATGATAGTTTTGGTACGGAAGTATTTACAGAGCCAACAATGAAAGGTAAATTGGGTGTAAATGCTATGCCGGCCAACAAGCATCTGTACGATTATATCATATTTGATTCAAGTAAAGAGAAAGATTTTGCCGACAAGTTAGATGTAAGCGAAGAGGTATCGGTTTATGTGAAACTGCCAAGAGGGTTTTATATCTCTACTCCTGTTGGGAAGTACAATCCCGACTGGGCAATTGCTTTTAATAAAGGTATGGTTAAGCATGTATATTTTGTGGCAGAAACCAAAGGTTCTATGGGGACACTTGATTTGAGACCTATTGAAAAAGCTAAAACTGATTGCGCCCGTAAACATTTTAAAACAATCAGTACGGATAAAGTGAGATATGATGTGGTTGATAAATATGAGGAATTGATGAAGATAGTGAAATGAGTTACTAATATATACTTCAATAATATGCTCATATAATTAATCCTATTTCATTTGATAAGTATGTACCCTCAGAAATCCGGACATTCAAGTCCTTATTCCAATATCTAATGGAGTTGGCATCACAGAAATCTTTTAATCTTGTTATTGATGAAAAGCCAAGCAGTGGTAGCAGAGGTAAAGCGACAAAAGAAGAATTTTAAACCTGAACTATTGGAATCTAAAGTTGAACATCTTAAACATAAGCTTTTATCAAAATACCAGATTGAGATGATTTGTTTGTAATTGGAGGATTTGTAGGGGTTAAATAAAAAAGCACTTACCAAAATCTCGATAAGTACTTTAATTTTGTGGGCGATGACGGATTCGAACCGCCGACATCCTGCTTGTAAGGCAGGCGCTCTGAACCAGCTGAGCTAATCGCCCCTTTTTTAATATTTACTCTTCTTAATTTCTCATCTCTATGAGTAGTTGTTTTCCTGAAAAGCGATGCAAAGATAGACTCTTTTTTGAATGCAACAAAATATTTTCAAATATTTTTATCAAAATTTTTATGACTCTATTATTATCACTATTTTTGTAACATCAAAAGAGGTATATAATATAATGAACTTAAACCGACTGACAGCTATTTCACCGATTGACGGAAGATACAGAGATAAAACAGAAATTCTTTTTCCGTTTTTTTCTGAGTATGCTCTAATAAAATACCGTGTACAGGTAGAAATCGAATATTTTATTGCTCTCTGCGAAGCGGGTATTAACTCTCTGCAGAATGTTGATGAGAATCAGTTTGATCTGCTAAGAGATATTTACAAAGGATTCGATGAGGATGATGCTCAAGATATTAAAGAGATTGAGAAGATCACTAACCACGATGTGAAGGCTGTGGAGTATTTCCTGAAAGAGAAATTTGATAAATTACACCTTTCTGAACAGAAGGAATTTATTCATTTTGGGCTTACTTCCCAGGATATAAATAATACTGCAACTCCTATGATGTGGCGCGATGCACTGGAAATTGTATATATTCCGGAAATGGAGGCGTTGATATCATTGATTGATACTAAAGCTGATGAGTGGAAAGATATTCCTATGTTGGCCAGAACTCACGGTCAGCCTGCCTCACCAACACGCTTAGGAAAGGAAATGAAAGTGTTTTCATACAGGTTGTCAAACCAGTTGGAGGTGCTGAAACATATTCCCGCGAAAGCGAAATTTGGAGGTGCTACAGGTAATTTCAATGCACATAATGTGGCTTATCCTGAAATTGACTGGAAACAGTTCGGTAACGAATTTTTATTTGAAAAGCTCAACCTGAGAAGAGAGGAGTATACTACTCAGATATCGAACTATGACGCTTTTGCTGCATCGTTTGATGCTATGAAGCGTATTAATACAATTCTTATTGACTTTAACAGGGATGTATGGCAATATATCTCTATGGAGTACTTCAAACAGAAGATTAAGGAGGGTGAAGTGGGCTCATCTGCTATGCCACATAAGGTAAATCCTATTGATTTTGAAAATGCTGAGGGTAATCTTGGGATTGCTAATGCATTACTTGAACATCTGTCTGCCAAACTACCTGTTTCAAGGTTGCAGCGTGATTTAACGGACTCAACTGTTATACGCAATATTGGTGTTCCGATGGCACATGAATTAATTGCAATAAAAAGTACAACAAAAGGACTTCATAAATTGTTATTAAACAAAGATGCAATAGAAAAAGATCTGGAAAATAATTGGGCAGTGGTTGCCGAAGGAATACAGACAATACTGAGGCGCGAAGGTTATCCTAAACCTTATGAAGCTTTAAAAGAACTTACTCGTACTAACAAACATATAACTAAAGATAGCATAGCTGAATTTATAGATAAACTGGATGTAAATGACAGCGTAAAGAAGGAGCTAAAAGCGATTACACCTCAATCCTATACTGGGATATAAAAAAGAGTTATTATTTATTGAATGTAATGCAAATACAAATTAAGGAAAATCCAATGCCGGTTGTTCCGTTACATGATAGCCGGTCCTGTTTTATGTAAAACTAAAAAACCGTGAGGTTTAATTATTAAGACAAAACTAAATGCAACAATGACAACAAACAACGAAGAATCGCGCCCAAAAAGAAGTTTTTATAGCGCGCACAATGAGAGACACGCTTCCCCTAACAGAAATAATCAGGGATATGAGCGAAGAACACAGCAGGAGGGTTATAATTCTGACAGATCCTACAATCAAAACAGAGCAGAACGTCCACAAGGAAGTTCTTATGGAAATAGTGAAGGAAACAGCGGAAGAAAAAGACGCCCAAGAGTTGGTGAAAGGGCACAGTCACAGCAACGCGGTCCAAGTGGCGGCGGTTATGGCAGTCGCAGCTGGGGCAATCAATCGCAGAGTTCAAATTACAAAACTACTACTACTTCCGGAGGCAAAAAGCTTAAAAAGAAAAAGCCGTTTAAGCAGATTAAATATAAGGAGAATACTGATCCAAATGCTCCTATTCGTCTTAATAAATATCTTGCAAATGCAGGTATTTGCTCACGACGCGAAGCAGATGAATTTATACAGGCAGGCGTGGTAACTGTGAATGGTGTAGTAATTACCGAACTTGGAACAAAGATTGCACGTGCAGATGAGGTTAGGTTTAATAACCAGCCAGTACAACTTGAAAGCAAAGTTTACGTTTTGCTGAATAAGCCGAAAGGTTTTGTAACTACAACTGATGACCCTGAGAACCGTAAAACGGTTATGGAGTTAGTGAAAAGTGCAGCAACTGAAAGGATATATCCGGTGGGAAGGCTTGATAGGGCCACAACTGGTGTGCTTTTACTTACTAATGATGGCGACCTGGCTTCTAAATTAACACATCCTAAGTACGAAAAGAGAAAAATCTATCAGGTATGGCTGGATAAACCGGTTGCAATGGAGCATATGCAAGCTTTGGCTGATGGTATAGAGCTTGAGGATGGTGAGATTCATGCTGATGCTATAAGTTATGTGACTGAAGAAGATCTTACTCAGGTAGGTATCGAAATACATTCAGGCAAAAATCGAGTAGTTCGCAGGATGTTTGAGAAACTGGGATATAGAGTTTTGAAACTAGACAGAGTATATTTCGCAGGTTTAACAAAGAAAAAGCTATCACGCGGCAAATGGCGTTATCTTACAGAGCAAGAAGTAAACATGCTCAGAATGGGAGCTTTTGATTAACCATATATAAAACTCAATTGGGATTGTGGTGAATTTATAGCCACAATTCCTAACTAATTAATTAAAATTTGATTTCTGCTACAAAGTGCAGAGATAAAAAATATTTTTGCAAAAAAAAAGTCTCTGTTGGGAGATTAATCGTTGATTATGAAACAGATTAAAAGGACAAAAATTTCGGAAGCATTAAAGCTTAACAGTTTCGGAGAGGAGATAAATGTAAAAGGGTGGGTTCGTACCCGCAGAGGTAATAAAAACGTGGGATTCGTAGCATTGAATGATGGTTCAACGATCAGTAATATTCAGATTGTTATAGATATAGCACAGTTTGGTGAAGAGTTTCTGAAGCCAATTACTACAGGTGCATGTATTAATGTGAACGGAAAACTGGTTGAATCGCAGGGTAAGGGACAGACTGTTGAAATTCAGGCAACTGAGGTTGAAATATATGGACCGGCTGATCCTACTACTTATCCATTACAAAAGAAAGGTCATTCACTGGAGTTTTTGCGTGAGATAGCGCATTTACGTCCACGTACAAACACTTTCGGAGCGATCTTTAGGATGCGTCACCACATGTCGTTTGCAATTCATAAATATTTCAACGATAAAGGATTTTACTACTTTCACACTCCAATTATTACAGCTTCTGATGCAGAAGGAGCAGGTTCAATGTTTGAAGTTACTGCCTTGGATTTAAATAATCTTCCACGAAATAACGAGGGAAAGATAGACTACTCTGAGGACTTTTTTGGAATGCAAACTAATTTGACCGTTTCCGGGCAACTCGAAGGAGAGCTTGGAGCAATGGCTTTAGGTGCAATTTATACATTTGGTCCAACATTCCGTGCGGAAAATTCAAACACTCCACGCCACCTTGCAGAGTTCTGGATGATTGAACCTGAAGTTGCCTTCTACGATATCAACGATAATATGGATCTGGCAGAGGATTTTTTGAAATACCTGATTCGTTATGCGCTTGATAATTGCAGGGATGATATTGATTTTCTCGCAAGCATGTATGACAAGGAACTGGTAAACAGACTGCTTTTTGTTGTAGAAAATGATTTTGTTCGTCTGAGTTATACTGAAGGTGTAAAAATACTTGAGGAGTCGGGACATAAATTTGAATTTCCTGTTTACTGGGGTGCAGACTTGCAGTCTGAACATGAACGTTACCTTGTTGAGAATCATTTTAAACGTCCGGTAATTCTAACTGATTATCCAAAAGAGATAAAATCGTTCTATATGAAACAGAATGATGATGGAAAAACCGTTCGTGCAATGGATGTGCTTTTTCCAAAAATCGGTGAAATTATTGGAGGTTCAGAACGCGAAGCAGATTATGATAAACTGATGAGTCATGTGCAGAAACTTGGTATGAATACAAAGCCTATCTGGTGGTATTTGGAGACGCGTAAGTTTGGTACTGCTCCTCACTCAGGATTTGGTCTCGGATTTGAGAGACTTATGCTTTTTGTAACGGGAATGACCAATATTCGTGACGTTATACCATTCCCAAGAACGCCTAATAATGCAGAATTTTAATTAGGTATAAAGTTTAAAATTTGTTTGGAATAAAAATTACACTTGTTCCTGTTTTTTAGAATAGGAAAAAGAAAGGATGGATTAAATTATAGATGAAGAATATAAGAAACTTTTGTATCATAGCTCATATTGATCATGGAAAAAGTACTCTTGCAGACCGTTTGCTGGAGTTTACAAAAACTGTTGAAGGTAAGGATTTGCAGTCGCAGGTGCTTGACAGCATGGATCTTGAGCGCGAACGAGGCATTACGATAAAGAGTCACGCTATTCAGATGGACTATGAATACGAAGGTGAGAAATATATATTGAATCTAATTGATACCCCCGGACACGTTGACTTCTCGTACGAAGTTTCACGCTCTATTGCTGCTTGTGAAGGTGCGTTATTAATTGTTGATGCAGCTCAGGGTATTCAGGCTCAGACTATTTCTAATGTCTATATGGCTATTGAACATGATTTAGAGATTATACCGGTAATAAATAAAATTGACCTTGACAGTGCTATGCCTGAAGAGGTAGAAGATCAGATTGTAGAACTTCTGGGTACACCGAGAGAAGAAATCATTCGTGCAAGTGGGAAGACAGGTGTAGGAATAGAAGAGATTTTAAAAGCAATAATTGAGCGGGTTCCTGCTCCACAAGGTGATTCTGAGGCGCCTTTACAGGCATTGATCTTCGATTCGGTATTCAACTCATTTCGTGGAATCATTGCATATTTTAAGATTGTGAATGGAGTAATCAGAAAAGATGATCTGGTGAAATTTATCAATACCGGTAAAGAGTATGAAGCAGACGAGGTAGGTATACTTAGACTTGGAATGGAGCCAAGAAATGAAGTAAGGTGTGGTGATGTGGGATATATTATTTCTGGTATTAAAACTTCGAAAGAGGTTAAGGTAGGGGATACTATCACACATGTTAAACGACCCGCTTCAAAAGCAATTGAAGGCTTTGAAGAGGTAAAACCTATGGTTTTTGCAGGAGTTTATCCTATTGAAAGTGAAGATTTTGAAGATCTTCGGTCATCACTTGAGAAACTGCAACTTAATGATGCTTCATTAACGTTTCAACCTGAGTCATCCGTAGCTCTTGGTTTTGGTTTCAGATGTGGTTTTCTAGGATTACTCCACATGGAAATTGTTCAGGAACGTCTGGAACGTGAATTTGATATGGACGTTATCACAACGGTACCTAACGTTTCTTATCATGTATATGATAAAAAGGGAACCATGAAAGAGGTGCATAATCCAGGAGGACTGCCTGACGTTACTCTTATTGATAGAATTGAAGAACCATATATTCGTGCATCTGTGATAACATTCACCGATTATATCGGTCCTATAATGACACTTTGTTTAGGTAAAAGAGGTGAACTTATTAAGCAGAACTATATATCAGGCAACCGAATTGAAATTATTTACGATATACCTCTTGGTGAAATCGTAATTGATTTTTATGATAGGCTGAAAAGTATTTCGAAAGGTTATGCATCATTTGATTACCACATGCATGATTACCGCCCATCTAAACTGGTAAAACTGGATATTTTGCTTAACGGTGAACCGGTAGATGCACTTTCCACCCTTACACATTTTGACAATGCCCAAAACTTTGGCCGCAGGATATGCGAAAAGTTAAAGGAGCTTATTCCACGTCAACAGTTCGATATTGCTATTCAGGCGGCTATTGGAGCTAAAATTGTTGCACGAGAGACAGTAAAAGCTGTTCGAAAAGATGTTACTGCTAAATGTTATGGTGGGGATATCTCACGTAAACGAAAGCTGCTGGAGAAGCAAAAAGAGGGTAAAAAGCGTATGAAGAAAGTTGGAAATGTGGAAGTACCTCAAAAGGCATTTCTTGCTGTATTGAAGCTTGATTAATTGGTTTGTTGATTATTGATTTCACATAAAAACATTATAAAATTAAAGCAAGATGAAAACAAAATTACTATTACTTCTTCTTTTAACGATGGGGTGCTTTATGGCTGCTAATGCACAATATGCAAATGAAACGCCAATTAGTGAAATCGAAGCTGATTATATAAGAGTGTGGTCGGATTCAGGTCCACTGCTCAGCTCAAAAATAACTGTGCGCATTGATTGGGGCAATGGAGGACGAACACCTCAGATAGCTGATGAGAGACGTAGAGCCATTTCTTTTAATGGAATGATTGATGCTTTAAACTTGTTAAGCAGAGAAGGTTTTGAGCTAGTGGAAATTGTTCGTGACTCAAAAGATGAAACTGAGATTTTCTATCTGAAAAGGAAAAATAATTCATGGTCCGAACTAGAATAAAAGAAGGTACGCCAATCACTTGGAATACCTTCTGTCAAAATAATAAATAAAAAGTAAAGAGGCTGTACGCTTAAATTGTGTACAGCTTTTTTTGTTTAATTAAAAGCAATGGATTTAGGGTATAGTCCGATTGCAGGAATTTCATATTTCAATTTTCCTTCTTTATTGAAACAGTATACTGTGCCCGGAGTTGCAAAATTGGCCTCCATGATAAAAATATCACCTGAATTTTCATCAACAGCAATGCTGTAAATAAAACCCATTTCTGTATCATCTGTTACGAAATTATCTGTAACAATCTGATCTGTAAGACAGTCGTATACTAAGACGCTATATGAGCTTTCATAATTACCATGGATGATGTAAGCCTTGTTTTCGAATATAACGAACTTATCGGGAGAGCTTATTCCATCGATAATAGTTACTTCTCCATTTGAAGATATTTTTTGAAACATTCCATTATTTTTGCCATATTCTCCAAGTGAAGATAAATATACATTACCACGACTATCTTTTCCTAGATTGGTTGGATTAACTCCAACTTCTATTTCCTTTTCAACTGTAAAATTTGTAATATCAATTATTGAGAGGGTGTTATTATAACCATTTAAATAGTTAAGTCCTCCTGAATTTGCTACAAAAATTTTGTTGTTGCTGATTTCAATTCCATCGGGGTCCATACCAACTTCAACAATGGCATCCTTCTCAAAAGTAACTGTATCAATACGTGTGACTGTATCATCATAAGAAGTTATATAAACTTTGCCTCCATGGGCAGCAATCTGACGAGGTTGTCTGTTTCCTCCATTATCTGATTTCATAGAAATCTGACGAATTGAAATACCTGTTGCAGCATCTACAACTTCAATAGTTTCTGATACATTCATTACTATATATAGTTTTGAACCATATTGCAACATATCGTTACCTACGGCACCTAGTCCACGTTTGTTTACCTCTCGAAAATATTCTTTTATGACATTACCTGTTTCGATATCAAATTTGGCTAAAGTACTGTTGTTTCCATAAAAATCACCTTCGCTAAGTATAAACAATGTTTTATTGTTAGTAGGTTCAGTTTCAATTGGCTTGTCAATATCAGAACAAGAAAAAAATAAAATAGTTGTGATTAATGTAAGTGTCAGAAATAAAAATTTGTTGTTCATAATTGTATTTTTATTGAGTTAGTGTACTAAAAATTATAAGAAATATTCCATCTGTAAGAACGACCCGGCATAGGGTAGTTGAGTATAATCTCATAGTTTTTGCCAGCGATATTCAATGCCTCGAGACTAAAATTTACACTGCCGTTTTTTACTTTAATTCCTTTGGATAATGATACTGAATGGTCAAAATAACCTGCAATACGAAACTCTTTGCTATTATAAGCGTTTGTATACCTATCACCTGACCATATCAGTGTGTAAGCTATATTTAACCATGGTAGTTGAAACAGAGCCCTTGAAGAACCGGAATGCTGTGGGGTATAAGGAATCTGATGATTCCAGGTACTTTTATCTGGATTAGTTTTGTCAACGGCTCGTTGAAAAGAATATGAAACACCGAGTGTAACAGGTCTGTTTTGTGTGATATTTATAGTACTTTCAGCTGAAAAATCAATTCCATTAATGTGGACTTTACCCATATTTAGCATGGTCCATTGATGCAGATTACCACTTGGGTAGGCAATAATTTTATTGTTTACACGGTTATGATAAGCATCAGCAGAAAGTGTTAAGTTGTTGAATAAATTATCTTTAATAGAACTGTTTGAATTGCCGTATGTTATTCCAAAATTGAACTGGTTTGCATCCTCTGGTTTTAGATCACGATATCCAATTGAAGGATAATATAGATCATTGAATGTTGGAAGACGAAAACTGTTCTTATAAAATGCTCTGAATCTTAAGTCCAGATCGTTGAAAGGTTTAGCAGATATACTTATATGGGGAGTTAGTTTTTTTCTGTTTATGGCAGCATTTCCTTTTTTGACCGACTCAAAGGTCTGGGTGTAAAGAAGACTAGAAGTTGCTATGATATGTTCATTTACCCACTTAGCAGCTATTACCGACTGTGATGTTAAACGTGATGGTACAGCAAAATTGCTTCTGTTGGAATGCATGTTTGCATTTGTAATATCAGTCGAAAATGAGAATGAAACATTTTCTAAAGCCCTGTAGAGAGCAGCAATCGACCCATATATTTCATTTTGCGTAAAGATATCTTCAATCTTTCCTTCTTCACCTAGATAAGTTGGATCAAGGTATTTTAGATATCCTCGGTTGTATTTTGCATTTACCTGAATAATCCATTTCCTGGAAAAGGTGTGTTCTAAATTTCCTTGTGTGAAAAATGTATTATCCCACAAACGTTGTTTTGAAAATCCTTCGGTATTATAGAAAATTGTAGCGCCGGGTAGTCCTCTTTCAGATTGATAGTAATATAAACTAATATAACCTTTTGTGTCTTTTGAAAAATCAGCATAAAGTCCTGTTTCTAATCGGAGATTTTTTACATCACTATTTTGGCGTTGTTCAATTGAAGAACTGTCTCTATCGGCATCTCCATAATGAAGGATATATGGATAATTGCCATTTGCCAATGTAAACTCACTACTGAAAGATGCTGAAAACTTATCCGATAATTTTAGGTTTGTATTAAATGAAGGATTAAATAGTCCGAAAGAACCACCTTTGATCGAGAATTTTCCATTATTCTTTTTGTTGTTTTCGAATTTAGGCTCTTTTGAATTAATGCTTAGGCTGGAAGATGAAGCAAATGCTCTTGCCGGAAGAAAAATTCTGTCATTTTGACCACTGTTAAGAGTTATATTTTCAACGTTTTCTATTGAAAAACGTCCAATGTCAATTTGGCCAGACTGCACATCTGACACCGCAATACCATTATAATTAATTCCAGTGTGATTTGCACTAAAACCGCGAACTGATATAGTTTTTAATCCGCCAATTCCTCCATAATCTTTTACAGTTACACCTGAAAAATGTTTTACTGCATCAGAAATTTGTAATGCATTAAGGTTTTGTATAGTATTATTAGACAAAATCTGTAAAGGGGTAGTAGAGCGTATTTTCTTATCTCCGGTTTTCTCAGTAATGACCAGTTCAGGCAAGTAAAGTGAATCAGCAATATTTTGTGACAATAAACAATTAATTGACACTATTGCAGTAAATAAACAAAGTAATTTCAGTTTTAACAAATTCATCTGTACCGAATTAATTTCGGTAAAGCATTTTGAAAAAGAAGCACGTAATAAATAGAGTTTCGTGTCGTTTTCATGCTTTATTCCCCGAAAGCAATGTAACTTAATCTGAATCTGTTGGCAGGTCTTCTGACTTACTCCGGTGTCTGAATGCCTTCCCGAACACTATGTTCAGTGGCAAAAGGTGTGTATTCAGCACTTAAATGGAGCTTACAGCAGCGGGTCTGTTCAGGATTTTCACCTGATTCCCTTTTCATTATCTGTTTCGAAGCCTTAGTGAAACAGATAACACCAACTTTTCGATGGCAAAGTTAGTAATTTAATAGTAGTTTACAAGGAAAGGATGTGATTTAATTATTCTTTTCTACTTTCGAGATAGCGAATTAAAACTTCACTTTTTTCTTTCTCAAGTTTGAGTTGTTCAATACTTAACAATAGATTAGATAATTCAAAAGATTGGGAAACACCTTGTTTGGCATCATTTGATAGAGTGGTTGAAATTGTTCGGTTTCCGATAAATTTTAAGGTTATTGGTTTATCACGATGGGTGTAGATATACTGTGCAACTCCATTTTCATCGCTACCACTATATCTGACAATTTCGTATGCTTTTTCTAGTGTATTAAAACTATAATTGAGTCCGTCAGAAGTTACAATATTTGTCTCGGCGTAACTGCCATCATCTGAAACTGCTCTTATTTGATTATGCTTTATTGCTGATCCTGAGAGGATACTTTCTATGAATAAAGATCCTTTTTCCCGGACACCTGAACGAAGGCCGTTACGGTTTAATGAAGCTTTATGTGGATAAATTTTGGGATAATATTCGCCGAATTCCTGATAACGATCATCACGAATAAAATCAAAATTATTAAGCATTTCGTTAAGTTGGCTATAATTTTCATGCAACATAGAATCACAATATTGTACGTTCCTTAAATTCTCAGCCATGCGAACCTCCTGCATCAAATTGAAACCTGAATTTATCTCATCAAAAGATTTAGGAAAAAGGATTTTTATACTGTCTATCTTCAGCTTAGCTAACGAATAGTTTCCTTCGATATAGGCTGATTCAGCTTCAGAAAGATATTTTTTAGCGCTTCTGTTGCGTCCTGAACAGGAAGAAACCAGAACTGCTAATAGCATTAAAAATATGGTATGGTTAGGAAAGCGCATTATTTACATGATTATACTATTACACAAACTTACAAAATTTATTTATCATAAAAAGCTGTTTTAAGGCTCAATTATTGTAATTTTGCAATTCGTAACAGTAAATTAATTGTGAATTATGGACATATCTCAGGAGGAGATACGATCAAATTTAGATAAGGATATTTTTAGGTTAATATCACAGACTGCTGATGAAATGATGGTAGAGTGTTATCTTATAGGTGGTTATGTGCGTGATTTTTTCCTTTATAGACCATCTAATGATATTGACATTGTTACAGTAGGTAAGGGAATTGAACTAGCAGAAGCTGTTGCAAAAAAGTTAGGGAGAAACACTCGGATTACTGTATTTAAAACTTTCGGCACAGCACAAATAAAATACAAAAAATACGATATTGAATTTGTTGGTGCGAGAAAAGAATCATATACTCACGATTCACGAAAGCCATTTGTTGAAGATGGTACACTAGAAGATGATCAAAAGAGACGCGATTTTACCATAAATGCTATGGCATTTTGCTTGAATGGTAACAGATATGGTGAGTTGGTTGATCCATTCAATGGCATGCAGGATTTGGAAGAGTTGATAATTAGAACTCCATTGGATCCTGATATAACTTTCAGTGATGACCCACTAAGAATGATGCGAGCTATACGCTTTGCTTCACAGCTCGGATTTGATATATTTCCTGATACATTTGATGCTCTTGAACGCAATAAAGAAAGAATTAAGATAGTTTCGAGAGAAAGGGTGACGGATGAGTTAAATAAAATTATTATGTCACCAAAGCCATCAATGGGCTTTATATTACTTGATAAAACAGGACTTCTTGAAATCATTTTTCCTGAACTGACGGCTTTAAAAGGAGCTGAAACAAAGGATGGGGTGGGGCATAAAGATAATTTTTACCACACACTAATAGTATTAGATAATATTTCAAAGAAAACAGATAACCTATGGTTGCGTTGGTCGGCTTTATTGCATGATATTGCAAAACCTGTAACTAAAAGATGGGATTCAAAAATTGGTTGGACATTTTATAACCATAATTATATTGGCGAGAAGATGGTACCTAAAATTTTTCGTCGAATGAAACTTCCTCAGAATGAAAAGATGAAGTATACTCAAAAAATGGTGTCACTGCATATGCGTCCAATGCAACTAGTAGAGGATGTAGTTACTGATTCTGCGGTACGTAGGTTGCTTTTTGATGCCAGCGATGATATTGATGATTTAATGACTCTTTGTGAAGCTGACATTACTTCTAAAAACCCAGTGAAAGTTCAAAAGTTCATGAATAACTTCTCTATTGTAAGAAGAAAACTTAGGGAAATAGAAGAAAAAGATCGTGTCCGAAATTTTCAACCACCTATAGATGGAAACGAAATTATGGAAATCTTTGATATTAAGCAAGGCAGAGAAGTAGGTATTCTGAAATCAACTATAAAAGAAGCAATATTGGATGGTATTATTCCTAACGAACATGATGCTGCATTTCAGTTTATGCTTGAAAAAGCAAAGGAGTTGAATATAAAACTTAGGTGAACTTTTTCAATATTTCGTACGTTAACATTTCGGTTTTTTTATTTCAAAACTTATAAATTTTAAATGGAAACAAGTTCCACTTTTTGGGTAGGATTTTTGATCCTCATTATAATACTATTATCTCTTGATATGTTCGTTTTTCATAAAAAAGGAGAGGTAGTAAGCGTAAAAAAAGCCTTATGGCTTAGTCTCTTTTGGATTTCTTTAGCATTGATATTTAATGTATTGGTGTATTTTATATTTGGAAAAACACTAGCTTTGGAATTTCTAACCGCTTATGTGATTGAAAAATCTTTGAGCGTAGATAATCTTTTTGTTTTTATACTCATTTTTTCATCTTTTAAAATAGATCCAAAATATCAGCATGGTATCCTTTTCTGGGGGATTCTTGGCGCACTAGTATTCAGAGCAATTTTTATTTTTGCAGGTATTGCACTGATAGAGAGATTTTCCTGGATAATGTATGTATTTGGGGGTTTTCTAGTTGCAACCGGTATAAAGATGGTTATTGACAATGCAAAGGAAAAGAAAGGTGATAAGAATCATGTTGAAAAAGATTTGAATCAAAGTGTATCTGTAAGATTTATCAGAAAAACATTTCCAATGACAGATGATATGTCGGAGCCTAAATTTATTAAAAGAATTGAAGGTAAACTTTATGCAACTCCTCTTTTACTGGCTCTGATAGTGATTGAATTGACTGACCTTGTTTTTGCAGTTGATTCCATACCTGCAGTGCTAGCTATTTCTACTAACATGTTCATAGTTTACACCTCTAATATATTTGCAATACTCGGACTTCGCTCACTCTATTTTGCACTCAGAGGAGTAATGGACTATTTTTATTATTTGAAATATGGTCTTAGTGTTATTCTGGTATTCATTGGAAGTAAAATGATGATTAATCATTTTGCTCATTCCAATAATAGTGAATTCTATATTCCCACATTGACTTCGTTATTTATAATTATATCTTTGATATTAATTTCAATAATTGCATCAGTAATAAGAAGTAAAAAGATGGAAAAGAAGGTCATTGCTGTATCGTTAATTGAGACATCAGACAAAAGATAATTTTATTAAGTAGTAATTTAAGTTTTTTTCCTATAATAATTCACATTTAGACTGTTTTTCTGCAATAAATTTTATTACTTTGCAGTTCATTTGGAAAAGGTTAAGTTTACCTCAAGTGTATGTCCGGAAAGAAAAATGTATCCACTGCCAGGTTTTTAAATGCAAAAATTACATCAATGATCAGCATCTCGCTGGTATTGGTTTTATTGGGATTAACAATTTTGATAATCTTCATGGGTAATGGCATGTCGAAATATGTCAAGGAGAATATGAGCTTTAGTGTTATGTTATCTCCTGATGTTACAGACGCTGAAATTGCTAGAGTTAGAAAAGATTTGGATGGGAGACCATTTGTTAAATCTACAAGATTTATCAGTAGACAGGAAGCAAAGGAGCAACTTATTAAAGATTTGGGTGAAGATCCCGAGGAGCTTTTAGGATACAATCCGGCACAAGATTGTATAGAAATATTTTTACACTCTGAATATGCTAATAATGATAGTATAACACTCATTAATGAAGTGATTCGGAGTGATAATAATGTAACTGATTTGCTTTATCAACAGGAGGCGATAGATTTGATTAACAATAATCTGTCAAAGGTAATGACTGTTCTTCTCATACTTTCTGTGATACTGATGTTTATTTCTTTTACACTGATTAGAAATACAATTCGCCTTAGTGTTTATTCTAAGCGCTTTATAATTAACACTATGAAACTTGTTGGTGCAACAGGAGGTTTTATAAGAAGGCCATTTGTAAAAAATAATATTTTCACTGGAGTTATTTCCGGGATAATGGCAGATGCGATTATCTTTTTAATGCTTTATTATTTTAGTAAAGAATACGTTGAAATTCAGCCATTAGTTTCTACAACTGATTTGATAATTATATTTGGATTAGTAATTCTTTTAGGGGTAATAATTTCAACTATAGCAACAGCATTTGCTGTGAACAAATATGTGAAAATGAAGTCGGATCAGCTTTATTACGTATAAAAATTAATTTTAAATATGTCGCAAAAGAATATCGCTTTAAGCAAGACAAATCTGATTATTTGTGGTGTCGCAGTTCTAATCATCATTTTAGGATTTCTACTAATGACTGGACCTTCAACGTCATTTGAAAACGGTTTTGAACAAGATATATTTAGTGCTAGACGAATAAAACTAGCTCCTATTGTTTGTCTAATAGGTTTTGTTTTAATGGTTTTCGGTATATTATATCCCTCAAAAGACAAAGTGGTAAAAGAAGTCAAAGCTGAAAAACAGTAAAAGGAGTACTTTTAAAAAATAACTTAATATGAGTATTCCTGAAGCTATTATACTTGGAGTTTTACAAGGATTAACAGAGTATCTACCTGTGAGCAGCAGCGGTCATCTAACAATAGGTTCTGCACTGTTTGGAATCAATCCGGAAGAAAATTTGAAATTTACCGTGATGGTACATGTAGCAACTGTACTCAGCACATTAGTAATCCTATGGAAAGAGGTTGTTTGGATTCTTAAAGGGCTGTTTAAATTTGAAATGAATGATGAGAAAAAATATACTATAAATATTCTTATTTCAATGATTCCAATTGCTATTATTGGATTCTTTTTCAAAGATAGCGTTGAATCAATTTTCAGTTCCGGTGTAATAATTGTGGGTATTATGTTGCTTGTTACTGCACTTTTACTTACACTTTCTCATTTTTATAAACCACGCCAAAAAGAGGAGATAGGTTACAGAGATGCCTTTATTATTGGATTGTCGCAAGCTGTGGCTGTAATTCCAGGTTTATCACGTTCTGGAACTACCATAGCAACAGGCCTTTTACTGGGAAATCAGAAAGCTAGTTTAGCACAATTCTCTTTCCTTATGGTAATTCCTCCAATATTAGGAGAGGCATTACTTGATATAATAAAATTTAGCCAGGGAGTTGATGTTACAGGTACGATTTCTAGTACTGCTTTAATTGCAGGTTTTCTGGCTGCTTTTATATCTGGGTGTATAGCTTGTAAATGGATGATCAACTTAGTGAGAAAAGGCAAATTGATTTATTTTGCAATTTATTGTGCAGTTGTTGGAATTGCAACAATTTTATTTACAGTTTTTGCTTAACGTTTTATTTATGGATTTTATCGAAGGTGAAATATTGCATATCGATAAACCTTTACACTGGACTTCTTTTAGAGTGGTTAAAGTTGTAAGGGCTAAACTTTGTCAAAGGCTGAAAATAAAAAAGTTAAAGGTTGGACATGCAGGAACTTTAGATCCTCTTGCTACTGGTGTAATGACAATATGCACAGGTAAAAAAACCAAACTAATTGAAGAGCTTCAGTTACACACTAAAGAATATGTTGCTGATATAATGTTGGGATCTACAACGCCATCTTTTGATTTGGAAACTGAGATTGATGCTGTATTCCCAACGGAGCATATAAACAGAGAGTTGGTAGAGAGGACTTTAAAAAAATTTATAGGTACTATTGAACAAGTACCCCCCATATACTCAGCGGTAATGGTAGATGGGAAAAGAGCTTACGAATATGCACGAAAAAATGAAAATGTTGAACTAAAACCAAAAATTTTGGTTATAGATAGTATTGAATTGATTTCTTACAATCTTCCGAACATTACCATTCGTGTTGTATGTAGTAAAGGTACTTATATTAGAGCACTTGCAAGAGATATTGGTATTGCTTTGAATTCAGGTGCACATCTTACAGGACTAGTAAGAACAAGAGTAGGGGAAATTACACTGGAAAAGTGTTTGAAAATGGAAGAAATTGATCGGTTTTTAACAGATCATATAAATAATTGATACAGGATTTTTTTTAACGTATGAAACTTTCGCAATTTAAATTTAATTTGCCGGATGAACTTATCGCGAAATATCCTTCGCATCATCGCGATGAGTCACGGTTACTTGTAGTTCACAGAAATTCAGATAAGCTTAAACACAAAGTTTTTAAAGATGTTTTGGATTACTTTAATCCAAAGGATTTTTTTATATTCAATAATACCAAAGTATTCCCGGCAAAACTTTATGGAAATAAAGAGAAAACCGGTGCTAAGATTGAGGTTTTTCTATTAAGAGAATTAAACCCTGAACAGCATCTGTGGGATGTATTAGTTAATCCAGCCAGAAAAATACGAATAGGTAATAAACTTTATTTTGGAGAAAACGAGGAGTTAGTTGCTGAGGTTATTGACAACACGACATCAAGGGGTAGAACATTGCGTTTTTTGTATGACGGACCTTATGATGAGTTTAAAAAACAGTTGTTTCAGATTGGTGAAACACCAATACCTGAATATCTTGAACGTGGAGCCGAACCAGAAGATTTTGAAAGATATCAAAACATTTTCGCTGAAAATGAGGGTGCTGTTGTAGTTCCTGCAGCCGGATTGCATTTCAGTCGGGAATTGATGAAAAGAATGCAACTTAAAGATATTGAGTATGGATTTCTTACTCTTCACAACGGACTAGGTGCATATCGTATGATTGATGTTGAAGATCTCTCTAAACATAAAATGGAATCTGAGCAAATCATCATCACAGAAGAGTTGTGTGAAAGAGTAAATAAAGCGTATGATGAAGGGCATAATATATGTGCAGTAGGTACTTCAGTGCTTAGGACCGTAGAAACTACAGTTAGTACTGATGGACATCTGAAACCGAGGGAAGGCTGGACAAATAAGTTTATCTTTCCACCATACGATTTCACCCTTACCAAAAGCCTTATAACCAATTTCCATTTACCTTATTCTACTTTATTAATGATGACATGTGCTTTTGGAGGCTATGAGAGAATAATGGATGTATATGATATTGCGATAAAAGAAAAATATCATTTTGGTGCTTATGGAGATGCTATGCTTATCATTGACTAATTATATTAATGGAAGAAAAAAGAAATGATGTGTTTTCTGTTTTTCTTTCTCTTGGATCAAATCTCGGTGATAAAGAAAAAAATATAAAAATAGCTTACAATAAAATTGAAAAGGAGATAGGAGAAATAAAATCTTCTTCTGCTTTTTTTTACTCTTCACCCGTAGGATTTACATCTGATAACTACTTTGTGAATTCAGCATGCGAAGTGTTATCTGAGATGAGTATTTATAAGCTGTTCGCAATCACTCAGGGTGTTGAAAAAGAGATTGGTAGGGTGGAAAAGAGTTTGAGAAATGAATATTCTGACAGAATCATTGATATAGACATTATTATGGCTGGTAACATGATAATTGATACACCTGAACTTACTATTCCACATCCTAGATTTCATGAACGTGAATTTGTTTTGATTCCATTAAGTGAGATTGCTCCTAATGTAGTACATCCGATATTGAAAATGTCGATTAGAGAATTAAAAGAAGAATTTTACCGTAAGTTCTACTAGTGTTTTGTAATTATTAGTTTCTAAAATTTAATAAATAATATTCTATAAATAGTAAAGGTGGTTTATTTCAAAAAAAATGGCATATTTGTAATATAATAAATTAGATTATAATTAATGTAATATGGCTCTCTTTGGGAAAAGTTATGATCATTTTATGGGATACGCACTTAGCGGAGGTGGTGCTAAAGGATTTGCACATTTGGGAGCCCTTAAAGTATTGGAGAAGTGTGAAATAAAGCCTGATATAATTGCCGGTACTAGTGCTGGATCACTTGCTGGAGTTTTTTACGCTGATGGTTACCATCCCGAAGAGATTGGGGAACTTTTTAAAAAGAAAGAATTTAGGGAGTTTGTTGAGTTATCTATACCAAAGGCAGGTTTCCTTAAAAGTACAGGATTACATGGTTTCCTGAAAAAAAATCTAAGAGCTAATAGTTTTGAGGAACTAAAGATTCCCTTTTATGCTGTGGCCACCGATTGGAACAGAGCATGTACTGTAGTATTTAGCAATGGAGATGACCTTATAGACGCTGTTGTTGCTTCATGTTCCGTACCAGTAGTTTTTAATCCCCAGTATATTCATGGAAATCCTTATGTAGACGGTGGTTTGCTTAAAAACTTTCCGGTTTCTGTAATCCGAAAAAAATGTAAATACGTTATTGGTCTAAATGTCTCTTTGATGATTCCACCTGCAAAAAAAAATAATATAAGGAATATGATGGAAAGGACATTTAACCTTATGTCAAATTCTAACACAATTTTTGATAGAACATACTGTGACATACTTATTGAAGTGAAAGGGATTGAAAAGTACAACATGTTTGATTTAAATAATATGGATACTATCTCTGAGATAGGTTTTCATCATGCAGCAATTAAAATAAGTGAAAAAGAGTCTTGGAAGATAGTAGAAAAATGCCATAAACATTACGAAAGGACTGTACATATACAAAAACAAATAGAAAGCATCAGAAAAAAAATAAATTACTAGTGTGAAAAAAAAATACTTCATTTATCAATTATTTCCAAGACTGTTTAGTAACATTTCCAAAGCAAATATATTAAACGGATCTATTGAAGAAAATGGTTGTGGTAAATTCAACAGTATTTCTTCGGATGTACTAAAAAAAATCAAAGATAATGGCTATACGCATATTTGGTATATAGGAGTTCTTGCACATGCATCATTTACAGATTACAGTATTTATGGTATCCCTAAAGATTACCCTGAGATTATAAAAGGTAAAGCCGGTTCGCCTTATGCTATACGAGATTATTATGATGTAGATCCAGACTTGGCTGAAAATGTACCAGAAAGAATGATTGAATTTGAGCAACTTATAAAACGTACACATGATGCAGGTCTGAAAGTGATAATCGATAATGTTCCAAATCATGTTGCCAGAAATTATAAATCAATATGTAAACCAAATGGGATTTCTGATTTTGGATACAATGATGATACTTCTAAATCATTCTCACAAAAAAATAACTTCTATTATCTTCCTGACAAATCTTTAGAAATTCAAATACCTCCAGGAAGAATTAATGATTTACGTTACAAGGAATTTCCAGCTAAAGTTACAGGGAATGACTGTTTTACGAATCGACCAACTCAGTATGATTGGTACGATACAGTGAAACTTAATTATGGGGTGGACTACATGAATAACAAAGAAGAGTTATTCGATCCTATTCCTGATACATGGGAAAAGATGAGAGATATTATGATGTTCTGGGCTGAAAAGGATGTTGACGGCTTTAGATGCGATATGGCAGAAATGGTACCTATTTCCTTCTGGCGTTGGGTTATACCACAGATTAAAACAAAATATCCAGGATTTATATTCATTGCAGAAATATATAACACTTCACTTTACAGAGAATATATCGACAATAATTGCTTCGATTATATTTATGATAAAGTTGGACTCTATGATGTTCTTCGTGATGTATCATGCGGTTACAAGCCCTCTTCCGATATTTCCTTTACTTTAAATAATGTCGGAGATATTCAGGGTAAAATGCTCAATTTTATGGAAAATCATGATGAACAACGTATTGCCTCAGATTATTTCTTAAAAAATGGTGCTAAGGGTAAAGCTGCTATGATAGTAACTTCATGCATAAATAATAATCCTGTAATGGTTTATTCAGGGCAGGAATTTGGTGAAAAAGGTATGGATGAAGAGGGGTTTAGCGGAAAAAATGGGCGCACAAGTATTTTTGATTACTGGTCTCTAAGTACACTCAATCGTTGGAATAATAATGGTCTGTGGAACAATCGATTACTGACACCTGAAGAGAAGGATTTGGCTGGGTTTTATAGTAATCTCATTAATTTATGTAATGATGAAAATGCGATATCAAATGGACTATTTTATGATTTAATGTCAGCAAACTATGAAAATAGTGAATTTGATTCAACACGTTTGTTTGCATTTCTTAGGGGAGGTGAAGAAGATTTGTTGTTGGTGGTGACTAATTTTGACTGTGTAGAAAAAGAGTGTGCGGTTTTTATTCCAATACATGCTTTTTCGTTCATGAATTTTAAAAATACAAATCATGGTTTATTAACTCCATTGTTAAATATAAAAAATGAAGAAGTCTTTTTCTCAGATAAAAAACATCCAAAATTAAAAATTGACGCACATTCCGGTGAAATATATCGTATATCTTTCACGTAAAATATTATTTATTGAAGTCTAGTTTTTGTACTTTTGTGTGTGTTTTCACACAAGTTTATTGAGAGTATACTAATATAAGACTAAACTAACTGGTTATTATAAAATTACAAAGAATGCAGGATAGACCTTTTAAAATTTTTTCGGGTAATAAATCTCGTTATTTTGCCGAAAAAGTGTGCAATAGTTTAAATTGTCCATTAGGAAATATGATTATTGAACATTTTGCAGATGGTGAGTTTGCAGTTTCATACGAGGAATCAATTAGAGGAAAACAGGTGTTTCTAATTCAATCTACGTTTCCTAATTCTGATAACCTAATGGAATTATTGCTTATGATTGATGCAGCTAAAAGAGCTTCAGCTAAGTCGATTGTAGCAGTTATACCTTATTTTGGATGGGCGCGACAGGATAGAAAAGACAAACCAAGAGTAAGTATTGGGGCAAAACTGATTGCAGACATGCTTTCAGCTGCAGGAATTAATAGGCTAATAACTATGGATTTGCATGCTGATCAAATTCAGGGATTTTTTAATGTACCGGTTGACCATCTTTATGCATCAGCAGTATTCCTAGATTATATTAAACAACTGGATCTGAGTAATATGGTTATCGCAACTCCTGATGTAGGAGGTACAAAGCGAGCAAGCGCATATTCTAAATTTTTAGGTTGTCCTATGGTTATATGCTATAAGTTGCGTAAAAAGGCAAATGAGATTTCCGATATGCAAATTATTGGAGATGTGGAAGGAATGGATGTACTGTTAATTGACGATATCGTTGATACTGCTGGTACAATAACAAAAGCAGGGAATTTGATAGTTGAAAAAGGAGCTAAATCAGTAAGAGCAATTGCAAGTCATGCTGTTATGTCTGATCCTGCATCAACTCGAGTAGATCAGTCTTCTCTTAAGGAGATAATATTTACAGATAGTATTCCATACTCCAAGAAATCATCTAAAGTCAAGATACTTTCAGTTGCTGATATGTTTGCAGATGCTATATTGAGAGTGTGTAATAATGAATCAATCAGTTCTCTTTATGTAGTTTAATCTTATACAGGTATTTTTTCCACACTTGAACAATAGTTTGTAAATTAGTTTTAATTAGAATAAAAATAGTTATATTTGACTTAATAAGTATTTTACTAATTATTGCAATTTATAAAAAGAATATTATGACGTATAAAATCGAAGAAATTCAAGGAATTGGACCTGTATACGGTGAGAAATTAAGAGCAGCGGGAATAGTAACAGTAGATGACCTACTAGATAAATGCTCAAGTAAAGTTGGTAGAGTTGCAATTGCAACGGAAACAGGGATTGATGAAAAAAATATACTGACTTGGACTAATCATGCTGATTTATTTAGAATAGATGGCATAGGACCTCAGTTTTCGGAACTGCTTGAAGAAGCTGGAGTAGACACAGTTAAAGAGTTAAGAAACCGCAATGCTGAAAACTTGTATGCCAAAATTCAAGAAGTAAACGAAGCTAAGAATTTAGTTCGACGACTACCTTCATTAAATCAGATAGAGGAAATGATTGCTATTGCAGGTGAAATTGATCCGAAGGTTACTTATTGACATTTAAATTATGAATTAACAAAAAAAACGGTTGAATTAATAAAAATTTAACCGTTTTTTGTTAATTATCTTTTTGTCAATTATGTTAAATTTCTCTTTTCAATTATTTTATGCATTAAACCCTCACATGCATCTTCCAGAAGATCTAAAACAAGCTCAAATCCAGTAGCTCCGCCATAATATGGATCGGGGATTTCGTCGTGATGTTTGTACAGAACAGAGAATTCAGTCATTTTCCTTATTTTATTGACTTGCGAATTGTTGGTAGCCAATGACATCACATTATTGTAATTATCATCATCCATTACGATTATATAGTCAAAGTTGTCAAAATCAGATTTTCTGAATTTTCTTGCTGGACTGCTAAAATTAAATCCTCTTCTTTCACCATGAGCACGCATTCTTTCGTCAGGTAAATCCCCCTCATGCCACCCAGAAGTTCCAGCAGACTCAACTTCTATTATATCCTGTAGTTCGTTTTTATCGACTATATTTTGCATAATACCTTCAGCAGCAGGAGAGCGGCAAATATTTCCAAGACATACGAATAATAAACGGATCTTTTTATTTTTTTGAGTTAAATCCATAGCTTTAATGGAGTTTTTTATAACCTGTAATTAGCAAACTTAAAATGTACAAAAAATGGCAATGTTGAATGTACAACTT
>ENA-UOOR01000702-UOOR01000702.1-fermentation-metagenome-genome-assembly--contig:-NODE-702-length-44815-cov-191.478552_pt1 | contig 44815 bp, 42 predicted proteins | sample MGYA00245780_ERZ724029 | MGnify/ENA primary metagenome ERZ724029 (study PRJEB28704, sample SAMN03018315) | fermentation metagenome | biome: anthropogenic terrestrial biome; feature: soil...
ATTTGTTTATTAAAAATTATAACGGGGGAAAACAGTGCAATAGTTCGTTCATAACTGTACCCTTAAAAAACACCAGGAATAATGAAAAAAATCCTTTTCACTACCATCATGTTACTTCTTGCCGGATTAGCGGCATGCAGTACCAACACGAAAGATAAGACAGATATGAAAAACGCTGACTTTATAACTGATTCACAGATAGGCAATGTTACGAAACAGTTGAAAGATTCACTTGGCGAGCCACACTCATTCCGTATTGAACGGGGTGTAAAGCAAGTAGCTGGTCTGTGGCGGGAGCCGGACGGCACTGTGGACGATTTTGCCCGCTTCTGTAAAAGCTCTTTTGTGGCCGATAAGGAGCAGTTGGCATCACTTTTCAACACTCTGGAACGAAATTTAGAGGTAATCAACGGCTATTTTCACAAGATGGATGTGATGCTTAAAGCACCTCTGCAGCTCGAAGGGCCTGAGATCACTCCAGTGGATATGATGTTCGGCAGTTACGACGCAGCAGCTCATCTGACGGATGATCTTTATACCAACAGGATAGCTTTTATTACAGCATTGAATTTTCCGTTTTACTCGTTGGAAGAAAAGAGCGAGCTTGGGGAAAAGTGGACACGGCAAGAGTGGGCGTATGCACGTATGGGAGACAAGTTTATTTCGAGAGTCCCCGCAACTGTTAAGCAAGAAATCTCAAAGACTCTTACAGAAGCTGATACCTATATTTCAGATTACAATATTTACATGGGGAATTTGAGGAATATTAAGGATGAACAACTCTTTCCAGATGACATGAAACTGATATCTCACTGGGGATTACGCGATGAGTTGAAATCGAATTATGCAGACAAAGAGGGAGGTCTTGAAAAGCAGCGGATTATCTATACTGTGATGCAACGTATAATTGATCAGTCCATTCCATTGCAGATTATTAACAGCGATACCTATACATGGAGGCCTGAGACGAACGATGTTTTTGAAGGGAAAGAAAAGGTCTCTTCCACTCCTGAAGAGACTAAGAGATATGAGGTGTTCCTGAAGAATTTTCATGCTATGAGTCAGCTTGATGTCTATTCTCCGCATTATCCCACTCAGCTTGCACGGGCTTTCGATGCTTCCATGGAGATCCCTCAGAAAGATGTGGAGGAGTTGTTCAAAGGATTGCTCTCTTCACCGCAGGTTAAAGAGGTGGCGTCATTCATCGAGTCGAGGCTTGGACGGAAGTTGGAACCTTTTGACATCTGGTATAACGGGTTTAAAGCTCGTGGTAGCATTTCCGAAGAACAGCTCTCTTCAATCACCTCCGAGAAATACCCTGATGCGAAAGCACTTGAAAAAGATCTTCCCAATATTCTCGAGAAACTTGGTTGGTCACCCGATAAGGCAAATGATATATCTTCGCTAGTAACAGTCGACTCATCACGTGGTGCCGGGCATGCATGGGGAGCTGAGATGCGCAATGATGTTGCCCGCCTTCGTACACGCATAGGACCCGGGGGGATGGATTATAAGGGTTACAACATTGCCGTTCATGAGTTTGGCCACAATGTAGAGCAGACCATTACCATGAACAATGTGGATTCCTACATGCTCAACGGTGTTCCTAACACCTCTTTTACCGAAGCTGTGGCATTTTTATTCCAAAAGCGTGATCTGGAGCTGCTTGGCCTGAAAAACCCAAATACTGAAGATGAATACTATCTCGCGTTGGATAACTTCTGGTCTAGTTACGAGATAATGGGGGTGTCGCTGGTCGATATAAAAGTATGGGAGTGGCTTTACGCTCACCCCGATGCTACACCGGCTCAGTTGAAAGAGACTGTTATTAATGCTGCAAAAGAGGTCTGGAACACATATTATGCAGGAGTATTGGGAGGAGAAGATGAGACGTTGTTGGGAATCTATTCTCACATGATCGATTACCCTCTATACCTTCCCAACTACCCGATGGGGCACCTGATCGACTTCCAGATTGAACAGCAGGTACGCGGAAAAAATCTTGCTGAAGAAGTTGAACGGATGTACACCCAGGGCAGAATAATACCGCAGTTGTGGATGAAAAATGCAGTAGGATCTCCCATCTCTATAGAGCCTCTGCTTTCATCAACAGATGATGCACTGCAGTCATTAAAGAAGTAGCTTAAAATATATATCTAACTTTAGTGAACTGTTTCGTTAAGCTAAATGAGCAGAGGACAAATTTATTTGGACTATGCCATAGCGAGAAATAGTCTAACTTTAGTGAACTATTCGCATTAAGTCAAAAGAGCAGAAGCCAAGTTTACTTTTATTATTCCTTGACGAGCGAATATCTAACTTTAGTGAACTATTCGTAGCCGTAGTTTGAATAAATAATGTAATTTTGCACTGAAATAAGGAAAGATGCCGGAGTGGTCGATCGGGGCGGTCTCGAAAACCGTTGTACTCTCGCGGGTACCAAGGGTTCGAATCCCTTTCTTTCCGCAGGAAATATTAAAGGGATGGGCGGTGACGCCATAAATGTACACGGGACTTCCAGAGGGTAGCCATAAGAGTGAATGAGAACACACTATATACACGTTACATGCAGTGGCAGGTGTGGAATTAAAGTTTTTATAAACGGACGATTGCAGTAGTTGGTTCGAGTCCGCTGCCAGCTATGAGGTGATAATTATAAACAGCAGTTTTCCTACTTTGTAATCGTAATCTAAAACAGTGAGTCCACTTTAGTTAGTCGTTTTGTTAAAAATGATTTCTGATTTTCAAGTTATTATGATGTCAAATCTTCTTATTTGAGACTTTTCAAGCAGACTAAAACAATATGTTTGAAATATTCGACCGTCAGATAGTTTACGTCAAATCTACCTACTGAATGGTTTTTCGTAGCAATAACACTATAATATACTATACCTAATTTTAACAGTTTGACCGGAACAAATACCCGTTCTTCCTTAAACAGATCATCAAAGTTCTTATTGAAAACAACTGCTTCGAAAACTGTAGGGATACAGATGAAGATATACTTGAGGAAAATTCGGCAAAAGATCCGGTAACGGAGAAAAAATCCATAACATAAATTATCATTGAGATAATTTGTAAAAAATAAGAACATGATTTTTTGCATATAAAAAAATAATATTTATCTTTGCAATGCACACGTGTGCATCTTTATTTTAATTTCATTTACTTACTTTACGAAAAGAGGATTTCATTTAGTATTTTAGTGATATTAACACGAGGGTAATTACTTCACAATTATGCGAGTGCGGAGTTAAAAAATGAAATAGAGTAGATCATTACCAATTATTTTTAACATGTGCAAGCAGACCGATAGTTGATTTGGCTCTCAACTTAATTGATTATATTTATAAATAGTTGTGTTTTCGTTGTAACAACCGTTTCCCTAAAGCTTGTATTTTAATAAGATACTACTGGCGTCGATTTGTTTTATAATGCAATGTGAAGAATAGCACAAATAGTTTTTTTTGAATAAAATAAATAATTGCGAAAGTTTTAAAAAATGACGAATTTGATCAATGACAAACCAAAAATATATTGAAAATTGACAAAAACAGAATTATTAAGAAAAACAGGATTGTATCAAATCATGATTAATTTAAACGAATTGGGGAAATTTACAAAATTAATATCACCGGAAGTTGATCAATAACGAAATTTAAACAGTTCAAAATTTGGATAAAATATTTAATGACATTCTTATGTAATATGAATTTTCATTTTTCACAATCAATTGTAGCAATTCTTGCTTTATCTACTTTTCTGTCTTCATGTAATTCCCATTTTAGAGAATGGGAACGAGCAGCAAATGACCCATCGGCTGCACATTTGGCAAAACCAACAAAAGTACAGTATGAATGGCAGGAAATGGAACGAGGAATGTTTATACAGTTAGATCCTGCAACTATACAAGAACGTGAATATGATGATGGCAGCACACCATTAAAAGATATTCGTTTTGAAAAGTTAGATGTAAATGAGTGGGTAAAAGCTGCGAAAGCATGGGGAGCAGAAGAAATTATTTTTATGCTGGCTCATAGTGGTGGCTTTTGTATGTGGCCTAGCGCAACCACTCAATATCATATTGGAAATACATCCTATAAAGGCGGTAATGGCGATGTAGTAAAAGAATTTGGAGAAGCTTGTAGACAAAATGGATTGAACATGGGCTTTTATTGCTGGTCTCCACACCCCGAAGAAGAAGCGGAAGACAACAACACGGTGACATATACTAAAATAGATAAAGTAAGTACCCGTAAGGAAGCAGATCAAATTTTACATACGCGTATTCGTGAAATAGTAGAACGATTAGGCAGTGACCACATTACAGAAATATGGATTGACCAGCCCATTAATGCTCATCTTGGAGACATATTGAAAGAATTATTGCCAAATGCTGTGGTTGCTGCTGTTGGTTGTCACGATCCATTACCTACGGTGCGTTGGCCCGGAAATGAAAAGGGAGTTGTGTCAGACCCCTGTTGGTCAGTAACTACATTAGAACGGATGAACCGTGTTTTTGAAACTCAGTTTGAAGCAGATGCTAACCAAACACAAGATGCGGATAATCCCGACGGTGATTACTGGGCTCCACATGAAGCTGATGTTCCTTTGCACAATCATTTTTGGCACATGAGGCCTGAAGCACTAAAACACCGTCGTAGTGTAAATGAATTGATGGAATGTTATATCAAGTCCGTAGGACGTAACAGCTTTCTCCTGCTGAATTGTGCTCCTCAAGCCGATGGGAGTATTCATCCTGACGATATGGAACGTTATAAAGAATTTGGAGTTGAGATAGAAAGGACCTTCGGGCATCCTATTGCTGTATTGGATAAAGAAGTTGGTAATGAACATTGTCTGAACCTACCGGTTCCCACACATGTAACTTATACAGATGTATGGGAGGCTTATAATTACGGACAGCGTATTCGCTCATATGTAATTGAAGGATTTGATGTAGACAAGAAATGTTGGATAGAATTGGCATCCGGAACATCCGTAGGGCGCAGAAAAATTGATCCGATACCAGATTGTCCATTAATTGATAAAGTTAGATTGAAAGTAAAGCAAAGTGTGGGTATACCTATGTTGAGGAAAATCATGGTACATACAAAATGAACAAATCATGTGAGAAAAACTATCTTGCCCGTCTACAAAGATATTTAAAAGAAAAGTATCTGGTGATGTGTTTTTATTCCCTTGGAGCCACTGCATTGAGGAAGGGGTTGATTGTTTAGATACATATACTCTCTTTGTACAAAATTTGGAAGAGAATCTGCTGCAAGACCATGTACATCCTTCTCTCGTTGGCTATATTTTAGTGGTATTATTCCTTTATAATTATCTAAATATTAAAGAAATTAGAAACTAAACCATTCATTTGTCTTGCATGTGGAATAACTCAATTTTTTGACAATCAAATGTGAGAATATGATTATATTTTTTTCGATATTAAATAAAACTACTATTTATAAATTCATTTTTTAATTTTATAGTGTATTATGAAAAAGAATTTTTTATTGGCAAGCTTGACGCTGTTGTTTCCATTGATTTGCCTGGGTATTGATATTAAAATCAATAATTTTCAAGAATTAGGCAATATTTATACGGAAGCTACTCGTACATTGAACGAAGTACACTCATCTGCTGACTGGACAAATGCACTCCGGACATTGGAAGAACTTCAAAAGAAATGTGAGGACAATCCGGCATTGCAGGCAGTGTTACGATTGACTTATACAACCTGTCCTCAAAATTTGAAATCTGAATATGAGCAAGCATTGAAGTTGCAATCGGAAATGCAAGATGCTGTCAAACGTTTGTCTATGGCTGGAAATCTTCAATCTTTAGATATTGCAACCAAAGTGAACTCATTTGTCAAATCGGTATATTTGCAAGAGCTTGTATATGATGAGCGTATAGGTGAAGAAGGTGCTCCTTATGAAACCAAAGAACAACGTGATGCAAGAATGAAATGGTGGAGAGATGGCAAATTTGGGATGTTTATTCATTATGGGCTTTATTCTGGCTTAGCAGGTGAATTCCAGGGAGAAAAATATGAAGGATGTGTTGAGTGGATTCAAATGCAGTCTGGTGCAGATTTTGAAACTTATAAAAAAGAGGCAATGCCTCGTTTCAATCCTAAATCTGGAATGGCAGAGAAATGGGTAAAACTGGCAAAAGAAGCCGGATGTACTTATACGGTACTGACAAGTCGTCATCACGAAGGCTTCAATATGTTTGATACACCACATTATGATTTCAATGTAAAGAATAAAAAAGGTATAGACATCGTAAAAGAATATGCAGCTGCATGCGAAAAAAATAATATAAAAGCTGGATATTATTTTTCTCTGTTAGACTGGAATCATCCTGATTATGATCCTACTAATTCTGGCATTTCATACCCAGAAGGAAACTATGAAGCAGAAAAACAGGGAAAACGTCATTTTGGAAACCATGAGAAATACAAGGAATATCTATTTAATACTTTCAATAATTTAATCAACCAATATAAAGTGGATTTGATTTGGTGGGATTTCAGCCAACCCAAATTTCAGGGAGATTATGCATGGGGGGCAACCCGCTTAATGAAATCCTTATTCGAAAAACACCCAAAAGCAATTCAAAACAATCGTCTTTATCATTCTGACAACCATCTGAGTGAAGGAGGAATAAAAGTTACCCCCACTTGGAAAGGTGATTATTCTACTGCTGAACATCATGTCCCGGCTACAGGCATTGATGGTGATTGGGAAGCCTGTCAAACATTGAATGGAACTTGGGGGTATTCATCTTTTAACCAAAAATGGAAGTCTGCTGATGAACTTATTCATGAACTGATAGATGTAGTAAGTAGAGGGGGAAATTTCCTTTTGAATATTGGCCCTGAGCCTGACGGTTCCATACCCGAAGAGAGTGTGGAAATTTTCAAGACAATTGGAAAATGGATGAAAGTAAATGGCGATGCCATCTACGGAACCAGAGCTAATCCTTTCGACAAAGAGTTTCAATGGGGACGAGTGACTCGCAAAGGTGATAATAAATTATATCTCATTCTTTACTCCGAACCTGAAAATGGGAAAATAGAAATACCCTGCTCTTTTGAAAAAGGGGTGGTTAAAGCACATTTACTGCAGAACGGGAAAAAAGTAAAATTATCACAGTTCAATGACAAGAACCAATGCATATTAGACGTAAGTCATGTCCGTATAGAACAACCTGCAACAGTTATAGAGTTAACAGGGAAATGGAAGTTGTAAAATATATTAATTCATATTATTAATGTATTATTAAAGCAGAAAACTAGTTGGGAATGTAATTCAAATTGTGTGAGGAATTAAAATTATAATCAACCATTTATTGAAGATAGATTGCGTTGTATAACGTAGAAGTAAGAAGTAATGATTGGTATATAATCTGGCACAATTTGAATTACAATTCCAACCAACTTATTTGAATATTATAATGAGCTCCTTATTTTCAATTTCAATGGTAATATAACATCTTCCTTTATCTCGGTTTTTTGTTCTATCTGTTTTATGAGAAGACTGAATAGTGTTTGTGACAAGTTATCAATAGATTGAGACAAAGTTGTTAATTGCGGATCACATACAGCTCCCATTGGGTTATCATCAAAGCCAATAACAGCGACATCATCGGGAATGGAAAATCCCTTTTCTTTTAGGAAATTCATCGTTCCAATGGCAATTTCATCATTAATGCATATTATGGCATCTGGTATTTCTTTTTCTTTAAACAGTAAAGAGGCCGATTCGTATCCGTCATTGATAAATATTTGCTTCGCATTTATAGATCTATTATAAGACAAGCCTGCATCTGAAATAGCTTCATTATACCCGTTCAGCCTATCTTTAAATATTCTCATATGGCTATTAAACGAAATGTAAGCAATGTTTTTTTTATTCCGCTTTATTAATTCATCGACTACCATTCGAATTGCATGATAATTATCCAATGTAATTGTAGAATATTGAGTCTTTACCGGTACTCTGTCAAAAAAAACTAATGGAATTCCTTCTTCTTTTAATTTATCGAAATGAGCGGTTGATTTAGTTTTTAATCCCACTGAAATGGCAACGCCTGCAACACGCAAACTAATTAATGAGTTTATAATTTTTTTTTCTATATATGGGTTATCATTTGATTGGAATATCATTATCATATATCCATTATTATAAGCTAATTCAGTTATGGAAGAAATTAGCCTTGAAAAAAAATGATGCTTGAAATCAGGAATGATGAATGAAATAATTCTGCTTTGCCTATTTCTTAAATTTTGAGCTAATAGATTAGGGGTATATCCTAAATTATGAGCTTCCTGTAATACTCGGTTTCGAGTTTCTTCTTTTATTTTTTTACTGCCATGCAAAGCTCTTGATACAGTAGTGTGATGTATGCCTAACTGTTTGGCTATATCTTTTATAGTTACTTCTTTTTTCATAATCATTATTGAAACAAGGGATATATTAATGACTTTTGATATAATATCTTAAAAATAATAACATAATAACTAACTTATATATCTGACAAATATAGTGATTATATCGCAAGATAATTATAACCAGTAAATCGAAAACTTTAGTACAACGAAATTTGTAGCAAAGCTATAACAAGATTAAATCGTTTTTGTAAAATTAATTTCACATTTGATATATCGCTGTTAAATAGAATGATATACATTAATTTGCAGGAAATTCTGTGCTCACTAGCCTGCCTTAACAATATTTTACATAAAATAAGAATATTGTCTTTTGCATATATAAAAATAATATTTACTTTTGCAATGCACACGTGTGCATTTTTGCTTTTAGTACATTGTCAACATAAAAAATGGATTCAATTCAGTGTCTTGATGATATTTAATTATCTCAAAAAAAATAGTTGACGTAAGGTAAAACACTTATTATAAATGCATTAAACAAAATGCAACATTCACATGTCAAATACAAAAAAAGTTATTAAAAAATATTGTGCAGCCTAAGTGCATGCGCATGTATTAAAAAAATCAACAACAAATGTTGTCTGGAGTTAATTACTGTGACCTGTGGAGTATCAACAGATGAAGTTGCCTTGAAGTTGGCATTAATTTCCATCGTTATTTGGGCATATGCTTTTGCCGTGTTAAAAGAGTTGACAGGAATATTAGCTGATTTTATACTATCAATGGTCACACAGTAAAGCATGATTGATTAGGCACGTTTTAATATATAGTCGATGCTTGTGACAATGGTGTGAGTATTGAAAAAGAGATAAATGCTTCACACATAACGAATGTATATTTCAAATTTATTGATGTAATTGCCCTTTTATTTGAAGGTATACTTGGCATATGGCATTGTAATTACGTCATTGAATGATTATTAATATTTATCAAATTTTTCTATTAGAATTGCTCTAAATGTAATGTATTGTTTCACTTAAAAATTTATCACATGTAAAAATTTATCACATGAAAAAAAGCAAATTAATTATTTTTATGGTATTGTCTGCCTTTATGCAGCTCAAAGCTCACCAAGCTCCAATGAATGAGATATCCATTAGTTTGAATGCGCTATCCTCTCAACAACAATCATCAAAAGTCGAAATTAAAGGTATGGTAATAGACATCAATAATGAACCGATGATTGGTGTTAATGTATTTTATACATCGAAAGAGGGAGGGATACAAGCTGGAACATCAACTGATATGGATGGGAACTATGTTTTGCAAGTAGAAAGAGATGCTGAAGTGACATTCAGACTTATCGGATACAAAACATCGACAATACGTTTTACGGGAAACAATGAAAATGCATTTCGCGTAGTAACGATGTTTGAAGATTCAGAATTGCTTGACGAAGTTCAAATTGTAGCATTTGGCCGACAAAAGAAAGAGAGTGTCGTTAGTTCAATATCAACGATTAAGCCGGCAGAGTTGAAAATACCTTCAAGCAATTTAACCAACTCGCTTGCCGGCCGCATTTCAGGTTTGGTATCTTATCAACGTTCGGGTGAGCCGGGGGCTGACAATGCCGAATTCTTCGTTCGTGGTGTCACCAGTTTCGGTTATTCAAAATCTCCTCTTATCCTGATTGATGGTTTGGAATTAACTACTGAAGATTTAGCACGTTTGAACACCGATGATATTGAGAGTTTCTCAATACTTAAAGATGCTACATCTGCTGCTCTTTACGGTTCACGTGCTGCAAATGGTGTAATCATGGTTACCACCAAACAAGGAAGTGAAGGAAAAGCTCGTGTTTCATTTCGTGTAGAAGGTTCATTGTCTTCACCTGTAAGCAAAGTTAAAACAGTTGATCCAATTTCATATATGGAACTGTTTAATGAAGCTATTTCGACTCGTAACCCTTTGGAAAGAGCAAGGTACTCACAAATGCAAATTGATAATACCAAAGCAGGATTGAACAAAAACGTTTATCCGGCTACGGATTGGTATAATTTATTGTTCGCAGACCAAACATGGAATCAAAGATACAATATGAATATCAATGGAGGTGGTAAAGTTGCCCAATACTATATCGCAGCCAACTATAGTCATGATAACGGTAACTTGAAAGTAGATAAAAGAAACAACTTTAATCAAAACATATCTATTAATAGAGTTAATGTTCGTTCAAATATAACCATCAACATGGCCCCTACTACCAAGGTTGCAATTCGCATGAATGGCAGCTTCGATGATTACAAAGGTCCTGTTCATGATGGTACTAAAGTTTATTCTATGATTATGAAAACCAGCCCGGTTGATTATCCAGCTTATTTTGATGCTGATGCTGATCATAAATACACCAACCATATTTTGTTCGGTAACAATAATCAAGCTAATGCACTTAACCCATATGCAGAGCTGGTAAAAGGTTATAGAAACTATAGCCGCACTTTCTTATCAATGCAAGCAGAGTTAAATCAAAAATTAGATTTAATCACCAAAGGGTTGAATTTCAGATTATCGGTTAACACGAACAGAACCGGTTTCTATGAATCATCACGTCAATACAATCCATACTACTATTATGTAGATAGCTACGATAGGATTAAAGATGAATATGTCCTTTTTAACTCTAACGAGCAGACAGGTACTGAATATCTTAACTATACAAAAGGTAATGAATATAGTTTAAGTGTTGTTTATCTTGAAACTGCACTTAACTATGCCCGAGCCTTCAATGATAAACATGATGTATCAGGTCTTATGGTTTTCACTATGCGTGACGAATCAAGATCGGCAGCCTCATCATTATCTCAATCACTTCCTTATAGAAATTTAGGCCTTGCCGGACGAGCAACTTATGGTTATGACTCACGTTACTTTATTGAAGCTAACTTTGGTTACAATGCATCTGAACGTTTCCATAAATCACACCGTTGGGGTTTCTTCCCATCAGTAGGTTTTGGATGGATACTTACTAACGAAGAATTTATGAAAAATGTGAATAACAACGTCCTTTCTTTGTTAAAGTTTAAAGGAACTTATGGTAAAGTAGGTAACGAGAGAATTGGTGATGTAAACGACCGTTTCTTCTATCTTTCTAATGTTAATTTATCTGCAACTACCGGACCTGGTTTCGGTTTAAATATGAACAGGCCGATTCACAGGCCAACAACAAGCATTATACGTTATGCCAATAATAACATTGGGTGGGAAGTTGCTAATAAATTAGACTTAGGTTTCGAATTAGAACTATTCAACGATTTCGTAATTATTGCTGACTACTTCCGTGAAGATCGTAGTAATATCCTACAATCTCGTGCATCTATAACCGATGAAATTGGAGTTGAATTTCCGGATAATGTAAAGGCTAACATCGGTAAAGCATTCTCTCAAGGTTTTGATGGTTCTATCGACTACAATAAATCATTCAACAAAGATTTGTGGTTACAAGGCCGTGTTAACTTTACTTATGCCAAAGGTAAGTTTAATTTATATGAAGAACCTGAATATGCCGATGCGCCATGGTTGAGCCACATTGACCAACCTATTACACAGCAATGGGGTTATGTTGCAGAACGTTTGTTTGTTGATGAAAACGATGTGAAGAACTCACCTTCTCAATTTGGTGATTACAAGGCAGGTGATATTAAATACAAAGATATCAATGGTGACGGTGTTATCAACTTTAAAGACAGAGTGCCAATTGGATATCCTACAACTCCAGAAATAATTTACGGTTTCGGTTTATCATTAGGATACAAGAATTTTGATCTCTCGGCTTTCTTTCAAGGTTCAGGACGTTCATCATTCTGGATTGACCAAGGAGCTACTGCACCATTCGTCGCATCTTCAATGGACAATAGGATTGGCAACAACACAATGTTGAAAGCTTATGCTGATGATTACTGGTCAGAAAGTAATCAAAACATATATGCTTTGTGGCCTCGTTTGTCATCTTACGTAATTGAAAATAATAACCAAACCAGTACTTGGTTTATGCAAGACGGTTCATTTTTGCGTTTGAAATCGGTAGAAATTGGTTATACTATATCCAAAAAAATTCAGCGTAAACTACTCATCGACAACTTCCGTATCTATGTTGATGGTTCAAATCTTCTTACATTAAGCAAGTTTAAATTGTGGGATCCTGAAATGGCAGGAAATGGTTTAGGATATCCTATTCAGAGAGTTATAAATTTTGGCTTACAGATTGGATTTTAAAATAGTTTAACTATGAAACATATATCAATAATATTTAGCATTCTTATGGCAATCATGTCATTTGGCTCTTGCAGTTACCTGGATATTATTCCAGACAACGTTGCAACGCTTGATCATGCTTTTGCAGATGAAACAACTGCCGAAAGATATCTATTTACATGCTATGCCGGCCTTCCGAAAGAGCATAACGGCAATACCGATCCCGCAATGGCAGGATCATACGAATTCTGGCAAAAAGATTCTTATACAGAAATTGATGCCCCTTTTAAGACTCCTTTTAGAATTAAAGACGGGTTCCAAAATTCTAACAATCCTTATGTAGATAATTATAGAGGTACTAATGGAGGTACTCCATTGTACAAAACTATAAGGAAGTGTTATATCTTTCAAAATAACATTGATAAGGTGATTAATATTAGCGAGCTAAATAAGCAGCGCTGGATTGCTGAATCAAAAGTAATTATTGCTTATTGCTACTTCTATCTGGTACGTCAATATGGCCCGGTACCTTTGATTACTAAAGAGTATTCAATTGACTCTAGTACTGATGATATTCGTTTAAATCGTAACACAATGGACGAATGTGTCAATTTTATTGTTACTACTTTAGATGAAGCCGCTGATCATTTACCACCAGTAATTAGCAACAAATCTGAAGAGTTGGGCCGTTTTACTCAGCCTATTGCTTTGACCCTAAAAGCAAAAACTCTTTTATTGGCAGCAAGCCCATTGTTCAATGGTAATGCATACTTGGCCGACTGGACAAACCCTGATGGAAAAGCTTTATTGAGCCAATACGATGAATCAAAATGGGAAAAAGCTCGTGAAGCTGCTAAAATAGCCATTAACGCATGCCACGAAGCAGGCATAAAACTTTACAAATATGAGTCAAGTTCAATTGCTAAACCACGTAGAATGGACTTGACATTGAGAGGTGCTGTTACAAACAGAGACTGGACTGACGAGTTGATCTGGGGCAATGTTCAAGCTAACACTCATAACCTGCAAACAGGATCAATAGTTAACTTCTTAGGCGTAACAGAAGCTGCAGGGGGAGGTGTGATCTACCCAAACTTTTGCGTTACTTTAAACACAGCAAAACGTTTCTATACAGCCAACGGATTGCCAATGGAAGAAGATCCAGCATGGGCTAATAAGAAAATAACTGATTTGCGTTTACCTACAGCTGAAGAAATCGACTATGTAGCACCAAATGAAATGCAAGCAGAATTTAATCTTCAACGCGAGCCACGTTATTACTCTGCCATATCATTCAATAGGGCAAAACGCTACTCGAATGGTAACAATGGTGATAACTTCCACATTGTAAGAGGTTATAAAGGTGAATCTGCCAACAAACAAGGTTACTCCAGTGGTTGGGGAGACAAGACAGGTATGAAAGCGATGAAATTGGTTAATCCTGAAACTACTTTAACAGGTAGTGCACAAACATCTACATTTAATTATGTTCCTTATCCTTTCCCTCTATTGCGCTTAGCCGATCTTTATTTGATGTATGCTGAAGCTGCAAACGAAGCTGGCGACCCAGATGGCGATGCTATTCACTACATCGATTTGGTACGCGAGCGTGCCGGATTAAAAGGTGTTGTGGAGTCATGGAATAATTCTACCAATCCTAACAAACCAACTACTAAAGATGGTTTAAGATTGATTATCCAACAAGAACGTGATATTGAATTGGCATTCGAAGGACACAATTTCTGGGATATCCGTCGTTGGTTGAAACTTGAATCAGTGAACAACCAGCCTATCACTTGTTGGGATACTGAAGGAAAAACTCCTGAAACATTTTATACTGAAACTGTGAGAAAAAAGCCTAACTTCAAAAAGAAGGACTATTTATGGCCTATTGCTCAAGAGAGTATGGTTAAGAATCCGGCCTTAGTTCAAACAAAAGGATGGTGATAAATTAGTTAAACAAACAATCATATAAGATATGAAAATAAAAATTTTATCATTAATATTCACACTTCTTTGTATATTCATCTATTCCTGTACAAATGAAGATGATCTTAAAGTGCCAATAAAGGTTGACACTAATCCCCCTGCCGCACTTACTGCTGCAGATGTAAGTTACCGTCCAATCGCAGGTGGTGCTGTTATTAAATATTCACTACCTGATGAGAAGGATTTACGTTGTGTTGAAGCTCAATATACCATTACAAGTGGCAAAAAATTCACTGTTAGAGGATCATTCTTGTCCGACTCTTTAATAGTGGAAGGTTATCGCGATACTAACGCACATGACATTAAATTATATGTAGTAGATAATTCAGAAAATTATTCTGAGCCATATACATTGTCTTTCGTGCCTAACCAATCGCCATTGGACGCAGTTCTAGAATCATTAACTGTATACCCCGACTTTGGCGGTATGCAAATAACTTGGGATAATGTAGACCAAAGTACTATTGCATTGTTTATTTACAGAATAGAGTCTCCTGATACAATATTGATAGATCAATTCTACTCTAAAAACGCAAAAGGTGAATTAACCATACGTGGTGAAAAGAGTAAAAAGACCGAATACTTAGTACAAATCAGAGACCGTTGGAATAACTATACTGATATGAACAATTTTACCATTACCCCTCTTTATGAAAAAGAACTCGACTATACTAAATTGACTATCCCAGGTTCTGAGTATTTTATCAATATCAGTAATCCAAGTGGTATGGGAAAATGGTGGGATGACCAAAAATCTGCTCCAGGATGGGGTGACATTTTCTGGCCGGCAGGCGATAAACCATTGCCACATGTTTCTACAGTGAAATTTCCAACTCCTACCACATTGTCACGCATTGTATTATGGCAATATGCATGGGGCGCTACCAACTATTCACACTTCTATTATGGTGCTAATGTTCGTGTATTGGAACTTTACGGTTCAACGGAAGTCAATCCATCAACTGAAGATCCTGTTAATAATCCTTCATGGAAGTATATTATGACTTGCGAAATTAAAATGCCTTCGGGAGGTTGGGTAAATAATGCTTCTATGACAGAGGAAGACTTTGATGTTGCCAAGAATCGAGGACACGAATTTGTGCTACCATTAAGTGAGGTCCCAGTAAAATACACCTATTTGCGATTCAGAGTAACCACTACTTTTGACGGTGCTAATTCAGGTGGTTTGCTTTCCGAGGTTAATCTTTTTGGTGACGACCGCCTTGAAGGTGAGGAAGATGAAGATTAAGGTTGAAAAGAAACCAATTAATTTCTAAATAATATTTAATTGATCAGAAATATGAAAAACTATATATTAGTTCTAATATCGATATTAATGATTACATCATGCGATAGTTACTTGGATAAACATCAAGTATACTTGGAAGATGGTGAAACGGTTTACCTTCAAAAGGTAGATTCGGTATCAATTTGCCCCGGCAATAAACGAGCAGAATTTAAACTATTCTATTCGAATGGTAATAAATTGAACCATACAATTCTTTACTGGAATAATGGTGCTAATTCAATAACATTCGATTGTGAAGGCTTGAAGGCTGGTAAAGACTCTTTAATTATTATCCATGAAATGGAAGAAGGAAATTACAGTTTTGAGATTGTAAACGTTAATAAATATGATCAACGTTCGCTCAAAGTTCCAGCATTTTCCTCTATCTATGGAGATGTTTATGCTAGTGGATTAACGAATAGAGTTATAAAAAAAGTTTCCAAAATCAACCAAGATCAGGGAGTAAAGATAGAATGGCATGTACCACCAAGTAATTATAATAAGCTTGAAGTAAAGTATATCTCGCCTGAAGACAATTCTGTAAAAATTGTTACAGTAGAAAATTCCGATAATGTAGTTATTAATGAAATACCTAAAGGCAAAGTAATTAAATATAGAACATTCTATAAACCAGAGGAGTTAGCTATTGATCTGTTTCCTGCCGAATGGAGTAATGATATTGTAATTCCATAAAAGCATGTTCATATACACTGTTGCTGTCCAGTAAAAAGGGCATAACAAATCATTGCGAAACTGACCCCAAGAGTCAGTTTCGCTTTGTTTTTTGTCTCAATTAAGTCGGTAAGCCCAATGTGTAAAAGTTTAGACTTGAGCTGATTGTGGGCATCTTTTAATTTATGGATTTGAGTTTTCTTCAGACATAGCTGCCCAGAATGGGAAATTGGTAAGATAAGATAGGCATATAGGCTCTGCTATCTTTATCTGTTTTTTACTGTTATTATGCTGGAGAACAGATTGTAGGCTGCCTGTAGATAATTTTGCCTGGATTGTTGAATCTTAAGTTGCTCACTGAGCAGGTCGGTTTGCTGTATATACCCTTTGTCGAACTGTAACTGAACTGCTTTTGAATTTTGTTGACTCATCTCCCAATTTTCGCGACTAAGGCGATAGCTCTCTTTTCTTACCTGCAGAAGCGAGAGTTCATTGAGTAGCTCTTTCTCCCTGTTGTTTCTAATGTCACGCAGGTTCTCCGCCTCTATCTGCTTTTGTAGTCGTAAGCGGGAAACCTCACTCGATGTGGTGAGTGACTGTGTAACCGGTACTTTCAGGGAAACGCCGATATAGCTGTTCCCCCTCCAGTATTTGTTGTTGAAAAACGATGGTTCGTTGTTGTAGTAGCTGGAACCGTAATAGCCGTTAATGGTTAGGGTGGGGGCATATTTCCATGAGGCCGTTTTCAGCCTTAGTATTGCCAGATTCACCACCTCCTGCTGTCGTAGCTCCTCAAGGTTGTTCAATGCAGGAGTGTAGGATGAATTTTCTTCAATATTCTTCAGCAAAGCAGTAATATCTTCTTTTAAGTTGAGTGATGCAATGTTTTCGAGTGTTACTTCCATGCCCATCAGGTAAAGTAGTTCCGCTTTTCGCTCCCCGGCAATCTTTTCAGCTTCCAGGAGGTTGGCAATCGATTCATTGTAGATTCTATTTGCATCGTTTTTCACCGCAAGTGTAATTCTCTCTTTCATATAGAGCTGATTTGCATTGTTCAACAGGCCGGCATAATAGACTGTATCCTTCAAAAGCAGAAGCTTCTGCTCTTCTGCAATTACGCATTCAGCATAGGCGAGAGCAAGCCTCTCCTTGAAATCATCAATTGAAATCTGTGCTTCATACTCCTGAATTCTTAACTGTTGCTTCTGTTGTGCAACTCGATGTAACTTTTCAGGATTGAACAGGTCGTACTTTAGGTTAACACCTGCAGAGGAGTTCCATTTCGTGTTAAACTGCAGGTACATAATCTCACTCTCCGGTGATGAGGGATTGAAAGCATGTGCAGGTACCGGGGTCGCCGGAATTATAAGGTTGCGTCTCAATTCTCCTGACAGATAAATGTCGGGGATGTGTTCCAGGCGGCTTTCTTTAACCTGAATAGTTACATCTTCCAGCTTCAGCTTCTCTACACTCAGTATGGGTGAATGACCCAGTGCATAGTCCATAGCTCTGTCAAGCGTAAGCGATTCAGAAATTGGTTTTTGTGACAAAGCTTCTCTTGGGGGATTTTGTTCAACAACTTTCTTTGAATGCTCGTATGACACAGCTTCCTTTGCGGGTAATTGTGCAACAGAAGCAGCCGATAGAATGAATATTGCTATGAGTGTAATTTTTTGCATAGGAAAAATAAATTTTAACGAAACACCGATGATGGTTCCACTTTTTTTAGTTTATTGATCGAAAAATATGAACTGCCCACTGAAATGAGTAATGTCACTGATAAGAGGAAGATGAGAAAGGGAGGTGTCAGGCCGATAATCAGCCCGGCTTTTGCCATACCCGCTTTGGTGATAATTAGCAATAACAGGGAAACGGTGAACCCAACTACGGCGTAGATAACCGATTGGGATATAACGAGTAGGCTTATATAATGGCCCGATGCCCCTATAGCTTTCAGTGTTCCGTAATCTTTTATCCGATCGTAGGTGGCAGAATACATAGTGAGCCCGATAATGAAGAAACCGCTGATGATACCGAAAATTATAAGAGTTCCGAAACTCATACCCATATTGTTTGCCGTCATTACATTTACAATTGTAGTTTTACTGAGCATATCGGAGCGCCATGCCTTAAGGTCGGGTGCAATATGGTTGATCTGTGAAATAACCGGCTCAATTTTGTCAGGGTCTTTTACTGTGACAATGATTCCGCTGACCATAAAACCTGATAATCCGGAATAGAACCGTGCTTTTGATGTGGTTGTATAGATTAGCGGAGTAGAAAATCCTTTAGCACTTTTTGTTGTTACACCAATAGTGGCCGTTTTTCCGTTGATTTCAAATTGAGTACCCTGCTGAAGGTCAAAACCGAATGTTCTGTTGTCGTAATAATCGGAAGATACCATATCGGGAAAAGAAAGGTTATGTATGTCGCCAGACAGGAGCAGTCCAGGATGAGGACCTGCTGCCATGGCAGGATAATCACTGCCTATTATCATTGCCGGTGCATCATTGCCGTTGGGGAGCTTGACCGATACGTTCGCAACAATAAAGCCATGGGTCTCATCCACCCCTTCAACGCTCCTTAGCTGATTCACCCATCTTATATCGAAAGGAGAGAGCTGATTCACGTTATTGGTCTGTCTCTTTACTACAAAAATCTGTGCATAGTCGGAATTTGAATTACCTACAATGCCGCCGATAAGATTTGCAAGGTAAAAGAACATGCCCAACTCCACTCCAATCAGGTAGATACTGATGACTATAGCAGTGAGGATACCCAGGCTTTTGGATTTTTCAAATCGTACAAATTTATAGGCTGTCGAGATCATGGTCGGTTAATTTAGATGGACTGTACATTCCACTTTTGTATCGATAAGTAGATCTTTTCGCATACTGTGCAGAGATACTTCTATCTCACGTATGCGACGGTCTTCCAACTCATTGCCGCTGTCTGAGAAGAGAGATTTTCGCTTCAGGTAGGGTGAGATGTGCAGGATTTCTCCCAAAGCCGTAACGGCAGAGTCCCCCGGCAGATTTATTGTACAGTGCATTCCCAAAGCCAGATCACGTGCATATAACTCATCTATCTCAGCCATCACAATGAGCGGCGCATCGGGTGCGATGCGTCCGTAAGTCTCATATAGGCTTAGCGCTTCACCAGCACGGGGTGTGATATCAAGCAGAATCCCGTCGAACGGTGCCTGGAACCGGGTACGGGCCAGATCTTTTATCCGTGAAGATCGCTGTATGGTTATTTCTTTGAGTTGTGCCTGTTGTTCACGGTAGTCGTTTTCCATTTTTTTCAACAGTTCGCAACCCTTATCATATTCATTCTGCAATTTGCGTACATCCTCTCCGGTAGCGGCTCCTGCCTCCAGCAGCTCACGGGCATCGGTCAGCAGGCGAAGTTTTTCGACCAGTGAAATCCTCTCATGTTCCAAAGCTGCAGCTGCTGAACCCACGGCATTTTGCTGAGAGATGATACGGGTGTCGCTCTCTTTTACCGAAAGCATTTCGTCTGTCATATCCAGTAGGAGCAACAGATCTCCCTCCTTTACCGTGTCACCTGGTTTGGCACACACCTTTGTTACAATTCCCGAAGCGGGGGAGGCTAGCTCGCTGACTCCTCCATGGGGAGTGATCTTTCCTATTCCCACAATACGTGAAGGGGATGACAGTGTTACGGTAACCTGCCGATCTTTTTGATTACTGCAGGCTGAGGTGATCACCAGTGATATCAAAAGCAATAAAAAATCTTTTTTCATTTATATATGGTTTACTTTTTTTATTTAAATCATATGTTTGAAATCTGAATCTTCGATTTAAAAATCCTCTTCCGAACCGCTGTCGACTATTTTTCCTTCAGAGACATATATTGTACGGTCTGCATATTTTTTTAACCTCATGTCGTGAGTTACAATGATTACCGCCCTGTTATCACGGGATAGATTACTCAACATATCCATCACCTGTTTTGCACTTTGGTGATCGAGAGAGGCAGTAGGCTCGTCGCACAATATTAATCTGGGGTCGGTGATAAGTGAACGGGCAATTGCAATGCGTTGCTGTTGTCCTCCACTCAGGTTGCGCGGAAGATTGTTTTTCCGGTCTTCCATGTCGAAGGTGCGTATCAGTTCAAGTGCTCTTTTCTTTGCCTCTTTCCGGCTTTTACCCTGCAAGATTAGCGGATGCATGATGTTCTCCAAAGCATTTAGTGGTGCTAGCAGGTTAAAGCCCTGAAATACGAAGCCTATATGATTCAGTCTTAATGAGCCCAGGGCTCTTTCCGAAAGCTCGTTTACACAGGTGTCGCCCACCCACACCTTGCCCATGGTGGGATAGATCACGCAGCCCAGCAACGATAAAAGTGTTGTCTTGCCGGAGCCTGAAGGGCCTACTATAAGCGTTACCTCACCTTTGTTGAATGCAATTGTAGAGGGGTGAAGCGCAACAATAGTAGTATCTCCTGTTTTATACTCTTTCCCGGCATCAGAAAGTCGTGCCGCAATATTCATATTCAATTGTTTTTACAGCAAAGTAATACATTTACGGACTAAATAGCAAATAAATTTGTATAATATTTATATAAATAGTACATTTACGTCTATAATTGTATTATATGAGGACAAAAAAAATATTATTGGGAATTATTGATGAACTGGAAAAGTTTGAGAATACGCTCTCGAATGATGATACTCCGGAAATTGACGATTTTATACTATATTTATGTAGCAAAAATGTTGATCTTCGAACTTCAGCCGAAGTCCAGATAGCTCAACAGATTAGCCTGTTGCACCGCTATTCCAAATTTTATGTAAAAAAATTGCTGAAAAATTCTCTATTGCAGACGATGGATGAATATACCTATCTGATTTCGCTCTTGAATTGTGAAAGCCTCTCCAAAACGGAGTTAAACAACATGAATGCAATGGAGAAGACATCTGGTAATGAAGTTATAAACCGGCTGCTTAGAAAAGAGCTGATAGATCAACGTCGTGATGAGGCTGACAGACGGAGTATGCGTGTTTTTATTACCGGAAAGGGACGAAATGAGCTTATTACTATCTTCCCTGATTTGAAAAAAAGTGCTTTTTTATTGTCTTATCCTCTTTCGCCGAAACAAAAAGGACTGTTTGCCGGTATACAGAAAGAGCTCTGCTCTTTTCATCAACGAATATTCATGAGTGGCAAAGAAAAGAGTTTGGATGAGATTGTAGCAGAGCTTGACAGCGCCTCTGATTAGAAGACAGCAGGGGAATACAGAAATGTTCTTTTTTGTAAAAATAGCTTACCATGTTAACAAGGCTTCTGATTAGAAGGCAACAGGGAATACCTGTTTTGTCAGGGATCATTTTTATTTTACAGCTCTTATTATCTCCCGTTTTCCAGGAGGCCCCGGAAGGCGCTCCACAAAAAAACCGGATACTTGAAGCATTCTCCTGACAGACCCCTTAGCGCAATAGGTGGTGAGTACAGCTCCGCAGTTGCTGAGTGAATAGAGGGTGTCGAAAATTTCCTGTGTCCACATTTCTGGCTGCTTCTCAGGTGCGAAGGCATCGTAATAGATCACGTCAAATGTTTGATGTGGCCGAAAATCCGGGAGTTCTTGAACATCAATCAGAAGTTTATTAAGTGTAAAGTCTGGGGTTATTTCTGTTGGGGTATTCCAAGGCGAAGTGTGTAGACTTATAAACACTTCATTTTGGGTTGGGGCCAGAATCCTGCTGTAGTTTAATTTCTCAGCATTTATAACCGGGAGTGGGTAGAGCTCAAAAGTTGTGTAATTTACCTTTCTGTTCTTTTTTTCGCTGTCCAGGAGAGTCATGAAAGCATTCAGGCCCGTGCCGAACCCAATTTCCAGGAGGTTGACCGTCTGCTTATCGCAATAATTGAGCCCGGCATTGATGTATATATGGCCCGACTCCTGAATGGCACCGTGCGTGGAGTGGTAATGTTCATTCAGTTCAGGCACAAACAGTGTGTGCGATCCATCTTTAGTTGTTTCAATAATGGCCTTCATATATTTATCTGACAAACAAAATTAGGAAATCTTTGTTTACTATTTCATCCTCGGGTGAATTTTTTTAATTTTGTATTTAAATGGCCTGAAGTCGTGTGTTACTTAATACATATTGGCAGATTGAGGTTTTGCTAAAATTATTTTTAGTTCTGCAGGATAAGAAAAACAGGCAATCAGGTGATTTACACTACAAAGAAATAATTTAATCGGATGAATAAATATCTTTGCATTATTTTGATTTTTACGCTTGCTCAGGCATGTAACTCATCTTCTAAAAGAGGTGAAGCTGATAATAAAAGGGTGTTGACTGTTACTATTGAACCCCAGCGTTACTTTCTTGATCAGATTGTTGGTGACGCGTTTACCATTAATACACTGGTCCCACCCGGAACAAGTCCCGAGACATATGAACCTGCACCATCGGTTATGATTGAGATGGGGAAAAGCATTCTCTATTTTAAGGTGGGAAATCTGGGGTTTGAAAATGCGTGGACGGCACGCTTATCCAGCAACAACCCAGATGTGGGTATTGTGGATTGTTCTGCCGGAATAGAATTAATGGGCGGGCATGATCATAGCCACTCAGATGAGGATAGCCATTTGCACGGCGCCATGGATCCCCACGTGTGGTCATCACCAAGGGCTGTGAAGATTTTTACAGGGAACATGTTAGATGCTATTGTAAATGTTGATACTGAGAACGAAGAGCTGTATCTCTCCAAATTTGAAAAACTATCTGATAAAATTGACAGGACAGACAGCCTTATTCGTAACCTGTTACAGCATACGCCTTCCCGGTCGTTTATCATATACCATCCCGCACTGGGCTATTTCGCAAAGGATTACGGCCTTCGTCAATACAGTGTTGAGTTCGAAGGTAAGAGCCCCTCTCCCTCGCAGATTAAGGATCTGATAGACATTGCAAGGAGGGAGAAGATAAACACAATTTTTATTCAACGTGGCTTTGATATTAAAAATGCTGAGGTGATTGCAAAAGAGATCAACGCAAAAGTATTTGAGATTGACCCGTTGAAGTATGAGTGGGATGAGGAACTGCTTCGTATTGCATCTATCTTAGCACGTGAAACCGATGAATAAACTGATAGAAATATCGAATCTTACGGTTGGCTATGATAACAAACCGAAAGTACTGACGGATGTGTCAGTTACTATTTACGGTGGCGACTTCCTTGGTATTATCGGCCCAAATGGCGGTGGAAAGACTACACTGTTGAAAGCGATACTGGGATTATTAAAGCCATATTCGGGAACAATCAGTTTCTTTGAAAACGGGAAAAAGGTACCTTCTATTAATATGGGCTATCTGCCTCAGATAAACCAGATTGATAAGAAATTTCCTATCTCTGTGTCGGAAGTGATCTTGTCGGGACTGACTCCCCCGAAGCACCTTTTAAGTAGATTCAGGCTGGAAGAGAGGCAGAGCGTGAGAAGGGTGGCCGAACGTCTTGGTATAGACCATCTTTTAAAACGTGCCATAGGAGAGCTGTCTGGTGGCCAGCTGCAGCGTGTGTTGCTTGGAAGGGCAATAATTGACAATCCGAAACTGATTATTCTGGATGAGCCCAGTACTTACGTGGATAAATTTTTTGAAAGTAATTTTTACAAGCTTTTAGGTGAAATAAATAAAGATATTGCCATTGTGCTGGTATCGCACGATGTGGGAACTATACTCTCTCTCGTGAAAAATATCGCCTGCGTGAACCAGGGGCTACATTATCATCCGGGTACAGATATATCGCAGGAGTGGCTTGCAGGTGCCTATGAGTCCTGTCCTATAGAAATACTTGGGCACGGCACGCTCCCGCACAGGGTGCTTATGAATCATGACCATGTGGAAAATGATTTGCATTCCAACGATTAGATAACTGGCCTAAATGAAAAATTTCAACTCTCTAACTATGTTTGATAAGATACTCCGCTATCTGCACGGCATTTAGCGCTGCTCCCTTTCTTATCTGGTCTGAAACGCTCCAGAAGCTTAATCCTTTTTCATTGGTTAGATCCTTGCGGATGCGTCCAACATAAACTGGGTCTTTACCTGTAAGGCCCAGCGGCATTGGATATTCCTTGTTTGCCGGATTGTCGATAACTACAATACCGTCGGCATTGTTGAATGCCTCCAGTGCTTCATCAACAGACACAGTACGTTCGGTTTCAATCCAAATAGCCTCGGAATGCGCACGCATTACCGGTACACGGACACAGGTAGCGCTTACTTCTATGTCAGAATGCATGATCTTTCGGGTTTCGTTGTACATCTTCATCTCCTCTTTTGTATAGCCGTTTTCGGTGAAAACGTCTATCTGAGGGATCAGATTGTAGGCCAGCTGATAAGCAAATTTGGATACTGTTGGCTCTTCACCGTTCAACAGCTGTTTGTGCTGATTTTCCAGTTCCTGCATGGCGGCAGCTCCCGCACCCGATGCAGCCTGATAGGTAGCTACATGCACTTTTTTGATGTGGGCTATCTTTTCAATTGCCTGTAAAGATACTACTAACTGAGCGGTAGTACAGTTTGGGTTGGCTATGATGCCCAAGGGGTGGTTCAAAGCATCCTCTCCGTTCACCTCAGGAACAACAAGAGGCACTTCGTCATGCATGCGGAAAGCGCTGGAGTTGTCAATCATAATGGTTCCGTGTCTGGTGATGGTTCCGGCAAATTCAAGAGAGGTGCCTCCGCCTGCAGTGACAAATGCTATATCAACTCCTTTGAAGTCGTCGTTGTGCTTCAATTCTTTTACTTTAATAGATTTGCCTTTGAAAGTATATGATGTACCGGCACTTCTTGAAGAACCGAATAATATCAACTCGTCCAGGGGGAAGTTTCTTTCTTCCAACACTCGGAGCAGCTCCTGGCCTACAGCTCCGCTAGTGCCTACAATAGCTGTCTTCATTTTAGTAGTTATTTAAAAAATGGAATTGCAAAGATATAAAAAAGAGGGTAAGGAATTATTTTATTGCCACTTTCTTTGTGATTTTACCGATTTTTATTATATAATACCCTCTTGGAAGGGCTAGTGTATATTCATTTGTACCAGCGTTTATACGCCTGTTGTAAACTTTTACACCCATTATGTTAAATATCTCCAGCAGGCTGTTTTCTGGAAGATTTTCTATTTTTAAACGGTTTTCAACCAGCTTGATTATTGTTTCATCCTGTGACTCTTCCTTTTCATTAAGTCGGTTTAGATTCTCTTTTTGGGCATTACCTGTGATATTCCAGCCGGAGTTATTCTTTTGTGCCTCAGTTATAACAATCTTACCGCTATCTTCTTTTATTGGCTTCTTATGGATAAAACGGCGGGTATTGTCTTTTCGTGATTCCATCTCTGCAGCCCAATTCGAGCTCTCCTGTGCATCTAAAGTGAAAACAGGCCAGCAAATTAGATATGTCGCCATTATTATGGAACCGATTATCTTCATAGAGTGATGTTTGCTCACAAAATTAGAGAAAATATGTGAACAAACCAGTCGATCCCGGAACAATACTGCATTCGTCTTCCTTTATATTTCAAAAATTTTTCCTTCAATGGCAAGTTCAGTGTTGGGGAATACTGTAATAGCTTCTTTCAAAAGTATCCCAAGCTCGTTGTATCGGGACGAGTAATGTCCTATGATCAGTTTTTTTACATTTGAGGCCTTGGCAATTTCGGCAGCCTGACGTGCGGTGGAGTGGAAGGTTTCCCCGGCCCGGACAAGTTCACTTTCGGCAAATGTTGCCTCGTGGTAAAGCAAATCAACATTCTCGATGTAGGGAATTATCTCCGGACTGTAAGCTGTATCGGAGCAGTAGGCATACTTTCGTGACGGAGTACCGGGATTGGTGAGCAGCTCGTTTTTTACCAACGTTCCATCTGGTGTAACAAAATCAGCTCCCTCTTTAATATCTCTTATCTGGCTGACAGGGATGGAATAGAAATCTATCATTTCACGAATGATATGCCTTGGCGACTCCTTTACTTCAAAAATAAAGCCGTTGGTGTGAATACGGTGTTTCAGCGGGAAAGAAAAAACACGAATAGACCTGTTTTCGAAAATCTGTTCATGGCTATCGGGATTCAGGGGTATAATGTTAATCTTAAATGACAGGTGTCTTCCCATATATAGCAGGAAAGGGTTTAACAAAAAATCGATCTCTTTGTGGGCATATATATTCAGATCGCCTGTCCTGCCCAGCATGCTGAGTGTTGAGAGCAATCCTGGAAGCCCGAATATATGGTCACCGTGAAGGTGTGAGATGAAAACGCTGTGAAGCTTGCTCATTCGTGTTTTGAACTTCCGCATTTGAAGCTGCGTCCCTTCGCCACAATCAACCATGAAAAGCTTTTCATTCACATCTATAAGTTGTGAGGGAGGGTTATGCAGAGTTGTGGGCATAGCCGATCCGCAGCCCAATATGGTTAAATGGAAATTTGTCATATCAGGGTATACCGATAAGCTTATGCGTTTGAAGACTCAATGCCCATAAAGGGTTTTCCTTAATGAGTGATATGCAATAATCCACATTCTCCTTAATGATGTTGTTATTATCGAAGACTGGACTCAGCAGATATCTATCTGTCTTGGGAAGAATAGATATATCGGGTAATGGATCCCCCTTTTTGATGGGGAAACGCAATTCATCAACCTCGGGAATAAGATCTCTGATTTTCTCGAAATTTTGTTTTGGGCTGCATGAAATATAATCGATCCCGGCAGGCACCTTTTTTGTTCCGTTGGTCTCTATCGCCTGTAGGTATCCTTTTTCCTTAAAGAAGGCAACAACATCATCCGTAAGTTGCAGTGTGGGCTCACCTCCGGTCCAGATGATCCATCTGCATCCATATTTTCCTATTGTGCTCAGTACCTCTTCAGGTGACATTTTTATTCCCTGCTCAAACTCAGTGTCACAGAAGCTACAATTCAGATTGCATTTAGCCAGTCGGATAAAGATAGATGCTTGTCCGGCCCGGCCGCCCTCTCCCTGGAGCGAGTAGAATATTTCATTTACTGTCAGGTTCATAGATTGCTGATGTTTTAGGCGTCTCACTTACCTCAACAGCGTATAGTTCAGGTATCCGTGGTTTGAAAACCTCGTAGAGCATTTTTGCCAGATTTTCTGCAGACGAGTTGAGCGGTGAAAGTATATCGTTGAGATTCCGGTGATCTAATGTTTTATCAATGTACTCTTTCACGATTTTCAGTTCGTTATAATCCCTTACAAAGCCTTGCTCATTCAGATCTTTTGAACGGAGATGAATGGTAACAACATAGTTGTGCCCGTGAACACGGCTGCAGGGGTGATCGTCGCGCAAGCCAAACAGTGAGTGTGCTGCCGAGAAAGAAAATTTTTTACTTATCTTATACATTGAAATTTCAGATTTTTATCTTTTTACTGCCACTGGCATTAATTAGGGCGTTTCCTTTCTATGGTTATGTCAGGGCGACTTGTTACAATATTACCTTTTTACTTTTCCGCCTTCTCAGAAACATCTTTCATAGTCAGTTTTTTAATCTTAAGTGAGTCCTGAGAGGATAGTGATCAGAATATTTAATTTTATCAACCTTTGTGGCGTAGGCATATATATTTGTACTGTGCAAAATATAATCTATACGAAAGAGGAATAAATCCTCATGATAAGTGATACCCGGTCCAAAAGCGGTGGAGACGTAAGCATCTTTCAAACCCTTCTTCATCTGACTGTATGCATACGAAATGGGAGTATCGTTAAAATCACCGCAGATGATAGTCCCCCGGGCATCCTGTGCATCGATTAACCGTTTCACCTTTTCTACTTGATTCACTCGCATTCTGTAAGCTCCGCCCAGTTTCGCCCTGATGTTAGTGGTTACCTGTTCAAGTTTCACCGAATCGGAGTTCTGAAGGAAATCGCTGTAAAGTTTTTTATCTTCATCTTTAATGCTGTTTGATTCCAGGTGCACATTGGCAACGGCATATCTCGCTCCGTCAATATTAATAGTATATATAGCAGCCCCGTTGTAAGAGGACTCAAATACTACCTCTTGGGTTTTCTCTATCGGGTATTTTGAGAAACATGCCAGCCCGAAGATATGATATTTCCCGGAAGATTCCAAACCTGTAACCGAACGATAGGGGTATTTATTTAGTATACGATTCACGTCGCGTTGCGAGAAAATGGACTGTCCCGTTTTGCTTACCAGGTACTCCTGCAGACAAACTATGTCGGCGTCGGTGCTGGAGATATAATCCAAGATTGGGTGGTCAGTTGTATTCTTGTTTCTCTCTTCAGGAAATCCCTGCACATTATATGTAAGAACCTTAATTGTATTCTCAGGGACTTTAGGAGATTTAATATTCAAGGGGAAAAATGTAGTTACAGGCTTATGGCATAGCATAATGGCTGCCAGGGAAACAAAAGCTAGCTTCCATTTCGAGAAAATGATCCAAAATGCAAGGTATCCGGCATTTAAAAAAAATATAATTCCGAATCCCAGCCCTATGTAAGAGAATAGGTTTGTTTTCAGTGGAGAAATATTCCATGAGAGGAATGAGCTGAAAAGCAAGATTATAGCTACCACGTTAGTGGCAAAAATAATCCACTTTACAACCTCTTTGAATGTTGGCTTTTTATTTCTTGCTGGCATTGAAAAGTTTCTTTTTTTCCTCGGCGGAAAGACTACTGTATCCCGATTGTTTCAACTTATCTAAAATTGCATCTATTTCTTCCTGTTCGGTATGTTTGCGCTTATTGTATTCCCAATCGGTTTCGCGACGGGAACTTTTTACTCTTAAAGTACTCCCCCTCTTCCGTGGTTTGAACAGGTCTACAAACAGGTCGATTATCCTGCCCATCCAGTGTGTTATATCTTTCCCTTTTTTGTACTGAATGGCAAAAATATACCCGGACAATGCTCCGCCTATATGTGCTACATGTCCACCGGGATTGGTAGGACTGCCCAGTGAAATGAAATCAAGTACAAACGCAAAGACAGCAATATATATAATCTTCACCGGCCCAAGAAAAAGAAGATTAACCTGAACGTCGGGACGATAAAAAGCGGTGCCCATAACAATTGCCATCACTGCCGCCGATGCTCCAATCATCCATCCCCTGCCCATGTCAAGGTAATATGGAATTGTATTAAAGGCTGCTACATAGAGCAAGGCGCCCGCCAGTCCTCCCAGCACATACAGGCTGCCTAATGTCCTTCCGGAGAAATACTGCTGGAAAATATGACCGAACCAGTATAACCATAGCATATTAAACAGGAGATGAAGAAACCCTTCATGAACGAACATATAGGTTATGGGTGTCCAGAACCTGTTTAGCAGTAAAGGTATATGAGATGGTATTCCCAGAAACGTAATAAGGTCTATGGCGTAAACATTGAATAATGTAAAAACCACGTGGAATATTTTTATAACTACAAAAACAAGAACGTTGATGAAGATCAGCCTTGTCATCACACTACCTGTTTTGTATTTATATTTCAGCGTATCAATAAAATCTGCCATGTCTCTTGTCCGTTTTTCTCCAATATAATATCATGAAAATTCCGAAAAGCATTCCTCCCAGATGGGCAAAATGAGCAACATTGTCGCCACTGCGGTTGGCTACACCAAAGAATAGCTCCAGCAGGCCGTAACCGATAACAAACCACTTGGCTTTTATGGGAAATGGAAAAGGGATAATAAAAAGCTGAGCATTTGGGAATAGCATACCGAATGCAAGCAGAATACCGAAAACGGCTCCCGATGCACCTACAGTAACACTATTCACCAGTGAAAACATCTCCTGTGGTAATATTGCCTGAATCCGAAAGTAAATGATCAGCATCTGAACTAGTCCTGCACCAATTCCTGTAACCAGGTAGTAAGCGATGAACCGCCTTGAACCCCACACTTGTTCCAGTGTTCGTCCAAACATGAAGACTGCAAACATGTTGAAGAATACATGCGAGAAAGAATAGGGGTCGTGCAGGAACATATAGGTGACAAGCTGATAGATACGGAAATGTTCCGAACCAATAAAATGTAGCCCGAACTTATTTGAGAGGTCTATACCTGTTCTTTGCAACAACACAAACTGAGCCAACCATACGATTCCGTTTATGATAATGATGTTTTTAGTAACTACAGGAAGTATTCCTGCAAAGCTATTTCTTGAATTATTCATCTTAGTAAAATACTGTTGTGGCGCAAAAATACGTATTATTTTGTTTGAATTGTGGTTTTTTACCTCACAAAAGATGTTTTTTTATTAAAATCAAATACTTTTTACCTATTTTCTTGATTGTTTTCGATTTATAACTTATATTTGACGCCAAAATAAGGCTCAGCCTTGATTTAAAGTATGTTTAATTTTTTTATTTACGTTTTTTATGAACAAATCAGAACTAATTAGCGCTATCGCTGAAAAATCAGGCCTTAGCAAAGTGGATTCCAAGAAAGCATTGGATGCAACACTTGAAACAATTTCTGAAGAAGTAAAAGCAGGTGGAAAAGTTGTATTGGTTGGATTTGGTACATTCTCGGTTTCGGAAAGAAGCGCCAGAAAAGGTATCAATCCTCGTACGAAAAAACCAATCGACATTCCGGCAAAGAAGACAGCCAAATTTAAAGCGGGCTCAGAACTGTCAAATCTCTGATAACTTGCAAGTGGAATAAAAGAGGAGCAAATTGTATAAGTTTGTTCCTTTTTTGATTTATGGTACCTGTTAATCAATAATTCCATATTTGAACTCTGATCTATTTTTTCTTCGCCGCTACATAATTGTTATGAATTTACCTTCTCTGCTTCGCGTAACGTAAAAATTGCTCGTTTAGGAATAATACAATCTTGATTGGATTATGCTCATCCGGCTTAACAAAATAGTCAATTTCTTGCTGCATATTGCTTTTAAAATAAAAAAAATCTGTACCTTTGTGCCTCTTAAAAATGACTCCGTAGCTCAGTTGGTAGAGCAATTGACTCTTAATCAATGGGTCGAGGGTTCGAGCCCCTCCGGGGTCACTAAAAAATCAAGCACTTATCGATTCAAATCGGTAGGTGCTTTTTTTCATGTCATACATAGGTCATAATATGTCAATTCCACATCTTTGGATACTATTTCAAGGGTTCTCTGTTGGACCTATAAAGGCGTAACTCCGGTATTTTCCGAAGTTGATCCGGCGTTGTATATGCCCACTACCCTCACTGTATAGAACATTGACTGTAGATAGTGTGGCAAACAGATCTGACTTACCGGGGATATTTGAATGTAATAGATGTTCTGTGGAACTTGTAGCTGTTTGACAATTTTGAAATAGTCAATCTGCTTATATTTGAACATTCATTATTTTATAGTGCAACAATGCTTTAAGCTGATAAATTTCTTTACATTTGCCAGAGTTGGAATCCTCATATTTGATCAATGAACCCTTTTTTACGCAGGTATAGCATCAGAATGTACTGCTGATAGAAGGCCTGCCACTGATTGTCCACTACAAGGGATTTGATGAATGTTGACTGAAAGTATGTTCAAAGTGAATACATTTTTCCCTCTTCTGTTTTTGTCCACTCATCAAACCCTATTCCACTCCACGGCAGGTTCCTATCAAAATTATAGGGCCACGGATAATGTGGTCTTTTGTTTTCATTGGACCACAAATGAGTTACTTTCCCAATTCGTATCGCAGGGTTGCCTGCATGAAACTCAAAATCGGGTACATTTTTGTTTATAAGAGATTTGGCCCCTATCAGACAGTGTTTTCCGATGGTCAATCCTGGTAATATGATTGAGCCAGATGCAATTTGAGAAAAATTGTCGACAGTTGTACCAACCAGGTGATTGGAAGGAGGTAAAGGATCATTCGTGAAAACTACCATGGGATAGATGAAGACGAAACTTCCAAACATGCACTTGCTCCCTATTTGCACATGACTGTTTAAACGACAATAGTCGCCAAATTTCACATCTCCTTGCACATCGCTGAATGTCCCCACCGAACAGTGTTTCCCAAATATTGATTTTTCTCTGATGGAAACCATGTTCCCGGTGGCAAAGTATTCTCCAAACAGGCTACCCGAATAGATAATTGATCCGCTCCTGATAAGTGAATGTGCCCCGATCTGTGTTTTGGGATTTGTATAGTTGTCATCTTTGTAGTAGCGGGCATCCGGTTCACCAATAATACAATTATCCCCTATGATGGTATGATCCATAATCTCTACATGATCGTGAATAATTGCATTTCTCCCTATCTGCACATTATATCCAATAATTGCAGATTTACTTATCGCAATGTTTCTTTTTGTCCTCATCGTCATTTAATTTATGGAGTTTGATCCCCTTGGAAAGGATGTGATGGATGTGACTTTTTTTTACCAATCGCATTGAGATCAAACATCAATGAAAACTCAATTATTTTTGGCATTTTATTACTGGAAAGTTTTTGATTGCACAACATCGAAATTTTATTTTTCAACTCCTCTTGATCGCAGCCTTCATTTACAACAACCTTTGCTTTTATTGCTTCCCCCAGTAATTCATCCTCAATAGCCGTTACCGTGCAGTCAATAACTTCAGGAATTGTTGTGATTACCTCTTCAATCTCTTTGGGGCTGATGCGATACCCCCCTATTTTCAGGATTCCTTTCTTGCGGTCAGTCAGAAATAAAAACCCATCTTCGTCAAAATAACCCAAATCACCTGTGTATAGCCATCCATTTTTCAACGTTTCGCTTGTGCCAACCGGATCGTTAAAATAACCTTTCATGATGTTCTCTCCTTTCACAATTATTTCGCCAACTTCTCCAACCTTAGTTGATTGACCATCTTCGTTCACGATATCCAAGGTAACCCCGGGTATGGGATTGCCGACGGATCCGATTTTTAATTTTAGCAATGCTGGGGGTAGGTAGGTCAATCTTGCTGTTGCTTCCGTTTGCCCGTACATCACATAAAAGTCAATGGCAGGGAAAGCATTGACAAACTCTTCAATAAAAGCTTCATGAAGTTTTCCCCCTGCTTGAGTAACATACCGCAAATGAGCGAATCTTGTGTTTTTAAAAGTGAGTGATTTTCTCAATAACAGTTGAAAATGACTCGGAACGCCGGCAAAACCGGTTAATCGATACTTTACAAGGTTATCTATTACAGATCCCAGTAATGCAAAATTATTATGCAACAGAATGGCTGCACCCACTTTAAGATGGGTATGTAGAATGGATAAACCATAACAATAGTAGAGTGGAAGAACCAACAAGATGGAATCATCCGACCTCAGTTTTAAATAGGAGAGAATTGATTCCGTGTTGGCCCGAAGGTTCCTATGAGTCAGCATTACCCCTTTGGGAGCTCCCGTAGATCCGGAAGTGAACAAGATATCAGCTAATCTGTTTTCATTAAACAAACTATTTTGCGAAAGTTCCGTTCTGCTGTTTCCATTGCGCTCCTTCTGGGATTGTATGATCTCATCCAGCTTCGATTCATTGAATAATTCACTTCTGAATGTATGATTTTTCATTGATTGATCAGACGCAAACGAATATTTGCACTGGGTTAGACTTTCGATGTAACTCAGGTTTTCCTGCTCTATCGATGGATTCAATGGCACGCAAACATTTCCCGATTTGATGATAGCCAGGTAGCAGGTGATGAAAAATAGTGAGTTCTGACTGATTAAAATAATCTTGTTATCCTCGCCTAATCGATCAGAAAGATAGTCTGCCAGAGTCAAACTTCTCCAATAAAGCTCTTTGAAGGAAATTTTTTCTCCTTCATTCAAAATGAATTTTTTATCCATTTCTTTACCCTCACTGAACAGATAATCGAAAAGATTCATTGCAATGAAAAATTGATTATGAATTCAAAAGTATATTGTCTTGGATCTTAAATATTCGGTTGTCTTTCTTTTTCTCTGCAAGTTTGCAATAATACTGCCTGCCTCTTCCTCAGTTTTGCCTACCGAATCTGCAATTTCCTTTACAGTGTAATGATTCTCCGTACCATACATAATTAAATCCAAAGTCTCGTAGGGCATTTGAAAAAAAAATTCTTCCTGCGTTTGTTCCGCGCTGTATGTGTCGGTAGTGGGAGTTCTGTCAATTACTTCCTTTGGTATACCCAGGTATTTAGCCAGTTGATACACTTGCGTTTTGTAAAGATGGGTAATTGGCATCACATCTGCACCTCCATCTCCATATTTGACAAAAAAACCTTGCTCAAATTCTTGTTTGTTGTGTGTGCCAATCACGGCATAGTAAAGGCTCTCTGCGTAATAATAAAGCATAGACATCCTTGCACGCTGCTTAAAATTAGACGATGCAACAATTTGCAAGTAATCTTTCCTGGAGAGAATTTTCCTCTTTACTTCACCATTTGGGGTGACTATTGTTACAGAAAAGAGAGGGGGAATATTCCTTTCAGCAGATTGGTTGATGACGATTTTCGACTTGTCAGCCAGTGGATTGAACTCTGGAATAGCGTTTGAAATAGCTCTATTGCGACGTGCATAGCAGTTAAACCCCTTTAGGGCATCAGTTATGTTTTCAACAACCGCCTCTACTCCAAATTGTATTGCCAGTCGCCTGGCCATCTGTTCGCTTTCAGTGCTTGACTCTGATTCCGGCAATATTAGCCCTAGCACATTTTCAGGACCAAATGCCCTTACAGATAAAGCCAGTGTTGTTGATGAATCAATGCCTCCGCTAATTCCCACAACTGCACCCTTGCGATTAAATCGATGAACCACAGTGTCATGCAGCTTCTTTACTATAGCATTGCACGCACTCTCAATGTCTTCAATATCTAAAAGATCATGAGACAATTTTTTTTTCAGCTTTTTTCCCATTCATCTCATTATTTATATTGATGTTATCTGGAATAAACAACCCTGTCCAACTTTACAAGCTCCGATTCTATTAATGTTGGAACTGATTTTTCAACAAAACAGGAATTCAAAATCTGAGTCGACAAAATAGCAGTGAATGCCATACCATCAATTTCAGTTATGTGATGCATCAATTCCATCTTATCAAGAAGTAACTTCACCCTTCCATAGTCGAAAATGCCGATAGATTGTATCTTTTCTTTAGAAAGAAGTTCCTGTAGGTAGTCTGGCAGGTATTCTGAACGGAAAGAAGATGCAACGGGTGCTCTGTAAGGTTGCTTTTGTCTGGCAATAATTTTTTCAGGCACCCTGTTTCTCATCATCTTTTTCAAAAGATATTTCTCTTGCAACCCTTTCAGTTTGTAAGAGGGTCTCAACTTCATACAAAATTCAATTACACGGTGATCCATGAAAGGATATCGCCCATCAACAGAGTGAGCCATGGCCATGCGTTCACCTTGTGAAGACAATAGATACCCTGAAGTGAAAATGGTTGCTTCAAGCCATTGGGCACGTGACAAAAGATCGACTCCTTTCAGTTTTGACTTCAATTTATCAGAGAGCTCATCTACAGGGTGATAATCATTAGTCTCAGCTTTTATATCGGATGAAAAAAAACTCCTGATACGTGATGTATTGTTCCACCGCAACAAATGTGAGTAGATGGGGGAAGATGTTTCACTTAATTTGTATCCGAAAAACATCTTCAGCGCCATCTCGTTTGTATCTCCCATCTGCGACATATAGGGATAGAGACTTTTAAGCAACAAGTATCTGTACTTCGATGTGGGTTCTTTCGACCAAAACTCTCTTATCACCGCCTCCTTGTAAATATTGTAACCCCCCAATATTTCATCAGACCCTTCCCCGGTAAATACTATTTCGATATTACTATTTTTCACCAGTTTAGAGAGTAAAAATATGGGTACGGGAGCGCTGCGTAACAGTGTGGTTTCAGCATGCCATACCACCTCTTTAAAATTAGCAGCAATATCTTCATCGTTGCAGGCCAGTCTGTGGCGATTCGTTCTAAAGAATTCGGCTGCTATATCTTGATATGCTGACTCATCGAATTTTGGGTTGCTAAAGCCAATGGAGAAGGTATTGAGGTCCAGATCAGGGTGAATCTTTTTTATGTAGGAAATAATCACTGAAGAATCTAATCCTCCGCTTAGATAGGCACCATATGGTTGGGCAGGCTCTGTTCTGATGGATACAGCATCGCACATCAGCTCATCAAATTGATCCATAGACTCTGCCAGGCTAAGTCCGGAGTATTCTTCCGGCAAATAAACGGGATATTCCCAATAAGATTCAATTTTCAATCCTTCACGATTTATTGTGAGGTAGTGCCCTGGAGAAAGTTCAGAAACTCCTTCAAAAATTGTATCAGGAGTTATGGTTGTCCAGAATGTTGCAATCTGTGAGAGAGACCTGGCTGAAATCTTTCGAGTAACCTGTGGATATTCAAATAGAGCTTTTATTTCAGATGCGAAAACCAATCCGCCGGGTATCAAGCTGTAGTATATCGGGCATATACCCACTCTGTCGCGGGCAAGAGTCAGCTCTTCTTTCGCTACATTCAAGATGGAAAAGGCAAATTGACCGTTGATCATATTCAGGCATTTTATCCCAAAATGTTCATACAAACGAAGAACTAGTTCAGCATCTCCATCTGATTTGACATGACACCTCCTCTTGACCAGTATTGATTTTAATTCTGAACGATTAAACACCGATCCACTCCATACAATCCATAACGATTCCTCTTCATTTGAAAATGGCGATTCCTGTCCCTGCATAACATTTGAAGTGTTCTGCCCTTCACCCAATCCAACACAACCTGATACATATACGCCTATATGCCCTGATCCCCTGTGCTTTATCCGTGTAAGCATACGTCTTAAAACAGCCAAAGAATCAACAGTCCCACTTTTAGAAAAAAATCCAACCAATCCAGACATTTTTCTCAATGTTAGTGAAATACCTTAACCTATACACATTGATTTTTATTCTTTTTGCTCCAATTTCTTGAGGACAAATGCCGATATATTGTTGATGGATTTGAAATTGTCATCCACCAGATCACTATCTTCAACCTCAATATGAAATTCATCTTTCAAAAAGTCAATTAAAAAAAGAAAACCCATAGAATCCAGTAAACCGTTCTCAAATATTAATGTATCCTCTTGAACAGTATTGCTTTGATAAAATGATTCTCTTGCTATATACTGCTTCACTGTGGTAGTAATGTCAGTTTTGTTAAACATCTTAATTAATATTTTGTGATTTTAATAATAAAACAGCAAATAAGCGATTAAGTTTAATATTTTAAAAGTTTAACACAATTGCTGAAGTTTAACAATGGTCTTCTGAGACTACAAATTAACGTTAAATATGCTGAAATTCCTAATTTGCGGAACATCTATTTGCTGCTCAATGGTAAGCCGTGCACGGCTTACCTCTACAGGTTCAAAGGCCTGAATACGCTTATACCCCACCGATTCACCTTCGCAAAGCGTTTTCCAACCACGTCTTGTCAGGCCTTCCACTTTGTATTTACGAATGCGTTCACCTTTGGCTATATTTTCTTGAACAATTATCTGATTAGCGAATTGGCATTTATCTAAACTGAGGTTAATTATTTTGCCAGTTCCGGCAGTTGATTTCAACGGATGTGCGGTTAATTCCTCCACACGAGCACCAAATTCTTCCAAACGCTTCACGTCGCCTTCGGCTTTGAAGTTATGAATTCCGAAAAGTGAATTCCAGCGGATACCGATGTAGATTCCGGGTTGGATGTCGTATTTACGACACGATTTCACAAAATCGCTCACGATATCGCCTTTGCCATCGCTCCATTTCAGGGCTTTCATGCTGTACGGATTTACATCGCTTTGATAAATGGCGAATCCTGTTTCGTGCGTGGCGGTAATCACAGCGAATTTGGCACCCATTGCTTTTGCAGCGCGAATCCATTGATCGGTATCTAATTCCTCCGGGTTGAATATGTTGTAATCTTCAACCGGCGCGATACGGTTGCGGTCTGATTGTATTTTTTACCGTCGAAAACGTGCAGGTCGTAATGAAAAATCACGCCCAATCCGGCTTCGTGCCATTTGAGTTGGTGTGGTGCAGGCACAGGAAAACTTTTTGAGTTTTTAGTCAGAGGTTGGGCAATGCCGTTTTGCAGTGTAAGGAAAGTGATAATTAGTAATGTGAATGATATTGTTGTCATTATTGGATTGAGGGTAATGAATTTGGCCAGATTTTTATCTCCGATACCAACCGGGGGTCGTTCGATAAAATACTGGAACGGATCAACAACAGCCACCACATCTATTGGGTGAAAGACGGGGAGATAACAGAGTATGCTTAAAAAAAACGCCCAACCCATAGCCAACATCCTTTCGGAATTCTTCGATGAAAATCCCGGATTGAAGACATCGGTGGCCGAACATCGCGCCGTCTCGGCGTGGCGGGAACTGTTGGGCGAAGGGGTTTCGCACTACACCAAAAACGTCTATTTCCGGCGAAACGTCCTGCACGTGCAGCTTACTTCATCGGTGTTGCGCGCCGAGCTGATCCTGAACAAACAGACCCTGATGGATAAACTAAACGAGCACGTCGGAATGGAAATTGTGAAGGATATTGTTTTTCGTTAAAATTTTGCTATTTTTGCGGTAACCACATCCCTAAGCGGAAGCCGTTATGTTAAAAAAAGCAGCCATATTGCTTGCCTTATTGTTGATCCTGGCTTTGTGCCGCCGTGATCACAACCGGTCAATATATGCCCGGCTACAACAATGGGATTCCTTACTGGAAGAACACCCCGAGGCCATACACGACAGTTTGCTTCAATTAAACCCTAAAGAACTCTCCCGCGCCAACCGGGCATATTACGGCTTGTTGAAAACTATTGCCGACGACAAAAGGTTTGTGCAGTTCACCTCCGATTCGCTGATAAACGCCGTGCACCGCCATTACCACCATAACGGTAAGCGGAGCGAAAATCACATCCGTGCACTCACGTATTTATCCATTGTGCGACACCGGATGGGAGTTGCGGACAGCACTGTCTTTACTCCCTTGAAAGAGGCGGAACAGTTATATTTAAAACAAAAACGGTCCAATCCCAGCACCGGATATATGCTCTATTATCATCTGGGTGATTTATTATCGAACAACAATGATTTCAGCTCAGCCTACAACTATTTCAATAAAGCGTTGCAAACGGCAAAACAAGAAAGAGATTCAATTCACGTTTTTGACACATATCTGGCGTTGTTTTGGAATGAAATGGAGCAAGAAAATTACCAAGAAGGTAAAGTGTATTTAGATTCTGCGCAAATTTCTGCCGATGAATCGCCCGATGTTTTATATAAATTGCACAATGCTCAAGCTACTTATTTTGGTACTCAGAACATTAATGACAAAAAATTGGAATACACCAAAAAACGTTTTAATTTGATTCCTTATCTGAAAGAAACTCCTCAGTTGTTTCGCCTCTACTACTCTCTTTCCGATGCTTACACCGGTAACGGGCAAGCTGACAGTTCCATATATTATGCAAAACTTGCCATTGAACATATTACGGATTCTGCTTACAAACTTAACTATTTATTGTATGATAATGTTGCCGATATAGCTGAGAGGCAAAATAACCTGCGGCTGGCATTGGAGTACCGCCAAAAAGCGTTCGAGGCCTACGAGAAAAGCATCGATACCCGGCTCGATACCCAAATACAGGAATTGGAAAAGCGCTACAACCTTGCCGAAGCAGAGAACAAAGCCCTGAAGGCGCAAAAACGGGGCAGGATATTTACAAGCGTCTCGTTATCGCTTCTTTTACTTTTGGCCGCGGTCATATTCGACTGGAACCGCCGTAGAAAAATAGCCCTGCTCGAAAAAAACAATGCCCGAAGCAAACTGCGATTGGCTCGGCAACAAGCGTCCGAAAACCGCCGCATGATAAATATTGTGCTGCCTTACCTGAAGTTGCACAACAGTTTACAGCAAGAACTGCTTACTTTTTCAAACAAAATACGGGCAAAAGACAACGACACGGCCGATAAATACGAGCAAATATTAAAAGACAACCGTCAACTTTTCGATAAAACCACTCAGCAACTTTTTACTGACGAGTTGTTGGCAGAAACGCTGAAAACCGCCAATGGGCTGGAACTATTAAATGAAACCGACCGCATACTGCTCTTTATGCTGGCCATTGGAGCCGGAAACGAGCACATTGTGGCGTTACTTAACACCACTCCGGCCAACCTGAAATCGAAAAAATCGTACCTGAAAAAGAAAATACACGTCAATGCCTCCGCGTTTGACAACCCCGAATTTATGTTGTCGCTTTTCTGACCCTGTCGTTTACCACAATAATTCCGGTAAGAATATTTTTCAAACACAACTGTATATCAACATAATACATTGTTTTCAGGGTAAGAATCGCACCGGACTATTGCTCCCCCTCCTTAATTGCCGTTACTTTGTACCCGAAAATAAAACAACAAAAAACCACATCCATTAATGAAAACTAAATTATTGACGGTTGCAGCCCTGCTATGCTGCATATTATGCGCACAATCGTTTACATCCGTTTCAAATATGGAAATAAACAAGGCAAAAGAAAAAATTAAGTTAGAAAAGCACGATTCTTCAACTCGCTCCGCCACAAGCACATTAGTTGAGGCTTATGCCGATGATTATATAGTATCCGTCTCGGTAGAGAACTACACGGGCGATATTTATGTACAGGTATATGGTGCCGGCGGGGCCGCACAAACCGTTTTTTCGTGTTACAACAACAGAACGGATATGCTCGATATATCTTCGCTTCCCGCCGGAACTTATACTGTAAGCATTACGCTTAACAATACAACTTACACCGGAACTTTTGTGAAATAAGACACACCGGGCGGCGGTTACTTTTGCGGCAACCGCCGCCTTATCCCCGAAACAAAACCCCCAAGGGACAAACAATCTTGCATAATTATAAATTCAACAAAAAATGAAAAAACTGCTTTACTTTTTTGCCGTAATGGCATTAATGGCTTCCTTTGTAGCGTGCGAGAAGATGGATATTGAACAACCTGTAGAAAATCCCAACAATATCAAAGGAACTGGTAAAGAAATCATTATTGAAAATTTTGCTAAAGCACTTGCCAATGTCCTGTATGAGAACAAGGAATGCAGGGAATTAATAAAAACCGAGGCTTTAAGAAGAATCAACTATGATTATGATGTCCTTTACATGCTTGTAAAAGATAAAAAACTTAATGACGGTACAACTTTAGAAAATCTTATGTTAACTTATTTAGATTCTAAAGATATGGATTTTATGATGGAATCCTTTCCGACATTGACTATTTTTGTGCCTTCTTTACCGGAAAACTCCTTCTCTTGTGATTCATGGAATGTTCAAACCGAATTTCCGGATGTTGCTGTACGTCCGAACAATAGTTTACTTACCTATTGTTATGATGCAAAAGGAAATGAATATGTTCTAGAACCTGACGAAATACCAGGCTTCACAATTGTTGTCCTTAAAATAAACGAACGCATTATTCTTAAAAAAGAGAGGGACAGCCATTCTTCTATATTAAGAAGCACAAAAAATCCAAATATTGAGTTTGAATTTACTGATCCGGTTTTTGATAACACCATGCCGAGACCTGAGACAAGGCGAGACGATTATAATAACAATGTAAAGATTCAAAAAGCGTTGGAAGCATATAATATATTTCCCAATAACTTGATTGGTTGGCAAAGAGATTATGTTTATTACAACCTGACAAATTCAAATGATAGAGGAAGATTAGACGTCAGGTTTAGAGAAAGTATTGTTGGCTTTAAATTTTTAGGTAATCCTTCAACATTGATAGATAATATTACCAGATTTCGAGACGATCCCAAACTAATAAATAAAAATGATTGGTTTGACATGAGAAAAATATCAATCCCTGGCACATCGAGAAGCATGTTGACGCCTTGGACTGACGGAGAATTTGAATTTCAAGTGAAATATAGTGTTTTATCAAAAAACACACCTAGCAGTGAAACCAATACAAGTTTCAGATTAGATCCCACCAAGTTGTTCAATATAAATGTTATTTCTAAAACTAAAGGCATACTTTGGAAGAAAAGGACTGTATACAAGATAACTGATATTCAAAATCTTTTTTGTTTTATCGAAGTACCAATGTTTGATTATGACTTATCCAAATACAGTATTACCTATAAAATATCTATTTTTGAGAAGGATGATCCTCAAACAACTAGTCAAACAGTTCAAACGTCAACCGAGTTTGCTTCTAATTTTAGCTTCGACCCAGGCATTGGAGAAATAATTAAAACTGGCACAAAGTATGGATCAAGTGAGAAACAAACCAAAACAGTCACTTCAACTACATCAGTAACAACGGGAAGTGATGACCTGGGTACTGTTACTGTTAATTTTGAGGATGAGATTATCAGAAGCAATAATTTTAAATTTGAAAACATTCAAGGACGGAATTCTTATCCCATACCGGACTTTAACAATGCATATAGAACCGGTCATTATCAAATATATGTATGCCCCATATTATTGAATTAATTGTCTGAAACTTCTTGTGGTTATGCTAAAACAAACATTGAAAATCTTTCTCATTTTTAATCTGTTCTTCTTTTTCACCGGTTGTGAAAAGGAAGAACCTAAAATTGAGGATAAACCGGAAATCATTCTTTCCGTCAATTATTCATCGGTTAACAGTAACGATATCAAGCCGGATATTCTATCCAACGTGTATATTTATTACGGATTAACGGTTATAGATGTCCAGCACTACAAATTGAACGAATCGAAAGACGGCATTCTTTATCACGAACGGGATAATTCCAAAGCTATTCTACCCGACAGCATTGGAACGGTGGATATAAATGGAATGTTTTCCATATTTCCCGACAAAGGTATTGGCAAGGTTCTTTTTCAGATTGAAAGCAACCATTACAGGAAAGAAGGCTTTAGGACATTTGTATCGGAGGATCTGTCTTATCATCAGTACAAATACAGGCACAAGATCATTTTCAGCCATTACCAAACTGAATAAATAATCCGGAAATTTCCGCCCCGTGCCACGAAATCAACTCCGACAACCCCGGGTTCCTGTTGTCGCTTTTCTGACCCTGTCGTTTACCACAATAATTCCGGTAAGAATATTTTTCAAACACAACTGTATATCAACATAATACATTGTTTTCAGGGTAAGAATCGCACCGGACTATTGCTCCCCCTCCTTAATTGCCGTTACTTTGTACCCGAAAATAAAACAACAAAAAACCACATCCATTAATGAAAACTAAATTATTGACGGTTGCAGCCCTGCTATGCTGCATATTATGCGCACAATCGTTTACATCCGTTTCAAATATGGAAATAAACAAGGCAAAAGAAAAAATTAAGTTAGAAAAGCACGATTCTTCAACTCGCTCCGCCACAAGCACATTAGTTGAGGCTTATGCCGATGATTATATAGTATCCGTCTCGGTAGAGAACTACACGGGCGATATTTATGTACAGGTATATGGTGCCGGCGGGGCCGCACAAACCGTTTTTTCGTGTTACAACAACAGAACGGATATGCTCGATATATCTTCGCTTCCCGCCGGAACTTATACTGTAAGCATTACGCTTAACAATACAACTTACACCGGAACTTTTGTGAAATAAGACACACCGGGCGGCGGTTACTTTTGCGGCAACCGCCGCCTTATCCCCGAAACAAAACCCCCAAGGGACAAACAATCTTGCATAATTATAAATTCAACAAAAAATGAAAAAACTGCTTTACTTTTTTGCCGTAATGGCATTAATGGCTTCCTTTGTAGCGTGCGAGAAGATGGATATTGAACAACCTGTAGAAAATCCCAACAATATCAAAGGAACTGGTAAAGAAATCATTATTGAAAATTTTGCTAAAGCATTGACTATGGTTTTGGCGGAAAATAAAGAGTGTCGTGATTTAATAAAAAATGAAGCTCTAAATTGGAGACCCTACTGCAGTATTTAATTATATTTCAGACCAAGATGGAGATCCTCGTTTCAATCCTTATGGTGGAGGACCTCGAAATCCTAAACCCTTTTGGACAGATGGAGAGTTTGAATTTTGGTTAAATGTTAAGTTAGCATCTAAAACAGCGGTAGGAGAGGGTATTAGATTAATGTTTAAAGTTAAGCCTGACAAGTTATTTTGTAACCTTCCCTTTTTATGTAACCTTCCCTATTTGTGTAACCTTCCCTTTTTATAGGACAGTTCCAAGTTAGACAAAAATATTAACTTTG
>ENA-UOOR01000703-UOOR01000703.1-fermentation-metagenome-genome-assembly--contig:-NODE-703-length-44804-cov-5.296543_pt1 | contig 44804 bp, 28 predicted proteins | sample MGYA00245780_ERZ724029 | MGnify/ENA primary metagenome ERZ724029 (study PRJEB28704, sample SAMN03018315) | fermentation metagenome | biome: anthropogenic terrestrial biome; feature: soil; material...
ATTATTCAATTATTTGCCATGTATTATTAAAAACATGCCGTACATAATAATGTTAGAAAGTCACTTACTGACTTTTAAAAATTTAATCCTGTAAATTGTAATTGACCTGATACATATTTGAATTCAGGTTAATTGGGCCCATATAATTTACCAATATAACATTTTATTACAAGATTAAATTAAAATTAAAGGACAATAATAATAACATCTACAACGAAAGGAGAAAACAAAATGGCATCAAACAACAACAGTGGAAGCAACAATATAGTTGTTCCGGAAGCAAAACAGGCTTTGAATCAGATGAAAGCAGAAATAGCTAACGAATTAGGATTAACAAATTATGAACAGGTTGACAAGGGTAACCTTACAGCAAGACAAAATGGTTATGTAGGTGGATACATGACTAAGAGATTAGTTGAAATGGCTCAGAGACAAATGAGCGGTTCCAGCGGATTCCAAACAAAATAAGTTAAAAAGTAAATTAAAATAAATAATTGGTGAATAGCTCAGCTATTCACCAATTTATTATCAGTACAAAATTATTTATTTTGTAGCTTTTTCTTTTTTCAATTCTTCAATCAACAAAGGAACAACTTGGAATATATCCCCTACTATACCCACATCTGCAACATCAAATATTGGAGCTGTTTCATCCTTGTTTATTGCTATGATGTAATCTGATTCCTCCATACCTGCAAGATGCTGGATTGCTCCTGATATACCACAGGCTATATACAGATTTGGTCTTACTGTCTTTCCTGTCTGTCCAACCTGTCTGTCTTTTGGTACCCAGCCTGCATCTACTGCTGCTCTCGATGCTGATATTGTTCCTCCAAGTAAATCTGCTAGCTCTTCAAGCATCGGATAGTTTTCCGGTCCATGCATCCCTCTTCCGCCTGAAACTAACACTTTGGCATCTTCTATATTCATTCTTTGCTGAATTATTTTTGTTACATCTAATATTTCAACATTTTTGCATTCTTTTGGTATATCTATCTTATATTCTTCTATGTTTACAGGATTTTGTTCGGAATATTTGGCTGCCTGCATAACTCCCGGTCTCACTGTTGCCATCTGAGGTCTGTGGTTCGGGCATGCTATTGTTGCCATTATGTTTCCTCCGAATGCCGGTCTTGTCATCATCAGGTTTTGTTTATTCGGATCTTCGTCGTCAGCTTCTATTGCCAGTCCTGTACAGTCTGCCGTCAATCCTGTATGAACCCTTGCGGATACTCTTGGTGCCATATCTCTTCCTATTGCTGTTGCTCCGTATATTACTGCCTCCGGCTTTTTATCTGTTATTATTTTGTGCATTGTATATACATATGGTTCTGTCATGTATATGTCAAGCAAATCATCATCTACATATATTACTTTATCTGCTCCCGCATAGCACAGTCTCTTTGCTTCGTCCTTCATATCTTTTCCAAGAAGAACCGCAGTTACTGTTGTGTTTAAATCTTTTGCCAGTTCTTTTCCCTTGCCTATCAGCTCAAGAGCTACTTTTTGTACTTTTCGGTCTCTTTGTTCGGCAAATACAAATACTCCTTTATATTCTGAAATGTTCATTGTCCGCCTCCTACTATAAAATAAACTTTTCTTTCATTTTATCAACTATTAATTCTGCTGATTCCTGTGGTTCAAGGTTAAATAACTTTCCTGCTGATTTTGCTCCCTTGGTGAATGATTTTTTAACCTTGGTAGGAGAGCCTTTAAGTCCTATGTTTGCCATATCTACTGTTATATCCTTCAATGTCCACACCTTTGGCGCTTTCTCCCTGAATGCATCAAAGATTCCTCCCGGTGTCATGTAACGTGGTTCGTTTAATTCTGACAGTGCTGTAATCAATACCGGCATTTTTGCCTTGATTGTGTGGTATCTGTCTTCATATTGTCTTTTGACTATTACATAGTCCCCTTCAATTTTTATATCTTCTGCATAGCTTATGTTCGGAAGTCCCAGATGCTCTGCTATCTGCGGTCCTACCTGTGCTGTGTCTCCGTCTATTGCCTGTCTTCCGGTTATTATAAGATCGTATTTCAGATTTTTTATTGCTGCTGCTATCGTGGTTGAGGTTGCCCATGTATCTGCTCCTCCAAAAGCTCTGTCTGTTAACAGCACTGCTTCGTCTGCTCCCATTGCAAGAGCTTCTCTTAACGCCATATCTGCCTGGGGTGGTCCCATGGATAACACTGTTACATGTGCTCCCAGTTCATCTTTTAGCCTTAATGCTGCTTCCAACCCTGCCTTATCGTCAGGATTTATTATGCTTGGTACGCCTTCTCTTATTAATGTGCCTGTTTTCGGATCAAGTTTTACTTCTGTTGTATCCGGCACCTGTTTTATACAAACTACTATATTCACTTTTTCTGCCTCCCTATTTTAACATGCTTGAACTGATAACCATTCTTTGTACTTCGGATGTTCCTTCGTAGATTTCGGTTATCTTAGCATCTCTCATCATTCTTTCAACAGGATAGTCTCTTGTGTATCCGTATCCTCCATGAAGCTGCACTGCCTTTGTTGTTACTTCCATTGCTGTTTCTGCCGCAAAAAGCTTTGCCATTGCCGCGTCAACGCCGTATGACTCTCCTGCGTCCTTGGTGCAGGCTGCTCTGTATACCAGCAGTCTTGCTGCGTCTACATTTGTCTGCATTTCCGCAAGCTGGAATTGTGTGTTCTGGAACTTGGCAATGGGTCTTCCAAACTGTTTTCTTTCCTTTACATATTTAACGGTTTCGTCAATGGCTCCCTGTGCTATTCCAAGTGCCTGGGCTGCTATTCCTATTCTTCCTCCGTCCAGGGTCTTCATTGCAATCTTAAAGCCTTGTCCTTCTTTTCCAAGAAGATTTTCCTTTGGTACTATGCAGTCCTCAAAAATCAATTCACAAGTTGCAGAACCTCTGATACCCATTTTCTTTTCTTTCTTTCCTATTGAAAAACCCGGGAAGTCTTTTTCAACTATAAATGCCGATATTCCCTTGGTACCCTGGGATTTATCAGTCATAGCCATTATTATATAAACATCTGCATAGGATGCGTTTGTTATAAATATTTTGCTTCCGTTTAAAACATAGTGGTCGCCTTCTAATACGGCCTTAGTCTGCTGACCAGCCGCATCTGTTCCTGCTCCCGGTTCTGTCAGTCCGAATGCTCCCAGCCATTCTCCGGAGGCTATCTTTGTCAAATATTTTTTCTTTTGTTCCTCATTACCAAATTCATCAAGAGGTGAACCGCATAAAGATGTGTGTGCTGATACAATAACTCCTGTTGTACCACAAACCTTTGACAGTTCCTCAACAGCCATAACATATGTCAGATAGTCACAGCCTTCTCCTCCATATTCTTTCGAAAACGGTATTCCCATAAAACCGTATTTTTTCATTTTATCAACGGTTTCTACAGGAAATCTTTCTTCTTCATCTATTTCCTGTGCCAATGGTTCAACTTCGTTGACAGCAAATTCTCTGAACAGCTGTCTTGCCATTTCATATTCCTTGCTTAATTGAAAATTCATCTTTACACTCCCTTAATTTTTTTGTCAACCCTTACCTTTTTGTTAATATTTTGTTAATATTTTAACCTTAATGGCTAAAAAAATTAATATTTCATGATTTCATTATACTTCATTGAACATGAAATATCAACCCCATTTTCTAAAATTAAAATAGGAAAAATCCAGGAAAACGTTATAAATTCCACATATTATTATTATTTTACTATTTGAAATCCGGATGCCTTTTTTCCATAAATGCATTCATGCCTTCCTTTTGATCTTGTGAAGCAAAACACAATCCGAAAATATTATTTTCATATGCAATGCCTGTTTCAATATCTGTTTCTATTCCTCTGTTCATTGATTCTTTTGCATATTTTACGGCTACTCGTGAATTTGATTTAATCTTTTCAGCAATTATATATGTTTCTTCCAATAAGTTTTCTTTTTCAGTAACTTTATTGACCAAACCTATTCTATAAGCCTCTTGTGCATCTATATGTTCTCCTGTAAAAATTAATTCCTTTGCTCTTCCCAATCCTATAAGTCTTGCCATTCTTTGTGTCCCTGAAAACCCAGGTATAATACCAAGACCTACTTCAGGCTGACCAAATTTTGCTTTGACAGAGGCAATTCTAAAATCACATGCCATTGCCAGCTCACAGCCACCGCCAAGGGCAAAGCCATTTACTGCAGCAATAACAACTTTATTGAGAGTTTCAATTTTTCTGAATAGTCTTGAACCGTCTTCTGAAAATTTCTTTGCCTGGTCAGGATTTAAATTACTCATATATGCTATATCCGCACCTGCAACAAAGGCCTTTCCTTCGCCTGTCAGAACAACAACCCGCACTCCTTCATCCTCACGGATTTCATCAAATGCACATTCTAACTCACTTAAAACATCTGCGTTTAATGAATTCAGAGTTTTTGGATTGTTGATTTTAACCGTACAAATACCATTGTTTCTTTCAATCACCAAGTTTTTAAGTTCCATTGCTCTTCCTCCTCATAATTTTTGCTACATCATTATAGCATGGATTCATTTTATAAAGAGTTAATTTTTGTTAACAATTTGACACAATTAAAGAATATAAGCAGTACGGATGTTAAACATCCGTAAACCGCTTATTATTTTGTTTTTAATTTGCACTGTTATAATCTTCACCAAGAACCTTACTGAATATTGTATTTGCCGCAAACTGATATTCATCCTGCTGATGTGCCTTATTTGTAAGGCTTCCGGCAAATACAGTAACATCAATACCATTTTCATTGTATGAAAATGCCTGTATACCTCCAAGGAATTTTTCAAGATTTTCCTGAATCATAAATCCTTCAAGAGGAGTATCCTTTGTAGCTGTCATTAATATCTGTGCATTTTCAGGAACCCCGGATATATACGCTCCGCCGTAAGAATATACAATGTTATCTTTGTTTTTTACATTGCCGGCAGTAATGATGCTGTCAGTGTCAAATGTTACTTTATACAAAGCATCCTGATTGGTACCGGTTGATACATAATCAAACCCGTATTGCCCTAAAACATCCGTTTTCAATTTTTCCAGTGAGCCTACTCCTGCTGCAAGATATGATTTGCCTTCTTTCACTGCCTTTACTTCTTCATCATTCAGAGCTCTGTTTCCTGCTATAATATTTGCTTCCTTCACATTGTCCGTCAGTGAAAATCCCATTTGTTTACCGTAAGCATATACATCAAAATTATAATTCGTATTTCCATAGTTCGGATAATTAAGAACACCATATTCCTTCCCTTCAGAATTAACCGAATACTGCCCAGAATAACCCGGAACATACACCGAAGGTTTATTTATTATGCGTGCGCCTGACACACTGTCCACACCGGTTGCCTTAACAATAAATTTATCCTGATATTCTTTGAAATTGCTGTAGGCTACGACAAAGTCACCCTTGTAGTCTCCTTCGGTTATAAACCCAACTTTAATTCCGTCTGAAAGCAACTGGTTAATTAGTGCAATTGCAGACACTGAATTGTTATCAACTATTACTTCCTTATTTTTCTTTCCTGTAAATACAGTCTTTGCTTTCTGTGGTTCTTTTATCTCATCAAGCATGCTTTCTTTTACAAGCCCTTTTTTATCAACAGCGGCATAATCAAAGCCTCTCATATCTCCGAAAGCAGTTATGGGCTCAGAGTAGAGGTCAGGCCAGCCTGTTATTAAAATACCGTCATACAAGGCTCCATTTGCTACATTTCTCTTTGCCTGATACATGCTTACAACCATGGAACCCTTAGGGTATGTTTTACCGTTAAAGGTTACTGCTGTGTTCAATTTGTGCACTTTAACACCGTTGTTAAGCAAAAACTCCTGCATATCATAGGCCGCTTCAATATTGCTCTGATTTTTACCATCCAAAGGTATGATATAGCACTCAGGGAAAAAATTATTGTTTCCTTTATACTTTGGACGAAAAATATCTGCTTCAGCTCCTATATTGTCGTTAACGTCAACATACCAGTCTCTTATGGCGGGCTCGTCAATATTTTTTAATCCTCTGGACCAGCCTGTAAGCTGATTGATATAGAATTTTTCCTTGTTCTTCATCAAGTAAGCTCCGTGATTAAGGAGACCATACTCCAAAGCTTTTGTAGCCTGCTGATTGGATTTCGGCACCTCTATAGTGAACGCAACTGTTCCGTGAAGCATGGAGTATTGTGGAGTATAGTTTGTTGACATATCGTCCCAGGGTTCCTTCCACAGTGGATTTCCTGCTTCATCAGACACAAGGTAATCTCTTAACGGCATAACATAGCTGTTAAATTCACTGTTATTGGCCACTGCACCTATGCCGAAGGCTTCTCCGCTTTTAATTCCATCTTCTGCGAATAAATCATATTCAAAATTAGGTTCGTGCGGAGGTGAGCACGGCTCAACCTGAAAACCACTGATAAAACCATGAAGCTCAATAAGAGTTGTTGGATTCCACTCTGCAATAAGTTTTGTCATGTTTTGAGTTTCTGCCTGAGTTTGAAACAAATTATCACGGTTCAAATCAAATCCGTTTCCGTTTTGCCTTACATTGTTAGTCCTGCCATCAGTATTTTCTTCAGGTACAACGATGAATATAATGTTGTCCAAAAGTTCGTTTACATCAAGGGTATAACTCTCGACATTGTAGAATTTGTTTAAATCTACTTTTCCTGATGCTTCGTTCCCATCTTTTATAAATCCTATTCCTGTTGCATAATCTTTTATAAGTTCGGACCAGTGCATTCCTGCCTGTTTCATCTCAAGTTCAAGCTGTTTTTCTCCCTCCGGTTTAAACCCATTTAATACATTGTAAGTTATCATTCCGCCATTTTCAAAGCTGTTGATTATGTCCCAGATAAAATTCATTGGAGCGTCAGCTCCGGGATTTTCATCGGGATGAATATTGCTGTACATAACAGGTATTTTGTAGTCAAAACCTTCTTTTATTTTCTGAATTAATGCTTCCGGGTTTTCTTGAGCAAGCTTATTTTGCTCCTTAAAAGCCTTTATGGACTCACTGCTGTCTGATATTACGGCATAAGGCATATTATGTCCCTGAGTGGATGTTCCCATGGACAAAACATCCATATAAATACCCTGTACTGTATCTGCTTTTTCCTTTGCTTTAATCAGGTCTTCCTCTATCTCACCGTTTGTCCTGTAATCATCATAGGGATTTACTCTTACAGATGCCTGTCCAAGAACATTTCCTGACAAATCCCTGCATGAAAGTATGTACTCTCCTGTGTAATCTAAAATAGCATTTCTATTATTCCTCGGACTGTCAACTCTATCTGAGCCGAAAAAGTACTCTGTAGAAAAAGAAAGCTTAAGCCCGTTTTTTCCATTATCAGTATACTCCTCTGTCTTAATTGCTGTGAAATACGGGCTTTGACTGTCCCAGATTTTCCAATCTTCAAGTTTTCCTCCAAGATATTGATGAGGGAATATTTTTTCATCCTGCATTCCCTTTTCCCTTGTCAGAGACCACTCCACACTTTCGGGAGATAACTTGTTTTCCGTAATAAGTACAGCCTCAAAATTTCTTTTGGAAGATAAAGAAATTACATCCTTTCCCTCTCCTGTAACATTTTTAAAATCAATTTCCGGCAGGTTTGCCGCATCAACAGGCACCACAGCCATAGACAGGAGCATCATCAAAGCCATAACAAACGAAATAACAGACTTAGATGCACTCCATTTCTTTTTTGAATAAACCATTTTAGTTTTCCTCCTCGCATAATATATCATATTTACTAAAAAATATTCATGTTAAAGATAATAATACTTTCCGAGAAAAAAATCAATAGGTAAATTAAAAAAAATACACTTTTTTGTATTTTTACTTAACTACAGTCTTCATATAAAAAAGAGAGCTCACGCTCTCCTTATCATTTAATTATTTTAGTTAAATCCCACATTTTGTTAAGCACATATTTAATATTATATTTTTCGGCAAGTTTTTCGGAATCCTTCTGCCAGCCTGCAAGTACAGGTGTTGTATCAGCATTTATTGCACATTCCATATCAAACCTTGAATCACCGACGTACAGCGTTTTATCAGGCGAACTGTTTAAAATACTCATTGTTCTTACGAGAGGCTCCTTATCCGGCTTGTGTTTTTTTACATCGTCCGCAGTTAAAACCACCCCAAAATATTTTGAAATATCGAATTTTTCCAATGCCTGTATTGTTGAAACTCTCAGCCTGGATGTTGCTATACCCATTTTGATATTTTTATCATTCAAATATTTAAGTGTATCTTCCACAGTTTCATAAAGAACAACCTCATCATTGAATCTATCCTTCTGATAGTCTCTGTAACAGGCTATAACATCTTCAAAATTATATTGTCCGAAATCTCTTGTTAAGGTTAGTTCCAAAGGCTCTCCGAACGTACTCAATATATATTCCTCATTACCATTTTCACTGCGAAATACCTCATATATATGCTTAAAGGAATTAATAACAATTTGGTTCGTATTTGCCAGGGTGCCATCGAAATCAAATATTACAGTATCTATCATTTTGCATCCTTATTTTTTTTTGTTTTCATGCTTAATCCTATTCTCTGTCTTTCCTTATCTATGCTGATTATGGTTACATCCACAGTATCTCCAACCTGTACAACCTCCATGGGATTCTTTATATATCTGTCACTCATTTCAGAAAGGTGAACAAGTCCGTCCTGTTTAACTCCTATATCAACAAAGGCTCCAAAATCAACCACGTTTCTTACTGTTCCCTTAAGCTTCATTCCCACTTCCATGTCTTCAAATTTCACAACATCATTTCTGAAAACAACCTGGGGCATTTCATCTCTGGGATCCCTGCCGGGTTTTTTAAGCTCCTCTATTATATCGGTAAGTGTGGGAACGCCAATATCAAGTTCCTCTGCCAGCACCTTTATTCTGTCGTTAATTTTTTCCTTTGATGGCTTCTTCTCTTCTTTGAATTTAATCTGTGCCAGGGCTTCAAGTCCCTTTAGCCTTGAATTATGTGAAGTAATCTGCACCTTATTATCTTCCTTCACCTTAACCTTCATTATTCTTTCATTTATATCTCTTAAATTGCCGCTTCTTACGTCATTCAGGGTATATCCCAGCCTTTCCAGCAATCCTATTGCAATTTCATAAGATTCAGGATGCACGGCAGTTTTATCCAGAGGATTATCTCCGTCCGAAATTCTAAGAAAACCCGCACATTGTTCAAATGCCTTTTCTCCCAGTTGTTTAACCTTAACAAGCTCTGTTCTGTCAGTAAACTTTCCGTTTTCCTCTCTGTACTTAACCACATTTTTTGCGATTGTTTTAGAAACACCTGATACATATTGCAGCAGTGCGGTGGATGCAGTGTTTAAATCAACTCCCACGCTGTTAACGCAGTCTTCCACCACGCCATCAAGCTCCTGCCCCAGCTTTGTCTGATTCACATCATGCTGGTACTGTCCCACACCGATACTCTTAGGATCTATTTTTACAAGCTCTGCCAAGGGGTCCTGAAGCCTCCTGCCTATGGAAATAGCTCCTCTTATTGTAACATCCAAATCGGGATATTCCTCCTGAGCCAGCTTGGATGCAGAATATACCGAAGCACCTGCCTCACTTACAATTGTATATGTAACCTTCCTGTCCAATTTAGAAATCATGTCAGCCACAACCTGCTCTGTTTCCCTTGAGGCTGTACCGTTACCGATAGTTATTACATTTATGTCATATTTTTTGATTAACTCTGTCATTATTCTCTGAGATTTTTCAACCTCATTTTTTGGCTCGCTTGGATAGATAACTCCCTTATCCAAAAATTTTCCTGTTTCATCTAATACGGCAATCTTGCATCCGGTTCTGTATCCCGGATCCAGTGCCAATATTCTTACATCCTTAACAGGAGGCACCATTAACAGGTTTTTCGTATTTTTCCCAAAAACCTTTATAGCCTCTTCCTCTGCTCTTTCCGTCAGCATGTTTCTTACTTCTCTTTCTATGGAAGGAGCAATGAGCCTTTTGTAGCTGTCTAAAATTGCAGATAAATAATAATCAACTGTTATAGCAGACTCATTTGTAATTTCCTTTGATTTTAAGTAATTTGTTATTTTATCATCCGGGGTTTTCAGCTTTACCTTAAGCTTCTTTTCTTTCTCTCCTCTGTTAACGGCAAGTATTCTGTGGTTTGCAAGCTTGCTTACAGGCTCCTCAAATTTGTAATACATTTCATATACGCTTTTTTCTTCTTCATCCGCAGCTTCTGATGTTAATACCGCATCTTTCAAATATACTTCTCTGATGTACTTTCTGTAATCTGCATTGTCTGATATAATTTCAGCTATTATATCGCATGCACCTTCGTATGCTTCCTTAATATCTTTTACGCCCTTTTCTTCATCAACGAAGGATGCTGCGATTTCCTCAAGGCTGCCCTCTGTTATATTTTGAGCCAGTATAAAGTTTGCAAGCCCTTCGAGTCCCTTTTCCCTGGCTTTTGAAGCCCGGGTGGATTTTTTCTGCTTGAACGGTCTGTATAAATCTTCAACTCTCTGCATTACATCTGCATTTAATATTTCATTCTTCAGCTCTTCCGTGAGTTTTCCCTGTTCTTCAATTAAACGAATAACTTCTTCCTTGCGTGATTCAAGATTCCTGAGATACATAAGCCTCTCATACAAATCTCTTAAAACCACATCATCAAGTGAGCCGGTCTGCTCCTTGCGATAACGGGCAATAAACGGAATTGTACTTCCATCGTCAATGAGTTTAACCGTGTTTTCAACCTGAAAAGGTTTAATATTAAATTCTTCACATAATATTTTGTTGATATCTACCATTACTCTCCCCTTTTTAACTATCGCTGAAATATTGCTGAACTATTGATATAATGCACCGGAAGCACATTGTTTTCTATCATTCAGCCCTTGCTCAGCTGTTGTTTTTAGATTTCATCTTTAAATATTCATTTATAAATATATCTAAATTACCATCCATTACAGACTGCACATTTGCTGTTTCCGCATTTGTACGATGATCCTTAACCATGCTGTAGGGATGGAATACATAGGATCTTATCTGGCTTCCCCATGCTATTTGATTATACTTACCCTGTATATCCTCTATTTTTTCTTTATTTTCTAATTTTTTTATTTCCATCAGCTTTGATTTAAGCATTTTCATTGCTGTCTCTTTGTTGCTGTGCTGTGATCTCTCATTTTGACAGGACACAACGATCCCGGTTGGAATATGAGTTATACGTATTGCGGAATCCGTGGTGTTTACATGCTGCCCGCCGGCACCGCTTGAACGGTAAGTATCAATACGGATATCAGATTCATTTATTTCAATGTCAATATCATCATTAATTTCCGGCGTAACATCCACCGAGGCAAATGATGTATGCCTTTTTTTAGCAGCATCAAACGGCGATATACGAACTAAACGATGAACACCCTTTTCAGATTTCAGGTACCCATATGCATTTTCACCTTCCACCAGCATTGTCACACTTTTTATTCCTGCTTCCGTATCGGGAAGTATGTCCAGCACATTCATGCTGTATCCATGTGACTCACACCACCTGCAATACATTCGATACAGCATATCCGCCCAGTCTTGTGCCTCTGTTCCTCCTGCTCCCGCATGGATTGATAGAATAGCGTTGTTTCTATCAAATTCACCGCTTAAAAGTGCCACAATCCTGGCATCTTCCAGCATTTGACCCACTTCGGCAATTGACTTTTCCAGTTCCGGCAAATGGGACTCATCGTCTTCTTCTCTTATCATATCTCTCATAAGCTCCAGGTCTTCAACATGTTGTTTTAAATTTAGGAACTGTTCAACTTTATCGGTATTGTGTTTTAATTTCTGAGACACCTTCTGAGCTCTTTCCTGATTGTTCCAGAATTCCGGCTCCTGCATTTCAGATTCAAGTAAAATATTCTCTTCCTTTAACTTTTCCAAGTCAAAGTGAACCACCAACCTCAGATAATATGGTGTTAAATTTCTTTAAGTTTTCATTAATTTCATAAAAATCTATCAAATTATCACCCTTTCTTTACCAATAGTTTAACTATCGATGATCATATCCATTGTTTCTCTATCATTCACCTGCTGATTACTGTTCATCTTTTCCGCAGCATTTTTTATACTTTTTACCGCTGCCGCAGGGGCATGGGTCATTTCTTCCGACCTTCTTTTCTTTTTTTACCACAGGCTGCGGCTTTCCTGTTTCGCCGGTACCTCCTCCGCTTGTTCCCGTAATTTTAGCAACCTGTTTACGTTGGATTTTTTCCTGTGGTCTTACTCTCATCAGCATTTTAACTGTATCTTCCTGAATTGCGGCAGTCATTTCTTCAAACATATCAAAGCCTTCAATCTGATATGCTATTACAGGGTCTTCATTTCCTATCGCACGCAGGCCTATGCCTTGCTTTAGCTGATCCATGGCATCAATGTGATCCATCCACTTTGTATCTACGTTTCTTAAAAGTATAACTCTTTCAATTTCTCTGAAAACATCCTCACCAAATTCAGACTCCTGCCTTGCATAATGTCTGTCAATGGCACTTCTTGTTTTTTCTTTTAGCAAATCCTTGCTTATACTCTCTTTCTGCTCACCATCAAAGCTTATGAGCAGTGAAAAAGCTTCCGCAGCATACTTGGTAAAGCCTTCTATATCCCAGTTGTCAGAGAACCTTTCCTCAGTTGTATACATGTGTATTCCATTATCAATAAGTTGGTCAATCATGTGAGAAATGTAATCCTTAAGGTTTTCTCCCATGAGAACTCTTCTTCTTTCTGAATAAATAACTTCCCTTTGTTTATTCATAACATTGTCATATTGAAGAACATGCTTCCTTATATCAAAGTTTCTTCCTTCAACTCTTGACTGTGCGGTTTCAATGGTTTTTGTAAGCATACCTGCTTCAAGAGGCTCATCTTCAGGCATTTTGAGAGTCTCAATAATCGTCTTAACCTTATCACCTGCAAACAGCCTCATAAGGTCATCTTCAAGAGAAATATAAAAACGTGTTGAACCTGGGTCTCCCTGCCTTCCGGCACGACCTCTGAGCTGGTTGTCAATACGTCTTGACTCATGACGCTCCGTACCGATAATATGAAGTCCGCCTGCTTCTCTTACTTTTTGCTGTTCGTCCTTTAATTCATTTTTAGACTGCTCCAAAAGTTCCTTATATACTTTTCTTGCATCTAATATTTCTGCATCATCCGTTTCATTAAATCCGTCTGCCTGAGCTATAAGTTCTTCTGAGAAGCTCTTTTGTTTCATCTTATGCTTTGCAATAAATTCGGGATTACCTCCAAGCACTATGTCAGTTCCTCTTCCTGCCATGTTTGTGGCAATGGTAACTGCACCCAGACGCCCTGCCTGTGCTACAATTTCCGCTTCCTTCTCATGCTGCTTGGCATTCAGTACTTCATGCTTAATCCCCTGTTTTTTAAGAATGCTGCTCAAAAGCTCCGATTTTTCAATAGATATAGTACCTACAAGTATCGGCTGCCCTGTTTTATGTCTTTCAATTATTTCCTCAATAACAGCTTTAAACTTTCCGACTTCACCCTTGTAAACAACATCTTCCAGGTCTTTTCTTATTACTTCTTTGTTTGTGGGAATTTCTATAACATCAACACCGTAAATTTCCCTGAATTCATTTTCTTCAGTCTTTGCAGTACCTGTCATACCTGACAGCTTTTTGTACATTCTGAAATAGTTCTGGAAAGTGATTGTTGCCAGAGTTTTTGACTCTTTTCTTACCTCAATTCTTTCCTTGGCTTCTATTGCCTGATGAAGACCGTTGGAATACCTTCTTCCGTACATTATACGACCGGTAAATTCATCAACGATTAGAACCTCTCCATCCTTTACAATGTAATCTATATCTTTCTTCATTGTATTTTGAGCTTTCAAGGCCTGGTTTATGTGATGCGATATTTCCATGTTTTCCTGGTCAGCAAGATTTTCTATATTGAAAAACCTTTCAGCCTTGCCTATTCCTCTGGCTGTCAGAGTAACATTTTTTCCCTTTTCATCAACTATGAAATCAACCGTATCGTCTTCTTCAACATCTCCCATTATATAGTCCATTTTTGACTTTTTTTCATCAGGAGACTGTATCTTACCTTTTAAAGTTGTAACAAAGGTATCTGCAGTCTGATAAAGATTAGTTGATTTTTCACCTTCACCGGAAATAATCAAAGGCGTTCTGGCTTCATCAATTAATATTGAGTCAACCTCATCTATTATACAGTAGCTCAAATCTTTTTGAACCATATCTTCTTTTCTGATAACCATGTTGTCTCTCAAATAATCAAACCCAAATTCATTGTTTGTACCATAGGTTATATCACATCGATATGCGTTTTTTCTTTCCTCGGGAGTAATCCCGTGAATTACACATCCTACTGACAGGCCCAGGAAGTTATGAATTTTCCCCATCCAGTCGCAGTCACGTCTGGCAAGATAATCATTAACCGTTACAACATGCACCCCATTGCCGTCAAGTGCATTTAAATATACAGGGAGAGTGGAAACCAAAGTCTTTCCTTCACCTGTTTTCATTTCCGCTATACGTCCCTGATGAAGAACAATACCACCTATGAGCTGCACCCTGTAGTGTTTTTGTCCAAGCACTCTCCAAGCAGCTTCTCTTACAACCGCAAACGCTTCGGGAAGTATATCATCCTTAGTTTCGCCCTTAGCAAGCCTTTCTTTAAACTCAGAAGTCTTTGCCTTGAGTTCCCCGTCACTTAACTCTGCCATTGCATTTTCCAATGACATGATTTTGTCCACAATTGGTTCTAATCGCTTAACTTCCTTATCACTGTAAGAACCAAAAATCTTCTCTAAAAAATTTTTCATAATGCATCCTTTCTCTATACTGAAGTTGAACTAAAGTATCCGGCTGTATACCCCGAGCTCCATGCCCATTGCAAATTAAATCCTCCGCAGTCGCCGTCCACATCCAGTAATTCTCCTGCAATATATAACCCCTTTGTTTTAAGGGATTCAAGGGTTTCCGGATTAACCTCCGACGCATCTACTCCTCCGGCTGTGGATTGAGCCTGCTGCCAAGTATTATGACCTGCCACTTCAAATTTCCATTCCTTTAAAATATCTATAATTTTATAAATTTCCTTTTTATTTAAACTTCCGCATTTTATATTTAAATCTTCAAAGCCTGCTTCTGTTAATACCGCAGTTATCAGCCTATTGTTGATAAAGCCAACCAACCCGTCCTCAATGCTCTTATAGCTTATTTTTCTGAATCTCAGGCTTAGAATATCATATAACTCCACCTTTGACAAATCAGGAAACATATCTACAGATACATATACCTTCCTTCCCATGTTAAGCTCTTCTATTACGCTTCGGCTTATTTGCAATACAGGAGGTCCCGAAATTCCGTATTCTGTAAATAAAATTTCACCTTCATCTTCTCTTATGACATTTTTGTCAGTAAGCCCTTTAACTCTTCCGTCAAATCTTATCCCCGACATTCTCCTGAAATATTTGCCCTTAAGCCTAAGCTGTACCAGTGCGGGAAACGGTTCTACAATTTTGTGCCCAAATGATTTTGCCAGTTCATAGCCACTTCCGTCAGAACCAAGCTGAGGACTTGCTCTGCCTCCGGTAGCCAGAATTACATTATCAGCTTCATAAGCTTTAGTATAACCTATAATACTAAATACACCTTTATTTTTTCTTAATTCCACAACTTCGAAATCGGTTACTTCCTTTATGTTCAGCCTTTCGGCCTCATACCTCAGAACATTCAGTACACTGGAGGCCTGCAGAGATCCGGGGTATACTTTCCCAAGCTCTCCCACGTAGGGGTTAATCCCCAAATCTTCAAAAAAGCTTAGAGTTTTGTTTAAATCAAAAAAATTAAGTATATTTTCCGCAGGCTTTATATTATTGCCATGATATCGGTCAATTGACATATTAATATTCGTATAATTGCATCTGCCGTTGCCTGTAGCCAATATCTTTTTCCCTACTCTGTTCATTTTTTCATAAATTGTAACCTGAGAACCGTTTCTTGCCGCAGCAATGGCGGCCATCAGTCCGGAGGCACCTCCGCCGATAACAGCTGTTTTCATAGTTTATCCCTTATTCATCTATTCATTTATTTATTTATTGATTTATACGTCTTTATTATCTGTTCCGCAACCCTGAGGCCGTCAATAGACGCAGACATTATACCACCCGCATATCCGGATCCTTCGCCGCAGGGATAAATTCCCTTAACATTGCTTTGGAAATCATCATCCCTAACTATTCTCACAGGTGAAGATGTTCTTGTTTCCACACCTGTGAGAACCGCATCATCCCTATCGAAATTTTCAAGCCACTTTCCGAATGCAGTTATTCCTTCGACCATACTTTCACACACATATTCCGGAAGACAGTCCCAAAGGTTTGCAAAGGTTGCCCCAGGCCTGTAGGTTGGATATATTTCCCCAAAGGTTGTGGAAACCTTTCTTTCTTTAAAATCTTTAAAAAGCTGAACCGGAGCATGATAATTTCCGCCTGCCATTTCAAAAGCTTTATATTCAAATTGTCTTTGAAATTCAATTCCAGCCAGAGGATTTTCGTCCCCTCCAAAATCCTCTGGGTTGATGGAAACAACCACAGCCGAGTTGGCGTTTTCTAAATCCCTTTCATGAAAGCTCATACCGTTTGTTACAACTCCGCCCTTTTCAGAAGCAGAGGCGGTAACAATTCCTCCCGGACACATGCAGAATGTATAGCAGCTTCTCCCGTTTTTACATTTGTGAACAAATTTATAATCTGCAGGTCCGAGACCCGGATGCTCAGCCATTTCACCGTACTGAGCTTCACTTATCATTCTTTGAGGATGCTCAATCCTTGCTCCAATGGCAAAGGGCTTGGCTGTTAACTTTAGTTTGCCGTTAAGCATCTCAAATGTATCTCTTGCACTGTGACCTATTGCCAAAACTAATACATCTGTTTCAATTATGTCACTTTCTGTTATAACACAATATACGCTGTCATCTCTAACTTTAATGTCGGTAAGACATTCTTCAAAACGAAACGTACCTCCCAGACTGATTATTTTCTTTCTGATATTAACCAGGCATCCTCTTAGTAAGTCCGTCCCTATATGAGGCTTGTTCAGATATGTTATTTCCATAGGAGCTCCAGCCTCCACAAATTCTTCAAGAACCTTCTTGCCTCTCTTTGAACGATCCTTTATCAGAGTGTTAAGCTTTCCGTCAGAAAAAGTACCGGCTCCGCCTTCACCAAACTGGATGTTGGATTTTTCATTTAGCGTTCCATCCCTCCAGAATTTATCAACATCCTTGACACGATCCTTTACCTTTTTGCCCCTTTCAAGGATAATGGGATTATACCCCTTCTCGGCCAGTAACAGTGCACAAAACAACCCTGCCGGTCCACATCCCACAATTACAGGTCTGTTATTGAGAGGCTTTTCTCCTGTTGCCTCAGCCTCATATATAAAAGGCTCCACTAAGGAAATATTTGCATTTCTCTTGGAAATTTTAATATTATTTTCATTATCAAGCTCTAAATCTAAAGTATATATAAAAAGTATTTCTTCCTTTTTCCTTGCGTCTATTGATTTTCTGAAAATTGACAGCGATTTTATTTCTTCTCTTTTAACCTTCAGTATTTCTGCAGCTCTCATGTATAAATCTTCTTCGCTGTGATCTATAGGTAGCTTAACCTGCTGAATTCTAATCATTATATACCTCTTGCTTTATTTACTTTACAGTCTTGTCTTGTTTTTAACTTTATCATTATACCATATATTTAAAAATATTCTATGTCTTTTTTTGACATTGATTTTCTGCAACACAAATATCGGCAGCGACAATCGCAGTACGCTGCCCTTATAATCAATATTTTATAAAGTCAAATTTCTTTCCCGTCTATGGGGCTTGACATTATTATATATGTTTCAGTATTGCCATAAAACTGTATTTTTCCCACAATTTCTTCTAAATGAGTCATTTCTCTTAAATATGCTTTCATAATCATGCTGTGAGGGCCCGTGACATGGTGGCATTCAACTATTTCTTCAGCCTTTTCCGCAAACTCAAGGAAGTTTTCCTGCTTCTCAGGCTTTATCGATGCGTTTATAAGCACACATATGGGCTTGCCTACCTTTTCATTATTTATGACAGCCTTGTATCTCTGAATTACGCCGTCATCTTCAAGTCTTTTAACTCTTTCAGCTACAGCAGGAGGGCTTAAAGATACTTCTTTACCTAATTCTTTCATTGAAATTCTACCATCCTGCTGTAAAATGCTAATAATTTTTTTATCCGTCTGATCCATTTCGTACCGCCTTATTTAATTAATAGTAATTGCAATCTTCCTTTTTTTATGTCTGCAGTTTTCAAAAAACTCTTATCAGAAATATGTACAAATCTATTTTTCCATGTTATTATACTATTAAAGGATGTAATAAGCAAGCATTATTATTTAAACTAATATACTTTATGTTTTAAAATCAAAATATTCAATTGCCAAACTATTTATGCAACCTGAAGTTTAAAAAATAATTTATAAGGTATTATTTTAATAATAAACAAAAAATATATCATTATAATCATAGAATTGTAAGAGTTCTAAAAAGGAGGAACTATGAATAAATTAAAAATTACTGAAACATCATTAAGAGACGGACACCAGTCTTTGATTGCAACAAGACTTACAACCGAAGAAATATTGCCAATATTAAGCGAAATGGATAAAGCGGGCTTTCATGCATTAGAAGTGTGGGGAGGAGCAACATTTGACACATGTCTGAGATTTTTGAATGAAGACCCTTGGGAAAGACTTAGAAAAATAAAGGCTAATGTTAAAAATACAAAGCTTCAAATGCTTTCCAGAGGACAAAACATTCTGGGATATAAGAACTACCCTGATGATATAGTTGAAAGATTTCTTAAAAATGCAATTTATGAGGGGATTGATATAGTAAGGGTATTTGATGCCCTGAATGATATTCGAAACCTTCAAAAATCCATAGAGGTTATAAAAAAAGAAGGGGCTCACTGCCAGTGTGCAATATCCTATACAACCAGTCCGGTTCACACAACCGAATACTATATTAAACTGATAAAAGAATTTGAGAATGCCGGTGCCGACTCAATTTGTATCAAGGATATGTCGGGCATACTGTTACCCTATGAGGCTTATAATCTGGTTAAAGCTATCAAGGAAGTAACGAACCTTCCCATTGAATTTCACAATCACTGCACAAGCGGTGTGGGACAGATGTCAATGCTGAAGGCAATTGAAGCAGGTGTTGACATAGTAGATACAGCCATATCTCCTTTGTCATCAGGCACATCGCAGCCAACAACAGAATCCCTTGTCTTAAGCCTGATAGGAACTGAAAAAGATCCGAAGCTTAACCTGGACAGCTTAAACAATACAGCAGATTATTTCAAAAATGTTATGAAAAAATACCAGGATGACGGAACTTACAATATAAAGGTTTTAATGACAGAGCCGAAGACTCTTCAGTATCAAATACCAGGAGGCATGCTTTCAAACCTGATATCTCAAATGAAGTCATTAAATGCAAGTGATAAATATGAAGAAGTCCTTGCAGAGGTTCCTAAGGTCAGAAAAGATCTGGGCTTTCCGCCTCTTGTTACCCCAATGAGTCAGATGGTTGGTGCCCAGGCAGTGTTCAATGTTATATCAGGAGGAAGATACAAAATAATTCCTACGGAAATTAAAAATTATGTAAAAGGACTTTACGGCAGACCGGCTGCTCCGATTTCAGACGAAATAAGAAAGAAAATAATCGGAAACGATGAAGTTATAACCGTAAGGCCCGCCGACTTACTGGAGCCTGAATATGACACCATTAAAGAAGAAATCGGCAGCCTTGCAAAATCAGAACAGGATGTGCTGTCCTACGCACTGTTCCCACAGGTTGCAAAAGACTTTTTTGAAAAAAGAGAACACGAAAACGACGACTTATATGCATAATAATAAGGCTGTAGCGTATCTGCTACAGCCTTATATAACTTTTATCTTCCATAAGCATATTTATAACATTCAATTTATTTGACAGATCCAGTGAAGCTGTTATCTCATCAGCCAATAGTACGTCAGGATTTTTCCGTATGTTTCTTGCTATATCTATTCTTTTCCTTTCCCCTTGAGAAATATTTTCTCCGTTTCTCAATAGAAATGCATTCTGCAAATGTTCAATGTGAAATTTCCGGAGCAAGTCCGTGACATCTGCGGATTTCTCAAAGGTTATGTTTTCTTCCAGGGGTTTATTAAATATAAATGTATCTTGAGGAATATATCCCATAACATCATAAATAGCTGCTTTATTAAAATGTTTCAAATCCGTTTCATTGAAATAAATATCACCCCCGTAATTTTCGTTAACCTTGAGTAAGAGCTGCAGAAATGTTGATTTTCCGGAGCCCGATTTTCCTATTACCATGTAACTTTGATTCTCTTCAAATATATAAGATGCATTATCTAAAATATGTTGGTCACCATAGGTTACAGTAACTTCACTCAGCTCAATTTTTTCTATTTTCTCAACGTTACTTTTGTCTTCAGTTTTTATTCTCCGGCTTTCTGATCTTGAACAAAGGTCATCATTCAGTTTTACAGAATTCATCATTATTTTATATTGAGATATTTTAGATATGTAATCTGTTACACCGGTGGAAAGCTGGGTAAGGAACACCATATCTCCCACCTGAAGCTGTCCTTTATATATTCCATAAGCACATATTGAATAATTCGCACAAACAATCAGATAAAAAAATACTGTATCAAAAGTTCTTGCAACATCTTTAACAAAATTTATGCTTTTAACTTTTTCTCCATCTTCCTTTGCTGTGGAATAAAATTTATCCATAAAAAGGGCTTTTGCGTTATATTGACTGATTTCCCTTCTCCCTGCCACATAATCTTTTATACCGGAAACAAAAACAGGGCGGTACTTAATATAATCATTCTGTCTTTTTTGTTGAATCGGAGAAAAAATTTTCAGCACAAAAAGTCCCAGAAGGGACACACCAATCATAATCAATGCAAACAATTTCCCGAATAACAGCGCCACAACTGCGTATATAATACCTGCAATAATTGATACATAGTATAAAGGCTCAATCTTAACATAGTTTTCCATATATGCTTCTATATCATTGCTGATATAAGACAGGTGATCTCCGGTGGATTTACTGTAAAATAATCCGGAATCGTAAGATAAAATATTGCCTATATAGTTTCCGGTAATTTTATCTTCTGAAGCTTTAAGGTATGTTTCTCTGGCTCTAAGCTCTGTTCTTTGAATAAAATGCCTGGCAACAATGGATGCAGCCATAAAAATAAGCCCCCGAAAAATATACTCTTCCATAACGATAGCATCCATCACACCTTTTATACTCAGAAGATAAAACATATTAATAATTATATTAATCAGCATAACCACAATGTATTTCATCATATTTTTATTCATATTACAGATAACCCCCTATAAAAAACTATATTAAAGAACACAGATCTGTATGATTTGTATCATGTTTTCCAAAATATAGTTTAATATCAATATGCCAAATAACATACTGCTTGATGCTTCATCACTGTTTGATTTCTAATATAGCTTATTGAAATTTTGTCCTACAAATTTTTTCTATGAAAGTACTTGATAAACTCCGTACCACATGGTACAATGCACTGGTAAAAATAACATTGTAGTCTTGTTGGTTTATGCAGATAAAAGCTGATGCAACAAATAATTGACTACTGATTGTGCCGTTAATTCCTTGATAATAAAAAGGTACAAAGCCCACTTAAAGTGGGCTTTATATAAACACTTTGGTTAGCTTGCACTAACTAAAACAAAGGGGGTCATAAATAAAAATCCAAAAAACTCAAAATATATTAGAGAGGAGACTAAATAATTTGGAAAAGAAAAAAAAGAAGCAAAACGGTCTATCCCAGTCCATTGGCTATGCAGGCGGGTATAAGACTTTGATCATTTTGGGGTGTATTCTCTCCGCCGCAGCGGCGGTGCTGGGTCTTGCACCCTATGTATGCGTCTGGCTGGTGGCAAGGGATTCCTTAGCGGTATTTCCCAATTTATCGACCGCGCCGGATTTGGCACTCTACGGATGGATGGCAGTGTGGTTTGCCGTTGCAAATGTGCTTGTATACTTTGCCGCATTGATGTGTACCCATCTGGCGGCATTCCGTACAGCACGCAATATCAGGAACACTTTGATGCGGCATGTGGTCAAATTGCCGCTCGGTTACTTTGTGAGCGGACAATCGGGGCTTATGCGCAAGCAGATCGACGAGAACGCCGGCCTTACAGAAGATATGCTGGCTCACAAACTGCCCGACTTAACAGGCGCTATCGTCACACCCATTGCTGCTATTGTGGTACTGTTTGTTTTTGACTGGGTAATGGGGCTGTTATGTCTGCTCACCATGGTTTTGGCACTTGTCAGCATGTTTGCGATGATGAGCGGCGACAACGCAACATTCTTTCACCGATACCAATTGGAGGTCGAAAAGATGAGCGGTGAAGCGGTGGAATACGTGCGGGGCATTCCGGTGGTGAAGGTATTCCAGCAAACTGTATACTCTTTCAAAGCTTTTTACAATGCCATCATGTCCTATTCTGACCTTGCTGGCAAATATTCCATGAGCTGCCAAAAAGGCCAGACCTTTTTCCTCACCTGCATTAACGGTGCGTTTGCACTGCTTGTCCCGGCGGCGCTTATCATAGCCAACAGCGGCGACTCGCTTGTGGTACTGGCCAATTTCATTTTCTACGCTCTTTTTGCCCCTGCCTGCGGCGGCATGATCAACCGCATTATGTACGCCAGCGACGCTGTGCGCCAAACGGATGAGGCGATGTTTAAGCTGAACCGAATTTTGGAGGAAAAACCGCTGCCCGAGCCAAATGTTCCCAAAAAACCACAGGGTGCAAGTATAGAGTTCAGGAATGTTACCTTTTATTATAACGGCATGGAAAAACCTGCCCTTGATCATGTCAGCTTTTCGGTACCAGAAGACGGAACCGTTGCGCTGGTGGGACCGTCCGGCGGAGGTAAAACCACGGCAGCCAGCTTAATCCCACGCTTTTGGGATGTCCAGGAAGGCAGTGTTCTCATCGGCGGTGTCGATGTGCGTGAAATTGCAAAAGAGGAGCTGATGCGCAATGTCGCTTTTGTTTTCCAAGACACAAAGCTCTTCAAGAAAAGCCTTTATGAAAATATTCGCAGTTCTCGCTCTGACGCAACCCGCGAGCAGGTACTCGCTGCCGCCCACGCTGCTCAGTGCGACGATATTTTAGAAAAAATGCCGAACGGCATTGACACCGTAGTCGGCACAAAGGGAGTCTATCTTTCGGGAGGTGAGGCTCAGCGTATTGCTCTGGCCAGAGCGATCCTCAAGGACGCACCCATCATTGTGCTGGATGAGGCTACCGCTTTTGCCGACCCAGAGAACGAATATCAGATACAAAAGGCCTTTGAAGAATTAACTCGCGGTAAAACCGTGCTGATGATTGCCCACCGCCTGTCCACCATTCAAAATGTCGATCAGATTTTGGTGTTGAATGATGGCAAAGTGATTGAAAGCGGAACCCAGGCAGAACTGCTGCAGCAAAAAGGCAAGTATGCCGCCATGTGGGCGGATTACAGCCGAACTGCCCAGTGGAAGGTTGGAAAGGAGGCTTTAGCATGATAAAAAAGCTACAACGTATTTTCGCCCTCAGCGAACGAGGAGCAAAGGATTTAGTAAAATCCACACTGTGGACAGTAATCTGCAACATCGCTTTGATGCTTCCCGTAGGCGTCATCATGGCAACCGTCCAGCAGCTGCTGAACAGTGCGGCTGTCGGTGAAAGCCCCATGTCACAATTTTGGCTTTATACCGGTTTATCGGCGGCTCTTCTGGTGCTGCTGTATGTCCTGCACTACTTCCAGTATGCTGCGCTGTACAACGCAACCTTTTTAGAGAGCGCAAACCGCCGCATCAGTATAGCCGAAACCATGCGACGCCTGCCGCTGTCCTTCTTTGGTAAACGGGATTTGAGCGACCTGACCGCCACCATGATTACTGACTGCGCTCAGCTTGACCAGATGTTTTCCCACCATATTCCCATGGTGATTGCATCCTGCATCTCCACGACTTTAATCGGCATTATGCTGTTTGTAATGAACTGGCGTATGGCGCTTGCCATCCTTTGGGTAGTCCCCATTGCTTTGGTGTTGACAGTGGGTACCAAAAAACTGCAAGACAAATACGGCGGCAGGAGCATCCTAAAAAAGCGTGCTGTTACCGACCATATACAAGAAGGTCTTGAAACCATACGGAACATCAAGGCCGATAATCTGGAAGAAAGCTACCTTTCCGAGCTGGACGAAAAAACAGAAATTGCTGAAAACGGTTGTATCAAAGCCGAACTGGTGGGCGGTTCCGCCGTCAGTACGGCGCAAGCCTTTTTGAAGGTGGGTCTTGCCACAACGGTGCTTGTAGGCATCTCTCAAGTAAAGGCAGAAAAGCTTGATTTTCTGTTTTTCCTCGGGTTCTTATTTGCCGCCGCACGCATCTATGACCCGATTGCTCTAACTTTGCAAAACATAGCCGCTACCTTCAATGCAAAGCTCTATATCGATCGTATGCGTGCAATCCAAGAAGAACCGATACAAACCGGAACGGAAGATTTTGAGCCAAACGGATTTGACATTGTTTTCGACCATGTGGACTTTTCTTATCAGGGCAGCGACGAGGGTGTTCTGAAGGATGTATCCTTTACGGCGAAGCAAGGTGAGGTCACAGCGCTGGTAGGACCTTCCGGCGGAGGAAAATCTACCGCTACCAAGCTTGCAGCTCGTTTTTGGGACGCCGGAGCCGGAAAGATCACCTTGGGCGGAGTCGATGTATCATCAGTCGATCCGGAAATTCTGCTGAAATACTACGCAATTGTATTTCAGGATGTGGTGCTTTTTCGTGATACCATTATGGAAAATATCCGCCTTGGGCGACGGGATGCAAGTGATGACGAGGTGATTTCCGCCGCCAAAGCTGCCCACTGCGATGAATTTGTACAGGGACTTCCCGAGAAATATGGAACCTTGATTGGGGAAAACGGAGCAACGCTATCCGGAGGGGAGCGCCAGCGTATTTCAATTGCCCGCGCACTGCTGAAAAATTCACCCATCGTTTTGCTGGATGAAGCCACTGCCAGTCTGGATGTGGAGAATGAGAGTGCAGTGCAAAAGGCACTTTCGCACCTGCTGCATGGCAAAACGGTTATTATCATTGCCCACCGTATGCGCACTGTTGCCGGTTCCGATAAGATTGTAGTGCTTGAAGGAGGCAGAGTAGTCGAACAGGGAGCTCCGGATGAGCTTATGAAAAACGGTAAAGCCTTCCGCCATATGGTAGAATTGCAGCATAAAAGCACCACATGGACGCTCGGAGAAAACGCCTAAATCTTTATTCCGAGGTTTATGCGTCTCGTTTAAAGAAATTTATTGCTGCATGCCAAGCACAGTGAAAACATAACATTCAAATCTATGTATCAGCCGCTTTCGGGCGGCTGATTTTGACTATTTAATAATTTAATTACCTCTTTGCAAACAGTTGAATTTAATTAAATGCTTGTTCTGTTCTTGCTATTATCTCGTCCTGCAATGCTTTTTCAAGGTTATTGAAAAGATCAGAATATCCTGCAACTCTTACAATCAAGTCCTTATACTCATCAGGATGCTTCTGGGCATCCATAAGGGTTTGCCTGTCAACCACGTTGAACTGAATGTGGTGTCCATTCATTTCAAAGTACGACCTTATCAATGCTGACACATTATCGATTCCATTTTGTCCTGCAATGGAAGAAGGAGTAAATTTCTGATTAAGCAGTGTTCCTCCCGTTGATGTATGATCCATTTTGGCACAGGATTTTAGAACAGCAGTGGGGCCGTTGGTGTCAGCACCTTTCTCCGGAGAAATTCCGTCGGTCACAGGCTTCTCTTTAAGTCTTCCGTTTGCTGAGGCAGTCATAACAGAACCAAAGTACACGTGGCAAGTTGTAGGAAGCATGTCAATTTGGTATGTCCCTTTGCAAACTGATTTTCTGCCTCTTATCCTATCTCTTACATTAGCAAACACATCAAGCATTATGTTGTCCGCATAGTCATCATCATTGCCATATTTCGGTGTGTGGTTCAAAACAAGGTTATGAATCATTTCATAGCCTGCAAAATTTGCATCTATAGCGGCTAACAGTTCCTTCATAGTGAATCTCTTCTGTTCATATACATTGTACTTAACTGATGCCAGGCAGTCTGTAATGGTACCTATACCCACTACCTGAATATATCTTGTATTGTATTTTGAACCGCCTGCGTTGTAATCTTTTCCGTTTTCCTTACAGCCGGTTGTTAAAACTGACATAAACGGCGTAGGCATGTGCTCTGCGAATATCTTTTCAATTACATTGTTTCCTCTGATTTTCACGTTGATTATATATTCAAGCTGTTTGAAAAACGCATTCTGCAATTCGTCATAGGATTTAAAGTCTTCGGGATTTCCTGTTTTTATTCCTATTTGCTTATTTGTGTATTTGTCAAAACCATTGTTCATTGTCAGTTCAAATATTTTAGGTACGTTCAAGTATCCGGTAAGAACATATGCTTCTCTTCCATGACAGCCTGTTTCAACGCATCCGCTTGAGCCTCCGAATCTTGCATCTTCAAAGGATTTTCCTGCATTAATAAGCTCCTGAATAAGCTCTTCGGTATTATAAAATGCAGGCTGACCCCATCCCTTTCTTGATATTTCCACAGCTCTTTTCAGGAATTCATCCGGAGTTTTTCTGCTTATCTGAACATTTGAGCTCGGCTGAAGAAGCTTCATTTCATCCATCGTATCAAGTATGATGTAGGATACGTCATTTACACCGTTCTCACCTGTATACGGATTGATTCCTCCTGTATTCAGGTTGGCAAAATCCGTATAGGTCGCACTTTCTTTTAACGTTATTCCAACTTTTGGCGGTGCAGGCTGATTGTTAAACTTAATCCACAAGCATTCCATAAGCTCTCTTGCTTTATCATAATCAATCGTGCCTGCTTCAAATTCTTTTTTATAAAACGGGTACAGGTACTGATCCAATCTACCGGGAGAAAAGGCGTCCCACGTATTTACTTCCGTCGTAACACCTATATGGACAAACCAATACATCTGTAATGCCTGTGCATATGTTTCAGGCTTGTGGGCAGGTACCACATCACAGTTGTGGGCAACCCAAAGCAGCTCTTCTTTTCTTTTCTGATCTGTTTCCTTTTCAGCCAACTCTCTTGCATATGTGGCATATCTTTGACCATAAACAATAATAGCATCACAGGAAATAGCCATCGCTTCAAGCTGGGACTTTTTATCATAGGCCTCTGCATCGTTTAGAAAGTCCAAATCATCAATTGCTTCTTCTATTTCCTTTTTAAAGTCCAAAAATCCCTTGTGATAAAATTTATCGTCTGCAACTGTGTGCCCGGGTGCCCTCTGCTCCATAAATTCCGTAAACATTCCTGCGGCATAGCAGTCTTTCCATTCTTGTGTCATTGAACCGAGAATTTTATCTCTTGTTGATCTTTTTTCCCAATATGGAAGTATCCTTTCTACCTGTATTATTCTTTCTTCTTCTGTGGTTTTAAAATTAATATATTTTCTTTCGCTCATAACGGTCATATCTTCGACGGTATGAGCACAAAGTTCGGGAAATGTGGGAGCTACCTGTGGAGCCTCGCTCTTTTCACCTACAATCAGTTCACCCTCACCAATGTAGAGCTTCCTCTTTTCCATATAATTTTTAAAATTCATGGCACGAAGTATCGGCGTTTCAACCTTTCCATAATACTCCTGATAAAATTCGGTTTCCAGCAGAGCCCTTTCCAGGCTTATCCTTGGCTGGGCAGATACGCTTTCTTCTCTTAATTTTTTAGTTCTTTCAGTATAACCTCTCATATTAGCCTCCTATTTTAACTTTATAGCCTTCTTTTTCGAACGTTTCTTTAAAATTCTGCATTTTTTCGTCAGAGGGTTTAGACATTTTATCTTCATCATAATTTATATTCAGCTCTTTATATTTGTGTTTTGCAATATCATGATATGGAAGTAAATTGATACTGAATACATTTAATCCTCTGATAAAATCGATGGTTTTCTCAATATGATTCACATCTGCATTCACCCCTTCTATTATGGGCATTCTTAAATTAATATTTTCATGAACTTCGGATAGCCTTCTAAGATTATCTAAAATCAGTTTATTTGACACACCTGTAAATTCCGTGTGTTTTTTATCATCCATAAGCTTAATATCATACAGAAAAACATCTGTGTAGTCAGAAATCCTTCTGATATTTTCAAAATTTACCGCTCCACAGGTGTCTACTGCAGTATGAATATTTTTTTCCTTTAGCTTTACTAAAAGCTCCTCCAGAAAATCAATTTGAATCAGAGGTTCTCCTCCGGATAAGGTTACCCCTCCTCCGGACTGTTTATAGAATACTTCGTCCTTCATTACTTCTTTTACTACTTCTTCAACGGTATATTCTCTCCCGGCAACCTGCCTTGCCACGGGGATACAATATATTTCACACTGCCTGCATCCGGTGCATTTACCCATATCAGTTACCGGCACGTTATTTTCTATTTTTACCGCTCCCTGAGGACAAAGCTTTACACAAGTTCCACAAAGAACACATTTACTGCCATCAAGAAGAATTTGTTTTTTGCTGTTTTGACTTTCAGGATTATGACACCACAAACAATTCAAAGGGCATCCTTTAAAAAATACTGTTGTCCTTATTCCCGGACCGTCGTGCACAGAAAACTTTTGTATGTTAAAAACATTTGCCTTATTCATTTCGTCTCCAAAAAATTTTATATTCTACATTAACTTATTTGCAATTTCTATTCCAATAAATATATGTTCAAACTTCAACATAAAATATGAGTAATTTTATATATGTATATCTTTTGTTATAAATATGTGACGGATTTTATTACACCTGTATAAAAATTTTTTTATATACCACCGTCCGGACTTCATCCGGATGATGGTATTTTGCAGATTGAATTATCCTGTTAACTGTTAAGCGAATTACTTGCATCAGCCTTTATTCTTTCAGCATTGATTTCTTTCCAAAGCTCTACATCAACACCATACCAAGAAAGTTTGTCAGGATTATAGTAAGGATCTTTGCCAGCTTTCATTTGTTCAACATAGTCCTTGTACAGAGCAACACATTTCGGGAATAACATGATAACGACTAACATATTAACCCATGTAGTTGTACCAAGAGCAAGGTCCGAAAGATTCCAGGCTGTACCGGATTCAATGATACCCCAGCAGAACACCAGTACAGGCATACCGAATTGCATAACCTTTGTTATAATTTTACGGATTTTTTGTTGTCCCGGTTTTTTAAATAAATACAGAACTGCTGTTTCTGCCTCATAATAGTAGCTAATCAAGCACGTGAAAGAGAACAATAGCAGCATAACTGCAATGAAAATATTTCCAAATCTGCCGAGAACCGTGGTAGCAGCCGCCTGAACAAATACAACACCACCTTCAACACCTGCGTCAATACCGCTGCCATTATAACCACCTGCTGTATTGAATGTGTCAGTTAAAAGAATCAAAAGACCTGAACATGTACATACGATAACTGTATCTAACCAAACACCCGCGGCATTTGATAACCCTATTTTAACAGGATGGCTGGTTTCAGCAGCCGCCGCGGTTGGTGTAGCCTCACCCATACCTGATGCAGATGAGAAGGTACCTCTCTTTATACCCTGCTGAATTGCCGCACCAATAGTTGCACCAAATACAGCGTTCAATCCAAATGCTGAAGAAATAACGTTAGCAAGCATTGCAGGAACCTTTGTAATATTTACAATTAATACTATAAGAGTTACCGCCATATAAACAACTGTCATAAATGGAACCACCATAGAGGCTACAGAACTAATACGTTTTATACCGCCAAAAATTGTAATAAAAAGTAAAATTGCAACAGCAGCAGATGTGACAGCCATTGGAATACCTGTTGCTTCACGAAATGCATCGGAAATTGTGTATGTGGCAGCAGCAGGCATAAATATAGCAGCAGCAACACCAAAGACTATAGCCATAAATGTACCATACTTTTTCCAGCCAAGTCCACGCTCCGCACAGTAAGCGCCACCGCCACGGTATTCACCGTCAACACGAATTTTATAAAGCTGACCAAGTGTACATTCTGAAAAACAGACCGCAGAGTTGGTCATACCTATAAGTATCATCCAGAACATTGCACCAGGACCACCCAAATAAATTGCAACAGCAACACCCGCTATATTCCCCGTGCCGATACGCATGGCCATTGTAGTACAGAAGGACGCAAAGGAAGAAATCCCCGACTCAGAATCACCTTTGTCCATAATACGACTCCACATATCTTTAAAACGAACAAATTGGAAAAAACCCAATCTTACTGTAAAATAGATACCTGCACCACCGATAAGTATAAGCATACCAATGCCCCAGATATACCCGTTTGCCTTATCAACAAAATTATTTAGAAAATTCATTATGATGTTTCCTCCTTAGATTTTAATTTTTTTATTGTGTAAATTTGTCTTTTGCAATGGTATTAAGTAGTTTTAAAGCAAATATCACGTCCTTTCCTCAAAAACAACCCCTTAGGTGAAAAGCACATATGCGGAGAAATCGTTTTTACATCTACAATACAGCAGAATTAAGTAATCCTTCATGGTGGAATCCGCCAATACTCAATTATCTTTTAGTAATTCATTGCAATACTATTAATGTTATTTATAGCAATTTCTATGCCAATAATACGCATTCAAAATTCAACATAACCATAGCTGATTTTTTTATATGTATATATTTTATTACAAACATGTGACGAAATTTATTACACCTGTACCGATTTATAACTTTTAAAAAACCCATGCATTTTATTATAGTGCATGGGTTTCGAATCACAATATTAAGTAATTTAAAAACTATTATTAACAATATGTGCGGTATTTTTTTCCATTTTTATATTTAATTTATTCATTTTATAATAAAGGGTCTGCCTGGGTATACCTAATTTTTGGGAGGTTTTAGAGACATTGCAGTCATATTTCTCCAAAGCATCTATTATAACCCTTCTCTCAAATTGCTCAAGCTGGTCATTTAGTGAACCTGTGTAAATATTTTCTGCTGCTGTGTCTGTACTGACATTACAACTACAGTTCTTTATTTTCTTTTCATTGATATAATCGGGCAAAGCGTTAAGTGTTATTAGATCTCCATCGGCAATATTCACGGCATGCTCAATTACGTGCTTTAGCTCTCTTACATTTCCTGGCCAGTCATAACGTTGGAAAAATTCAGAAACACCGCTTGAAAACCCACAAATCTTCTTGTCCAGCTTTTTATTAAAATGATTCAAAAAATAAACGCTTAGTTCTTCAATATCACATCGGCTGTCTCTCAAAGGCAGCAAACTGAAATTTATTACATTTAGCCTGTAAAAGAGGTCACTTCTCAACCTTCCTGATTCTATTGCTTTATAGGGATCTTCATTCATAGCGGCTACTATTCTCACATTAACTTCTCGCAAAGTATTGTCACCTAACCTTCTTATTTTGCTTTCCTGCAAAAACCTCAAAAGTTTTGCCTGAAGTGTTATGTTCATTGAGTTTATTTCATCTAAAAAAAGTGTGCCTCCGTCAGCAGCTTCGATTAATCCTTTTGAATCTTTAGCCCCTGTAAAGCTTCCAAGCTTGGTACCAAAGAGCATGCTTTCAAACAGTGTTTCCGGTATAGCCGCACAATCCTGAGCTATAAATGGTTTGTCTCTTCTTGAACTTTCGTTGTGAAGAGATTGCACAACCAACTCCTTGCCAGTTCCCGTTTCGCTATAAACAAGAACAGGAGAAAAGCTGTCTGCTGTCTTTCTGATTTTATCCTTCAATTCTTTTTTTTCACTGCTGCTTCCTATTATGTCATCTATCGTATAGACCGCTGCGCAGGTATCGTTATAATTTTCTTTTGTCCGGTTAAAGTTGTTATATTTTTTTACATCCGAAAATATTTCAACTACTCCTTCCAATCTGCCACCTTCATATATTGGTATTGAACTTGAAAGAATGGTTACATACTTATCCTTATAATTATAATAGTTCTGAACATAATCCTTTATGGGTGTTCCTGTCTTCAGCACTTTTACTATTGTACTTGTTTCTTCAGTAAGCCTCGGGAATATTTCAAGAATATGTTTACCCACAGCATTTTCCACATTTAATCCGGCCAAATCATTAACTGATTTATTGTAGAAAACAACTTTCCCATATTTATCCACTATAAATATTCCGCAATTTAAATTTTCTGATATTAATTTCAATATTTCTTTAAAGTCCATAAGCACCCCCTACCCAAAGTAGACGTTTTCAAAACTCAGGCTTTTTATTTTGATGCACGAAGCGGGATATTGCCCTGCTTCGTGCATCAGATAAATAATTCATTAAATCAATTCCTAATTTGTGAATGCTTTCTTAATTTTCTGACAGGCATCGTCAAGCTGCTCATATGTTGTTATTATAGGAGGAGCAAACCTTATAAAGCAAAACCTATATGATGCTAATCGTTAATGGCAATGTTGAAAAGCTCCACATATTCTTTCTTTGTCATAGGTCTCGGATTGCTTGGTGTAGAGCCGTTTTCTTCTGACATCTGGGAAAGCCTGTCTATGTCCTCCGGTTTTATGCCAATGTCTTTCAATGTTGGCAGCTTTATATCCTTAACCATCTGTTTAACTATTTCAACCGCATCCTTTGCAGCCTGTCTGTCGTCTGAAGCTGTTGATCCCATCACTCTTCCTATTCTGGCATACTGTTCAACCGCATAGTCCATGCTGTATTCCATAACATATGGAAGCAGTATGGCGTTGCAAACACCGTGAGCTGCATCATACAGGCTGCCCATGGCTTCTGCCATGCAGTGAACCGAAGCAACGTCAGAATGACTGAATGCAATACCCGCCAATGTACTTCCTATAAGCATGCCTGACCTTGCATCCATATTTGAAGGATTGAATACAGCTTCACGAATATTTTCGGAAATAAGTTCAATGGCATATAATGCGCATGCATCGGAAATTGGTTCGGAAACAGTGCACGAATATGCTTCTATAGCATGGGTCAATGCATCTATTCCTGTTGCAGCCGTAGTGCCTGCAGGCAATGAAACCAGCAGATCTGGGTCAAGCAGTGCTACCTTTGGTCCAAAGTATTGGCTTTTAACTGTTTTCTTAAATTGCTCGGATGTATCTGTTATTACTGAAGAGAAAGTAACCTCGCTTCCGGAGCCTGCTGTTGTAGGAATTACCACAAATGGCTGAACAGGTCCCTTTACCTTCCATCTTCCGTAATAATCCTTCAGACTTCCTCCATAGCTGATTATTGCTGAAGCTGCTTTTGCAGCATCTATAGGGCTTCCGCCTCCAAGGGCAACTATACCGTCGGTTTTGTTTTCAATGGCAAACTTAGCTGCTTCTTCAACGTTATAATCCTTTGGATTTGCCTCAACCTTATCGAATATTGCATATTCCATTCCTGCATTATCCAGATGTACTGTAGCTTTTGGAAGGAGAACCTTTCTCGTACTTCCGCTTCCTGTAATGAACAGTGGTTTTTTAACGCCAAGTTCCTTTAATATTTCCGGTAGTCTTGCCACACTTCCTCTGCCGTATTCAATTTTTGTGGGCATTTCAAATGAAAATGGTACTGTTACATTTTTATTCATCTTATTCTCCTTTAAAATTTATTTATATTTAAATTTCTGTACAGCTATTTAATACACCTTTCTTACATATGAATCTATTCTTTTTACAGCTTCTTTTAAATTTTCATCAGAATTTGCAAATACCAGCCTGAGATAGCCTTCTCCCATTTTACCGAAGGCCGAGCCGGGCACCGTAACCACACCTGCGTTCTTCAACAGTTCCTCCGCAAATTCTTCAGAGGTCTTTCCGAAGGATTTAATATTTACAAAAGCGTAGAAGCTTCCCGGTGATTTCTTGCACTTAATTCCCGGTATGTTATTAAGCCCGTCGATTAATATGTCTCTTCTCCTGAAATAATCAGCGTACATTCTGTCTACCTCTATTCGGCTTCCCCTTATGGCTTCAAGAGCAGCCTTCTGTGTGAAGGTTGAAACGCATGACACAAGCCCCTCCTGAAGCTTTGGCATAACAGATATTATTTCTTTGTTTCCCAGGACAAATCCAATTCTCCAGCCAGTCATTGCGTGGGTTTTTGAAAAGCTGTTTATTACCAGTACCCTATCTCTGATTTCAGGAATCTGTGCAATGCTGAAATATTCAATTCCGTCAAAAATCAGCTTATCATAAACTTCGTCAGAAATAACTATTAAATTATATCTTTCTGCCAACTGACCTATCTTTATTATTTCCTCCTTTTCTAAAACAGAACCCAGAGGATTGCTTGGGGAATTCAGCAAAATTGCTCTTGTTTTAGGAGTTATTGCTTTTTCAATATCCGCAGCTCTGATATTAAAGTCATTTTCTTCATAAATAGGTACAGGAACAGGAACAGCACCGGTCATCATTACCTGACCAATATAGTTTGGAAAACATGGATCCGGTATAAGAACCTCGTCTCCGGCATTTACCGTTGTAAGCAATGATAAATAAATTGCTTCCATACCTCCTACAGTTATCATTACATTTTCATAATTGTAGTTTTCAGAGTACCTTGTATACTCCTCAGCTATTGCTTCTCTTAATTCCTTAAGTCCGGCATTGGGACTGTAGTGGGTAAAACCATCGTCAATAGCTTTTTTTGCAGCATCCTTAATATTAACGGGTGTATCAAAATTAGGCTCCCCCACTGTAAGTTTTATGGCATCAGGATATTTGTCAGCTAAATCAAACATCTTTCTGATACCTGAAGCAGGATATTGTCCTGCCACATCAGATAAATAATTCATTGAACCCTCCATATAATAAATTATAATTAAGCACCTGCACCTTCTGCTTCATGTGCCATTTTCAAATACTTCTCATATCTGTATTTTGCATCTGCTTCTGCCTTGTCAAATAACTCATCAGCTATATCAGGGAATGCCTTATACAAAGATGCATATCTTACTTCGCTCATTAAAAATTCTTTAAAGTCTTTAGTAGGCTCTTTGGAGTCCATAATAAAAGGATTTTTCCCTTCTTCCTCAAGCTGTGGATTATATCGGTACAATGTCCAGTACCCTGCTTCAACAGCATTTTTTTCCTGTGTCTGGGATTTGCCCATACCAATCTTTAATCCATGATTTATACACGGAGAATATGCAATAATCAATGACGGACCCGGGTAATTTTCTGCTTCCGTTATAGCTTTGAGCGTTTGATTTTTATCAGCTCCCATGGCTATTTGCGCCACATATACATAACCGTAGCTCATAGCCATCATTCCTAAATCTTTCTTCCTGGTTCTCTTGCCGTTTGATGCAAATTCTGCAATGGCTGCCGTAGGCGTGGCTTTAGATGACTGTCCCCCGGTATTTGAGTAAACCTCCGTATCGAATACCAGCATATTTACATTTTCTCCCGATGCCAGAACATGATCCAATCCACCGTAGCCTATATCATAAGCCCAGCCGTCACCTCCGAATATCCAATGTGACCTTTTTACAAAATAATCCCTGTTATCATAGATTTCATTCAGGAACTTGTCATTTCCCTTTACTTCTTCCAATACCGAGATTAATTTTTCCGCACGTTCTCTTGTTCCGTCGGAATTGTCGAATCCTTCAACCCATTCCTGTAACGCACCTTCGGCTTTTTTGTCAACACCCTTATTAATAGCTTCAACAACCTTGGCTCTGGTGGCATTTCTAATTTTTTTAACTCCCAGATACATTCCGAATCCATATTCCGCGTTATCTTCAAATAACGAGAAACCCCATGATGGTCCGTAGCCTTTATGGTTTGTAGTATAAGAAACCTGAGGTGAACCTCCCCAAACTGTGGAACAACCTGCTGCATTGGAAATCATCATTCTGTCGCCAAACAACTGAGTTATTAGCTTTGCATATGGTGTTTCACCGCAGCCTGCACAGGCACCCGAGAATTCCAGGAGAGGTTTCCTGAACTGGCTTCCTTTAACGGTCTTTTCCATATTTTTAGGAATTTCCTTAGGTACAATATTTTTTACAAAATTCCAGTTTCTGATGTATTGCTCTCTGTTTTCAGTCAGAGGCTTCATGCTTATTGCTTTTTCCTTTGCAGGACATATGTTGACGCAGCTTCCGCATCCTGTGCAGTCCTGAGCCGAAATTCCCAAGTGGTATTTCATTTCCTTTATTCCCGTGGCATTAACCGCCACAAATCCCTCCGGAGCGGCCTGAAGCTCTTCATCAGTGAATAGCGTGGGCCTTATTACAGCATGAGGACATACGTATGAACACTGGTTGCACTGTATGCACTTGTCTGAATCCCACAAGGGAACATCAATTGCAATTTCACGTTTTTCATAGGCAGTTACTCCTAAGGGGAATGAACCATCCTCACGGTTTGTAAATGTGCTTACAGGTAATTTATCTCCCTCCTGCCTGTTCATAACATTAATAATTTTATCCACGAATTCAGGCAATTCAACATTTTCCCCATTGTCTACGGCTGTATTCCAGGACTTTGGAACGTTTATTCTCTTCATGCTGTAAAAGCCTTTATCAATAGCAAAGTTATTCATGTCTACTATGTTTTTACCTTTATTGCCGTAGGATTTCTCAACTTCTTTTTTCAGATATTTTGAAACTTCCTCCGTGGGAATAATGTTAGCCAGCTTGAAAAATGCAGCCTGCATTATCATGTTTATTTTTCCGCCAAGACCTATTTCCCTGGCAATATCCACTGCATCCAGTGTATAGAACTCAATATCATTTAAAGCTATGGCTCTCTTAAGGGACGCGGGAAGGTATTTTTCCAGCTCTGCTTCACTCCAGATACAGTTCAAAAGGAATTTACCGCCTTTTTTAATTCCTGCCAGCAAATCATACTTATTTACATATGCCTGGTTATGGCAGGCAATAAAATCCGCTCTGTTAATGGAATAGGGCTCCTTAATTGGATATTTGCCAAATCTGAGGTGAGATATTGTAAGTCCTCCTGATTTTTTGGCATCATATTCAAAATATGCCTGAGCATAGAAATCAGTATTGTCACCAATTATTTTTATAGCCGATTTATTTGCGCTTACTGTTCCATCCGAGCCATATCCCCAGAACTTGCATGCAATTGTGTCCTGAGGAGTGACATCTATGCTCTCTTCAGGTACAGGCAAAGATTTAAATGTAACATCATCAACAATGCTTACGGTGAAATCATTCTTCGGATTGTCAAGCTTAAGATTATTAAATACAGCCATTGCATCATCCGGCTTAAAATCTTTTGAGCCTAAGCCATATCTTCCTCCCACTATGAGAGGGGCATTTTCTTTATTGTAGTATGCATTTTTTACATCCAAGTACAGCGGCTCTCCGTTTGCACCGGGTTCCTTTGTTCTGTCGAGAACAGCTATTTTCTTAACAGTCTTGGGAATTTGTCCAAGCATGAATTCAGCATCGAAAGGTCTGTAAAGATGTACCTCCAGAAGACCGGTCTTTTCTCCTCTTGCATTAAGATAATCCACAACCCCGCTTATGGTTTCGCAGCCTGAGCCCATGGCAATAACAACGTTCTCTGCATCTGCCGCTCCGTAATAATTAAACAGCTTGTAGTTTCTTCCTGTAAGCTTGTTGATTTCATCCATATATGACTGCACAATTCCCGGAACTGCATCATGAAATTTATTTATGGCTTCTCTTAGCTGAAAAAAAACATCAGGATTTTGGGTTGTTCCCCTAAGCACAGGATGATCCGGACTGAGAGAACGTCTTCTAAATGCTTTTAATGCGTCATAATCAACAAGCTTAGCCAGTTCATCATATTCCAGGACTTCAATTTTCTGAACTTCATGGGATGTCCTGAAGCCGTCAAAAAAGTGAAGTACGGGAAGTCTTGACTTAATAGCACTTAAATGGGCAACTGCCGCCAGATCCATAGACTGCTGAACGCTGCTTGAAGCCAGCAGTGTAAATCCCGTTTGCCTGGTTGCCATAACATCCTGATGATCTCCAAATATACTCAGTGAGTTTGATGCCAGTGAGCGAGCGCTTACATGAAATACTGCCGGAAGCAGTTCCCCAGCAATTTTATACATATTAGGTATCATGAGCAATAAGCCCTGTGAAGCAGTATAGGTAGATGTAAGAGCTCCTGACTGCAACGCTCCGTGCAGAGTTCCTGCGGCGCCGCCTTCAGACTGCATTTCCTTCACAAGCACCGTATCCCCGAAAATATTTTTCGCCCCCTTAGAAGACCATTCATCTACTGATGCTGCCATTGGAGATGAGGGAGTAATAGGGTATATTGCGGCAACATCCGTAAATGCATAGGATGACCAGGCCGCAGCCGTATTGCCGTCCATTGTTTGTGTTCTTCGTTTTGCCATTTCAATTCTCCTTACTTATAGTTGTATTATTTATCAATTTTTGCAATTGCTTTTGCAAGTTCCTTCTTGCCGCTGATGTTTCCCTGTCTGGAAATCATAATTCTCTGGGCCTGTGGTGAACCTGCGCCATGCATGGATTCTGTCCTGTATCCCACAGCTGCTGTTCCCAGTGTGATATTCTCTATCAGTCTCAGTATCTTTAACCTGTCTTCAACGGAAACTCCTTCAACACCCTGCAAATACTTTTCTACATACTTGCCTATTTCAGGGTCTTTCAGATCTTTTTCAGAAGGTGCGGTAACCATTAAACCTCCCGCAATATCCTCAGCCAGCCTTGCTATCTCATAGGGGAACCTGGTAATGTTTTGCTTGCAAACATTAGCCAGCAGCAAATCAATTATATAGTTGCCTGATTCCGTTCTGCAGCCTTCTGCAGAACATGCGATACCGCAGCTGTACAGGGTTTCGTTAAGATGTGTCATTTCAATTAATTTATCCTTCACATGGGATGCCTTTTGCGCTCCGTTATAATCGGCAATCAAAGCCGCAGCACCTATCAGTACATCACCAACTCCAACCTTGCATCCGCCATAGCTCTGCCTGTGATATCCCGCAAATCTTTCAACCATCATACCGGCAAATTCGGTTTCGCCATTTAAAAATATTCTGTCATTCGGAACGAAAACGTTATCAAATATCAGCAGTGCTTCCATTCCGCCGAATTCACTGTTACCCACATCTATCTTTGATCTCTCAAGCTTTCTTGTATCGCAGGACTGCCTTCCTACAATCATAAGCACACCTTCTGCATCAGTCGGAACAGAAAATGAGATTGCATAGTCCTTGTCTTCAGGTGATAATGCTATAGTAGGCATTACCAGTACCTCATGAGAATTGCAAATACCGGTTTGGTGTGCTTTAGCTCCTCTTACAACGACTCCGTCCTCTCTTCTCTCAACCACTCTCAGATATAAATCCGGATCTGCCTGCTTACTCGGTGATAAGGCTCTGTCACCCTTGGGATCTGTCATGGCTCCGTCAACAGTCAGGTCTTTTTTCTGAACGTACTCTAAATATTTTATAAAGTTATCATAATATTTAGTACCATATTTTTTGTCAATTTCATATGTTGTGCTGTAAACCGCATTAAACGCATCCATTCCCACACATCTTTGAAAACAGGAGGCGGTTTTCTGCCCCAGAAGTCTTTGCATCTTCACCTTTTTTACAAGGTCTTCTGTGCTTTGGTGAATATGAGTAAATCTGTTTATTTTTTCCCCGGTTAATGATGATGTTGCAGTCATTAAATCTTCATATTCCGGCATTTGAGCAAGGTCATAGGTTGCCCTGACAGAATTCAATGAAGGTCTGAGAATAGGATTATCGACTGAATTTTTCACTTTTTCCCCAAACATATAAATCTTCATATTCATGCTTCTTATACTTTCCACATACTGCTCTCCGGTCATTAAAGCCATAATTCACACTCCTTTTCATTTTTAATTATAATATAGCAAATTTCATGCCAGTAAAATAAAAAAAGTATAGTCCCAAAGGCATTGAAAATCAGCCCTCGGACAATACTTCTTAAAACCCTTGCTTACGTGCTTGCTGCATTATTGCAACAAACACGTCAGCAAAATACTTATTTTTTAAAATATGCTATATTCATAGTAACCATCAGCGTTGTAAAATTGCAACATACTGTTGCGTAATTACATCGCAGATTATTGATATTTTTGTCTTTTTCTTACAAATGTCGATGGATCTATACCTAATGCCTTTGCGGCATCTCTTACATTTCCATATTTTTCATAGGCTCTAAAAATCAAATCCTTTTCTACTTTTTCTACAGATTCGGGCAGCTTGGGCAATTGTGCGTTCGGGTTTGTATTATTATCGTTCTCCCTTTTAACTACCTCATCAGGTAAATTTGATTTACCTATGATATCACTGACAGATGTCACCACCAGCATCTCTATTAAATTGCGAAGCTCTCTCACATTACCGGGCCAGCTATATTCATATAAGTACTTCATGGCTTCTTTTGAAACTGTTTTTTCCATGGAATATTTCTTATTATAGACTCCTAAAAAATGCTCGGCCAATGGAATTATGCTGCTTTTCCTTTCTCTTAAGGGAATAACTTTTAATTGTACAACATTCAAACGATAATATAAATCCTCTCTGAATAGTCCTTTTTCAACCAGTTCAACCAGGTTTTTATTTGTAGATGCTATAATCCTTACATCAACTTTTATAGTGTCATTGCTGCCCACTCTTTCAAACTGACCGTCCTGAAGAACTCTCAAAAGCTTGACCTGCATATTTAAAGGCAGTTCTCCTATTTCGTCAAGGAGCAGTGTGCCGTTGTTGGCTGCTTCAAATATCCCCATTTTGCCACCTTTTGCCGCTCCTGTAAAAGAGCCCTCCACATATCCGAAAAATTCAGATTCAATTAAATTCTCGGGAACAGCTCCGCAGTTTATCTTGATGAAAGGTCTTTCTTTACGGCTGCTGTTATTATAAATATATTTTGCGAAAACTTCCTTTCCGGTTCCGGTTTCTCCGTATATTAAGACTGTAGTATCAACCTTAGCCACTCTCTGGGCTAAAAGAAGCAGATTAAGCATTTCCTCATCTTCCGCAATTATGTAGTCATCGTTTGCTATCTGCAATTTTAATTCTTCTATGATACCCTTAAATTTAATATTTTCGCTCTTTCTTTGATTATCCTTTTCCTGAAGCTCTTTCAATTCAGTGATATCTCTTACATTGGTAACTATCATCTTAATTTTTTCATTCTCGTCAAAAAATGGCGTACTGGTTACCAATGCACTTTTTCCGGTATTAAATGTCTGATAAAGTGTTACGGGTCTTTTGGTTTTTAATACAGAAAAGGATGTGGCTTCTGACATTACTCCCTGACTTACAAATTCAGCCATATTGCGTCCTATTAAGTCTTCTCTTTTCAGTCCTGTTATTCTTTCGTAACTCTTATTTATCAATATTGTCGTTGCTTCGCCGTCAGTCACGTATATTCCGTCAAAGGAAGTTTCTATTATGCTTTCAAGCATTTTAACATAATTTTTATCCTCAAACAAATTATCCATTAGCCACACCTCATTAATTAATTATTTCATCGCAATATAATTTTACAGATTCTTCAGCTGATTTTGCAGCATAACCCCCACTATGTCTGCAAATCTTTCAAGATAACTTATTCTCACAAAGTTATGACCGTAAATTTTTTTTGCAGAGGGTAAATCTTCGTCTTCACCTGTGAACACACACATTATTGTGCTGCCATTCATTATTCCTTTTTTCACTTCATAGGCAGTGTCATTGACACCCCTAATGCCGGAATATTCAGTTTGCTTTGGAATAATTCCTGTTCCGGGATTTGTTTCTATGTCATTTGGTTTGCAGTCTGAAAGCACAATGAGTATTTTATTCTCACTCTGTTCTTTTTCCATCATGTAAAGCGATGTCCTTATTGCCAGCCCATCTCTGTTGCAGCCTGAAGCTCTGTAACTGAAAATCCTTTCATTTTTATCCGTTTCTTCATAGTCTCTGAAAATATTTATAATGGTATAACCCCTCAGGCTGCAGAACGAATAAACCTTGACCGGTATTTGGCAGCGGGTGAGACTTTCCGCAATAATGTAGCCCTGTGCGGCAATAATTTCCTGCCTTTCATATTGTGATGCAGAGCAGTCAAGCAATATATCAACGGTAATGTTTCCGATGTCATTTTTCATTTCCCTGCTGAAGATTTTACTGTCATTTATATGAATACTTCTCCAGACCTTGGTTGCATCAATTTTTCCGTAGTCGGATCTGACAAAGTCTGAATCAAAATTAACCATCATGGTATTCCTTATTTTATTGGTCAGATTCTTAATACTGTTGTTGTTTCTCGCATAATTATCATTGTAGTATTTAATATTAGATTCCTTTTGTTCATTTGCAACCTTTTTATTATATGCCGCATCAACATCATTTAATGTTGCTGCATCAAATTCTCCTCGGGTAATATGAAGCTGCGCTTTCTTATGGTTTCCTACACATATGGATTTTTCCAGAGAACTTATCTTATGTTCAGGTAAAATTGAAACACCATAGTATTTTTCTATATAATTTCTGTCAGTCTTAGCCTTTTTAAAATTTAATTTACGAATAATAAGATTATCGTTTTTTTTGTTTTCAACCTGCTCAAAATAAAAATCTCTGGTGGTTTCTGCAGATTCAACTATGAGATCCTTCATAAGAGAATATCCCGAATCCTCTTCTGCATTCTCTTTTTTTTCTTCATAGAATTCCTCAGTGTCAGCTTTTTTCTTTTCCTTATGATTATCCAACTGGAATTCATAGCTTCCTGCTCTGAACTTAAAATACTTTTTAATTATTTCGTTCATTCTAACGATAATCTGCTGGGTATCCATGTGTTCGTCAAATTCCAGCTCATTGAGAATGTCAAGAATTCTCGCCTCTGTTCTTGGTTTCTCCCCCAAAACCCGTTTGTAATGAGCAAGCTTTATTTCATTCAATATGGCTCTTTCGAATAGTGTGATTTCACCGCTCAGTACTTTTTTTGAATAATTTTCACGAAGCTTTTTCAGAACAGGTCTTTCCTTTATACCTTTATGGTATGTGCTGTTCTCCAAACCGATCCAGGTCAGCTGCTCATAAAACTCATGGTCGGAATCAGTTCTGAGATAGTTGAAGAAATCTTTCAAAATCTCACCGTCATAATATTTATATGCAGCACCGATTATATAATTAATGTATAGTCCTGCTTTGCCATTTTCATCATAAACTGCAAATTCCGATTGAAAAGAATAGTCTTCAGCTCCATTCCAGATTATATTAAGAGCTCTCTTTTTTTCATTTGCCTGTGTCATATCAGTCCTTAAAAATTTCATTTCTTTCAAGTTTGTCAGGTATCCTTAAATCTATGACATCCTGAATCAGCTTTCTTTCAAAATCATCAAAGGATTTATTTGTAATACCCATATTTAATGCTTTTTTTGCTTCCAGATCCTTATCCATCAGGTTTATGGCTGAGATGAGTCCTCGTAAATCAACAGACTTTGTTGAAATTTCCGAATTATCACTCTTAAGCTTCAAATCCCGGAACAGTCCTGTGAACTGCTCAAGGTATTCCTGATTTATATTGGGAAATTCCTTCAAAAGCAGCTTCCGTAAATTTCCGGAAGATATTGACGGCATATTTATTACCATAAAGCGTGAAGTAAGAGCCTCGTTAAGCTCTCTTGTTCCTGCATAGCCGTAGTTCATTGTAGCAATGAATCTTACGGCATCATGCAGTGCAATTTTGTCATAACCGGGAACATCAATAATCCTCCTGTAATCAAGTGTTGCATGCAGAACAGACATAGAATCATTTTTCGCCATGTTTATTTCATCTAATACTCCGAAACCTCCCCATTTTGCACATTCATAAATTGGACCCTCTCTGAAAACGACCTGACCATTTTCAAATGTATCGGTACCTATTAGTGTGGATGAGTCCGTGTTCATATGAAAAGAAATATCCCACTTAGGTCTTCCGAAGACAAGAGCTAAATTTTCAGCCAGCACGTTTTTACCTGTGGCTTTTGACCCCACCAGCAAAATATTTTCTCCGCAAAGCAAGGCTGTTATTGCCTGTTCCCACACATCTCTGCCATAATAGCTGTATTTTGGCTGAGGAATCCTATATTGAAGATTAGGTTCCACCTTATAAAATTTTCTGAATTTTTCTATTTCCATAATCAGATTTTCACTGATTCCTTCTTTTCTTAAAAATTCCAGCATTATTTTCTCCTGTTAAAATAATAAGTCCATTACCTGCCTTACGCTGTCTACAGGTATTATTTCCATTTTAATATCTTTCATTATATCATTGGACTGGGCTATTACTGCTTTTTCAAAGCCCATCTTCTGAGCCTCCAAAAGTCTCTTTTCAATGGAGTTTACTCCCCTGATTTCTCCCGTAAGCCCTACCTCTCCTATGAGTATGGTTTTACAGTCTATGGGAATTTCTTTAAAGCTTGATGCAATAGCACACAGTATTGCCAAATCTGCGGCCGGCTCCCTCAACTGAAGCCCTCCCGTCACATTTATAAAGGTATCAGAGCTTTGAATTGCAAGTCCTGCCTTT
>ENA-UOOR01000704-UOOR01000704.1-fermentation-metagenome-genome-assembly--contig:-NODE-704-length-44784-cov-36.025889_pt1 | contig 44784 bp, 33 predicted proteins | sample MGYA00245780_ERZ724029 | MGnify/ENA primary metagenome ERZ724029 (study PRJEB28704, sample SAMN03018315) | fermentation metagenome | biome: anthropogenic terrestrial biome; feature: soil; material...
AATTCGGTTTCCGGCCGCGGGATAAGCACCTGTGGGTTGACCTTAAAAAGCAAAGACATAAATTCCTTTTGTCCGGTTATATAAGCCAGCGGTTCCTGCTTAACCCGGCGGATAATCAGTTGTTTGTATTTATCTCTTTCCTCCTGATTAAGAGGAATATCATAATTCGCATATAGAAAAACCCGGTCTTTTTGTAACGCATGGGCCAGTAGCAGGTCCGCTTCCAATCGTGGTTCCTGTATACCCCTATCCGCAAAGTACCGGGTGGTCCATTCCAGTATATTTTTTATGTTCCAATCCCTCTGCATTACTCCACCTTTTTTAAACGCTCGGTCTGGTCATTAAGTATGAGGGCATCAATAATTTCATCCATCTGCCCTTGCAGAATGCTGTCCAGTTTGTGCAGGGTCAGATTTATACGATGGTCGCTTACCCTGCCCTGGGGAAAATTGTAAGTCCGGATGCGCTCACTGCGGTCCCCGGTGCCGATCTGGCTTTTACGGGTACCGGCCATTTCAGCATTTTGTTCTGCTTCCAACACATCTTTTAAGCGTGCCCGCAGTACTCTTAACGCTTTGGCCTTGTTTTTATGCTGGGATTTTTCATCCTGACAGGTGACTACCAGTCCGGTAGGTACATGGGTGATCCGGACCGCCGACTGGGTGGTATTTACACACTGGCCGCCCGGTCCGCTGGCACAATAGACATCTATTCTGATTTCATTGGGGTCAATGTCCACTTCCACCTCTTCGGCTTCCGGCAAAACTGCTACGGTAGCGGCAGAAGTATGGATCCTGCCCCCTGATTCCGTTACCGGAATACGCTGCACCCGGTGCACACCGGATTCATATTTGAGGCGGCTGTACACGCCGACTCCATCTACTTCGAAAGTCAGTTCCTTGATTCCCCCGATATCGGTATAATGGGAATCCATTATATCAATCTTCCAGCCCCGCATTTCAGCATAACGTGAATACATCCGGAACAGGTCATTGGCAAACAAGGCTGCTTCATCGCCTCCGGTCCCGGCCCGGATTTCCATAATAACACTCTTGTCATCATCAGGGTCACGGGGCAGGAGCAGTATCTTAAGTTCTTGCTCCAGTACTGTTTTGCGTTCCTGCTGGTCGCTTAATTCCTGCTCCAGCATTTCTTTGAATTCGCTTTCCTGCTCTTCCTGCAGCATCTCATGCGCATCTTCAATTTGCTGGACCGTATCAGTATATTCCCGGTATTTTTCGACCAGGGGAGCCAGGTCGGAATGGGCCTTGGCATATTTCTGGTACTGGTTTTGATCCGCGATAATTTCGGGTTGGCTTAAGAGCTGGGTAAGCTCATTATATTTATCGGCTATATTTTGAAGCTTGGATAACATCCTGAGTCCTCCTAAATTAGACTTTAAGCGTAAATTTGACTTCTGCTGTTCGGGTGGTTTTATGTCAAGTTGACTCGCAGGGAGCGAGACAATCAGGTTCTTCCAATTCTTTTTCGGCCGCCGCTTCATTTTGCAGTACAGTCTTCAGGGCGGTTATGGCCACCTCCAGCTGGCTGTCGTCCGGCTCCCGGGTAGTAAGCTTCTGCAGCCAGAGACCCGGAGCTATAATGAGCCGGGCCCAGCGGTTATGGTAATATTTACCCGAAAATTTGATAAATTCGTAGCCCAGTCCCGCCACTATGGGCAGAACCGCTATACGCGACCATATGCGGTAGAATAAAGACCCCTCTCCCAACAAGGCAAAAACCAGAATCGATACCAGCATAACAATCAGGAGAAAACTGGTTCCGCAGCGGGGATGCAGGGTGGAGTGGCAGCGGGCATTTTCGGGTATAAGTTCTTCCCCCGCTTCATAGGTAAATATGGTCTTGTGCTCCGCCCCATGATACATAAAAACCCGTTCTATTTCCTGCATGCGGGAAATTGCATAAACATAGGCCAAGAAGAATATTATCCGGAGAACTCCCTCGACCAGGTTCTGGGTCACAACTCCGCCTAAAAAACGGCTGGTATAATGAACTATTCCGGTAGGCAGTGCTACAAAAAGAACTATGGTCAAAATGAAAGCCACCAGACCGGTAATAAATATTTCCCTTGCGCTCAGTTCCTCTTCTTCTTCTCCCATGGACATGTTGGCGGATTTATTTAAGGTACGGACCCCTACCACCAGCGAATCAATGAGCATATAAGTACCACGCACCAGCGGCCAGCGGAGGAATGGATAGCGCTGATTCAGGGTGCTGTTCGGTTCGGTCTCAACCACCATGCTGCCGTCAGGTTTCCGGACTGCCACCGCACTGCATTCCGGTCCTCTCATCATTACGCCTTCAATAACAGCCATTCCGCCATACTGAAACGTCTTGCCCATTTAATCACCTGATTTCCTGTTAAAACTTTAAATACTTCCTCTTAAGAAAAATAGCAGAGACATTTGCTCTGCTATCCGTTAGTTAAGACCGTACTTCTTCTTGAACTTATCTACTCTTCCGGTCGTATCAACCAGTCTGGATTTGTTGCCCGTATAGAAAGGATGACACTTGGAGCAAATCTCAACCTTTATGTTTTCCCTGGTGGACCCTACCTCAAACTCGTTGCCGCAAGCGCATCGGGCCATGGTCCGGGTATACTGGGGATGAATTTTCTCTTTCACTTTTTCTCACCTCTCTTCGGAGCAGGATTATCAATTTAGTTTATATGCAATTTATCATTAAACGAACTGCAAACAAAATTATATCAGTATTACAAGTAAAAAACAAGGAATATACTTCAGAGCGTCAAAAAAGCCCAATAGCTGCGTTATTAAGGAAAGACCGTTCAATCGACGTACTCATGTACGCCTCAATCGCGGTCTTCCTTAATGCCTTGCTCTTGCAACCTTAATAGTACCGTTTACGGTACATCAGTAGTGCCCTTGGATGAACTTTTTTGCTCGCTCTGGGGTATGGGCACTCTTCAGCATCCGGAAAAATAATTTTCAATCTTCCTGCTTGTCCGCAGGATAACGGTATTTGAAAAAATTCTGGGCAAAGAAACTGTCGTAGGGTGTAAAGAAAGGATCTTCGCCTTCATCTTCGTTGATCTTGTTAAAATAAATAAACATCCTGGCATCCAGGTCATCCATTATATGCAAAACCATAGCTTCGGGGAATAAAGGTTTTACCGGGGAACCAAATTCGAGACTGCCGTGATGGCTTAAAATCATATGTTTCAACATCCATTCCAGTTCTTCGGAAAAATCCTCCCCCTCGGCCCTGATCTGGGCTACCGTCCCGGTTATCAGCTCACTTCCCATTACAATATGACCGATAAGGCGGCCGGCTACCGTGTACTCTGGTGCCACCTTAATAGAATATTCATCCATTTTCCCCACATCGTGCAAAACTGCCCCGGTTATTAACAGATCGCAGTTCAGATCCTTATACATCTGGCAGACCTGGATGCACATCCGGGCCACGGTTACCGTATGCTGGAGCAATCCTCCGGCATAATTATGGTGTATTTTTTTAGCCGCCGGAGTCTGATAAAATTTTTCTTTTTTCTCCGGGGTTAAAATACGAGCCAGCAACTTTTGCATGGAAGCATCCTCAACCAGGGCCAGAATCTCCTCGAAACTCTGCTTGAGTTCATCCAAACCTGCCGCCACCCTGAGATACGGGAGCGGGTCTTCTTCCAGTGTCTTGATACGTTTGGCGGTTATTTGCACCCGGTTGGCGAAAACCCCTACATCCCCCAGCAGTCCAATCACTTGTCCCACTTCGGCTGCTCCGGCAATACTGCAGTTATCCCATACCACTACATTCAAATCGCCGGAAGTATCCCCGATTGTCAGGTTGTGCATATCCTTGCCGTCTTTTGTTTTCTTATGCATTTTCTCCAGAATCAAAAATTTGCCCCATACCTGCTGGCCCGGGGACAAGGCTTTAATGTCTTTAATAATAAATGGTCCCTTGCTCAAAATTCCCTCTCCTTATGACTAAAATTTATCTATTGAACCCCCATGATCCGGCGCACTATTATGAAACGAGTATAAGCGATAGATTATGCCGGGTTGGGGTAAAAACTCAGCGTCTAAATTCCTTATTCAACCGGATGAGTATATGATGTCAGTTTTACCTGCGGGGCTTCCTCTTGCAATATATGCATCATTCCGTTGATACCCACTGGCTGACCTCCGCCCGGGAATTGTTCCAAAAGATAATCTGGATCAATATTCAGGTTACGGAATTGAATGGCATGCACCTGATTTTTCCCAACGAAATCGAGTAATTGCTCTATTTCGTCTTCCCGGTCGGTAAAGCCGGGAAAAGTCAGGAGGTTCAGGGAGACCCGCAAACCTTTATCACCGGCATAGTTTATTGCTTTTTTAACATCTTCCAAGGCATAATTACGCGGCCGATGATAATTATTATAGTTTTCCTGGTCACAGGAGAAAATAGTTACCCGCATGGCATTAAGTCCGGCATCACACATGGCCTTTATTCCATCCCAATACCCGGCGTTGCTATTCAGGTTGATAGTCCCCTTTGCGGTTTGCTGCCGGATACGTATGATCGCCTGAGCCAGGTTAGCGCCATTTAAGGCCGGCTCTCCTTCACAGCCCTGCCCAAAGCTGATGATCCCTTCCCGGGCATTTTGCAGATGTTCGGCTCCCACTTCCGTTATCTCTTCTACGGTGGGAACGAAATTCAAGCGATGTTGTGGTGAATCAACTTTCAGGTGACTTTCCGATATACATCCCAGGCAGTCGGCATTACAAGTACAGGTGGTAGGAATGCCTGCCTCCCAGCGCTGATAAAAAATATTCTGGGCGGTAAAGCAGCTGTATTCCAGGGAACACTTGGCCAACTGGTTATAAATACGGTTGCGGGGATGTTTTTTCAGCATGCGGTTGATACGGGCCGGCAACCCGTCGGTATTGTAATAGGTGGGATGCCATTTACGGTGTTCGTCAGTTTGAACGGCTGCGACATATATTTTATCGTTTTTAAGACCCACCGCAGAATAACCGAGCAAGGGCAATATCTCCATACTGCTGGAATTGACGCAAGCCGGCAGGAGGGTTCTGGTAAAACCCTGCGGCAGCAATGCGGCAACCGCAAATACTCTCTGACTGCTATGGGAAGGATCAGTTTCACAATAAGTAAGTCTTTCGCTTTTATCAAGACCAACCGGAATGTGGCCCGGCAAAGTCACCAGGGATGCCCCCCGGGGCAGAGGTATCATTTCCTCCGGTTCAGGCTCCACCCATTCTGAACCGCTTCGTCCCAGCATGGTTAATCCTTTATGTTCCAGCACTTCGCCTTTTTGATTGTTAAATAAGGTTAAAAACATATAATACCCCTCCCACCGCAAAAATACAGTTAAAGCACCGGGAATTCTTCTTTTGGCGCAGTCAGCAAAGACGTCGCCGGCAGGCCGGCCTCTCCTGCCTGACACCGGAGGCATGTCCCCCGCGGAAATAACCAGATTCATCCTTACGCTTTAATATATTCCGTACTTATAGATTAGCTTAAACGGGCACATAAAAAAAGCCCCCTTAAATGAAGTGCACCTCAAACCTTGAACTTTTGGTCCAACCCTGGAGGCGCACTTTAATAAGAGGGTTTTTTATTTTATCTTTTCAGATAATTGGCAGGATCTACATTTTTACCATCCTGTTTTACTTCCAAATGCACGTGTGGCCCGGTAGTCCGGCCGGTAGTTCCCACCGTAGCTATGACCTGCCCTTTTCCCACTTTCTGTCCGGGCTTGACGTTAATCTTCTGGATATGTGCATAAAGGGTCTGTTTGCCATCATAATGTTCAATGATGACAATTCTGCCATAGATATCTTTATAGCCGGTAAAAATAACCTTGCCGGCGGCGCAGGCCTTGATCGGGGTTCCTAATTCCGCTGCAATATCCAGACCATGATGGAAACCGGAACTGCGCCATCCAAACCGGGAAGTGATTATCCCGATGACCGGCCAGGACAACGAGACCGCCGTCAGGGCAAAACTTCTGGAAGGTTGCGCCATGGCGATCCGGTATTGAGCCCGGTCCGGCAGCTTAAGAGCCGTTCCGATTTTTAAGTTTTGGGGATTCTGCCCGGGATTCAATTTAAGCAATTCCTGCACACTGATATCATAACCGGCTGCGATTTTCCACATGGATTCACCTGCTTTAATATAATGCAGACAGATACCATTGGAAGGCAAGACTAACTCCTGGCCTATTTTCAAAACAGTACGTTCGCTGATATGGTTTAGTGCCATTAGCGTATGCAGGTCCACTTTATTGGCCCGGGAAATGTCCCACAAAGTATCTCCCTGCCGTATACGATACACTTGCCCGGTTGCCGAGGCCATGCTTACCGTACAGGGAACAAAGCTTCCTTCTGACAGGGAAGCCAGGGCCTGACCACAGCTTGCCCCTAAAATTACTATGGACAGGACCAGAGCCATACATCTATTTCGCATCCTATTCACCTCAATTCTGGCTGCAAAAAAAATAAAGGGCTTCTGCCCCCTATTTTTCACACAAATCAAGGTGTTTATTCAATTTTTCCTCAGAATCTTCCCCACCGGGCCGAAAAATGAGTTTCTTCCATGGTTGTAAGGGGCAGCCGGTAATCGAAAAATCAGTGTCTCCCATAACCCATGGGTACCCCCTCAGGACACAAGCAAGCGAGCAAGTACCGCCAATGTATCGCATAGAAGATAGCCTGCCTTGCAGCCCCGGGGTCGGAGCAGGCTTTAAAGGCTGGGTGTTCAGGTGTTATTCTCATAACCGGCCTGTGACCGGGAGGAACATAAAGTTGCGTCCATCAGGTGAATTAACGTTTAAAGGCTAGTGGCTATTATTTTTATAGGAATTTTTACGATCTATATCCCCGAAAACCAGCGGTGCCGCCCGCAGCAAATCATCGTTGGATTTGGTCTTTTTCATGGTATTCATCATCATTTCCATGCTCTCTATGGTATTATACTGGCTGAAGGTTTTACGTAAATTCCAGGTCAGTTTCATTTCATCCTCGGTAAGGATAAGCTCTTCCTTCCTGGTGCCGGACCGTTTCAAATCAATCGCCGGGAATATTCTGCGCTCGGATAATTTCCGGTCCAAAACCAGTTCCATGTTACCCGTACCTTTAAATTCCTCAAATATGACTTCATCCATCCGTGAACCGGTCTCGACCAGGGCAGTGGCTATGATGGTAAGACTGCCGCCCTCCTCAATATTACGGGCCGCTCCGAAAAAGCGTTTGGGCTTGTTAAGTGAAGCCGGGTCAATACCCCCTGACAGGGTCCTTCCACTGGGAGGCACCACCAGGTTATGGGCCCGGGCCAGCCGGGTTATGCTGTCCATCAGGATAACCACATCTTTTTTATGTTCGACCAGACGTTTAGCCCGCTCCAGCACCATGTCGGCTATTTTCACATGGTTTTCGGGCGGTTCGTCAAAAGTGGAAGCTACTACTTCGGCATTTACGGAGCGCTGCATATCGGTAACCTCTTCCGGCCGTTCATCAACCAACAAAATGAAAACATCTACATCGGGATGATTGGCGGTAATGCCCCGGGCAATTTTTTGCAGCAATATGGTTTTACCTGCCTTAGGCGGAGCGACAATGAGACCGCGCTGTCCTTTGCCGATAGGTGCGATAAGATCAATTATCCGGGCCGGCAGTTCCTGTGCTTCAGTTTGAAGAGTAAGCCGTTCAGTAGGATACAAAGGAGTCAGAGCATCGAAATGAATCCGTTTAACTGACTCTTCCGGGGGAAAGCCATTAACGGTTTCCACTTTTAAGAGGGCAAAAAAGCGCTCGCTTTCTTTCGGAGGCCGTACCTGGCCTCCCACCCGGTCACCGGTGCGGAGTTCAAATTTTCTGATCTGGGAGGGGGATACATAAATATCCTCCTGGCTGGGGACATAGGCAAAGGGTCTTAAAAAGCCGTATCCATCCGGCATTATCTCCAGTACCCCCTGAGCCTGCAACAGTTCATTGGAATGAGTTAAAGCTTTGGTAATTTCAAATACCAGTTCTTTTTTGCGTAAACGGGAATATCCGCCCAGATTAATATCCCGCGCAATTTGATAAAGTTCCAGCATGGTCTTGTTCTCGAGTTCGGAAATATTCAATATTTTCCTCCTTTCTGTAATAGGCATGATTTATTCAGGTATAAAAACCATATAGAGACGTTTAAGGTCACAGCCATCATCCGCTTTACATAGTTAACCCATCAGAATAGAAATGCAATGGCAAGTTCTTTCGGTTTATTCCATACGCCATCAGCGTATTAAGCCTTATTTATTTTTAACACTATGGGGATTTTGGGCCGGCAAGGAAGTTGGAAGGCTTCCCATGGTGAGATTATTCTATCCGGCAGCAACCCGGACAGGATCTGCTGCCGGATAATTATCTAATACCAAGTTTACCATAAATACACTTATCTTAATCCTAAAATAAATAGAAACTTTTATTCCATTTTGGTTTTAATACGGTGATCCTTGAAAAGCGGCTTTTTATCCAGCGAATGGTTAGCTTCGATAAATCTTATGGTTCCTGAGGTATTTCTCATCACAATAGTCTGTGTAACCGCACGGCGCTTAAAATACCGCACCCCTTTCAGCAGAAAAGAGTCTGTTATCCCGGTGGCTACGAAAATTACATCATCTGATTTGACCAGTTCGTCGATAGTAAAAATTTTGTTCGGGTTTACTATGCCCATTTCTTTGCATCTGTCTATTTCCTGCTGGTTTTCAGGGTATAATTTGGCCTGAAAATCCCCTCCCAGACATTTTAAAGCAGCTGCTGTAATTACACCTTCAGGAGCGCCGCCGATGCCCAGCAGGATATCAACTCCTGAGTCCTCATAGGCAGCCGCCACCCCCGGTGAAACATCGCCATCGGTAATCAGTTTGATGCGTGCGCCGGCACTTCTTATTTCCTCAATGATTTCCTGATGGCGGGGCCGGTCCAATACCACAGCGGTAACTTCATTGACCGATTTATCCAACGCTTTGGCTACTTCGCGAATATTATCTTTAACCGGGGCCTCCAAGTGCACCCGGCCTTTACATTCCGGTCCCACGGCAATTTTATCCATATACATATCCGGAGCATGCAGCAGGCTCCCGCGGGGGGCTGCCGCCAGTACGGCAATAGCTCCGGTAAGTCCCTTGGCTACAATGTTGGTCCCTTCCAGAGGGTCCACCGCAATATCAACTGCGGGTGCCACTCCGGTCCCGACCCGCTCCCCGATATAGAGCATGGGGGCCTCGTCCATTTCCCCTTCCCCAATAACAACGGTACCATCAACCGAGACGCTGTCGAACATAACCCTCATGGCAGTTACGGCTGCATCATCGGCGGCTATTTTATCTCCTTTTCCCACCCAGCGGGCGGAAGACAGGGCTGCAGCTTCTGTAACCCTTGCAAATTCAAGTGCCAGTTCTCGTTCCAAAATTAAACCCTCCGCTTCTAGAACGCCTTATTCCAATCATCCATAAATTTTTTAATACCGGCATCAGTCATCGGATGCTTTATCAATTGCTTAATTACCTGATAAGGCACGGTGGCGATGTGTGATCCCAGCCGGGCCGCATCGATAACATGCATGGGATGCCTGATACTGGCGGCAATAATCTCGGTGTCAATCAAATACTGATCAAATATGGTAACAATGTCTTCCAGCAAGCTCAGGCCATCGTTGCCATTATCATCTACCCGGCCGATAAAAGGGCTTACATAGGCCGCACCCGCCCGGGCCGCCAGCAAAGCCTGACCGGCGGAAAATACCAGGGTAGCATTAGTATTAATGTCTATACTGCGCAAATAGCGAATAGCTCTAAGCCCGTCTTCCGTAACCGGAATCTTGATAACCACATTGCGATGTATTCCGGCCAGCTCCTGGGCCTCTTTAATCATGCTGTCATATTCCAGGCCTATCACTTCAGCACTGATGGGTCCGTCCACCATGGCGCAGATTTCTTTGATTACCTCCCGGTAATCCCTTTTCTCACGGGCCACCAGGGTCGGATTGGTGGTAACCCCGGCCAAAAAGCCCATCTGGTTGACTTCTTTTATCTCATTGATATTGGCAGAATCAATAAATATCTTCAATTAATTCCCCCCGTTCGCTTTTATGCGCTTTTATGCTTTTCCGGAACTGCCGAAAACCTTCATCTTATGGCGGATAATTTCCACTGCTGCCTCGCGGGCCGGGCCCAGGATTTTACGGGGATCAATCTCATCCGGCTTATTTTTGATAACTTCACGCATTTTCCAGACGAAAGCTTCTCTGATGTTAGTATCAATGTTAACTTTGCAGATACCCAGCTTAATAGCCGCCTGAACCGCTTCATCCGGAACACCGGAGGAGCCATGCAGAACCAGAGGAATCCGGGTCAAGGCTTTAATTTTTTTCAGGCGCTCCAAATCAAGTTTGGGTTCCCCCTTATACTGCCCGTGAGCAGTACCTATGGCTATGGCCAGGCTTTCAATGCCGGTTTTTTCCACAAAATAGCGGGCTTCTTCCGGGTCGGTAAATACGGCATCTTTATCTTCTACATGCACCAGATCTTCCGTACCGCCTATTTTGCCCAGTTCAGCTTCGACCGAAACCCCTATGGGCCGGGCCATATCGAGTACCTTATTGGTAATAGCAATATTGTCTTCCAAGGACAACTTGGAACCATCATACATGACCGAACTAAAACCGCTGCGTATGCATTTTACCACCTGATCAAAATCAGTGCCATGGTCCAGATGCAGTGCTACCGGTACGGAAGCCTCTTCAGCCGCTATTTTAACCATTCCGGTGATAAATTCCAAACCCGCATACTTGATAGCGCCCTGGCTGGCCTGCATGATTACGGGGGATTTCTCCTTTTCGGCTGCTTCAACAATAGCCTGAACAATTTCCATATTGTTGGCATTAAAAGCTCCTACCGCGTAGCCTTCTTTATCCGCCTTGAATAATAAATCATTAACCGCTACCAGTGCCATAAATAACCACCTCTTAGTTTTTTTCTAAGAAACCTGGTCAAATGCCAGCTGATTGACCATGTTTCTCAAATCCATAATGTCAAAAGGCTTTGTGATGCATTTTTTTACACCCGCATCCAAAGCCTTCTTAACTATCTCCATCTCGCCATAGGCCGTCATCATAATTATATTAATATCCCCATGCTTTTCAAGGATTTTCTGCGAAGCTTCCAATCCGTTCATATTAGGCATTTTCATATCCATCAATATCATATCCGGTTTTAAGGCATCTACCTGTTCTATCGCCTCTTTTCCGTCTGATGCCACATGTACCTGCCAGCCTTCCTTTTTAAACAATTCTTCCAGCAGTCTTCTTACCCCTTTTTGATCGTCAACTATCAAAATATGTCCCTTCACTGGTTCATCCCCCCGTGCACTTTAATTTAAATTACTTAAAATCCGAAGCAGATGTTACTTTTAACCGGTCACGCCGGCTGCCCATATGGAGAAACATCGGTAAATAGGCTTGCGAAATCCTGCTGCGTCTTAGGATATAATTCCCTAATGCACTACATTTAATAATACCACTAACTGAAATACTGACAACCCTTGCCGGTCAGGTTTCTTTCATGCCAAATTCGTCCATATTACGGATAAACAAACATTGTTTTCCATATTGTTGGGTGATGGGCAAGATTATTCCCGGCAAACGACACGAATTTAGCAAGATTTAGTTGGAAAATTTTCATCGCCACCATTCATGAATCTGTGTTAATCATAATTAATCTGTGTCCTTCAGTGTTGAATTTTCTAATCAGCTATCCAAAAAATAGGTGGTGCTCTCTTGCCGGCCTATTTTCACCGGTTGACCGTCCCTTACATAAACCCGGGTCAGATCAGAAGAAGCCAGGGTTTTACGCACCGGCACCTCTACCTCGTCGCCAATTTTCACGTCTGTTTCCAGGGGTAATTCGATCAAGGCCATCTGCATAAAGACCTTGCCCCGGATAGGATAGTTTTTTCCTTTGATGCCCACATACAAATTAAAGCGTCCATAATTGAGATAAGATAATACCATTTTGACCAGATGCTTTAGCATATCTACCAATCCGGCCGGTTTATTAGCCACTTGCAGCGCCAGTCCATCCTGGAAGCCGACCGGTATGACCGCTACCTGAGCATCACGGCGCAGGCGGTAGGTACTGTAATAACCGAGCCGGCTGCCGGCCTTGAGCCGGCGTAATGATATTATGCGGCTTTTAAACTTATAAGGATCAACCAGGGGCAGATTATGTATAACTCCGGCCGGGATCTGTCCGGATAATAAAGTACCTGTCCTGACGGCATTCATATGCATATGGGGATATTTAAGCAAGACCGCACTATTGGCACAGTGTTTTACCGGGATGTCGGCTCCGGCCTGTTCCAATAATTCAATTATATGCTGAAAGCGTTTAAACTGCCGGGCGGTATAGGAAGGATTACTTGCTCCCTGCGCCATATGGGTGTAAATACCTTCGATAAATATGCGCCGGTTGGCCTGCAGCATCTCCCAGACCGGAACTATTTCATCTTCCTCCATGCCAAACCGCCCCAGGCCGGTATCTGTTTTCAGATGCACGGTTGCTTCGCGATTCAGCCGCTCGCAGGCGCTGTCGACGAAGGTCGCGTCAAACCTGGAGGCAACCGTCATGGTTATATTATTTTCGACCGCCTCTATCGCTTCGGCTTCACTGCCAACCGGGCTGAACAGCATAATACTGCTCTTTAAGCCGGATTTTCTTAATTGCAGTGCTTCATCGAGGAAAGTTACGGCAAAGTACTGTACTCCCTGCTGAGCCAGCAGATGCGCAATTTCAGAGGCCCCATGTCCATAAGCATTTGCCTTTATTACCGCAATGAGGCGAACTTTATCGCTAATTACGCTTCGTACCGCCTGCAGGTTGCCGACAACTGCATCAACATCGATTTCGATCCATTTACTTGCCGTAGGCAATGCATCATTCCTCCTGTCCCCGTTTGGCCCGCAGGATCTTTCTGACTGTATTTAAATACGGCGGCAAGATCCTGGTCCATAACCAGTAGAAAAACCGGCTGTAAACCTTGTCCCATTCGCCGGTAAACTCCACCAGATCGCCGTTAAAACCCTTTTTGAAACGATATAAGCCATAAAGCGGGTTGCTCTCATCCAAATCGCCGGAAACACCCCGGAAATCATAGAGGGTGCAGCCTTTGCTTTTGGCCCAGCGTATCATTTCCCATTGGATCAGATAATTGGGCATTATATTGCGGTGTTCGTTGCTGGAAGCTCCGTACAGATACCAGGCCTTATCTCCCAGGATCATAGCCAAGGTACCGGAAACCGGTTTTCCTTCATGTTCCGCCAAAAACACTTTGGCTAAATCATTTTCCACCATATGGTCCCACATAGTTTCAAAATATTCAAAACCACGAATGAGAAATTCGTCCCGCCGGGCGGTTTCCACCAAAATGGCATAGAAGTCCTCCAGGTCTTTTTTACCGGCGGCCTCTCTTATGGTGACACCCTTTTTACCCGCCAACCGTATATTGTAGCGGGTTTTGGAATGCATATTCTCCAGTAATTTTATTTCGGAGGGGGTAATATCCAGCCGGAATACAAAACGGGGCTGGACCCCTTCGAAATTCAGCCCGGCTTCCTTGCGAACCAGTCCACAGTTCTTAAGGATCTGTTCAAATCCGCTATGACTTTTTTCTACATCCGGGTCTATTTTTAGAAAAATGGCCCCATGAGCCGCAGCCACTTTCCTGGCTCCGTCAAACAGCACCCGGCACAGTTCCTCACTTTCGATATCCACCACCGGTCCCCGCGGGGAGTAAAAAATACATTTTTTCAGCCCCGGCAGCGGCAGTTTCCTTTTCAAAATAAGCAATGATGCCCGAATTTCCCCATTTTCCTCCAGGATCAAAGGCAATGGTTCCCAGCCCATGCTTTTTTTTACCTGCCCCCATTCCCAGGTCTGCAGAAAATGTCCTTTGGGATGGCAGCGAACAAAATTATCGTAACGTTCTCTTTCATTTATATCAATAATCCTGGTAGTATACATAAGCCTCTCCTTTAAATATATTCTCTGGTAGTTTCGCCATAATAAATTCAGACCCAACCAAAAAAATTTTTGTACTTATTTATAATATAGCTGGCAGATATGTTTTTAAACAGCGGTCCATCTCTTGCGCTGCCGGATTGTTTCACAGATCGGGGCGAGGATGGGTCGGAAGGCAAGCAGGCGGTTTTATAATATTGAGCCAGGGATTTTGGATCCCTGGCATTTTTGGCATTTATAAGTCAATGGCGGTTATTTGCCGGCATTATACTTTATCGCATTATCAATCAAGCCCAAAAATAAGGGATGAGGACGATTGGGGCGGGATTTATATTCCGGATGGAATTGACAGGCTACAAACCACGGGTGATCTTCAATTTCAATTATTTCCACCAAACGCCCGTCCGGTGAAATTCCACTGATTTTGAGTCCGTTCGCTTCCAGCTGTTCCCGGTAATCATTATTGATCTCATAACGATGACGATGTCTCTCATTGATCTGTTCCACTCCGTAAGCCTTGCGGGCATGGGTTTCCGGGATCAGCCGGCAGGGGTAGACCCCCAGGCGCATTGTGCCGCCCTTGTTCTCAATATTTTCCTGGTCCGGCATCAGATGTACTACCGGATAAGGAGTGGCATTGTCAAATTCGGAACTATTGGCTCGGGCCAGCTGGCATTGACTGCGGGCAAATTCGATAACTGCGCATTGCATTCCCAGACATATACCTAAAAACGGAATCTTGTTTTCGCGGGCATATCCGGCGGTGGCTATCTTGCCCTCTATTCCCCGTTCGCCGAATCCGCCCGGAACCAGTATGGCATCTACGCCGGCCAGTTGGGGGTCGGGTCCCTCTTTCTCAATATCTTCCGCATATATCCACTTTATCTCGATTTCACAATTAAAGCAAAAACCGGCATGATTCAAAGATTCTACAATACTTAAATAGGCATCCGGCAATTGCACATATTTACCTACCAGGCCGACCGTAACTTTGCGGTCCAATCTGCGCACCCGGTTGACCATTTCCCTCCATTCACTGAGGTCGGCTTCTTTACATTTCAGATTCAGCCGCTTAATGACTTCCTGGTCCAATTTCTCGTCGGCCAGCATTAAAGGAACTTCATAGATGGAATCCGCGTCTTTCATTTGAATTACCGCTTCCCGGTCCACATCACAGAACAGGGCCAGTTTGGCTTTCAGGTCTTCAGATAAGTCTTTCTCGGTCCGGCAGACCAGTACATCGGGCTGAATACCGATGCTGCGCAATTCCTTGACACTGTGCTGGCTGGGTTTGGTCTTCAGTTCACCGGCTGCCCGGATATAGGGGATCAGAGTAACATGGACGTACATAACCCGGTCTTTACCCAATTCATATTTCAATTGGCGAATAGCCTCTAAAAAAGGTAGGGACTCGATATCACCTACCGTGCCCCCAATTTCAGTTATTACTACATCGGGATCTGATTCTTTTTCAATCAGCATAACCCGCTCTTTTATTTCATTGGTTATGTGAGGTATAACCTGTACCGTCTGACCCAGATAGTCGCCCCGTCTTTCTTTATCCAGCACGCTTTGATAAATGCGGCCGGTAGTGACATTGGCATAACGGGTCAGATTTTCATCTACAAATCTTTCATAATGACCTACATCCAGGTCGGTTTCGGCTCCATCCTCGGTTACGTACACCTCTCCATGCTGATAGGGACTCATGGTACCGGGGTCTACATTTATATAAGGATCAAACTTTTGCATAGAAACGGTCAGACCGCGGCTCTTTAAAAGCCTTCCCAGCGAAGCGGCAGTTATTCCCTTTCCTAGTGATGAAACAACTCCCCCGGTTATAAAGACATATTTAGACAATGTTATAGTCCCTCTCTTTCCCAAAACTGTTAAACCAAATCCCTTAGCATTTTACTCTCTTTGCGCGTACCGGTCAACTAGGACATATAGTCAAGAACAATTACTTTGGCGCCATTTTTTAAATCTTGCCGTTCTATCTCCAGAAATGGTTTTTTTACAGCCAGGTTAAACCGGGAAGTAAATGCTTCCACCGGAGCAAGTTCAAAACTGAGGTGAGGAGTCTTATAATGCATGGGTATTATTATATGAGGATTAATCATCTGCACCGTAGTATAAGCCTCGTCAGCATCAATCGTGAATCTGCCGCCCACCGGAATCAACAAAATATCCACCGGTCCCATGGCCTTGATCTGGGTTTGATTGGGGAGGTGCCCGAGGTCACCTAGATGGACCAGGTTAATCCCCTCGGACTGCAGACAGAAGATGGTATTGCCGCCCCGGTCCCGTCCCGCCTTCTTATCATGAAAAGAAGGCACCCCTTTTATGAGTATATCCGGGCCTTGATATACTCCTCCGGTTATTATTTCCGGATGGCCTGCTACGGTATCAGTGGCATTGTGGTCGTAGTGCTGGTGGCTGACCGTCACCAGGTCGGCTTCCAGCCCGGGCAGGGGATAGCCGACCTCATCGTTAAAAGGATCGGTAATCACCCGGTTGGAGCCGGTTTCAATGTAAAAGGACGCATGTCCCAGCCATTTGATCTTCATGATTAAAAATCGTGCCGGGCCCGGTGCAGGTCATAAAACCAGTATCCATCGCCCTGGTAAACCAGCCGGTTGTCCAGATTGAGCCGGGTATAAATCGAACTCAAGGTTGCGATATCGTTCTTTTTATTCATCTGTTCGGCCACTTTATCCACCAATTCTTTATAAAATAGAGGTTCCTGCTTTTCGGCCAGTATGGCTACCGCCCAGTCTGCTTCACTTTTCTTCCTTTGGATCATAAAAAAACCTCCTACATTTGCTCCGGCGCATTTACGCCTAAAATATCCAGAGCATTTTTAATCGTAATACGGGTAATTCCCATCAAGGCCAAACGAGCCTGCTCCAGGTCTTTATCTTTATTTATAACCCGAAAATGGTTGTAGTAGCTATGAAACAGCCCGGCCAAATCCAGCACATACCTGGCTATACGTTGGGGGGCCAGGGTGCGTGAGGCTATGGCTATCTCTTCCGGAAAATCAGCTATTTTCCGCAGCAATTCCACCTCTTCTTTTTCCTTCAGAAGCTGGACATCAATGTCTTCGATCGGTTTTAAAACTACATCCGCACCGGCAGCCTGCTTGAATATACTGCAGATGCGGGCATGGGCATATTGCACATAGTAAACCGGGTTTTCCTGGCTCTTTTGCTTGGCCAGTTCCATGTCAAAATCAAGATGACTGTCCGGACTGCGCAGGACAAAGAAGAACCGGGCCGCATCTCTTCCCACTTCTTCAATCAGTTCATCCAGGGAGATAGTGGTACCGGTACGTTTGGACATACGTACCACCTCTCCGCCCCGATAGAGCCGAACCAGCTGCATGAGCAGGATATCGAGCCGGGCCGGGTCATAACCCAAAGCCTGCATGGCGCCTTTCATTCGGGCTACGTGGCCGTGGTGGTCTGCTCCCCATATATTTATGACCCAATCGAAACCGCGTTCAAATTTATTAAGATGATAGGCTATATCAGCGGCAAAATAAGTGGGCAAGCCATTGGTCCGGGTCAGGACTTCATCCTTTTCATCTCCGAACAGGGTGGATTTAAACCACAGGGCTCCGTCGGCTTCGTAAACATAATCACGCTCTCTAAGATAATTAATAACCTGGTCAATGCTGCCTGATTGATGCAGAGTTTTTTCACTGAACCAGACATCATATTCAATCCCGAAACCCTTCAAGGTATTCTTGATATATCCGATTTTCTCCTGCAAAGCATAATCGATCATGGCCTGCCGCCGTTCCGGCGACGGCATGGAAAGCAAGCTGTCCTTGTAATCGCGAATGATGTTTTTAACCGTATCTATAACATCCTGCCCCGCATACCCATTCTCAGGAAACTTGATATACTCGCCCATGAGCTGCAAATATCTGGCTTCCAGGGATTCACCGAATATTTCAATCTGATTGCCGGCATCATTAATATAAAATTCCCGCTCTACCTCGTAGCCGGCGCGCTCCAGTATATTGGCCAGGGTATCGCCGATGGCGCCTCCCCGGGCATTTCCCATATGCAGATTACCGGTGGGATTGGCACTGACAAATTCCACCTGTACTTTGCGCCCGAGCCGGGGGCTGTTGCCATAAGCACCGCCCATATTACTTACCAGGGCGGGTATCTCATAAAGCCAGGAAGGATTCAGAAAGAAATTAATAAAACCTGCTCCAGCCACTTCCACCTTTTCTACCGGTTGGGCCATGGTAAGATGCCGGACAATAAGCTCGGCTATTTTACGCGGTGCCATGCGGGCCTGCCGGGCCAGCAGCATGGCTATATTGGCGGCAAAATCGCCATGTCCTTTATCCGCCGGTACCTCTATGACAAATTCCGGTACCTGCTCATAATTAATCGCACCTTCATCCCTGGCATATTCCAGAGCGTGGACTAGTGCTTGCTGTAGACTATCTTTTAATTCTTGTATGGGATTCATGCAGAGCCTCCTCAATTCTGTATTCATAATATAGTCTTTTCCGGGCCAAACTAATCAAAAAAGGATTGGTGAATATTATGCAGCTTGCACCCGGTGAAAAATCAATTCTCGCTTACTTTACCACCGACAATTATGCTCTGCAGGCGGTAGAAAGCCTCAAATCCCAGGGTTATATACATGTTCGCCTGGACGCAATTACCAAACCCGTCCCAAGGTCCAGAACGGTAGGTGTTGCCTATTTGTCCGACCTGAAGGGAGGCAGCACCTCTGACCGCATCAAGGGACATGGCCCCCTGATCGCGGCTGACCCGGCCGTCAGTGGCCTGTCTTCAGCCGATAACACCCCGGCGGTTTATTCTTATCTGGTTACAGTGGTAACCGATGACCATGGTTTATCCGGTGCCCGCAAATCATTGCGGGCCTGTGGTGCTGTTTTAAACGGTTAATCTTCAAACCAGCGCTGGAAATAATGGTCCATATTTTTATGGGCTTCAACTTGGATGCAGTTTTTTAAATCGTCCGTAGTAGCTATGCCATACTGAAAATCAGCATAGTATCTGCGCAAAACCTTTATTACCTGTTCCGAACCCAGTTCATCTTCCAGCCCGAACCAGAAGGCCTCCCCTCCGGTATAAGCAGTGCCGTAATATTCCTGGGCTGAATAGATCTCTTTTAACTCCCGGGTCAGTTTTATCCCTGCCGGTTTATGACTCTCCGGGGGCGGCTTTTGACCCTTACGCTCATATAAATATTTATAGGCCGACCAGTTGGCCAGCCCTTCATCCAGCCAGGGTTCCTTCACCTGGTCGTTCCCCACCACACTGTACCACCATTGATGGGCTATCTCATGGGCTAACAGAAATTCATTTTCTTTGGTGTCCGAGGAAGTGTCCAAAAACTCCTCCCGTAAAAAAATTATCCCGCTATATTCCATACCGTGAAAACCTTTCATCGGCACAAATACTATTTTAAACTCTTTATATGGATAGGAACCGAAAGTGCAAGCATAGTAATTAAATATGTCCCGGCTCTGCTCCAGAACCTGACGGGCCTTGTCCATAGCGCCGGGAGGTGCGTAGCAGTGTAAAGAGGTATTCTGAAATCCACTGCTTACCTTCGAGTAATCATACACCACCACCATACAAAAGTCACGCGCATTAAGGGCCTTAACCAGATGGATTTCCCGTCCGCTGTCCTCTGCTATTGTATCCTGGTTTTGACCGGTTGATACCAGTTCATAGCCCTGGGGAATATTGATTTCCATGTGATAATCGGCACAGGGAAAACAGAATGGGTCCCCGAAAACTGAATTATAGGAATTATGCCACCCTTCGGAGGTAAGCAGGTTTAAAGCCGGGTAGAAATTACCTAACATATATATGCTGCGATTGCTGCCGTAACGATAAGACGCCTGCGGAATCTTTATTTCCCACTGGATAACTACTTCTACCGCCTGGCCGGGTTTTATAGCCCCGGGTAAGCCGACTCTAATCGAGATCCCTTGCTCCTCCGGTACCACCTTTTGGCTATTTACGGTAATGGCCGTTATTTTCATCCAGCCCGGATTAAAGCCATTAAAATAAGCACTGGCCGGTGCCGGGGTATTAGCCTTATCTTTGAAGGCATTGGGATAGGCGGTAAACCATAACTCCTGTAATTTTTGGGTACTGGTATTTACTGTTTTCAAATGGGTTTTTCCATAAACTATACGGTTGCCGGCATCCAAATAAAGTTTCATGTTATAGCTGGTCCGGCCGGGAGCAGGAAATATATTACCTGTCTTAACCCCTGCTGCCGATACTCCCGGTCCGGTGCAGGACTGGCTTTCCTTATGAACAAAAAAGCCGGCCGCCAAAACCCCGATTAAGATTGCCAGGCAAAAAAATATTTTTTTGTGCAAATGCTTGTACCTCGCCTTTATTAACCGAGCTTTAGATTATCAAAAAATTCAACACTGAAGGACACAGATTAATTATGATCAACACAGATCTTTTTTAAATCCGAAACACCTGCAGAAAGTTTCAGCCATCCATAGGATTAACAAATGCAGGGTTGGGGTGTTAAGGTTAGCGCAGCACCGGTAAAGGCGAATCTATATGGTTCGCACGTAACTTAGTTAGCCAAAATATCAATGCAGCTATTTAGCATTTGGCATACCTCGATGTAAGTCCGGGGTGCAAGCGTTCTTAATACCCCAACCCGGCATAACCTACCACTCATAAATAGTTGCGATCATAAAGACATACTTTATCAACCCCAGCCCCGCTTCGGGGCTGAAACCTTCCCTTTAAATGTAAGTTTTTCCGCTCCTTATTTTATCAAAACCCCATTTGTCATTCTGAGCCCAAGCGAAGAATCTTAAGATCCTTCGGCTTGCCTCAGGATGACATGCGCAAAGTCACTTATGCAAAACTCTCAATTATATAATACTATATTTTCACGATAGTCTTTTTGCAAGTCTACTTCCAAGAAATTGAGAAATTTTACCAGCAGAGCCGATGCTTCGGCCCGGGTCATGACCTGGTTGGGATTGACGCGGTTGGCGTTGTCGCCTTGAACCAATCCTATCTCTGCCGCCATATAGATACTATCCCGGGCCCAGCCCGGAATACTGCGGTCATCCATAAATGAGGTGGCATAGCCCGGCGAAGGTGCCCTCCCCTCGAAACCAAGTGCCTTTATTATAATCGTTATGGCCTGGGCCCGGGTAAGATTGCCCTGCGGGCTAAACTGCCCGGGTGCCACACCGCTTATTATGCCTTTATCCACCGCCTGTTTGACATATTCATAATTGCTGTCCGTAACTGCTACATCGCTAAAGATGGAAACCGGCTTTTCCTTCTTGCTCGGTCTCTTACGGGCGGTAGTAGCAGTTTCGGTACGTATGTCGCAGGCTTTGACCACTGCCCGGGCAAAGTCCAAACGGGTCATAGGGGTATCGGCCAGGAAAAACTGGGAATTGCCGTCGAATACGTCCAGGGAATACAATTTGTTAATATCTTCTTCCGCCCAGTGTCCTCCGGTATCACGGAACTTGGGTACGATCAGCCGTTCGATGCGCGGGGTCATACTGGCGTTAAGCTCGGCTACACCGCGATTGCGCCGGTCATCGTTGACGGTCCCCTCCACCACCCGGGGCAGGTCATAATCATAACGGGATACCATCTGCCGGCTGGTGACCCGCACATGACCTCCGGGAAAACTGGAATAGCTCGCCTCATTTTCGTCGTATTTCAAGGTTTTGGTCATACTGTCGGAGACTTGTGCCGTAACGGTTCCCTGCCAAGACTGGGATTCGGTTTCTCCCTCGTCGTCTTTTTTCTGGGAATCCACTTCAATAGTATAATTGATTAGTTGGGTCTCCGTACTGCCCCAGAAATTTTCATAGCCTACATCCCCGCCGCTTATTTCGACTATGGCTTCACCTTCGGTTTTATTTATCTTATAATACTTGCGCGCCGTCAAAGTACCCGATGAAAAGTCGGAAGCGGGACGGTTATCAATAATTTCCCCTTTGGAAAATTGATAATCATCCAGTACATATTTGTCTTTATCGAAGGTTACTGTTTCACTGTAGCTCTTGACCGTGTCGGAGGCTAGGGTCTGACCTTTATCATCCCTCCTGGTATAATCTATCTCATAGGTGACTTTGCGGTCCAGCTTGCCTTTGATAGTTTTATCTTCGGGAGCCAAAGTGAATTTATAGCTTATAGTACGGGAGTCGGTTTTGGTCCGGTCGCTCACCGTTACTTTGCCTACAAACTTAACCGGCTGCCCGGATAGGAATACCAATTCCTGATATTCGTATTCATTATTTACCCCTCCGCAATAATCGGGCGGAGTAGCATTAGCCGGGTAAGACACCATGGTAAAGGCCATAATCATAAGTACGGTAATAAGTTTTCGCATATTTTCCCCTCATCCATTTATTTTTGAGAGTTTTGCATATTTAATTTTTTCCTATGATTAAGCAGTAACTTTACGAATGTCATCCTGAGGCAAAGCCGAATGTCATTCTGAACGTTAGTGAAGAATCTTTACGTCTTTGCGCGGAAAAGATCCTTCGTTGCACTCAGGATGACATATAAATAATAGGCCGGGTGACAAACCAGCGCTTATTCATAGCAATGACAAATGGGGTTTTTGAAATTATGCAAAATTCTCATTTTATCAAGAGCAGTTTAACCTTGAAATCATCCCGCAGCAGATAGACTCTATCCCCCGCCGCGAGCATATCAGGATCTGCCAGTGCTCCATTTTTGTAGATCACCGCGTGGTCAAGGCTCATTCTCAAACTGTTGTTTTTCAGCATCCAGCGGCTCCGGTGCTCGCTCCAATCACTGGCGTCGCGGACCGACACGGTCCAGCCCACCTGCTCATCCTCTTCCAATTTTTCGATGGTGCCGGAGGTTATTCTCTGGCTTAAGATTGAATCTGCCTTGGGCTGTACTCCCATGGCGGTGATACGGTCACCATCCGTATAGATATAAGCAAACCAATCCGCCAGATTATGGTCGCTGACGTAATCGCTGTCTTCATCTACGGCATAGTTGCCATTCAATAATTCTCTGCTGCTGATCGGTTCTCCTGTTTTCAGATTAATGATAGCGGTATCATTGTCGTAATATAACTCTTTACTGTCTTTTAGGGATACCCATTTATTCTCTTCCAGGCAGTAGAAATCATCCAGCTCTACTTGATTTTCAACTATTTTATCCAGCCGTCCGGCATAGAGATAATGCTCGCCTATGCCGGAGTTGTTCAGGTTCTCATTAAGTACGCAGACTACATCCGCTACCGCGGTGCCCCCGCGGCCATCGGCCAAGGCTAAAATGTCAGCTTCCTGATTCAGGGCATATTTATCCACCAGGCGTCCGCTCTTGATTATTATGGTACCGTCGTTAAAGCTGAGATTCTTATTGTTGCTCATCTCCAGTGCTTCCGTATACCAGTTGATGTTGTCGATTTTTTCCTGGTAGCTGGCTTCATATTGATTGAGCACCACCATTTTATCCAAACGTTCCCGGCCAAAAACCTCTCGGCCGACCGCATATAAAGTCTTGCCGCGATAATACTTCAGATTAGAGGCGTTCAGGGGGCGTCCGGCGGTATAAATGTTGGTCCGCTCATAAGGCACTTTAACCGGCAGCTCGGCTGCTACCCAGGTTCCATTCTGCAGCATTTCAACGTTATCCAGTGATATCATATCGGAAGTAGTATCGACTAACCTTATTACTCCTTTATAGAGACCTTTTATTTCTACGCTGGGACCTTCAACTTGAATCCGGCTGATTAGATCAGCATCAGCCGTATCAAAAAACAGCTTTACTCTATCCCCTTCATACAGGCTGTCCATGTTGGCTGCCTTACCGCCCCGGGTAACCACGGTTCCGGGGTAGAAGGCAAAAACGGCCTTTTCGGAGGTGGGCAGCGTTATTTCCAATTGTTCCGGTTCTATGGAGGTTACCACCCCGGTCCTGACTTTACTGCCCGGACTGATATAGCCGGGATTGGCACTGGCATAACCTTCTACCGATACTATGTAGTTTCCCTGCAAGACCGCATATATTTCCATTCCGGCGCGAAAATCAGATAGCCGGGCCGTTATTCCGTCCATAGTAAAGGTCGCATTGGCGGACAGAGCCAGGTTATAACGGGTTCCTTCATACGATTCTATGGCCAGGCCGGCGCCACCGCCGGTTATTTGGAGCAGGTATCCTTCAATATAGCCCTGGCTGTATGGTGTGGCCGCTAATGCCGGCGGCGAAGCTATAGTACCAATCAGACTCAGGCTTAATACCAGTATTAAAATTTTAACCGGAATAAATGATTTAGTGATTTTTCTTTTCATTTTTTTAAATTACCTCCTGCTCCCTATAACTACGTAGCGCCCCAGCCGGTTTACCACGGCTGATACCGCCGTGGTCTGAGCACTGTCAACCTGGTTCAGCTGTTCCCAGCTATGTTTATATTCATTATAACGGCATAATGTGGCCTGGCTGATGCGTCTGAGGCTGGTCTTGTCCGAATCAAAGTCCAGGGCCAGAGACATCCCGCCGGCCAGCATATCCAGGGAACTGCTGCTCTTGCCGGTATAAGCATCCGCACTTAAAGCATAAGGCTGGGATATATCGTTGCCCCCGCTTATCTCCAGGCTGCCCCGGTAAGGCGACATCTTAAAACGTACACCGGCGTCAGACTCGGCATTGTCGCGCATCAGACCGACCTTGAAAATCCGGGGATTAAATTGAAGGGCATAATCGGCACCATATACGTTTAGGTCCGGCCCCCCATCATTTATCACTTCCGCCGGAATACTTATCACCAATTCCCGGCATCCGGCCAGTGCTCCGCGGGTAAGATCAATTGTCACCTGACTGCTGTTATCATCGGTGCCTATAGTAACTGTAGCTGTCGTCCCGGATTTGACCTGACTGGTCTTCTCCTCCAGTGAACCGTCATCATCCGGCGGTCCGGCAACCCGGCCGGTAGTTATGGTATTACTGACGGCAGAAGGTTGGGAAGAGCCAAAATTGCCCACCGCTTTAATCACGAATTTGTATTTGGTGCGTGATTCCAGCTCAGAGTACATGAAATCAGTACCGGACACCGTGTCCAGAAATTCCAGCTGGTCATCAATCGACACATACACTTCATAATAACTGGCCCCTTCGACCGCTGCCCAGTGTACCTTTATGTAGCGGTCATATACCAGTTCCGCCACTACTCCGCCGGGAGCCGGGAGCTGGGGCAGCCCGTAGACTATATTGTCATATGGTTCGCTGGCCCCCTTGTCCGGGTTGATGACTATCAGACCTTTGGTATCGACTTTGCCTTTGGGAGTCTTGACGGTTAGCGTTTCCGAATCGATATATTTTACTTCAGTGCCTTCGGTGCCGGATTCCAGGATATAAGGAACTCCGGCTAAATATATAATATTACCGTCATTACTGCCGTTTTCCGCCTTTTTGATGACCGGATTAAATACTACCTTGGCGCCGGCCATAAAGCCCGAGCCTTTTAGCTTGATCTCCTGTCCGCCTTCCACGGAGATCGAGGTTATGCGGGTATTCTCAGTGGGATCGGTAGGATCAACCACCGCTGTGACCCGGGGACAACTCAAATAGGTGAAGTCTACCGGCAGGGACAGTTCTCCGTCCGGATTCTCTATTTTTACGCCGACTTTGCCCGGAGGGCCGGACGGAGCAGTTACCAGGACCGTTTTATAATCAACCACGGTAACATTGTTGGCGGCCACCGGATTTTCACCAAAGTAGACTCTGAGTCCCGCCCGGAAATCTTTACCTTCGATCTTAACCTGGGTACCTCCGCTGGAGGGCCCCTGGTCGGGAGTAAGTTTGTCAATCTGGGGTCCGGTAGTACCTTCGATGAATTGCAGATAAATAGGCGGTATCGCCTGGTCGGAAGCTCCGGAAGCACCATCTTCATTTATTACCAATACCCGGTGTAATTTGCCGATTTCGCTTTGGTTGACCGCCGGCATGGTGAAGGTCAGGCGTCCAGGTAAGATATAGGTTATGTCCGCGGGTTGAATTTTCACCAGATTGGATATCTGGATAACCGCATTCTCGCGAAAATCCTGCCCGATAATACTTATTATGTTCCCGCCCTTACAGGTCAGCCGGACGATTTTAACCGTTTGCCCCTCATATGGTTCAGTTTCCGGGGAATTGCCATCCCGGGTTATATTTATTATGACCGGATGACTGTCCGGATTTTTATATATATACTTGCCCGCGGCCGTTCCCCCGTCGGGATTTACAATCGTTACCGCAACCGTACCCACCCCGTAATAGGAGGGGGTCTTAAGGGTCACCTGGGTATTGCGGACCAAAGTTGCGCTGGGAGAGTAGCCCCGTTCCACCAAAAGCCGGCGGTCATTGACCTCCAGACGCAGCAGTTCATAGCCCGGATAATTCTGGCCATTCTGATTGGTCAGTTTAGTAAGGTCGATAAATCTAACACTGCCATCATAGTTGGTGAATGTTCCCCGGTAAGTCTGTTTATCCTCGGTTATCTCCACCGTAACCTGTCCGCTGCCACTGGCATCGTACTCAACCTTGAGTCCGCCTTCCAGGTTGACGGTGGTGCGTTGATTGTCGATCCGGCCCGAATTGGGCTGATCCCGGGCAATAGTCTTATTGCTGATGTCTCCGAAACGAATGAGCGGCATAGTTACAGAATTGATGCTGGCCGAGCCGGTATAAACCGTAAGCGGGCTTTCAAAAAAGCCGCTGCCATATATATCAACATTGTCCCGCCCCTGTTTTTTACCTTGGTCAGGTACTATCTTGTCGATTTTCGGATTTGAACCCTGGTAGGTGAATTTTACCCGGTTGGAAATGCCGGAATCGTTGTTAACCACATAAACATCTACCGCCCCGGCGGCACCGGCCGGAGTCAATACCTTAAGATAACCATTGGAAAACTCCTGGATGGCGGCCTGGTTGTGGCCAAAGTAAACTTTGGGAAGTATTTTTTCATATCCCGAAGGCAAGTCACCGATGGTCCTGCCGCTATAATCATCCCAACTGCCGTTTTTATTTAAATCGCTGTATGGCTCCCCGGGATCATGGACCATGTCCCGGTCCATGTCTTCAAACGGCTCGAAAAATCTGAAATCCTGGCCGGTAAGTTCGACCACATCGCCGCCTGCAGCACTGCCCCGGTCCGGTACTATTTTGGTTATTTCCGGATAGCTGCTGGGCACTATATAAGTAAAACCGGCCTCTTTACTGGCACTGGCACCATCCGGATTTACTATTACCACCGGTACGGTCAGGCGCCCGATACCTTTATCTTTCCATAAATCACCGGAGTACGGCGGTACCACCACCGTAATTTTCTTTCCATCCACACTGACCGTGGTATCAGGAGCCCCAATATCCACTCCATTTATACTGACCCGGGTCTTTTTTACCCCGTTATCCTGAAAATCAGTACCGCTGATATCTATGGTATAACCACCCGTCGTAGAGCCTTCCGCCGGATCAATAGCGGTAATTTCCGGTCTGGACTGAGGATGGCCATAGTAGTAAAAGCCCTGGCTGCCGGTTTTGCTCGAACGTTTGGTATCCGGATTCACTACGGTTACATCATAATAACCGTCGGCCGGCAGAATAGGCACGATAAAATGCAGCTCATTATTGTTTATTACCTGACTGCGATTGCCGGTAATGATTGAACCGGCGTCAAATTTATAGACCGTCTTCATGGTCAGGGTGGAGCCATTGATAGTTAAGAAACCTTCCCCAACTGCCAGAGGATAGTCTCCGCCATTCAATTTTCGGGCGGTGAGGCTGCCGTTCAGAACGATTATGCTATAAGTATTATTATCGGTACCGCCGGTCAGCCGGATAGTACCGTCCAACTGCCGGCTCAATACGTAATATTTATGATCATTATCTTCATCTTCAAATACTACACTATGGTAATATGATGCCAGCTGCCCGGCGCTGTTTATTACCGGATCGGCAGTGTTGGCATACGGCAACAGCTCGATTTGATTGTATGCATCGCGGTTGTAATCATTTATTTCCTGATTGTTCAACAGAATCCGGGTACCGATCAGTTTGTAAATCTCACCGGGATTGGCAGTGGGGTCGGGCGCAATGAAGTTTTCTCCTTTGACTACTACCAAAGTTCCGGTATTACCGGCCGGCGGCGAAAAGGAGATAAGTTTGGGATCGGTATAGGTAGCCACATAACTGAACGGCCATGTCGCCATACCGCCCTCCGGATTCAGGACCAGCAGCTGGGTAACCCCGGTCCGCCCGGGTGGAGCTTTAAAAGTTATTTTTTGCCCGCTGCCATCTCTGGTTACACCGCTTACCTCTTTGCCATCAATAATGACTTTTACTCCATTTCTGAAGTTCCCGCCGGTAATGGTTACTTCTTCGCCTCCCTGGACCGTCACTACATCAGGCATAACGCTTGATATAACCGGGTCCTGGTCGGTAAGTACAAAATACAGTTTATCCACCAGGGTAAAAGGCAGCCCCTCACCCTCGGAATTTTTTATAGGATTAACCACCCGCACACTGCGCGGGGAGGAATCTGATTCCAGAGTATTTACCGCGATTCCCCCCGGTATTTTTACCAGTATTTTAACCCCGGTTTGCTTTCCCTCCGATCCGTCCAGGAGATTGCCGGAGGCATCAAAAATAGACATTTCCGGTAAGCCGGATACTACTTGTCCCTTATAATCAAGTACCTTTCCGGTATTCATATTGATCTCCATTTCCAGACTTTCACCTTTAAGCAGGCGCACTATCGGATATCTGACCACCGCCGACCCGTTGGGCAGCGTTTCACGGTAAAGCTTGAAATTTTGCCCGTAAATAGCAAACAGGGTTTCATTTTTTACATTATAATCTGAGGCTTTTTTCTCTATTTGAATTTTGTCCGGAGTTATACTTTCAACTATTGGTTTACCCATACTGGGGATAAAGGTAAATCCGATAAAGCTGGTAAATTCCTCAAAAACGTAGGTAATTCCGCCTTTTGTAAAGGTGGTAGCGGTTCTTATTTCAACCGGATAGGTCACGCTTTTTCCATCTATAATAGGAAAAGTAGGAGTTTTCAAGTAGATACGGTCTACGTCCCGGGTGAAGTTGGCAGCATTCTTGGTACCGGCTTCAAAGGCGGCACTGTTGGCTATATTTACCCGTACGGTTTTGGTTATATCGGTGACTGCTCCACCGGCATAAGTACCGGCGCCATAGTTTACAACTGCTTGCAGAGCATCTGCACTAAGGCTGATACTATCGTTAGCAATGGCGTTGTCGGCGGTCAGTCCGGTTATATTGAGGGTACCTAAATAACGCCCCATGATTTCTATGCTCTGACCGGTATCAGGTCCGCTGGCGGGAGAAACGTTAAAAATCTGGACTTTATCCCCTACATTGATAACCGTAAATTTTTGATTTAACTTCAGTTGTTTGAAAACATATTTCATGGGATCTACCGTATCGGTTATCTTATTGGTGAAATAGACATAATATTCCTCACCGGCAGTTAATCCGGCCGGAATTTTAACTGTCACGATATCTATAGTGCCTTCCGCATCTTTCTGGTAGGTGTAATCCGTACCCTTGTTAAGCTGGGTAAAGCTGTCGGTGCCATCGTCTTTTTTCAGGAAAAATACGCTCATGTCCTGCTTCAGATTTTCAGCCCGGAAATACACGACCGAGCCTTTTTCGCCCCGGTTGGGGAACATACTGATATTGTCCGGGGTCGAAACCCCGTCCATCTCATCATAAACCCGGAAGATATTGAGATAGCGGTAGGAAATATTAACCGGGGTGCCGTCCGGTGCGCTGAAGTTTCTTTCAAAGCGGATATTATAAAGCCCGGTATTGGTTACATTAATGGGGGTATTGTTTTTTAATTCGCTGGATATTTCAACTTCATTTATTTGGTCATAGTAATAGCCCTTATATTCGGTGCCGTCAAGTTTGGCAGCATTAGCTACCACGATACCAAGGGTATCACCTGCTTTGATAGATTTCGGATTCAAGGAAGTAATCCGGGACATATTGGTTTCTGCTATATTATATTCCTTGGTACCGCCCGGCCCTTCTATGAATAAAGTCTGGCCGATTTTATCAGGCTCTATGGTATACTGTTTTATTCCATCACCCCCGGTGGGGTTGGTAAGGGTTATTAACTTTCCCGCACTATCCAGATAGCGTACCGTAGTTCCACCCAGATATGTCCCTTTAATGGTCAAATAATAAGTATCCGGAATCTCTATACTGTTATACTCTTTGGATATGCTTATGCCCGTGACGGTGAATGGTTCTGCGCCCAGCGCCTGTCCCGGGAGCAGCGCCGAAAATCCCCCGGCCAGTAACAACATCAAAAGGGCACTTACGATGCCAAAATACCTTCTTCTCATAATATCCTCCCTACTCCACTATTACAAAAATTCCCGGGCGGGTGTTATTTACTAGAACCGTGCGCTCCAGCCGGTTAACCGTACAAGGCGCCTCCAGCCAGTTGCGCAGGGAATCATCATATCTTAATACTTTGAGGTTGTCTCCGTCACTTAAGCTATAGGGCAGTTCGATCTTAACCCGGTCCACCCGGAAGTTGTCTCCCCCCACTTCGATGTAATCCGAAAGCGGGACTCTTCCTCTCAGCTTGCTGCCGAGTTGCGCGCTGCGAGAAGCATCCACCCGTCCCAGCCGTAGTGAAACATTGTCTCTGTTTTTATCTGAAGCAAGGGTCAGACCATACAAAGTTATATCAGCCCAGCGGGACCAGGCTGCCAGTTCGCCGATACGGTCCCCGCGCCGCCCTTCAAAGGTAATGGTACGGGTCAGGACTTTTTCTCCCATTAATTTATCCAGATCAAGGGCCAGATAATTTCGGTCCCGGTAATCACTGTCCAATTCCAGGATCGCTTCACTGCTATTCACTCTCTCCACCACATCGCCTATCCTGCCCTCACTTTTGGTGCGCTGCCCCTCTGTGGGCGGATCATTATCCGACCGGGCTACTACACTGAGTGCATTGTAAAGGGTTTGCTGATGGTTACTGTCGTTTATTACGGTTACATTGTAAACTCCGGGCTTTAAGCGGCTGCTGCGGGGCAGAACCGCCTTTAGGCTGGTTTTTCCGTTGGAAGTAATGCTGCTTACGCTATCAGCCCAGCGGTCATTGAATTTGACCGTCACCCCGGAATTGGAAAAGAAGCTGCCTTCGATGAGAATATACGTCCCGCCCGGGTAATCCTCCACCACGCTCCCCGGTGAAACGGTCAAGACCGCAGGAACCGGCATGGTGGTAAATGACCAGGTGGTAAGGGCATTCCCCTGACCTCCGGTGAATTTAACTATATATTCATTAAGGGATACAATATAAGTAGTCTGAGGTCTTAATAATCTTACCGGAATGTACAGCGTATCGGTGGTGCGGTTATACAGATAAGTATCGATACAGCGGTTGCGTTCGGTGCTATCGCTTATATTTTCAATCCAATCCAGGAAATCGGTGTCGATCATTGAGGCCTGGCTGCCTCCTTCAGCATAAACCGAAGAAGTCCTAAGCCGGTTAAGCGCACTTTCAGCTTGATTGAATTCCAAAGTTCCATCCGGGTCCTGCCATTTCACACTCAGGAAATAGCGGGTAGTACCGTTAATCGACTGGGGCAAGAGCCCTTTTTCATCATACTGGCTGCCGGTCCCCGGATAAAAAGAAATGGGCACCGGTACCCCCCGGGAAAGCACCTGCAGCGTGATCTCTACTGCCGCAGCGGCCTGCTGGGAATTACTGGCATCGCCGTAGAAAACATCTACCCGGTAAGTGCCGCTGGCCTCTTCCTTTCCCAACCCCATGGCGTTATTACCTTTCAGCATAACTTTTAACGTACCGGCGTCTATTAAATCCAGGTCCTCCCGGGCAATAATAAATGGCTGCAAATCCAGACATCTGCCTGCAATAGGGGTAAGTACCACTTTTTGAATGTCGGCCAGATTACCCCCCCTGATCTGGCAAAAAGATTGTCCGGTTGCAATATCCACCGCACTAAGCGCGACCGGTTCAACCGCAACTATTGAAACTGCCGCAGCCGTAACAAAACTTATAGTCAAGGCCTGGTTAGTACTGCTCCCCCCGGCCTCTATAAAAGTGCCGGCCGGTATATTTATGGTGTAAAGCGTGCCTTCATTTAAAGAAGAATTTAATTGTAATTTTAAAGTTCCGTTATCCAGCTGCGGAGCAAATTGGGTTGTTGCATACACCGCATCCCCGGTTACCGTTATTTCATCCAGACTATGTCCCGGGTTCAGGGCAGCCGCAAGATTGGCCCCGGTATCGGAAAAAGTTATCTGCATATAGGCAAAATCGGTCACTACCCCGTTAAAGCCGGCCGTATTAAGGTCAATCATGCTGCCGTCCAGCTTAACAACACTGACCGACGTTCCCCATTCTTTTTCAACCGGTGCGGCCTGCGCCGTACCAGGTATAAAGTTCAACATCAAACACCATAGCATTATGCAGCAACATATTTTTTTGGCCGACATGTTTTCACTCCTGTACATTATTCTTATCAGGTCCTGGCCTGACTTTACGACATAGATACTTTTTTTATCGTAAAATTATTGATTTTTCTTTACTGCATCCCGATTTCTGCTATTAATTATTTTGATAAAAAGCATTAATCTCTGCTGCCACTTCTTCAAAAGCTACTACCACCAGGGGATCGAACAGTGTCCCGGTGGCTTTTTTTATCGTCTGCACCGCCCGGGCATGATTAAGTCTTTCCTCCTCCGGGCACAGCCGCACCAGAGCATCATACACATCGGCTACCGCTATAATCCGCGCCAGGAAGGGAATGTCATTGCGGACCAGGCCCTGCGGATAGCCTTGACCGTCATAGCGTTCATGATGGCTTAAGATGGCTTCTTTTATCGGTGTGAAGAACTCATCTTCCGGCAGCAGGGCCGCACCCTGTAGCGGATGTTCCCTTCCCGCCTTTTCTTGTTCCCCGTCCCCGGCCCTTATTTTGCCGGCATCATGCAACAGGGCGCTATATTTTATGGCCTGGGATTCTTCGGGGGTCAGGTTGAGCCGGCCGGCTATCAATATAGCCGCAGCCGCTACCCTTTCAGAATGGCCGGCAAAAAAGGGCTGCTGCGTATCAATAGCATTGATCAAGGCCTTAATAATGGCCGTCGCATGAGCCTTTTCCGTTTCATAGAGCCGGTGCCGGATAATGGCATTGGCCGCACACAAGGTTAGCCTCCCTACCATATCCTGCTTCTGGTCCAGGCGGATGGGCGAATCACTGCCGACATATAATACTCCCATTAGCTCGTCCCCGTTTTTAACCGGCAGTGCCATTAATTCTTTTACTTCACTTAGGTCAAATAAAGCTGCCAATTGGCTGTCGTCAGGATTGGGCCATATAAAGGCGGCCTGGCGTTCCCTGACCAGAGCATCAACGGTTGTAATCATCTGCTCATCCCATTCATCATTAACGCCTGCTTCTGCGGAGGGCAGCTGCGCACTGAAGTATACCTTATCTGCTCCAGTCCCCTTTTTAATAGCTTCCTGCAATCGATTTAATACCAGCCGGGGTGGACAGTTGGTCAGACTATGTTCGGCTTGGCTTATAAAATTCAGCTCATTTATGGAATTGCGGCGCTGTTCGCCTAACGCCAGCAGATAGGCAACTATACATCCGGCACCCAGAAACAAAACGGCTGCCGCCAGATGGGGCAGCAAATTACTAAGTTCCAGTGCGGCGACCAAAGCCGTAACCGCCAGGCAAACCATAATCAACTTTTTCATATTCATGTCTTAACCCACCCCCGGTAATTATTAGGCATCTTTTTAAACTTTCTCCACCCAACCGGGATATCCTACCAGCACTTAATACGAAAATACTGTTCTTGTCATTCTGAACGCAGTTAAGAATCTTACCGATATTGATACTTAACCAGGAAGGATCCTTCGTTAACACTCAGGATGACGCATTTTCAATGGTGGTTAAAACTTTCCTCAGGTGTTTCGGATTTTAAAAATTCAGTGTCATTCATAATATTCAGCGTCTTCAGCGTCTAATTTTCGTATTAAGACATTTAAGTTTGATTTATCACAAAATTCTTAATTGACAAGGTCAATTTACCTGTTTTATTATATGATTAAAAGTTAATATACTCATATAAGGAAGGTGAGAATACATTTCATGGATTTAGTAGTAATACTTAAAGCGCTCAGTGATGAAAACCGTTTACGGATTCTGAATTTGCTGCGCAATGAAAGGCTTTGTGTAGGGGAACTGGAGACTGTCTTGAACATGACCCAATCCAATGTATCCAGACATCTGATCAAGCTTAGAAACATTGAAATGATTACTCAGCAAAAGAAAGCACAATGGGTTTATTACCAGATTAACCATTCCTTTAAAAAAAGGCATCCTATTCTTCTGGAATTTCTTTATAAAGAACTGGATAAAATGGCTCAATGTAAAAAAGACCTCGATAATCTCAGCAATTATAAACAAAAGCTTAACCCAGAACTGGAGAACGCGCTGATCGAAAACATAAATAATATAAGCTCCCAAGTAAACCAAACGGGAATTATACCCACTTAACCGCTTACATGCGGCGCGTTGGTTGGTTTTCAGAGCATCTCCTTAACAAAGCCTTATTCACAACTTACAAGGAGGAGATAGTAATGAAGTCAGCTAAACAGCTAATAAGCACCACCGTACTTAATCAGGGAATTAATTATATCGAAAAGGACCCGGTCGCTAATGCTGCCAAGCTGGTAAATTGGGGATCAAAACTGGCCGTACGGGAAAATCATAAACAGATTGCCCGGAGCTTCCAAAAAATTATAGATGATCCCGGCAACCACTGGAATACCCTGCTGCAAAAAGTACTCACGGAATATGATAATCAGGTTATTAAAAAATTTATTATTAACTTCATGGTAAATGCCACCCTGCTGGGGGTACCACAACAGGAAAAAATGCGGACTCAATACCATTGTAATGTCCCTTGGGCTATACTCATGGACCCAACTGCCGCCTGCAATCTTAAATGTACCGGCTGCTGGGCCGCCGAGTATAAGAAAACCGATTCCTTAAGTAATGAGGTCCTGGATCGGATAATCAATGAGGGTAAGGAACTCGGTATATATATGTATATCTACTCCGGCGGTGAGCCCCTGGTGCGTAAGCATGATTTAATTAAATTGGCCAAGAAACATGATGATTGTATGTTTCTGGCTTTCACCAATGCTACCTTGGTCGATGACGATTTTGCCGCCGAAATGGTAGAGGCCGGCAATTTTGCCTTAGCTATAAGTATCGAAGGCAATGAAGCAGAAACCGACATGCGGCGCGGTCAGGGTACTTATCAGAAAGTAATGCATGCTATGGATATACTTAAACAGCATGGTGTACCTTTTGGTTTCTCTACCTGCTATCATCGCTACAATACCAATTCGGTAGGTTCAGACCAATATATTGATCTTATGATTGATAAAGGCTGTTTGTTCGGCTGGTATTTTACCTATATGCCACTAGGCAAGGATGCCAAAACAGACCTTCTGGCTACGGCGGAACAACGGGCCTACATGTATCACCGTGTGCGGGAAATGCGCAGCACCAAACCTATCTTCGTGCTGGACTTCTGGAATGATGGCGAATATACCGAAGGATGTATCGCCGGCGGGAAAAAGTATCTGCATATTAATGCCAATGGTGATGTTGAACCATGTGCCTTTATCCATTATTCCAATGCCAATATTAAAGACGTGAGTTTGCTTCAAGCCTTGCAGAGTCCTATTTTCCAGCAATACTATGAGGGCCAGCCCTTTAATCATAACCATTTACGGCCCTGTCCGTTGCTGGATAATCCTGAAAAACTAAAAACCATGGTACGTAAATCGGGAGCCGTATCGACCCAGCCCATTGATAAAGAATCAGTTGACGATTTAACGGCCCGTACTGCCGATGCCGCCCACGATTGGTCCATCACCGCCGAGCAGCTCTGGCAGCAGCATCTGGCGCAAACCGACGCTTCCCCGCAGTTGCGTCAAGCTCAATAAAATCATTCAGACAGACAATAAAGGCCATGTTTTCATTTATGAATACGTGGCCTTTTTATTTCATCTCGATGAATTCCAATTTTTCACCATCCGGGCCGGAGAAAAACATGATCTTTTTACCCTCTAAAACCTCTTTGGGTTCCTCAAACAGGCAGTCTATACCCAGTTTTTTCAGCCTATCCACCTCGGCATCAATATCGGTTACCGCGAGAGCCAGATGGTCAATCGGCCCGGCCGGGCGATACTCCGCCGTTACATTCTTATGTTGAATCAGTTCCAGGACTCCCCCGTCCAATCTTAAAAATACGATTTTGATGTTATTATCTTCAAATTCTTCTATGTACTCACATTCAAGAACCTGCCGGTAAAAAGCGGCCGATCGTTCACAATCCCCTACTACAATGCCTGCATGAGCCAATTTATACATTCTAGAATCAACTCCTGTCCGCTGTAATAAAAATGTTTATTCTGATTACGATGCTGCATACTATATATATGGCCGTCATTCCCGGGGCCATACGGGAAATGCCCGATCGGCAATAATGCACCGTCTACTTAGGCGGAGCGTATGCTAACAGCTCCTGCAGGGTAACAAAACGATAGCCCTTCTTCTGGTATCCTTTGATTATCAACGGTAATGCCTCTATGGTTTTGGTGCGATTTAGCCGGCCATCATGAGCCAGGATGATAATGCCGGGTTTAGCTGCTTTTATGACCCGGTTCGCCATTTTCTCGGGTGTCTTCGACAGGCGATGTTCCACCCCGATGGTCCACAAGACTAGTTGGTAGCCGCTGCTCTCCGCAATTTTAACCGTGTCACTGGTAAACAGGCGTTTGGGGGGCCGAAAATAGCAAGGCTTGCGGCCGGTGATAGATTCTATTACCTGTCCGGTGCGAACTATTTCCTCCTCGGTTGATACGGCACGGTCTTTGACTAAATCAGGATGAGTATAAGTATGGTTTTCGACCTCATGTCCTGCTTTTATTTCCTGTCTGATTATTTCCGGATAATCGGCACAATTCTCTCCGACGACAAAAAAGGTAGCCTTGATCTGGTATTTCTTTAAAATTTCCAGTACTTTAGGCGTATATTGGGGATCAGGTCCATCGTCAAATGTTAATGCCACCAGTTTAGTCTTGCCGGTATCACCTTTGGTGATAATCTCATGATTGAAGTTGGATACTACTAAATACGATTTTCTTAATGCCAGCTCGTCTTGCATCCAGGTTACACAGAAAACGCCTGCCAGCAGGCCGGATATAACTATTACTATCAGTAACGTCCATTTTAGGGCTTTCATATAATCCTCCGTTTATCAACAGTAGGTCAGCCCTTCCCCTGGTTTCTTAATCCTCCACCCTTGCTCCCCCCTGCCGGGGATAACTTTTCTATATTAAGTTTTCCGGATTCAATCCTTCTAATTCAGGCAAGATAAACCGCCCGTCTTTTCTGACCAGGATATCATCCAGATAGATCTCCCCTCCACCATAAGCCGGAGTCTGAATCAGGACCAGATCCCAATGAATAGCTGATTGATTGCCATTGGAGCATTCCTCGTAGCAGTTGCCGGGGGTGAAATGAATGGACCCGGTTATCTTTTCATCAAATAAGGTGTCTTTTATGGGACTGGTGATAAAGGGGTTTAGTCCGAAGGAGAACTCGCCGATGTAACGGGCCCCCTCATCCGTATCCAGAATCCGGTTAATTCGCGAGCTATTGTTGGCGGTCGCCTGTACGATTTTCCCATCTTTGAATTCAAACCTGATATTTTCAAAAGTAACGCTCTGATAAAGAGCAGGTGTGTTGTAGGTTATAACACCATTGACCGAATCGCGGACCGGTGCGGTATAGACCTCGCCATCAGGTATGTTGCGTCTGCCGTCACACTTGACCCCGTTAATCCCGGCGATGGAGAAGCTGAGATCGGTTCCCGGTCCGACCAATCTAACCTTGCCGGTCCGGTTTAAGAGATTCAACAGCGGGTCCATAGCCTGGGACAAGCGGTTGTAATCCAGAGTACACACTTTAAAGAAATGGTCTTCAAATGATTCGGTACTCATTCCGGCCGACTGCGCCATGGAAGCAGTCGGATATCTTAACACCACCCATTTGGTACGGGGAACTCTGATGCGCGAGTGCACTTCATCGAAGAAATACTTCTGGTACATTGCCATCTTTTCCGGCGGAACATCAGAGAGTTCGGCGGCATTGTCACCGGAACGAATCCCGATATAAGCATCCATGTCCTGCATACGCCGGACTTCATAGTCAGCCATCAGCTTTATTTGATCCAGGCCGGTCTGCATTAATATACTGCGTTCCACGGCACGATTTTTAATGCTGACAAAAGGTATGCCTCCGGCTTCATAAGTCTGCCGGATTAATTCCTGCACCAGCGGCAGTTCCAAACCGGTTGATTCGATAAGTATTTTTTCTCCGGCTCCCAGGCGGCAGGAATAATTGATCAAAGTATTAGCCAGTTTGCCGATCCTTGCATCTAACATGATTCAACCCGCTCTCTTAATATTTTTTGAAGTCTATTTGTTATTATACCTCTTTTAGGGGTGGATATATGAGGAGGCGATGACCAGCTATTTCCCGAGCAAATACGTAAATACGGTTTATTTTGAATTGTCTGGAAAATATGGTCGTATTATGAAGGATTTTTTTACTGCATCTCGAATATCTGTTACAAGAATGTATGGCTTGGGAGGAGTGGGTATGATAGACATTTTAAGCTCAATTAAAAAGCTACACTCCCAAGTATCAACCATAGATATTATTTCCCTGCATCGTTTTGATGAACATCTTACCGTATTATATGTTAATCCGGGTGCACAAAAAGTCTTGGGATATTCGCCCAACGAACTGGTGGGCCAGAGTGTCTTCGATTATATGGACCTCAATGAGGCGGAGCAGCTTAACCGTATAGCACAGTGGATCAATGCCGACATGGAATATACCGGGCAGATAAGATGCCGGACCAAAGCACAGAATTGGGTATGCCTGGAAGCCAGGATGCTATTGCTGCCAGGTGGAATGAATGAACCGCAAATACTCTTCTTAGCCCGTGATATAAGCGCCCGCAAGCAGTCCTGCAGCATCCGGCTGGAGGGAGACAAACGGTATCGGGCCATCGTGGAAGACCAGACCGAACTTGTTTGCCGTTTTCTGCCCGATACCCGTATCACTTTTGTAAATGAAGCCCTTTGCCGTTATTTTAAACAGAGCAAAGCAGATCTGCTGGGTCAGAGCCACCTGGATCTTTTATTGCCGGAAAACCGGGAAGAATCCTTACGTTTGTTAAAATCTCTAACCGCGGACAACCCGGTTTTCAGTTCTGAACAGCGGGTGCTGGATGCCGATAACAATATACGCTGGCTGCAAATAACGGATCGGGCCATTTTTGATGATGATTTAAACTTGGTGGAATATCAGTTCGTAGGTCATGATATCACCGAACGCAAACAAGCCGAAATCGCGCTTAGAGAATCGGAACAACGTTTGGCCGATATTATTAATTTTCTGCCTGATCCTACCTTTGCCATCGATATCGGCGGGCGCCTTATTACCTGGAACCAGGCCGTAGAGGAGACCACCGGGGTGCTGGCCCAGGATATTCTGGGTAAGGGCAATTACGAATATTCTCTAAAGTTTTATGATACCAGGAAACCTATTTTGATCGATCTGGTACTCCATCCGGACCTTAATATGAACAAACATTACCGGGAATATAGCTTTATCCACAATACCCGTGAAAATCTGGTAGCTGAAGTATCCGTACCCAATTGGAATGGTAAAAAATCAGATCTGTGGTGTATAGCCAATCCCCTTTATGATACGAAGGGCAACCTGGTTGGGGCCATTGAATCGGTACGCGACATTACCGACCGCAAACAAACGGAACGGGCGCTTAAACAGAGCGAAGAACGGTATCGTACCTTATTCAGCACCATGAACGAAGGTCTGGCCTTAATGGAGGTCATTACCGACAGCGAAGGCAATCCATATGATTTTAAGTACCTGGACGTCAATCCGATGTTTGAAAAGATGGTGGGCTACAGCCGTGACTTGCTTATCGGACGCCGCTTGCGGGAGATTTTTTCTGATGAAAGATCTTCCCTGCGCATCGAACAGTACACCAAGGTGGCTTTGACCGGTAAACCGGTTGAATTTCAATGGTATGAATCCAATATGGATAAATATTTTGATGTTATTGCTTTTTATCCGGGAGAAGGGCAATGTGCAGCTCTGTTTATTGATATCACCAATCGCAAAGAGACCGAGCTGGCCTTGCGTTTATCCGAAGAGAAGTTTTCCAAGGCTTTCAGTTCCAGCCCTAACCTCATCGTGCTGAGTACGATCAATGACGGTTGCTTGATTGAAGTAAACGATAATTTCTGTTCCATCACCGGTTACAACCGCATGGAGGTCATAGGCCGATCCTCCGCCATGGCGGATCTCTGGCAGAACCCCGAAGAACTGAGCGAGTTAAAAATGATTCTTACCAATAAAGGGTATATTCGCAACCGGGAAGTACGTTTACGCAGCAAATCAGGAGATGAAATTATCGGGCTGGCTTCAGCGGAACTCATTAATATCAATAATAAAATATATATGATCGGAACCATGATCGACATCACTGAACAAAAACAGATGCAAGAGGAAATGGCACGTTTGGACCGGCTTAATCTGGTAGGAGAAATTGCCGCCAGCATAGGGCACGAGATCCGCAATCCTATGACTACTGTACGCGGTTTCCTGCAATTGCTGGGCAATGAGGCTATTTACAAAGAGGACAGACCTTATTTTGAATTGATGATTGAGGAACTTGACCGGGCCAATGCTATAATCACCGAGTTTTTATCCCTGGCCAAGAATAAGACAGTTGATTCCAAACTCCACAACCTTAATTCCATCCTGGAGAATGTCTATCCGCTGCTGCAGGCTGATGCGCTGGGCCAGGACAAGCGGGTCAAACTGGAACTGGCTCGCATCCCCAATGTTATGGTGGATGAAAAAGAGATTCGTCAGCTGCTCTTAAATTTGGTTCGCAACGGAATGGACGCTATGGATGCCGGCGGTACCATAACCATCAAAACTTATGTGGAAGACGATCAGGTTGTTTTATCCATCCATGATCGCGGCTCCGGCATTCCTTCCGAGGTACTGCAGCATCTGGGCACACCTTTCTTTACTACCAAGGAAGATGGCACCGGATTAGGCCTGTCAGTCTGTTACAGTATTGCAGCCCGTCATAATGCCAGTATCAACATAGAAACCGGCGATACCGGCACCACCTTCTATATCGGTTTTCAATGCGCATCTTAAAAATCACCGGAAGAATATCTCATATCCGTAGCCTGCCCTACGGCCCCGACGTCAGGAGCGGGCCTCAGGGCTGGTTTTTTATGTGCCATTCTCTGCACCGGCCTGCGTCCTAAATAGTGACCGGAGGGAACATCAGTTGTGCCCTATGGGTGAAGGGCTATCGCCCTGCGTCCTTAATAGTGACCGCAAGGGAACATCAGTTGTACCCGCAGGGCATAGACCGGCCTACGGTTTTATATTTCGAATTAAACAGCAAAGCCGCGATAAACTTGAGGCCACAGATGGTCAAAAAGTGCCCATATCCTAGAGCGAGCAAAAAAGTCCAGAAGCAAGGCATTAAGGGAAGACTATGATTGAGGCGTACTGAGGTACGTCGATTGAATGGTCTTCCCTTAATAACGCAGCTATTGGGCTTTTTTGACGCTCTGAAGCCGCGATAGATTCGCGGCTTCTATATTTCCTCTACTGTTATGCCCGGCACCATTACAGGTCTGGTTAACCGTGCTTCTGCACTTTGGCCCAGGTATCCCGCAGTGATACGATGCGATTAAATACCGGTCCGGCATTGCTGCTGTCAGAATCCACGCAAAAGTAGCCCTGCCTTAAGAACTGGAATTTATCGCCCGGCTTCGCTTCTGCCAGTCCGGGTTCAACCCGGCAATCCTTCAGTACTTCCAGTGAATCCGGATTAAGATTGGCTTTATAATCCAGCCCTTCCGCCTCTTCATCCGGATTTTCACTCATAAAGAGTTTGTCATATAAACGTACTTCCGCCGGTACTGCGTGGGCAGCCGATACCCAGTGGGAGGTACCTTTGATTTTACGGCCGCTGGTCGCTCCCCCGCTTTTTGATTCGGGATCATAGCTGCAGTGCAGTTCAGTAATATTACCTTTTTCATCTTTTACGACCGATTCACATTTAATAATATAAGCATGTTTAAGACGTATTTCTCCGCCCGGGGTCAAACGGAAGAACTTTTTAGGAGGATTCTCCATAAAATCTTCCTGTTCAATATAAAGCTCGCGGGTAAATGGTATCTTGCGGGAGCCGGCATTAGGATCCTCCGGATTATTCTCCGCCTCCAGCCATTCCACCTGACCTTCCGGATAATTGTCCAGAATTACCTTAAGCGGACGCAGAACCGCCATTACCCGTGCAGCGCGCCGGTTCAAGTCTTCTCTTATGCAATGTTCCAGCAAGGCGATATCTACCATGCTGTCCCTTTTCGCCACCCCAATACGTTCACAAAAGTCGCGAATGGCTTCCGGGGTATAACCGCGCCGGCGCAAACCCGAAATAGTCGGCATACGCGGGTCATCCCAGCCCCTTACATAGCCTTTTTCCACCAGTTCTCTTAATTTTCTTTTGCTCATTACCGTATAACTTAAGTTCAGCCGGGCAAATTCGATCTGCTGCGGTCTGCCATGTTCTTTTACCCCATAATCGACATTATCCAGCACCCAGTCATACAAAGGACGATGGTCGGCAAATTCCAGGGTGCAGATGGAATGAGTAATGCTTTCCATCGCATCAGACAAAGGATGGGCATAATCGTACATGGGATAAATGCACCAGGTATCACCGGTGCGATGATGTTTGGACCGTAAAATCCGGTATATCACCGGGTCTCTCATATTTAAATTAGGTGAGGCCATATCAATTTTGGCCCTTAATACCCGGCTTCCATCCGAAAACTCCCCTGCCCTCATCCGGCTGAAAAGGTCCAGATTCTCCTCTACCGAGCGCATGCGGTAAGGACTTTCCTGCCCGGGTTCGGTCAGGGTTCCGCGATACTGTCTGATTTCATCCGCGCTCAAATCACAAACATAGGCTTTCCCGGCCTTAATCAGCTGCACGGCATAGCCATATAATTTTTCAAAATAGTCGGAAGCATAGAATCTGCGCTCCTGCCAGTCGAATCCCAGCCAGTGCACATCCTCCTGAATCGAGTCAACGTATTCCACATCTTCCTTGCTGGGATTGGTATCGTCAAAACGCAGGTTGGTTATGCCCTGATTGGCCAGCGCCAAGCCAAAGTTCAGGCATATTGATTTGGCATGTCCTATATGTAAATAACCATTAGGTTCAGGCGGAAACCTGGTATGAACTCTGCCTTCATTTTTGCCCTGGGCCAGGTCTTCACTGATTATAGTCTGAATGAAATTGGTCGCTACGGGAGCAAGCCCGTTATCCGGTTCCGCATCTGTTTGTGTCATCTTACCAGTTTCCTCCTCCAAAGGTATTGTTTTTATATATTGTAACCTCTTTTATAAAAACTTTTCATTTATTATAGCATTAAGTAACTCAATTTCTTTACATTCCACACCATTCCCGGAAATCCTTTTAAATATGTACCTAAAAGCCTCCCTTAAGTATTCTTACCCCCAGGATCCAATGTTAACCTTTTACCAGCTCAAACCATACCTTATATTAGCTATAATTCCAAAGAACGGGGGGAAGTATCTATGTTTCCGCCTCTTCCAAAACCCCTTAGGCTCGTGCGTTCAAATCCCCCGAACGGTGCCGCCGGTGTTTCTATTCAGCTAAGAACCATTCTGCTGGTATTTGATCAAAATGTTGTAAGTGACAATGTATGGAACCGCAATAAATGCCAGATTGAAATGTATCATGGCCCTAACCGTGTAGCGATCAATGTAGCCCGGGTACCGGATACGGTAGATTACAACCAATGCCGCAACATTTACGTAAAACCGTTAAGACCACTTTTACCCTGGACCAGATACCAGGTGGTGATCTGTCCGGAACTGGAGTCCAAATTCGGGGATATTTTAGGGAAAACGGTTACCCTCACCTTCAAAACGGGCCGCCGTCCGCCTGAAGCTGAAGAATAATGGGAATAAAGAGCCTTGCTGTATCATCAAAGCTCAGCAAGGCTCTTGCATTGTTTAATTTTTTACCAAAAACCAGATTATTTCACAATCTTCCTCACTATCATTGAAGGCCCAGTGTTCTTCCCCGGCCGGGATAAAGGTGACCTGACCGCCAGAAACCTGATATTCGCGTCCGCCGCTCATGGTTTTAATGGAACCTTTGAGGATAATCGAGTACTCGTCGGCCTCATGCACACCCATTCCTTCGGCCGGTACTCTGGCTCCGGGAGGAAAAATTACCGTACCCAGGGTGACCTCGCTGCCGCTGGCATTTTGGCGGTCCAACAACGTTTTCATCAGCACATCGGGCCGGTCGGCTGCCTTTACATCTTGAATTTTCACTATCTCCAATTTATTGTTCCCCCTTCTGTATCCGGGCCGGAGTGAAGCCTTCCACGGCCAGGGTTTGGGGATCAATAATAACTCCGTAATCATCACG
>ENA-UOOR01000705-UOOR01000705.1-fermentation-metagenome-genome-assembly--contig:-NODE-705-length-44767-cov-7.845120_pt1 | contig 44767 bp, 35 predicted proteins | sample MGYA00245780_ERZ724029 | MGnify/ENA primary metagenome ERZ724029 (study PRJEB28704, sample SAMN03018315) | fermentation metagenome | biome: anthropogenic terrestrial biome; feature: soil; material...
GCAACTCCGGGAACCCCGTCCCCATTGTCAAAGACTACCTGCTGGACTTGTACCGCAAATACCCGAAAATCACCATTGAAAGCAGCGCTGTGACCGGATACGGCGAAGAACTGCTGAAAAATGCGTTCGGCATTGATTTCGGCATTGTGGAAACCGTTGCCCATTTTACGGCGGCGAAAAAGTTCCGGCCGAACGTCGATTTTGTAATTGACATCGGCGGGCAGGATATGAAATGCTTTAAAATCCGCAACGGAGCCATTGACAATATCTTCCTGAACGAAGCCTGCTCCTCGGGGTGCGGCTCGTTTTTGCAGACATTTGCCAATACTCTCGGCTACAGCATTGAGGATTTTGCCAAACTGGGCCTGTTCGCCAAGCATCCGGTGGATCTGGGGTCGCGCTGCACGGTTTTTATGAACTCGCAGGTCAAGCAGGCCCAGAAAGACGGGGCCACAACCGCAGACATCAGCGCGGGGCTTTCCGTCAGCGTAGTGAAAAATGCCATCTACAAGGTGATCCGCGTGCCGAACGCCAAAGAACTCGGCCGGAACATTGTGGTGCAGGGAGGCACGTTCCTGAACGACGCCGTGCTGCGCGTTTTTGAAAAGGAGCTGGGCGTGGAAGTGACGCGGCCCGACATCTCCGGCCTGATGGGGGCCTACGGCGCCGCGCTTTACGCCATAAAAAAATCGGCGGGAAAAAGCGGGATTGTCGGCACGGATGAGCTGGAGAGTTTTAAGCACGAGGTCAAGGTGACCAACTGCGGCCTGTGCAGCAACCACTGCCGCCTGACCATCAATATTTTTGGAGGAAAACGGAGGTTTATCGGCGGGAACCGCTGCGAAAAACCGGTAACCAAACGCTCCGGACAGGCGGAACTGGATATGTACGCCTACAAACTGGGGCTTCTGCGATCCTACCGCCCGGTAAAGGGGTCCCGCGGGAAAATCGGCATCCCCATGGGCCTGAATATGTACGAACTGCTCCCGTTCTGGCACGCTTTCTTCACAAGCCTCGGCTTTGAAGTTGTCGTGTCCCCTCTTTCCAGCCGGGAACTGTATGTAAAGGGACAGGCTACGATCCCGTCCGACACAGTCTGCTTCCCGGCCAAGCTGATGCACGGGCACGTGCAGGCTCTGGTGGACGCCGGAGTAAAAACCATCTTTTACCCCTGCCTTTCCTACAATGTGAACGAACACCTGGGCGACAACCACTATAACTGTCCGGTCGTCGCTTATTACCCTGAAGTGATCAGTGCCAATATGCGGTGCCTTGACGGCTGCAACTTTATCCACGATTATGTGGGCCTGCACCGCAGGCATGATTTCCCGAGAAAATTCGGGGCCGTCCTGCGGCGGAATTTTCCCGACATTACGCAGGAAGAAGTGCGGAAAGCCGCCAAAGCAGCTTATGCCGCATACGCGGACTACATGGAGAAGATCCGGGCAAAGGGAGACGAAATGATCGCTGAGGCGCGCAAACGCAAAATTCCGATTATCATTCTGAGCGGCCGCCCGTACCACCTGGATCCGGAAATTAACCACGGCATCAATAAGCTGATTACCAGCCTGGGAGCGGCCGTAATTTCGGAAGACGTGGTAAGCTGCAAGGAAAAGCGCTTTCACACGCAGGTGCTGAATCAATGGACATACCATGCCCGGCTGTACGCCGCCGCAAAATACGTGGGCAGTCAGCCGGATATGAACCTTGTGCAGCTGGTTTCTTTCGGGTGCGGCGTGGACGCGATTACGACGGACGAAGTGCGGCGGATCCTGGAGGAAAACGGCAAGATTTACACACAGGTGAAAATCGACGAAATAACCAACCTGGGTGCGGTGAAGATCCGGCTGCGCAGCCTGTTCGCCGCCCTTGAAAAATAGAGGTGGAACTAATTTGGCAAAGCTGAAGTATAATAGAAAAGGGCGGCTGCTGTTTACAAGGGAAATGAAAAAAGACTACACGATCCTCGCCCCGATGATGGCCCCCATCCATTTCCATCTGATGATTGACGTCCTGAGGAACTGCGGATACAAATTCGAACTGCTGGATACAAACGGCCCCAATATTGTGCAGGAAGGCCTGAAATACGTTCATAACGACGCCTGTTACCCCGCCGTGCTGGTGATCGGCCAGTTTATCGACGCGCTGCACTCCGGAAAATACGACGTAAACAAAACGGCCCTGGTGATCACGCAGACCGGCGGCGGCTGCAGGGCTTCCAACTATATTCATCTGCTGCGCAAAGCCCTGAAAAAGGCCGGGCTGGAACAGGTGCCCGTTATTTCGCTGAATCTTTCATTTCTGGAACGCGACCCGGGATTCCACGTTACGCTGCCCATGATCCGTAAATTCATTGCAGCCATGGTTTACGGCGACGTGCTGGTGCTGCTGCGCAACCAGACGGAAGCCTACGAAACGGAAAAGGGCGAAACTAACCGAAAAGTTGAAAAATGGTCGAAGCACCTGACCAGCCTTTTCAATGCCGGAAAAGGGCTGTCCCTTACCCAGGTGAAAGAAAACCTGCATGAGATGGTAAAGGATTTTGCTGCCATCCCCATTCAAAAAGTTCCCAAGGTGAAAGTGGGCATCGTAGGCGAAATCTATGTGAAATACTCCGCCCTCGGCAATAACAACCTGGAGCAGTTCCTGCGGGACCAGGACTGTGAAGTCAACGTACCCGGCCTGATGAACTTCGGGCTGTTTAAAGTTGACAACCGGCTGGAAGACATTAAGCTGTACGGCGGAAATCCCTTGAAATACTTTTTTGTGAATATTCTGATGAACTACCTTGTACGGATGCAGAACATTATGATTGAAGCCGTCCGGAGCGAACCGCGCTACCAGCCGCCGGAACCTTACGCCCACACCAAAAGCCTGATTAAAAACGTGATTGGCTACGGCGATAAAATGGGAGAAGGCTGGCTGCTTACCGCCGAAATGCTGGAACTTTCTGAACAGGGATACGAAAATATCGTCTGCGCTCAGCCGTTCGGCTGCCTCCCGAACCATATCAGCGGCAAGGGAATGATTCACAGGATCAAGGCCATCGATCCGAAATCCAACATTGTGCCGATCGACTACGACCCGAGTGCTACCCGGGTAAACCAGGAAAACCGGATTAAACTGATGCTGGCTGTGGCAAGAGAAAAGCTGCAGAAAGAAACCGGAGCCGGCAGTTTTTAAATGTTGACAAGATATTGTCATAAATTTGTCTATTTTACCGTTTTTAACCATTTGCCATAAATCTGCTTGTATTTTTCCCTTTAATGCCATATAATTATATTTGTTCCGAATTAAATAAAATATTCGTAATGCCGACCAGTAAAATAGCAAATCCGATGAAAGTCGTGAGACGCAAAGCCACGGGGCTAAACTGAAAAGCAGGCCAGCCGGTTGCACAGGAGGCGTTCGTTGTGAGGGGAAAAGTATTTGGATTAGCGGCAGCAGCCTGTCTGCCACCAGTGATGATCCTTGCCGTTATAACGGATGGATTTCAGAGATCGCTGCTCACATTGTCTGATCTGATTTTTCCTGTGGCTGTCCTGATTACAACGTATGCCTTTGTTTGGATAAGGTTTGTCACCGTGCCGGTGGAACAGTTTATTAAAACAATCAAGCGGGCTATTGACGGTGACTACCGGGCCCGCTTTTCGTGCAGTGACGGCAATTTTGCAATGAAGGAACTTTCTGCCGACTTTAACCGCCTGATGAGCTGCGTGGAAAGCCAGACGGAAGAACTGACGAAAAGCAGGCGGCTGCAATGCCAGCTGTATGAAAATGAAAAAGTTTACCGCTCTGCACTGGAAATTACCTGCGAAAGGGTTTTGGAAGCTGACCTGACCCATAACCGGATTATCTATGGAAATGCGGCTTATAAACAGACTTTCCCGTTCCTTCACACAGCTATGTTCGATGAAATGGTGCGTCTGCTGGCGGAAAAAACCGTTTACGGCGAAGACGCCGAAAAATTCTACGGGACGTTTTCACGAAACAGCCTGCTGGATTTTTTCCGGAAAGCCGGTTCTTCGGAAGTTATGCTGGAATACCGCCAGAAAACGGCAGACGGAAGGCTCCGCTGGTTGTCTGCAACCGTTGTCCTTCTGAAAAGCGGTGAAAATTCGGGCTTGAAAATTATTGGGTATGTAAAGGATATTGACGAACGCAAAAAGCGGGATCTCGAACTGCTGAGGCAGTCGCAGAAAGACGGGCTGACCGGGCTTTACAATAAAACAGAAACCCAGTCACTGGCTGAAGCCTACCTTACAGGCGAAGGCGCCGGAAGACGCCACGCCGTCGTTATGATGGATATTGACAACTTTAAGCGGATTAACGATACGTTCGGACACACGCGGGGTGATCAGGCACTGGTAAAGGTCTCACAGGTAATTCAGGAAGCTTTCCGCTCCACGGATATCGCCGGCCGTGTGGGCGGGGACGAGTTCCTTGTCCTGATGAAGGATGTAGAAGCGGAAAGCGCTCTTTTGGAAAAGCTGAAAACCGTGCAGCGCCTGTTCCAGAAAATACGCTTAGACGGGGAAACGTCCCCAGTCAGCGGAAGTATCGGTGTCGCTTTGTACCCTGACGACGGAAAGACATATGAAACCCTGTATCAAAAAGCGGATGAAGCGCTTTACCGCTCAAAGCGGAATGGGAAAAACCGGTTCAGCCTGTATGGGAAACCATAAGAAAACACGGAAGCCGTGGGGTTGGTCTGCCTTTCCCATTCCAAAGGAAAAACAGGCTTTTGCCGCAGGAGAATATCCTGCGGCTTTTTTTGTTCGGACACAGAAAAGAAGCGCTTCCGTTCCCGAAACAATTTTCTTATTCCGCTTGTAGGGCGGCGCTATTCGGATTATAATAATAAAGGAAAAGCGCCCAGAATAAAAGACGGAGGTTTATTTATGAAATATCCGCTGGTAACTATGAAAACCGATCACGGCACGATCCAGATTGAGCTGTATCCCGACGTTGCACCCAACACGGTGAACAATTTTATCTCTCTTGTAAAAAAAGGGTTTTACAACGGCACGACGTTCCACCGGATCATTCCGAAGTTTATGATTCAGGGCGGAGATCCCAAAGGGAACGGCACGGGAGGACCCGGCTACTGCATCCGGGGTGAATTTAATTCCAACCACTTCACAAACGACCTGAAACACACACGGGGCATTATCTCCATGGCTCGATCCATTAACCCGAACAGCGCCGGCTCCCAGTTTTTCATCATGGTGGATGAAGCGCCCTATCTGGACGGAGAATATGCTGCCTTTGGAAAAGTTATTTCCGGTATGGAAGAAGTGGATCGCATTGTGTCTATGCCGCGCGACTACGACGACAAGCCGCTTGAAACACAGAAAATCGTTTCCGTAACAGTTGATACATTCGGAGAAAATTACAAAGAACCCAAGAAAGGTTAAAACTGCATGTCTTTATTCCGCAAATTTATTGGATACTACCACCCTTACCGCGCCATATTCTTTTTCGATCTTTTGTGCGCGGTGGTGCTTTCGGCAATTGACGTATCATTCCCCCAGATCCTCCGGTGGCTGATGAACGGCCTCTTCCGGCTGGACACAGCGGCGCTTCTGAGCGGCCTGCGGATCTTGGCGCCCGCGCTGCTGATCATGTACCTTGTGCGTTTTGGGTGCCAGTACTATATCACCTCGTGGGGGCATATCATGGGCGCGCGCATGGAAAGCAACATGCGGCAGGATCTGTTCAACCATTACCAACGCCTGTCTTTCTCATATTATGACCGCAACAACACCGGCGAGATGATGAGCAAGCTGGTTTCCGATCTGTTTGATATTTCCGAACTGGCGCACCACGGTCCGGAAAATATTTTTATCTCATTTTTAAAAATTATCGGCTCGTTTATCCTGATGATGACCATCAACATCCCCATGACGCTGATTCTGGCCGGCGTGACACTTCTGATGCTCTTCTTCAGCCTGTATAAAAACAAAAAAATGCGCGCCATTTTTCTGGACAACCGCAAAAAAATTGCGGGGGTCAACGCACAGGTGCAGGACAGCCTGGCAGGAATCCGCGTTGTGAAATCGTTTGGAAACGAAGAGCTGGAACAGCGCAAGTTTGAGGACAGCAACCTCCGTTTTTTGGATTCGAAGGTAAGCAGCTACCGGATTATGGGAAGTTTCCGGGCGGGGAACAGCTTTTTTGAAGGGATGCTTTACCTGACCGTGCTGGTCTGCGGCGGGATCTTTGTGGCCCGCGGCTCCCTGAGCGTTACGGATCTAGCCGTATATGCCCTGTACATCAATATCTTCGTCAACCCCATTGACGTACTGGTTGAATTCACGGAAATGTTCCAGAAAGGGTACTCCGGATTCCGCCGCTTTGTGGAAGTGCTGGAAACCGACCCCGATATCAAGGACAAGCCCGGAGCCAAAGATCTGGCCGGCATCCGGGGCGACATTGAATACCGCGACGTATCTTTCAGTTACGATGAATCGGAAAAAGTCCTGAAGCGCATCAATCTCCACATTCAACCCGGGCAGACCGTGGCGCTGGTGGGCCCTTCCGGCGGAGGAAAAACGACGCTCTGCTCGCTTCTTCCGCGTTTTTATGACGTGACATCCGGCAGCGTGCGGATCGACGGCAGCGACGTGCGCGGCCTGCGCTTAAGTTCACTGCGGAATGCGATTGGGATCGTCCAGCAGGACGTTTACATGTTTACGGGAAGCATCCGCAGCAACATTGCCTACGGTAAACCGGACGCGACGGATGAAGAGATTATGGAGGCGGCGCGCAGCGCCGGTATCCACGATTTTATCAGCAGCCTGCCAGACGGGTACGACACGTTCGTCGGCGAACGCGGGACGCGGCTGAGCGGAGGGCAGAAACAGCGGATCGCCATTGCCCGGGTATTCCTGAAAAATCCGCCGATCTTGATTCTGGACGAAGCCACCAGCGCGCTGGACAACGAAAGCGAGCGCCGCGTGCAGGAATCACTCGACCGGCTGGCGAAAAACCGCACGACTATTGTCATTGCCCACCGGCTGAGCACCATCCGCAACGCCGACCGGATCGTTGTGATTGCTGACCACGGGATCGCCGAAAGCGGAACCCACGGGGAACTGCTCCGCAAAAATGGGATTTACGCCAAATACTATAACATGCAGTTCGACGGGAAAGAAAAAGTTCCCGCCGCGGCAGGCTGAAAACGGAGGACGCCATGAAGCTGATTTCCTGGAATGTAAACGGCCTGAGGGCCTGTATGAACAAAGGGTTTCCGGAGTTTTTCACAGCAGGCAGAGCGGACGTCTTCTGCGTGCAGGAAACCAAAATGAAACGGGAGCAGGCCGAAATTTCTCTGCCCGGCTACTTTCAGTACTGGAACTCAGCGGAAAAGAAAGGGTACTCCGGCACGGCCGTTTTCAGCCGTTCGGAACCGCTGGCGGCAAAGTACGGGATCGGCCGGCCGGAATTCGGCGGTGAAGGGCGGTGCATTACGCTGGAATTCCCTGAATTTTACTTAGTGAACGTCTACACGCCAAATTCGCAGCGGGGGCTGGCGCGCCTTGCCTACCGGATGGAGTGGGACGACGCGTTCCGGGGATACCTGAAAGGGCTTGACGCAGAAAAACCCGTTGTTGCCTGCGGCGACATGAACGTCGCACATGAGGAGATTGACCTGAAAAACCCGAAGAGCAACCGCACCAACGCGGGGTTCACCGATCAAGAACGGCAGAAAATGACGGACCTTCTCGGTGCGGGCTTTACCGACACGTTCCGCCTGCTGCACCCAGACGAAACCGGCGCCTACACCTGGTGGTCCTATTTATACCACGCGCGCAGCACCAACGCCGGATGGCGCATAGACTATTTTCTGGTTTCCGACCGGCTGAAAAACCGCGTGCGGGAAAGCAGTATCCTGTCTACGGTAACCGGAAGCGACCACTGCCCGGTGGAACTGATCCTGGCTTGAACAAAAAGAGGGGGTAAATTTATGAAACTGATGTTTTTCGGAGCGGACAAGGCGGTAACCGGAAGCTGCCACTGCCTTCAGGCCTGCGGGAAAACCATCCTGGTTGACTGCGGCCTCAACCAGGGACTGAACGAAGAGGAAAACAGCCGCTTTCCGTTTGATCCTGCGCAGATTGACGCCGTGCTGGTGACCCACGCGCACATTGACCACAGCGGACGGCTGCCTCTCCTGATCCGGAACGGGTTTCGGGGAAAAATATATGCCACAGGCGCAACCTGCGACCTGCTGGGCATCATGCTCCGCGACAGCGCCCACATTCAGGAAGTGGACGCCGAGATTAACAGCCGCAAAGGAAAACGCGCCGGGCATGAACCTGTTACTCCGCTCTACACGGTATCCGACGCAGAGAAGGTGCTAAGGCATCTGGAACGCTGCACCTACGGAACGATGGTACAGCTGTGCGACGGAATCCGGTTCCGCATGGTGGACGCGGGCCATTTGCTCGGATCGGCCTCCATTGAGGTCTGGGCTGCTGAAAACGGTCAAACCCGAAAAATCGTTTTTTCCGGCGATATCGGAAATTTGAACCAGCCCATTATCCGGGACCCTCAGTATATCTCGGAAGCGGATTATGCGGTAATGGAATCCACCTACGGAAACCGGGAACACGATCCGATTGTAAACTACATCCCCCAGCTTGCCGAAGTGTTTGACCGCACGTTCGCGGCAGGCGGAAACGTAGTGATCCCGAGTTTTGCCGTTGGGCGCACGCAGGAACTTTTGTACTTTATCCGCGAAATGAAGGAAAAACATCTGGTCAAAAGCAACCCGGATTTTCCCGTGTATGTAGACAGCCCGCTGGCTATAGAGGCAACGAAAATCTACAGCGGTGACCTGACCGGCTACGCCGACAAAGAAACCGTACGCGTGATCCGGAACGGGTTCCGCCCGATCCAGTTCCCGAATCTGCATACCTGCGAAAGCGCGGAGGAATCCCGAGCCCTTAACGACGACCCTGCGCCGAAAGTCATCATCTCTTCCAGCGGCATGTGCGAAGCAGGGCGGATCCGGCACCACCTGAAACACAACCTGTGGCGGCCCGAGTGCTCCATCGTTTTCGTCGGCTACCAGGCCGAAGGGACCCTCGGCCGCATCCTGATCGACGGCGTAAAGCAGGTCAAACTGTTCGGCGAGGAAATCTCCGTGAAAGCGCAGATCCACAATTTCAAAGCCCTTTCCGGCCATGCGGATCACAGCGGCCTGCTGCGGTGGGCCGGCGCTTTTACGGAAAAGCCGCGGCGCATATTTGTGATCCACGGCGAGCAGACCATCTGCGAAGAATTTACCGACGAGCTCAACCGAAAAGGATACCGCGCCTGCGCCCCCAATTTTGAGGCGGAATACGACCTTCTGGCAGACCGGATGATCAGCGAAGGCATTGCGCCGGAAAAGCTGCATCCAGAGGGGGCCAGGCGGCACCTATCCTCCGCTTTTTCGCGGCTTCTGGCGGCCGGCGAACGGCTGCTGCGCGTCATTCAGCACAACAAAGGCGGCGCCAACAAGGACCTTGCCAAATTCACGGGCCAGATCAACTCCCTGTGCGACAAATGGGACCGCTGACCCACAGACGGCGGGTTTCCGTTTCAGATAAGAGGGAAGGCCCCGGGAACGCTGGTTCTGGTTCCCGGGGCCTTCCTTTTTTTGCTCAGGTGTTCCTTATAATTTTTGGAATCCGTCTTTATCCACGCGGGCAATCAGGAGAGGGCGTGGCTCCGGCTTTTCCGGCCGGATGGCAATGGCACCCAGAAATGTCCGTTCCGCCGCCGCGCACAGATCCCCCGACGATGAATACAGGACGGCAAGCGGGTCCCCTTCCCGGATGGGATCTCCGGTTTTCTTCTTTAGGATGATCCCGGCCGAGGGATCAATCACATCCTCTTTTTTCTTCCGGCCGGCCCCCAGTTCCATGGAAGCGATCCCGCACTGCTCCGCATCCATGGAATACAGGAATCCGGACGCGGGAGCCCTGACAATGTGCTCTTGTTTTGCCTGCGGGAACCGGGACGGATCGTCCAGCACGGAAATGTCACCGCCCTGAGCCGCCACCATTTCTTTGAATTTGCGGAACGCGGTTCCGTCCGCCAGACACTGCTGCGCCGCAGCGCGGCAGGCCGCCCGATCCCCTTTCCCGGCTAGGACAAGCATATCGGCGGCCAGCTCCACGCTGAGAACCGTCAGATCTTCCGGACCCTCTCCCCGCAGCGTGCGGCATGCCTCGGCAACTTCCAGTGAATTTCCAATCGCCGAGCCGAGCGGCTGGTTCATATCGGTAATCAGTGCCACCGTCCGGCGGCCCGCGCTCTCGCCGATGGAAACCATCGTCTTTGCAAGGCGGACGGCGCCGTCCACGGTCTTCATGAAAGCGCCGCTGCCGGTTTTGACATCCAGCAGAATACAGTCGGAACCCGCGGCAATTTTTTTGCTCATGATACTGGAAGCAATCAGCGGGATGCTGTCCACCGTATCGGTCACGTCGCGCAGGGCATACAGCTTCTTGTCGGCCGGGGCCAGGTTCCCGGACTGCCAGATTACGCTTGCGCCGACTGTGCGCACAATCTCGAGGAAACGCTCCCGGCTGATGGAAACCTGCATTCCCGGGATGGATTCAAGCTTATCGGCGGTCCCGCCCGTATGGCCGAGGCCGCGCCCGCTCATTTTTGCAATGCGGACGCCCCGCGACGCCGCCATGGGAATGACAATCAGCGTTGTCTTGTCCCCTACGCCGCCGGTGCTGTGCTTGTCCACCTTGACGCCCGGAATGGAGGAAAGATCCGCTGTTTCACCGGACGCAGCCATACAGCGCGTAAGATCCGCGGTCTCCCGGTCTGTCATCCCGCGGAAATAAATGGCCATCAGCAATGCGGAAGTCTGGTAATCCGGAATAATGCCCGACACGCACCCGCGGATGAAAAAGGCGATTTCTTCCGCAGAGAGCTCCCGCCCCAGTTTCTTTTTTTCTATTAAGTCGTACATTCTCATATCAAGGTTCCCCTTTCCCGCCGGTTCCGCGGAGATTGCCCGGACCGAAGCCGACCGGAAGCAGCTCTTCGAGAAGATAACGGCGCGGCTTTCCGCCGGAAGCAAGGACAATCTGAAACACGTGCGGATCACAGAACTCCATCATGACCTGCCGGCAGACACCGCACGGCGGGCACGGCTCTTCCGCAGAACGGCCCTGCGCGCCGCCGGCAATGGCGATCCGCAGAAACCGGCGCTCTCCTTCGCTGACCGCCTTGAAAAACGCCGTCCGCTCCGCACACACAGTAGGGGTATAGGAAGCGGACTCAATATTGCAGCCGGTATAGATTTTTCCGCTTTCAGCAAGGAGCGCCGCCCCCACAGTGAAACGGGAATAGGGCGCATAGGCAAACCGCCGGGCACTTTCGGCCCGTCGGAGCAGTTCCCCGTCATCCATTTTCCGCACCTTGTGCCGCAAGCTCCAGAGCAATCTTCATCATTCCGGTAAAACCGGTTTCCCGCTCCTGCGCGGAAAGGGCTTCGCCCGTCAGAGGGCAGTCTGAAACAGTCAGCAGGCAGAGCGCTTTTTTCCCGCACCGCGCCGCATTCATATACAGGGCCGCGGCCTCCATCTCTACGGCAAGGACGCCCATCTTTTTCCATGCGGGAAGCGCCTGAGGATCGTCCCCGTAAAAAACGTCGGACGAAAGGACACTGCCAACCGCCAGACGGGCTTTTCTGCGTTCGGCAATCTCCACGGCGCGGCGGAGAAGGCCGAAATCCGCCACGGGGGCAAATGTGCCGGGAAGGCGGTACTGCGCCGCATAATGGGAATCCGTGCAGGCTCCCATGGCGGCAATCAGATCGCCCACGCGGATCCCGTCCGCGATTCCGCCGGCTGATCCAATGCGGATAATGCTTTCCACCCCGTAAAAATGGTACAGTTCATAGGTATAAATTCCGACGGAAGGCATCCCCATGCCCCCGCCCATAACCGAAACCCGGCGGCCCCGGTAAGTACCGGTGTAACCGAGCATATTGCGCACTGTATTAAAGCAGGACGGGTTTTCTAGATACTGTTCCGCGATAAATTTTGCGCGGAGCGGATCGCCCGGCATCAAAACGGTTTTGGCGATCTGCCCCTCTTTGGCCCCGTTGTGCGGCGTGGGCGTCTGGGATACGCTGTTTTCCATAGTCTCACCCTCCGAATGCTCCCAAAATTTTTTGTGGCTGGTTTCCTGCTTATTATACAGTTTTTTCCTAAAGCTGTAAATACAATCGGGAAAGCCGACCGGCCTCTGATTTTCAACCGGTTACCTCCTGGAAAAGTCCTTTCGCCCGTTTTCTCTTCCCCTCTCCGGCAAAAGGCGGTATACTATGGGCAGACGGGGTGAAGCGGAAATGAAGGTAAACATTGAAGTCGTTGACGGGCTGGCTGAGGATGAAGTTCTGATCCGCTGCGGCCGCGCGGATGAGAAAATCCGGAAGCTGTACCAGTCGGTTCTGGAACAGGCCCGGCAGGAAAACAAAATTGTGTTCTACAAGCAGAACCGGGAATTTTACTTTCCGCTGGACGACATTCTATTTTTTGAAACGGAAGGCGACCATATTTACGCCCACACCGCCGACGACGCTTACCTCGTGAAATACCGCCTGTATGAGCTGGAGGGGATGCTTCCCCGGAATTTCGTGCGGTCGGCAAAATCCGCCATCGTTAATGTACGGAAAATCTATTCGGTAACACGGAACCTGGCCGCTTCCAGTTTAATTCAGTTTACCGGCAGCCACAAGCAGATCTATGTGTCCCGGTACTACTACAAAGAGCTTCGGCAGCGGCTGAGGGAAAGGGGTCATTATGAAACATAAAAAATGGTTCTGGGGAATTTTCTTCCTTCTGGCAGCGGTCTTCGTCATTGCCTGCCAAATGGGATCGTTCCTGCACATCGGTTTTCTCAGCGTTCTTGCGACCGTTTTGCTGGCCGGCCTTTTGATACAGAGCATTGCAGACCGCAGCTTTTTCGGAGCTTTTCTGTCGGCGGCGCTGCTGTACCTGATTTATCAGAAACCGCTGGGCTTTCCCGTTCTTTCTTTCTGGATTTTGCTTCTGGCTGCGATTCTTGCGTCCATCGGGTGCCATATTCTTTTCCGAAACCACTGGAATATCCATTCCGGCTGCCGCTGTTCCGACATATTTGAAGCGGGATCTTCGGAAAACCTCGACGGAAACCATGTATATGCCCGAACAAGATTCGGCGAATCCAGCAAATATCTGCACAGCCAAAACCTGCAAAAAGGGGATTTTGAGGTTTCCTTCGGGGAAATGCAACTCTATTTTGACCAGGCGCAAATCAGCCCGGAGGGGGCGGAAATCCAGCTGAGCTGCAGCTTCGGCGCCATGAAACTGTATATTCCGCGGCAATGGCATGTTGTCAATCGGCTGAAAGCCGGTTTCGGCGCAGTGGACGCGGGATCTTCGGCCTTCAGCCCGGACGGGAGCGCACCCACGCTGACTGTGACCGGCAACGCATCATTCGGCAGTATTGAAATTCACCCGGTCTGAAAGCGACCTTTTCCGCAGGCGGGAAATCTTCCCGCACAGCCTGCAAAACTGTAGTATGTAGTATAATGAAAGAGAGCCCGAAAGCCTGACAAAAAGGAGAATATAAAATGAAGTTTTCTGAAATGCCGTATCAGCGCCCCGACCTGAACGAAATAAAACAGAAATACGCCCGGATCACCAAACAGTTTCCGGAATGCAAATCCGCTGATGAACAGTACCGGCTGATTTTGGAGCACGAAAAACTTTCCAGTGATTTTCAAACCATGAACACCATTGCTTATATTCGCAACAGCATCAATACAACCGATCCGTTTTATGAAACGGAAATGGCGTTCTTTGATGCCAATAACCCGGTGGTGCAGGAATCCATTCAGAACTTTTACCGCGCAGCCGCCCAATCCCGCTTTAAGAGCGAACTGGAAAAGAAGACCGGGAAGATTTTCTTTACCAACATCGACCTCGCGCTGAAATCTTTCTCGCCCGCCGTCATTGACCTGATGAAACGGGAAAACGCGCTTGTAACCGAATATGAAAAACTTCTCGCCTCCGCAAAAATCGACTTTGACGGAAAAACGCTGAACCTTTCTGAAATTCAGAAATACACGATTTCTTCCGACCGGAGCGTCCGCAAAGGCGCGTGGGAAAAGTCGGCGGGATTCTTCCTTGCCAACTCGAAGAGGCTGGATAAGATTTATGATGAGCTGGTGAAAAACCGGACGGAACAGGCCAAAAAACTGGGCTACCAAAATTATGTGCAGCTCGGATACGACCGGCTGGGGCGCAACTGCTACGGACCGGAGGAAGTCAAGGCTTACCGCAGGCAGATTGTGCGCGACCTTGTGCCCATGATTTCTAAAATCAAAGAGCGCCAGGCGAAACGCCTCGGCCTGCCGGACATCAAATTCTACGACGACAGCTGCCTGTTTCCGGACGGAAATCCGGCGCCGAAAGGTAACCGGCAGGAACTTGTGAAGCAGGCCCAGAAAATGTACCATGAAATGAACCCGCTGACCGGTGAGTTCTTCGACTTTATGGTAAAGAACGAACTTTTCGACCTGGACAGCAAAAAAGGCAAGGCGGGCGGCGGATACTGCACTGATCTGCCGGCCTACAAAGCGCCTTTCATCTTCGCCAATTTCAACGGAACCGCAGGCGACGTGGAAGTACTGACACACGAAGCCGGCCACGCTTTTGCAAGCTATGTTTCGCGGGATATGAAAATCCGTGAAACCAGCTGCCCAACCATGGACGGTGCGGAAACGCACTCCATGTCTATGGAACTGTTTTCAAGGCCGTGGGATCGTTTGTTTTTTGCGGACGAGGCGGAAAAATTCCATCAGTACCAGCTGGAAGCGGCCCTCGACTTTATCCCCTACGGATGCCTGGTGGATGATTTTCAGACTACGATGTACGAAAATCCGGAACTGACGCCTGCCGAGCGCAAGCAGACCTGGCTGAAGCTGGAAAAAACATACCGCCCGTGGATCAACTTTGACAACCTGCCGTTCTTCTGCGAAGGCGGCGGCTACCAGCGCCAGCACCATATTTACTCTTTTCCGCTGTATTATATCGACTACTGCCTTGCACAGACAACTGCGCTGGAATTCTGGTCGGCCTCTGAAAAAGACTGGAAAGACGCATTCTCCCGCTACCTGACTTTCGTTAAGGCTGGCGGCACGAAAACTTACGTAGACCTTGTTAAACTCGCGGGGCTGGAGCTTCCTTTCCACGACGGGTGCATCCGGAATCTGTGCGGAGAGATTGACCGTTACCTCTGCCGGTAAATGAACCTGTCCGACCGAAAGCTTTCTTTTCGGCCCGCGCAGCAGTTTAACCAGTCAAAAGGGCCGCATGGATGCTTTTCTGCATCCATGCGGCCCTTTTTGCGAACGGAAATCTCAGAATCAGTCTGCCTGCGCGGCCATCCGCCGGTAATAGCGGTACCGCCTTGCAGCAGCACGCTCGGCCTGCTGCATGAGGGCTTCCGCCTTATCCGGGAACGTCCGCTTCAGGGACGCATAGCGGACCTCGCCCTCCAGAAAATCACGAAGCGGCAGGGTTGGCTCGCGGGAATCCAGCACAAACGGATTTTCGCCCCGCTCCCGGCGCTGGGGATTATAATGGTACAAAGTCCAGTATCCGCTCTGTACAGCCAGCTTAGATTCCGGCTGGGCATACGCCATGCCCTTGACAATACCGTGGCTGATGCAGGGAGCGTACGCAATGACCACGGACGGCCCCGGGAACGCCTCCGCCTCTTTCAGGACACGGATGAGCTGGTTGGGGTTTGCGCCCATGGCGACCTGGGCAACGTAGATATTTCCATATGTCATGAAAATCGCGCCGAGGTCTTTTTTGTCCGTCTTTTTGCCGGAAGCGGCAAACTGGGCAACCGCCCCGGCCGGGGTGGATTTTGACGCCTGCCCGCCCGTATTGGAATAGACTTCGGTATCCACGATCAAAACATTGACGTCGATTCCGAGGTTCAGGACATGATCCAACCCCCCGAATCCGATATCGTATGCCCAGCCGTCACCGCCGTACATCCACATGGATTTTTTGGTGAGCTGGTCGCTTTCGTGCAGAATCTCTTCGCAGAGCGGGCGATCCGCTTCCGCGCGGTCGGCGCGGACAGCCGAAACCACTGCCTCGGCGCGCTCCCGGGTGCCTTCCGCCTGGCGGTACCCATTGATCCACGCCTTCAAAGCGGCTTTCAGCGGTTCATCCCCGGTCTGCCCCGCCAGCTCTTTAACGCGGGCAGCCAGATGCTCGCGGCGCTGCTGGGTGGCAAGGCACATGCCAAGCGAAAACTCCGCGTTGTTTTCAAACAGGGAATTGGAGAAGGCCGGCCCGTGCCCGCACCGGTTCTTCGTATACGGGACGCACGGCGCCGCGGCGCCCCACGCCTGCGTGCATCCGGTGGCGTTGGCAAGGATCATCCGGTCGCCGAACAGCTGGGTAAGCAGTTTCATATACGGAGTTTCACCGCACCCGGCGCACGCCCCGGAGAACTCCAGAAGCGGCTGCTGGAACTGGCTGCCCTTGACTGTGAATTTATTCATCAGGCCGTCTTTCGGGGAAAGTGACAGCGAATAGTTCCAGTTGGCCTGCTCGCCCATCTGGGATTCCAGCGGCTGCATCTCAATGGCCTTTTCCGGAGCCGGGCAGACCTGCTCGCAGGAACCGCACCCGGTGCAGTCCAACGGATCCACCTGCACGCGGAATTCATATCCTTCAAGGCCTTTTCCGGCTGCTTCCACCGTGGCATACGATCCCGGAGCACTCTGCTTTTCCTTCGGGGTCAAAAGGAACGGACGGATGGAGGCGTGCGGGCAGTAATAGGAACACCAGTTGCACTGGATACATTTTTCGGGATTCCATTTCGGCACCATGACCGCTGTTCCGCGCTTTTCATATTTTGAAGTCCCAAGAGGAACGGTGCCGTCGGCCGCGTCTGCAAAAGTGCTGACAGGAAGCCCGTCCCCTTTCTGCGCATTGACGGGAATCAGGACATTCTTTATGTAATCCGGCAGGGTCTTCTCCGGGGCTTTTGCAGCCGAATCCTCCGCATTCTTCCAGTTTTCCGGAATTTTCACTTCACGGACTTCATCCGCGCCGCGGTCAACGGCGGCTTTGTTCATACTGAGGACTTTTTCACCTTTGCGGCGGTAAGTACTGTCGATTGCCTGCTTCATGTAGCGTTTGGCGTCTTCAATGGGGAGAATGCCGGCCAGTTTGAAGAACGCAGACTGGAGGACAGTGTTCGTCCGGGTACGCAGGCCGATTTCTGCCGCAATACGCGTTGCGTCGATTATATAGAAACGAATATGGTTCTGAGCCAGATACCGCTTGACGGACGCGGGCAGCTTTTCTTCGAGCTCTTCCGGCTTCCAGCCGCAGTTCAGCAGGAATGTCCCGCCGGGCTTCAGGTCGGAAAGGATGTCGTACCGGAACAGGTAGGTCGGTTTATGGCATGCGACGAAATCCGCCTTGGAAACAAGGTACTCCGAACGGATCGGCTTTTTCCCGAAGCGGAGATGCGAACGGGTCACGCTCCCGGATTTTTTCGTATCGAATTCAAAATAGCCCTGAACATACTGATCCGTATTGTCGCCGATAATTTTAATGGAGTTCTTGTTGGCGCCGACGGTTCCATCCGAACCGAGGCCCCAGAACTTGCAGCTGACAGTATCCGGATCGCCGCTGTCCACCGGTTGGCCGACCGTGAGGGAATGGTGCGTAACATCGTCGCGGATTCCCACGGTGAAATGGTTCATCGGTTCCGGCTGCTCCAGATTGTCGAAAACCGCAACGATCTGCGCCGGTGTAACATCTTTGGAAGCCAGGCCGTACCGGCCGCCGTAAATGTGCGGGCTGTGGTCGCGGTTGGCAAAAACGGAGCACACGTCTTCATACAGCGGTTCGCCCTGCGAACCGGGCTCTTTGGTGCGGTCCAGCACAGCCAGTGCGCGGACGGTCTTCGGCAGAGCACGCAGAAAATAGGACGCCGAAAACGGGCGGAACAGCCTAACCTGAAGATAACCGACTTTGCGGCCCTGCTTTTGCAGGAGATCGACGACTTCCTGCGCTGTGCCGCTGACAGAGCCCATGGCAACGATTACATATTCTGCATCCGGTGCGCCGTAATAATTGAAAAGATGGTAGTCGCGCCCGGTGATCCGGCTGATTTCACCCATGTACTTTTCCACAATGTCCGGGATAGCCTCGTAATAGCGGTTGGCTGCCTCACGCGCCTGGAAGTAGATATCCGGGTTCTGGACCGTGCTGCGCTGAATGGGGTGATCCGGGTTCAAGGCGTTCGCACGGAACGCTTCCAGGGCCTTTTGGTTCACCAGGGGCCGCAGGTCTTCGTAATCCATGACTTCAACCTTCTGGATCTCGTGCGAAGTGCGGAACCCGTCAAAGAAATGCAGAAACGGGACGCGGCCCTCAATGGCAGCCAAATGCGGCACGGCGGTCAGATCCATGACTTCCTGGACGCTGCCGTCGCAGATCATGGCAAGGCCGGTCTGCCGGCAGGCCATTACGTCCGAATGATCCCCAAAAATGGAGAAAGCGTGAGTGCCGACGGTCCGGGAACTGACATGCAGAACACCGGGAAGCAGCTCGCCGCTGAGGCGGTACAGGGCCGGGATCATCAGCATCAGCCCCTGCGAAGCGGTATAAGACGTAGTGAGGGCCCCGGCCTCCAGAGCGCCATGCATAGCGCCGGCTGCCCCGCACTCGCTTTCCATCTCTACCAGACGGACCGGCTGGCCGAAAAGGTTCTTCTTTCCGTTCGCGGCCCAGACATCCACATGCTCCGCCATCGGCGAAGACGGCGTGATCGGGTAAATGGTGGAAACTTCCGTAAACGCATACGAAACATATGCGGCAGCTTCATTTCCGTCCATGGTTTTGGTCTTTCTTTTCATTGTCATCCGTATTCCTCCTGTATTCTCCTGCCAAATCACCGGGCAGTGTATTTCCGGATAAAAAATTGCTTCATCTAATATTTAACACTATATAATGTAATGATAAAAATGTCAAGAAAGGAGCGGGTGCGGTTTTCCGAAAGAATTGTATCCCGGCGGCGGAAATGATAAAATAAGAGCCAAGGGGAGGGAGCCGGCTGTGACGGAAGAAAAAATGGAAGACCAGGCCGCCCTGTTTTTGTGCTGCCTGATATTTTACCTCTGCACGCCTGAGTTCGGCGCCAGGGTTCTCCCCGTCGTCCTCGCCGTCGCCTTCACGGCTTTCAGTATTTATTTCAGCCGCGCAGAAATCCAGGCGGCATTTGCCGCGGGGTATATTGCCTGGTGCTTGTTTTTGCCGGGGATGACCGCGTTTCTGCCTGCAGTATGCTACGCCGTGCTGGCCACCAAGTACCGGTATCTGTGCCTTACGGGCCTGATCCCCCTTATTTCTTTCTGGTGCCATTCCAGCACGGCAGCCATTGCGGGGACGGTGCTGCTGCCCATTCTGGGGCTTCTGCTGGAACACCGGTCACTGGAAGTGGAAACGCTGAAGCAAAAGTCCAACCATCTGCGTGACAGCGGCAAAGAACTTTCAACAACGCTGGAGCGGCAGAACCGTAAGCTTCTGGAACAGCAGGACACCGGTATCCGGCTGGCTACGCTGGACGAACGCAACCGGATTGCGCGCGATATTCACGACAGCGTGGGGCATCTGCTTTCCAGCTCAATTCTTCAGGTGGGCGCGCTCCTTGCCGTATACCGGGACGAAAAGCTCCGGGAAAACCTGCTCGCGCTGAAAGACACCCTTTCCAGCGCCATGGATGCAATCCGGAGCAGCGTGCACGGGCTGTACGGCGAATCCATTGACCTGTATGCCCAAGTAAACCAACTGGTGCGGAACTTCACATTCTGCAAGCTGGACCTGTGCTATGAACTGGAAAGCGAACCGCCGACAAAACTGAAATACGCTTTCATCGCCATTACAAAAGAAGCGCTGACCAACATCGTCCGCCATTCGGACGCAACCGCCGCCAAAATCACTTTTCACGAACACCCTGCACCTTACCAGCTGATTATCTCAGACAACGGGCATGTGAAAAACTTCGATCCGGACGGCGGCATCGGCCTCAAAAATATCGCCCAGCGCGTAGAATCGTTTCACGGCAACCTGAATCTGCTGACGCGGAACGGATTTACAGTCTTTATTTCTATCCCGAAGGGGGACATAAAAAAATGAAAGTCTTGGTTGTTGACGATGACCGGCTGGTTTCTTCTTCGCTGAAAACCATTCTGGAAGCCGGCGGCGTAGAAGTGGCCGGAACCCTGAACAGCGGAGAGCAGGCTGCGGAACAGTATGAAACCCTCCGCCCGGACGTCCTCCTGATGGATATCCGGATGAAGGACATAACGGGGCTTGAGGTGGCGGAAGCGATCCTGAAACGCCACCCGGATGCAAAAATCCTGTTTCTGACCACGTTTTCCGACGACGAATACATTGCCAGAGCTCTGCAGCTCGGTGCAAAGGGATACATCCTCAAGCAGGATTTTGAAAGCATTGTGCCATCTGTAAAAGCGGTCTATCTTGGCCAGCGGGTTTTCGGCGACGAAATCGTATCACGCCTGCCGGCCATGAAAGGCGGAGCCAAACCGGATCTCGGAGAATACGGGCTGAACGGACGGGAGCAGGAACTGCTGACGCAGGTTGCCAGCGGGCTTTCAAACCGGGAAATTGCCGAAAAGCTGTTCCTGAGCGAAGGGACCGTGCGGAACTACATCAGCGCTCTGCTGGAAAAGCTCGGCCTGCGCAGTCGGACACAGCTGGCTATTTTTTACTATCAGCATCAGTAACCGGACAGAAAGGCATATGAATGGAATTTTATGAACAAGCGGAACGGAGTATCCAGAAAAAATACCGCAGAGAACTCTGGATCCCTTTCCTGACCGCCGTGAAAAAATACCGCCTGATTGCAGAGGGCGACCGAATCGCCGTATGTATCTCCGGAGGAAAAGATTCGACCCTGCTGGCAAAGTGCATACAGCACCTGCAAAAGTACAGCGATTTCCCGTTTGAAGCAGAATACCTTGTAATGGATCCCGGCTACAGCCCGGAAAACCGGGAACGGATTGCGGAAAATTCGAAAGCGCTTCATATTCCGATTCGTATATTTGACACTAAAATATACGATATTGTATCAAGAACCGGGCGTTCCCCCTGCTACCTGTGCGCGAAAATGCGCCGGGGATGCCTTTACAAATTTGCCCGGGAACTCGGCTGCAATAAAATTGCGCTCGGGCACCACTTTGACGACGTAATTGAAACGATCCTGATGAGCCTGCTGTACGGCGCGGAAATCCGCACCATGATGCCGAAACTGCACAGCCTGCATTACCCGGGAATGGAACTCATCCGCCCGCTGTACCTGGTAAGGGAAAGCAGCATTGCCGCATGGGAACGCTACAACGGGCTTTCATTCCTGCGGTGCGCCTGCCGGTTTACAGAACAGTGCGCTGCGGGCTGCGGCGGCTCCAAACGGCAGGAAATGAAGGAGCTGATCCGAAAACTAGAGGCGGAAAACCCGAATATCGGCAAAAATATCTTTCACAGCGTGGAAAACGTCAATTTGGAGACCATTATCAGCTACCGGGACGGAAACGGAACCCACAGCTTTCTGGACGGATATGAGACGGCTGCACCGAAAGGGCTTAGTTGATGCACTCTGTTTTTTCTGCTATGATTGGGAAAGAATACTTGGGAAGGTGACAGAATTGCGCATTACAGTCATCGGGTGCGGCCGCTGGGGAGGATTCCTCGCCTGGTATCTGGACCGGCTGGGCCACACGGTAACGCTTTACGGCCGGGAGAGTTCTCAAAAGCTGAAACAGTTTCGGGAAACCGGCACCAACGGGCTGGTAACGCTGAACAAAAACATCCGCCTGACTTCCGGCCTGCGGGAAGCGGCGGATTCCGCGGAGATCCTTGTGATTTCCGTCGGCGCTCAGGGGTTCCGCTCCCTGATGCAGCAGCTTGCCTGCCAAGATCTCGGCGGAAAAACCGCCGTTCTCTGCATGAAAGGGCTGGAAGCCGAAACCGGCAAACGCCTGACGCAGATTTTTGAGGAATACGCTCCTGAGGTCCCCGTGGCCATTTGGGTCGGGCCGGGGCATGTGCAGGATTTTACCCGGGGAATCCCAAACTGCATGGTAATCGACAGCAAAAGCATGGAAGTCAAGAAATATCTAGTCGGAGCCTTCTCCAGCGGCCTCATCCGCTTTTACTACGGGGACGACCTGCTGGGGAATGAAATCGGCGCCGCTTCTAAAAACGTGATCGGCATTGCGGCTGGCATGCTGGACGGGCTGGATAAAACCGCCTTGAAAGGCGCCCTGATGTCGCGCGGGACACGCGAAATTGCCCGGCTGATCAAGGCCATGGGCGGGCGGGAAATCACGGCCTACGGCCTTGCACACCTCGGCGACTACGAAGCGACGGTGTTTTCCCCCTACAGCCATAACCGGAAATTCGGGGAACGGTTTGTCCGCGGGGAAAGCTACGGCGAACTGGCAGAAGGCGTGGCTACAACGACAGCTCTTTTAAAGCTGGGAGACGAATACGGCGTGGATCTGCCCATCTCCCGTGCGGTGGACGAAGTGATTAACGGCGGCAGGGAACCCAACCGGGTTCTTTCTGACCTGTTTTTGCGAAGTCTCAAGATGGAATTTTAAGTTGACAAAATTAGTATAGAATCTTACAATAGAAATCGGGCAGAAATCGGAAAAAGTCATAGAGGAGAATTTCAATGAGTGAAGAAAACTGCAACCACGACTGTTCCTCGTGCGGGGAAGACTGCCCCTCGCGCAAAAGTCCCGCGGATCTGATTGAAAAGCCGAATCCGCTGAGCCATGTTGGAAAAGTGATCGGCGTTGTCAGCGGCAAGGGCGGCGTGGGCAAAAGCCTGGTTACCTCGCTGCTGGCGGTGCTTTTAAACCGGCGCGGCCTTCACACAGGTGTGCTGGATGCCGACGTGACCGGGCCTTCCATCCCCAAGGTATTTGGAGTGCACGGCAAAGTGCAGGGCAATGACCACGGCATTTTCCCGGCAAAAACCAAAACGGGAATTGACATCATCTCAGTAAACCTGCTTCTGGACGACGAAAGCGCCCCGGTTGTCTGGCGCGGGCCGCTGATCGGCAACATTGTCAAGCAGTTCTGGACCGATGTCATCTGGGACAAGGTAGACTGCCTGTTTGTCGACATGCCGCCGGGCACGGGCGACGTTCCGCTGACGGTTTTCCAGTCCGTGCCGGTGGATGGAATCGTAGTCGTCACATCACCGCAGGAGCTGGTGTCACTGATCGTTTCCAAAGCCGTGAACATGGCAAAGATGATGAATATCCCCATTGTGGGAATTGTGGAAAACATGAGCTATGTGAAATGTCCGGACTGCGGAAAAGAAATTAAGGTCTTCGGGGAAAGCCACCTGGACGAAACGGCTGAAAAATATGACCTGAACATCCTCGGCAGGCTCCCGATTGACCCGGACGTCGCCCGGAAATGCGACGCGGGCCTCGTGGAGAACATTGAGGCTCCATGGCTGAAACAGGCGGCGGACGCTGTGCAGAACTTAAAAAGAAAAGATTCAAAATAAGCGCAGAAATACCGGGGAAGCCGGATTGGCCGCCCCGGTATTTTTTTGTCTTTCCGAGCCGGTTCAGAGATAGCGCCCGGACCCCGTGTCGAATATGCCGCTGTCCGTAATGCGCAGGGCGGGAATAACCGGAAGAGAAAGAAAAGACAGGTTCTGGAATACGTCGATATTCTCAGGAACTCCCATCCGGTGCGCGGCGGCGGCCATCTCCCTGAGTTCCCGGCTGACATCGGTATCCCGGTCATCCGTAAACAGACCGGCAATATTCAGACGGACGGTTTTCACCGGGCGGCCTCCCCGCACCAGCGTATATCCTCCCCCGCACGATTTAAGCTCTTCCACGGCGGCCATCATGTCGCGGTCGTTATCCCCTACGACGATCAGGTTGTGGGCATCGTGCGCAACCGTGGACGCGGCGGCTCCGTTTTTCAGCCCGAATCCCTTCACAGCCCCCAGCCCAATCCGGCCCGAACCGTCGTGCCGCTGAACAACGGCAATTTTCAGAATATCGCCGGAAGGGGCAAAAAGGCCGTCTTTTTCGGGCAGCGGCAGCATCAGTTTTTCCGTTTCAATACTGCCCGGAAGGATGCCGATCACCGGGAAAGGTTTTTGCGCCTTCATGGCAAAACAGCCGTCTCTCAGCGCGGGGATGTGTACGCTGCGGGTCAGCCGCTCCCCCGCCGGGGTCTTCGGGAAAGCATCCGGGAGCTCCGCCAGCGGGACGCCGTCCTTGTAGACATCACAGATGGAAACCGAATTCAGGTCGTTTAGAATCACGAGATCCGCCCGGCAACCGGGCGCAACGGCCCCGCGATCCTGAAAACCGTAGGCGCGGGCGGTGTTGATTGTAGCCATTTTCACCGCCAGGACGGGATCGACCCCCAGTTCAATCGCCATCCGGATATTCCGGTCAATATGGCCGTTTTCTTCCACGTCGTCAAGATGTACGTCGTCCGTGCAGAAAACAAACCGGTCGCACGAGACGCCGTCGCGGAGCGCGCCGCCCAGCACGGTCCGGAGGTTCTTTGCCGCCGAGCCTTCCCGCACCTGCACGATAAACCCGGCGCGGAGCTTTTCCAGAGCCTCTCCCCAGGATGTGCATTCGTGGTCGGTCTGCACACCTGCCAGACGGTATGACTGGAGTGCTTTCCCAGAAAGGCCCGGCGCGTGGCCGTCAATCACTTTGTCTTTCATCAGTTCGATCTTTTCCAAAAGTCCGTCGTCTCCCGCAGCCAGCGCGGGGGCATTCATCACTTCTCCCAAACCGCAGACGTGCGGGTCGGAACGCAGCCTGCGGATTTCATCCGCTCCAAATACGGCTCCATTGTGGTCGGACGGGCTCAGCGGCACACAGGAAGGAAGGGCGAAAAAAACGTCCAGCGGAGTTCGGGCGCTGTCCTCCATCAAATAACGGACCCCTTCCAGCCCGCATACATTCGCAATTTCATGGGGATCTGCAATAACCGCCGTTGTTCCGTGCTCAAGCAGTTTCGGCGCCAGGATAGAAGGCGCCGTCATAGATGATTCCAGGTGCGTATGCGCATCCATGAATCCTGGAACAACGGTCTTTCGGCTCATATCTTTTTCACGGGCGGCAGAATAGTGCCCTACGCCTGCAATATACCCGTCTTTTACGGCGATATCGGCTCGGAACAGCTTTTCTGAAAAGACATCCGCGATCCGGGCATTTTTTAAAACGAAATCCGGCTCCAGGCGGCCCAACGCACAGGCCATCAGTCTTTTTTTCACGCTGATATCCATGGATGCAGCACCTCACAATTTTTAATGAATCCTTTAATAATTCATGGAATGAAACAAGCAAATTATTCCAATAATGACCTTGAAAATGGTTTATTGTAGTTAGAAACAGAATATGGTATACTAAACTGTGAATTTTTACCGGAGGAATCATGATGAAAAGGAACCGGTACGCAAAACTCGCCGCCTTTGGAATCGCCGCCGCGGTCTTTTCTGCCTGCCTGGGTTTTGAAAACCCTGCCGCAACTACGGCGGTTATCGCCGGCGAAGTGGGGGAACCGGCGTCAGCACCGTCTGCCAGGCCTGCGGTGCAGGTCTGCTCTGCCGCACCCTCATCCTCTTCGGAAATCCCATGGCAGGCCTGCGTTTCGGAAACGCAGGAAGCTGATCCGTCCTTTTTGGACGACGCCGTTTTTGTGGGCGATTCTGTAACGCTGAAACTGAAATACTATGCCGCCGCCCGCAGAAAAAAAGATCCGTCCTTTTTAGGGAAAGCTAAATTTCTCGCCGCTGGCAGCATGGGAAGCGGAAATGCCCTGCAACCCGTGAGTGCCCAGTCGATCCACCCGCTTTACAACGGCAAAAAGGCTCCTTTGGAAGACAGCGCCGCCAAAATGGGGGCCAAAAAGATCTATATTATGCTGGGTATCAACGATATTGCTCTGTACGGGATCGACCGGTCGGCAAAGAATTTGGAAAAACTTGCGCTCCGATTTCTAAAAGTCTGCCCGGACGAGGAGCTTTTTATCCAGTCCGCTACGCCTATGGTCCGGGAAAAACAGCTGAAATCACTGAATAACAAAAATATCGCTGCCTATGACAAAGAACTGCTGGATATCTGCCAGAAACGAAAGTGGAACTATCTGGATGTTGCGTCTGTGATGCAGGGCTCAGACGGCGCCCTGAAACCGGAATACTGCAGCGATCCCGGTATCTTGGGCATCCACTTTACCGACACAGCGTGCAATGTGTGGGTCCGGTACATTCTGACCCACACCGGGAAAGAGACGGGAGGCTGAAATGAAAAAAACACCGGTTGTCCTGCTGGCCTGCATGATACTGCTGCTGGCAGGCTGTTCCAAATCCCACACAAAGAGTGCCGACCTGACCCAAGTGATGGCGGACATGAAGCAGAAAATTTCCAATACACAGATGACGGATCTCTCTGCCGACGACCTGATGCCGGATTACGGAATTGACAGCGGCGACGTAAAACAGTTTGCCATCTATATTGATTCCACCGGAACCAAAGGCGACGAAATCATTCTGATGGAAGGGAAAAACAGCGCAAGCGCCGACCGGATTGAAAAATGCCTGAACAAACGGTACGAGCAAAAAAAGACGGAAATGAAAAGCTACCTGCCGGAAGAATACGCCATGCTTGAAAAATGCCGGGTTCGGCGGGACGGAACATATGTTGCCATGATCGTTTCGCCCCAGCATGAAGACCTGGAAAAAATCTATCTGGATGCTCTGACTCCCCGGGCGGAGAAAAACTGCCTGCGCTGTTTGGGGGCAGCGGTCCGGATACGGCAAAAGCCAGCACCCTAAAAGGCGCTGGCTTTTTTAGCGCGGAGACTGTCAGCGGTTCAGCCTGGCGCTGGAACCCTTGTGCATCGCAGCCCGGACTTCCGGCTCGGTAACAAGGTTGAGGTCGCCGCCGATTGTCAGTTTGAGCACGCTGGCGGCAATGGCGAACTCAATGGCCTCCTGGGGATCCATCCGGTGCATCAGGGCATGAATCAGGCCGGCCGCAAAAGCGTCTCCTGCGGCAACGCCTTCCATGACGTGAATGCTGGATACCGGGGTCTCATAAAAGCGGCCTTTTTCCAGCAGGATTGCCATCCAGTCGCTCTTTTCGACAGAATAGATATTACGCAGAACGCTGGCAACCATTCTGCAGTTCGGGTACAGTTCCATGATCTTCTTCATGCCGCCGCGGAAACTTTCAATCTGCTCGATGCCGCGCGACATATCCCCGTCAAACACAGGGAGCCCGAGGGTCGCCTCAAAATCTTCGTCGTTTGCAATGCAGATATTTACAAAAGGCATCAGCTCTTTCATTACGGACTGGGCCTTTTGGGGTGTCCACATTTTCCCGCGGTAATTGAGGTCGGCCGCAACGGTAATCTTATGATCTCTGCAATAGGCAAGCGCATCTTTCAGCGCTGCGGCCAGTTCGTCGGAAATGGCCGGGGTAATGCCGGAAAAATAAAACACATCAATGCCGTCCAGCAGAGCGGGCCAGTCGAATTCCGTGCGTCTGGCCGCTGCAATAGAACTGCCCGCGCGGTCATACACCACGCTCGTCGGCCGGATGCTGGTCCCCTTCTCAAAATAATACGTTCCCAGCCGGGGACCGCCGCGCAGGACACGGCCGGTGTCGACGCCAAAGCGCCTCAGCGTGTTAAGTGCTGCCTCGCCGAGCGGATTTTCCGGCAGTTTCGTCAGATAAGCCGCATGGTCGTGGAAGAGGGAAAGCGAAATGGCAACGTTGGCTTCGGCGCCGCCATAGCTTGCTTCGAATGAATCCGTCTGCAAAATGCGCGAAAAAGCCGGCGGCTTAAGCCGCAGCATCATTTCTCCAAATGTAAGGACTTTCAATGAATAACCTCCTTAAGTACGCCGGATACGCGAAAATTCCCCCGGCATGCCTGCCTGAAAAACAAAGCCCAAATGCACATACCGCAAAAAGGGGAGTAAAACCGTATTCCGGGACGATTCTGTCTTTACCAGTATAAATTTAAAACCGACTCCTGTCAATAGCGCCAAAAGGCGCCCGGCACAGGACTTTTTTTGCCAAACTAAGATCACCTTGCCTGGAATTTTGAGACAAACAAGGTATCCCCTTTGCCCACAGAAGCGTAAAATACCTGCTCCGGGCTATCAGCCCCCTGGCTCTGGAGCTGTTTTTGAAGCCACAGCTGGTCATGGCAGCTAGATTTAAGATTTTCCGGAATAATTTTGCCGTCTACGATTATATCGGCGGGAAAGTCATTCTCCGACTTTGGTATTTTCGATTCTCCGGCAGTAACCGGGACCCGATCCGGCTTTAACAGGACGGACAGATGGCCGTCGTTCTCAATGACGGCATAATCCACATCTTCTACATAAAAAACATTTTTTCCCGCAGCAGCATCATTAGTTTGCTGACGCTGATTTTAGCCCTCGAGAGGTTCTGGTCAAGAAGCCGCCCCTTTTGAATCAGAAAGATCGGTTCCCCTTCTTCCATCTTCCGGAACCAGGAGCTTTTTAGATTCAGCATATCCGTAAGCAGGACAAGGCAGGTGATGGTGCCGGCGGAAACAATGCCCAGCAACGGGGAACTCTCTGGACCAAGGGATATCCGGACTGCCAGTGAACCCAGAATCACGCCGATAATAAAGTCGAAAAAAGTAATCCTGGAAATCAGTTTTCTTCCAATTGACCTTCCTAAAAACAGCAGGAAAACATACGCGATTACACTTCTCAAGACTGTAACGGCAATTTTCTGAACCATGGCGCACCTCTAAAATTCCGGTTACCCGCAGCTGTTTCAGCCGGAGCCGGTTCCTGCCTGTCGGCTCCGGCTCGCCGGATATCTCAGTAAATTTTGCAGGAACATCCATAGTATTCTGAGTCTGGAAAGCATTTATGCTCCGGAGCAAAAACGATCCGACGGCACTGCGGCGAAATATGAGGAATTTTCCGGAAAAAAGGTCAGTCCGTTACATTTACAAGTTTCTCGAGCGGCGCCGGTCCTTTCTGCTCCCTGACCCGACAATCGGAAAATTGGATATTTTCTCCGTTTTCAACGGAAAACGCCGGGCCGATAGGATGGGAAACCGTCACATTGCGGAATACAAAATCTTTCACATTGCAGCAGAAAAAGCCCATCTGGCTGACCGGATCAAAATCCGCCAGCATATCCGGCATCCCGGGCTGAGCCCCTTCCTGCATGGCAACTGAAATATTGTCAAGGGTCACATCCTCAACCGGCATCTCTGCCAGCCCATAGAAAAATCCGGCCGCTGCGCGGACATTACGGGCTGTAATATTGGAAAAATGGATTCTCCGGAAAACCGGCGTCGCTTCCGTAACCGGATGCGGTTTCTTATCCCGGACGGACTGCTCTTTTCCGCCGGGGCCGCAGTAATAGTACAGGTTGCAGATGAACGGGCAGAGAACCCCATCCATGACAAGATTCTGAACACGGATATCTTCAACCGCTCCCCCGCGCCCGCGCCGCGATTTAATGCGGATTCCGCGGTCGGTCTTTTCAAAGACACAGTTGCTCACGACAACATTGCGGATTCCGCCGCTCATCTCGCTTCCGAGCACGACGCCCCCGTGCCCGTGGACCATGGTGCAGTTGGTGATAGTGACATTGCGCGTCTCGATCCGCTGCGGCGACGCTTCCGTTCCGGATTTTACGGCAATGCAGTCGTCTCCGACGTCAATATGACAGTTGGAAATATGAATGTTCTGGCAGGAATCCGGATCAATGCCGTCCGTATTGGGCGAATCCGCAGGGTTCCGGATCGTAACTCCGGTCACCGTAACCCCGTCGCATTCAATCGGGTTGATGGTCCATCCCGGGGAATTGACCAGCATAAGATCCCGGACCTGGACATTCCGGCAGTGGTGAAAACTGATGAGCTTCGGGCGGGGATAATCCAGCATTTTTGACCGCGCCAGCTTCCACCAGGCTTCTCCCTGGCCGTCGAGGACGCCCCTGCCGACTACGGCGACGTTTTCCGCGTTCTCCGCATAGACACAGGACATATGGACCTTGCGCGATACGCCCTCCCATCTGGAATTCACGACGGGGTATCCGTCCGGATGATCAGAAAACAGGAGCCGGGCTCCGGCTTCCAACAGAAGCGTCATATTGCTTTCGAGCCGGATCGCCCCGGTCAGAAAATTCCCCGCCGGAACAAAAATCGTTCCGCCTCCCTTTTTTTCGCAGGCTGCAACGGCAGCCGAAAAAGCATCGGTGCACAGGGTCCGTCCGTCCGGCACCGCGCCAAAATCCAGAATATTGATAAAATCCGTCTGATTCACAGCAGATTCCTCCTTACCATTCAGACTTTTCAATGACAGGCTCCGTATCAATCGGGCCTTCCCCCATTATATCCCGCCCCCATTTTTTACGCTATCCGCATTTTGCTTTTTTACGTCGGAATCATGCGGATCTTGCAGATAGATTTTTCTTTCGGCTGTTGACAGGGGCAGAAGCTTGGCATATAATGTACTTGTTAGTTAAGTACATTATATTACATTTAAGAGGATGCAGGGGATTCACGGTGGAAATTATAATCAGCAGCAACACCAGCAAGCCTATTTATGAACAAATCACCTCGCAGATAAAAGCGCTGATTATGAGCGGGGAACTGCGGACGGGTGATCCGATCCCTTCCATGCGGTCATTGGCCAAATCCATCCATGTAAGCGTCATTACCGTGCAAAAGGCTTATGAGGATTTACAGCGGGACGGTTTCATTGAAACAGCCGTCGGACGGGGCAGCTTTGTTTCGGCACAAAACAAGGATTTTATTCAGGAAGAACAGCAGCGAAAAATCGAAGAATATCTGCAGGAGGCCGCCGACACCGCACGCACCAGCGGTATATCCCTCGACAAACTGATTGAACTCCTAAGCATGTTTTATAATGGGGAGGAATCGTAATGGAGCCAATTATGCAGGTTGAAAATCTAACGAAGCAGTATCCTGGATTTAAACTGGATCATGTGTCGTTTTCCATTCCACAAGGCACGATTATGGGACTGATCGGAGAAAACGGCGCTGGTAAAAGCACCGTGATCAACGCTGCCTTGGATTTAATTCATAAGGATGAAGGAACCGTTAAATTTTTGGGCAGGGAACTTTCTTCGGATCCCAAACGCATTAAAGAAAACATAGGAGTTGTGTTTGACGAAATCAATTTCTACGGCACTCTCACACCGGCTAAAATCGGAAACATTTCAGCAGCCGCCTACCGGCAGTGGGACGAAAGCGTCTATAAAAACCATCTGAAAAAGCTGCAGCTTCCACCTCATAAAGAGATCAAGACATTCTCAAAGGGAATGAAAATGAAGCTGAGCCTTGCCGTTGCGCTTTCTCACAAACCGAAGCTTCTTATTCTTGACGAAGCAACCAGCGGGCTTGACCCGGTCATGCGGGATGATTTTCTGGATCTGTTTTTGGATTTTGTACAGGATGAAAGCCATTCCATCCTGATGTCATCCCATATTTCGACGGATCTGGAGAAGGTAGCGGATTACATCACCTTTATTCATAAAGGGAAGATCCTGTTTTGCAAGCCAAAAGATGAACTGCTCTACCATTATGGAATTATCCGATGCGGGACAGCCCAGTTCGGCGCCATCAGCAAACCGGAAATTCTCGCTTACCGGAAACGTGACTATCAATGGGACGTATTGGTGGCCGATAAAGAAAAAGCGCGCCGGAAATACAAAGCGTCCGTGGTAGACAATGCTTCTATTGATGATATCCTTCTCTTATATGTAAAGGGAGACCAGGTAAAATGAAAAGTTTAGTTTTAAAAGATTTATATAACATCGGGCATAATGTTAAATCCATGGTTTTTATTCTGCTGGTCTTTGCCTGCATTTTTATTCCTTCTCTCGGAGCAGAAGCCTATATTATTATGAGCGGCGTTCTGTGCAGCATGATGGTAAGCACTACGTTCGGTTTTGACAGCAATTCCAAGTGGACGAAATACGCCATGGTGACACCGATTACCAAAAAAGAACTGGTGGGCAGCAAATTTGCCGTTCTGCTGATTTTTTCGGCTGGCGGCGCAGTCTCCGGCCTGGTTATCGGCTCAATCGGCGGTATTCTCACGCATAAGGTCATTGTCGGAAACATCCGTGATGTCTTGACTCTGCTGCTGACCGGCCTGCTGAGCCTGGTAATTGCGGAAATCATTGGAGGCACGTCCATTCCTCTTCTGTTTCAGTTCGTCGCAGAAAAAGCCCGTATGTCAACGTTTGTTTCCTTTGCAATTCCCTTTGCAGTTTTCTTCGGTATCTATGCCATTTTAACCTTATTGGGCGTTTCATTTTCAGATAACCTGATTTTTATGCTGATATGCCTCTCTCCGCTGACAGCATTGGTTTGGAATCTGGTGATGTACCGGATCAGCTATGCCGTGTTTGAAAAGAAGGAACTCTTATATTAGGCAGAAACTCTGCAAAGCCGGGAAAATCAGGGAATCTCTGCTTTTATCAAAAGCCGGAACAGTCCGCCCATTTTGGGGAAGGCTGCTCCGGCTTTTTTGATTCAGATCCGAATTCTTAAAAAGATTCCGGACCATCAGTTTCCGTAATATTAATAATTTGTCTTTTTCCAAACAGCACAGGAAAGCAGCATGACAATTGGGAAAATTTCCAGCCGGCCAAGCAGCATGTCCATAATCAGAGTGATTTTTGCCAGAGGCCCAAAACCGGAATAGTTCCCTGCGGGGCCGACGATTCCCAAACCGGGTCCAATGTTATTCAGGCAGGCCACAACCGACGAAAATGTTGTGTCAAAGTTAAAACCATCAATGGAAATCAATAAAACCGAAAACGCAAAAATAACAACATACAAAATCAAATAAACATGAACAGAAGAAAGCGTTTCTCTGTCTATTGTTTTTCCGTTCAGCTGCACTGTGGTAACAACCTGCGGATGAAAAATGCGCTTTAATTCTTTATTTGACGTTTTCAAAGCGATAATTACCCTTGAAACCTTTACGCCGCCGCCCGTTGAACCCGCACAGGCACCGCAGATCATCAAGAAAAGCAAAATCATGCGTGACAGCTGAGGCCAGCGGTTAAAATCCGATGTTGCAAATCCGGTCGTTGTTATAATGGAAGAAACCTGAAAGAAAGCATACCGGAACGCTTCTGCAAGAGTTGGGTAAACTGCTTTGTAAGTATTCATTGTAATAAGGAAAACAGCAGCACCAATAATACAGAGATAAACCCTTAACTCTTCATCGTGAAAAGCTTCATGGTATTTTTTTGTAAGAATCAGAAAATAAACATTGAAATTAATACCGAACAGTATCATGAAAATGCCGATAACGTAATCAAAATATGCGTTATGATATTCTCCAATGGACGCATTTTTAACGGCAAACCCACCGGTACCGGCTGTTCCAAAGGAGTTTACCAGGCTGTCGAAAAGCGGCATTCCGCCCATTATCAGCAGTACGACTTCGGCAACCGTTAGGAAAATATAGATCAAATATAATATTTTGGCGGTTTGCTTGACTTTGGGAACAAATTTATTTGTGGACGGGCCAGGGGATTCTGCGCGCATAATATGCAGCATAGAGCCGCTCGAAAAAGGAGTAACGGCAAGCAGAAAGACTAAAACTCCCATGCCGCCAATCCAGTGTGTAAAGCTCCTCCAAAACAGTATTCCGCGGGGCAGCGATTCCACTTCATTCAAAATACTTGCGCCCGTTGTCGTGAAGCCGGAAACCGTTTCAAACAAACAGTCCAGAAAAGAAGGGATTACACGGCTGAAAAAAAAAGGAAGCGCCCCGAATACAGAGATTAAAATCCAGGACAGCGCTGCAATGCACAGACCTTCCTTCATATAAATCAATTTGTTTTCCGGCTGTTTCACCGTTGCTGGAATCCCGATTGCCAGCATCAGAATAATGGCGGCCAGAAAAGCAAAGAAAGGCTTTTCTTCATGATAAAAAAAAGAAATCAGAGCCGCCGGAATCATAAAAAGAGCTTCAATTTTTAGTACAAGGCCCAAAATATACTGCAACATTCTGCTATTCATAATCCATATCTGACCTCATATCTGACCGAAATTAAATTATACATTTTATTGCTTTTTATCGTTTTATTGCTTTTTATCGTTGAATATATCATTCATATCGGTGAATTTATGATCCATCGTAACGATAATGACAGAATCACCTTTTTCAAAAGTGGTATCCCCGTGAGGGACAACCAGCCTGTTCCGATGCACGATCGCCGCGATTACAATGTTTTGTTTAAATACAATGTTTTTTAAAGGCTCGTTCTGATGCATTGTGTTTTCAGCCACAATGAATTCCAATACTTCAGCGCGCTCATTTGCAATCCGCACCAGCGCGTTTACTCGGGAACCCAGAGTGTTTTGCATGGCACGGACATACTGCACAATTTTATAAGCCGTTATCAGCTTGGGGCTGATAACGCTGTCAATATCAGTATCTTCAATAACATTCATGTACTCGGTGCGGTTAATTTTTGCAATGACCTTTTTAACACCCTGTTTCGACGCATACATGGAAACGATGATATTTTCCTCGTCTATGTTCGTCAGTGCTATCAAAATATCGGTGTTTTTGATTTGTTCTTCCTGCAGCAGGCTTTGTTCGGTACCGTCGCCGTTGATGACTAAAGCTGCCGGCAGCAGCTCGCTGAGTTCGCGGGCACGTTCCCTGTCCTTTTCAATAATCTTTACCTCGAGACCCATGCTTAGAATGTACTGGGTGAGGTAATAGCTTATTTTTCCTCCGCCGACGATCATAACTCTGCGTACTTTATGTTCTTCGTGACCGGCCAGTCTCATAAACGCCGCAATATCGCTCATCTTTCCGGTCACATGGATTTTGTCATCTGCTTCAAAGACATCATTGGCATTGGGAATAAAGATCCTGCCTTTGCGTTCAAAAATGCACAGCAGGATATTTAATTTGTATTTTTCATGGATTTTCTGGACTTTTTCCCCACAGATTAAGCTTTCCGGCATGACTTTGCACTCAACGAGTTCCACTCGGTCTTTGACAAGACTTTTGACAGAAACTGCGGATGGAAAATTAATCATCCGCATTATTTCGCGCGCGGCCGCTTTTTCCGGATTGATCGTCATGCTAAGCCCAAGGTCTTCTTTCAGGAATGCAAGCTGCTCTGCGTATTCTGGATTTCGAACTCTGGCAATGGTATGCTTGGCTCCCAGCTTTTTGGCAAGCATACAGCAAATAATATTCACTTCATCGCCTGATGTAACTGCTATCAGCAGATCTGCTTTATCAACGCCCGCTTCCTTTTGAGCGACATAACTGGCCCCGTTTCCCTGGATACCAATAACATCAAGTTCTTCAACGGAACGTTCCAGTGTTTCAGGAGAGTTATCGATCAAAGTCACATCGTGGTTTTCTGTGGAGAGCTGAGAAGCCAATGTGTAACCGACTTTTCCATCTCCAACGATCACAATTTTCATAAGAATCTTTTTCCCCTTGCCATTTATAAACCCTATTCGTTTGCAGAGCATCCCGCCGTCTAGCGGCAGCCTTTGCAAACCAACTAAAAAGACAAGCCAAAGATAACTTGTCTTTATTTGGTGGAGGAGGATGGATTCGGACCATCGAAGCCGTAAGGCAACAGATTTACAGTCTGCCCCATTTGACCGCTCTGGAACTCCTCCAAATAAACCTATATAATAAAAAAACTTATTATTAAATGGAGCTGGCAGAGAGACTCGAACTCACGACCTGCTGATTACAAATCAGCTGCTCTACCAACTGAGCTACGCCAGCAAACGGCTGTTTTAACAGCGCTTTACTAATATATCATTTTGCCTTTTGTTTGTCAAGACTTTTCAGAAAAAAGTCGATATTTTGCGAATTTTCTGAAAAGAAACGCCGGGGGGCCCCCGGCTGCCTTTTTCGCTACAGTCTGTCGATCTCATCCATCCACAGCCTGGCCGAAGCGTCGCTTGGCATTCTGAAATCGCCGCGCGGCGAAAGCGTAACGCTGCCGACCTTGGGACCATCCGGCAGGCAGGAACGTTTGAACTGGCTCATGAAAAAGCGGCGGTAAAATTCCTTCATCCATTTTTTAACCGCAGCGGCATCATAGGAATCCGAGAAAGAAGCAACTGCCATCCGGTAGATTTTAGAGGGCGGAAACCCAAACCGAAGCATATAATAAAGGAAAAAATCATGCAGCTCATACGGGCCAACAATGGCCTCCGTCTTCTGAGCGATTTCTCCATTCTCCGGTGGAAGAAGTTCCGGGCTGACAGGGGTAGCCAGCACATCCTCCAAAACCGTGCGCAGACCTTCCGGGCCTGTAACAGCTGCGTGGTGAACCAAATGCCGAACCAGCGTCTTCGGGATGGAGCAGTTCACGCCATACATGGACATATGGTCGCCGTTATAGGTTGCCCAGCCGAGGGCAAGTTCCGACAGATCTCCTGTCCCAATGACAAGACCGCCGCATTGATTGGCCAAATCCATGAGGACCTGCGTACGTTCACGCGCCTGGGCGTTCTCGTATGTAACGTCCCGCAAAGCTGAGCTGTGGCCGATATCGCGGAAATGGAGGGAAACACTTTCCCCAATAGGAATTTCCCGGAATTCAGCGCCCAAAAATTCCGCCAGGCGCTGTGCGTTGCTTCGGGTACGCCCCGTAGTGCCGAAGCCAGGCATTGTCACGGCCAGAATACCGCTGCGGCTGAGATGCTGCATATCGAATGCACGCACCGTAACCAAAAGCGCCAAAGTGGAATCCAGCCCGCCGGAAACACCGATAACTGCGTGTTTGCAGTGCGTATGCGCCAAACGTTTTTTCAGGCCCCACGCCTGCATGTTCAGGATCATCTCGCAGCGCTCAGCAAGATCCGCCTGATCATCCGGAACAAACGGATGCGCAGAAAACTTCCGTTCCACCTGGAACCGGGGCTCTTCCATGGAAAACGGTACGGTATGTATGCCGCCGCTGTTATGCCATGTCGTCATGCGCAGGCGTTCCTGAGAAATCCGCTGCAAATCGACATCCGCGGCCGTCAGCCCGGAAGAAAACTGTTTCGATTCATTTAAAACCGTCCCGTTTTCAGCAATTATATTATGTCCGGTGAAAACCAGATCCGTTGTGGATTCCCCCGCCCCGGCGTCGGCATAGGCATAGGCGCACAGAAGCCGGCCGGACTGGATTTTTACCAAATTGCGGCGGTACGAAGCTTTTCCAATCATCTCGTCGCTGGCAGACAGGTTAAACAGAACCGATGCGCCGGCCTGCGCAAGCCTTTCGGAAGGCGGAGAAGGAACCCAGAGATCCTCGCAGATCTCCGCTCCCACCGTTAAACCGGGAATGGTTTCACAGCAGAACACAAGGCTGCCCAGCGGTACATTCTGCCCGCAGAGACGGGTTTCGGCATAATCCGGCCCCGGAGTAAAATGGCGCGATTCATAAAACTCACTGTAATCCGGAATATTGCGTTTCGGCACAAGACCGAGAAGTTTTCCCCGGCACAGCACCGCCGCACAGTTGTACAGCTGCGCCCCGCATGCCACAGGCAAACCGACAAGTGCCATCAGATTCATATTCGCTGTCTGTTCCAGAAGCTCCGAAAGGGCACGTTCCGCCCCGGCTATCAGCGTATGGTCACGGAAAAGATCCCCGCATGTATAACCCGTAAGACACAATTCCGGAAAAGCTACGGCCCCCACGCCGCGCGATTCACATTCGTGCATTAAGTTTAAAACCGAATTTTTATTATATTCGCAGTCAGCGACCCGGATTTCCGGTGTTGCAGCGGCAATTCTGAAAAAGCCATCATGATTCATTGGTTGTTCCCCCGTTTTCAGCCGGGCTGTCGACCTGACTGCTATGCTCCGTCTGGTGCTTCAATTCCATCTTTTCACGCCTTTTGTCAAACCCGGCAAAGAATGCGCCTACTGCAATACAGGAATAGTAGGCCAGCAGCCTCCACAGCAGCATGGCCTGCGTAATAATGCTGGGTTTGAAAAAGATTTGAAAAATGATCAGGAAACTGCCTTCTGCCGCCCCGGCCGCCCCGGGCAAAGGCGTATAGCTCGAAATCATGGTCACAAAGCTCTGCGCCGCAATCATGTCAAAAAAAGGTGCTCCCGGATTATGGAACGCTTTATAAATAAAAAACGGCACCGAGAACATGGATATCAGCTGCATAAATGTACAGCCGTATATCCGAATGTTCAGCAAACGGTTCCCTTTCATGGCGGTATTGTTTTCCAAATAGAAGTTCAGCTGATCCCGAACCTTTTTTTCGGCTTCCTCCGGATTTTTGATCAGGTGGATCTTTGTAAGCAGCCACACCACACCGTCAATCAGGCGCGTTGTGAATTTTGGGCTGTAAGTAAACAGCAAAAGAAGAATAACACTGGCGGCCTGATACAAAAAACCGATAAACGCCAGAGCCATAAATCCTTGAAATTGGCTGCGGAAAAATCCGTACCGGATCAGGATAACCACCAGCGAAAAGCAGGTAATCGTGGTCTGGTATACCAAAAATTTGCGCACCAGCGTCGAAATGGCAATACCGGAAGAAACCCCCTGCCGAATCAGCGACACCAGCTGCATAGGCTGGCCTGCGACGGCATACGGGGTCACCGAATTAAAATACTGGCCCACCATGGTCACTTTAAAAGCATGAATATAACCGTAATCCGACTCATAAGCATGACAGACAAGGGACTTGATAACCATCGCATCCATCGCCCAGCTGAAAGCCACGCATCCAGCCGCACCCAGCAGCCAAAACAGATTCAGCGTTGGGATGCTGTTGATAAGAACGACAAGATTATTACCGGAAATACAGAAATAAGCAAGGAGAGCCAAAGACAGCGCAAAAAGCGCCGCCTGAAATATTTTTGATGATTTGCTCTGATTCTTCATCATGTGCCGGAACCCGCGGCCTCCTGTCTCGCCCCGCAACGCAGCCGTTTCAGCGAATGGAATAATCCTTTTCCAGCTTTTCCTGCGGGGAAACCACACCCGGCAGGCTGTCAAACAGCAGCACCGGGTTGAATTCATCGGATGAACAGCATTTAATCGCTTCGGAAACTCTCCGCATGTTTTCCATGCAGCCTCTCATACATTTTTTCTCGACGTGCAGTTTTAATACATACAAATAACAGCAGTTGCAGGTTTTTCTGGTAAGAGCCTGGTAGCTTTTCCTGTATTTCCGGTACATACCGTACTTTTCCAGCGAAAGGCGAATCATAGCAACCGCGCGGATAAAATCGTTGATCTTCCCGGCATTCATCGTGGCCAAAGTGCTGGTCGGATGCTGGTCATAATAATACAAGGGGCGGTCAATTACCGCCACACGGTCAGCATGGGCAAAAACCCGGTACGACGTGGCCATGTCTTCGAAGCACATGGTCGGAAACGTGATACCGTACCTGGTAAAAAGGCTGCGGCGGTACAGCTTGTTCCACACAAGGCTCTGGATCTGCAAGTCGTGCAGAAGTTTGTTCATAGCCGTTGTTTGGTCAAACACACCCTTGCAGCGGAAAGGATATTCCAACAAAAAATCATTTTCGATAAAATGATAATAATAATAACAGCAGGCAATATCGGCGCCGCTGCTCTCGCAGGCGTGGTAAAGCTCTTCGAGAAAAGTCGGTGCAACGTAGTCATCGCTGTCTATAAAAGCAAGGTACCTGCCGCGTGCCGCACGCATTCCGGTGTTCCGCGCCCGCGACATGCCTCCGTTTGGCTGACTGATCACATGAATAAAGCTGTACTTCCGGGCGAAATGTTCCAAAATTTCCGGCGAGTCATCTGTAGATCCGTCGTTAACCGCAATCACCTCAAAATTGCGGAACGTCTGCCCCAACAGAGACGAAAGGCATCTTCCCAAAAACTTCTCAACATTGTAGACAGGAATCACAACGCTGATTTCAGGTATAGGTTCTTCTTTCGCCAAATCAGTTCCTCCCTTTGCAGACGGCCACCCTGAGGCCGCAACTTTTTTTGGATAAAAGAGCCGGAGCCGAATACTCCGGCATAAAAAGCCTCTACTATAATTTTTACAGAAAAAGCCTCAAAAGTCAAGCCTAATTTTTACATTGCACGTCAAAAAATTATTTTTGACGGTAACGGGCAGAAACTGTTCTATGCAGCCGGTTTTTGTGAACCCGCCGCGGAATTTTGTAATTTGGAAAGGTCGGTGCCCTTTCCGTAGGAATACTGCGCGGAAACAGGGCGATAATAGGAAGACGGAAGCGCCTCTGTTTTTACGGCCCGTCCGTTTTTATAATAGGTGCGCTGTGCAGACGCACGGTATCCCAGATGGGCTTTAGCCGTCCGGCAGACGACGCCGACGCCGAGGGAATTGTCTTCCGTGTACTCAGCCTTTTCCGGCGCGGGAATCGTCTGAGTAATCCGGGAACTGACCTGAATTTCATCGTAGTCGGGCGGAAGGTAGCCGTAAAATTCCGCTGTAAGGACCCTGCCTTTTGTATGGGTCAGAATGTAAACCGGATACTTGGAAGGATTCCGGAATTTCATATCGAGATACGGATAGCTGATCGTGGCATCCTGCCCGATCGGGCAGTAGCTGGATGGAATCCGGTGATTGGACCGCTCGGTAATCTCCATGCCGGAACGCAGAGCCGCGCCGTAAATGGTTGTGGAGGCCTGGCAGGCACCGCCGCCGTACTGCTGGACATGCCTGCCGTTCACAAGCGCTCCCGCGGGAAGGTAACCGTGGGCTTTATCGCACGGCCCCACGGTGCCGAGAAACGAAAACGTCCCGCCGGACGGGACGCAGTGTCCGCTGACGGCGGCAAGCGCCCGCGACATATTATATGTCCCGCTGCTGTTGTTCTTCGACGTTGTGCTGTACGTGCCGAGTTTTTTCAAGCGGCTTTTCAGCTGCGAAAGCGTCATGCTGAACGGAACAGTTTTCGCCTGCATTTCCGCCGAACCCTCGCGCGTGCCTTCCACAATGGCTTTCACATCCGACCAGAGAGCGGACGTATCCACCGAAACGCCGGAAACACCGTCTTTGCAGGTGAATTTTTGAGTGGACGCATCAAACGAAACGACGGACGGCTCCACAGGGTCCCGCGAAACTTCTGCCGCAGCTTCTTCCACTTTTGCCTTCAGGCTTTCTTCTTTGAGAACAGAAGAGATGGAATAATTTTTCGGATTCGTTTTCAGCGCACAAACTTGCTGGTAGCGCTGTTCCCGATCACCGGAACGGCCATAGGAATAAGCCTCTTTCAGGACCTTATCCGTATCGTAGGTGAATTCCATATCGTCCTGCGTCCACTTCCACACTTTTCCGCCGTATGTAACTTTCACACAGTAAGTCCCGCGCGCATCCTGTTCTTTTGCTTTAACCGCCTGCTGAGCCTGCTGGTACGTCATTCCTCCCAGGTGGACCCCTTCAACGGAAATCCCGCTGTAAAAAAGGTCTGTGTCCAAAACGGAGGAAACCGCTTTTCGGTGCTGACAGGCATCATAATACTGCTTTCCAAAAAAAGCGCCGATAACCGCACACAAAACCAGTGCCGTGGCTATGGCAATTACCCCTCCATGCTTCTTCCCTGTTTTTCCAAGACCAGACGCACAGTTTTTGGCAAATTCTTCAGCCATTGAGCCACCCCCCTGTAAACAATTTCAAAAATTGAGACCCCTCTGTTTCCTATTATATCTTGCTGACGGATACAAGTAAAGTTACAGGCCTGACATCTCCGCCGGCGGGATTCTGGATTCCACGGTAAATATATGCTATAATGACAACCGATATTTCCTGAGCGGCAAACGTAGAAAGGAAGCAAAGCATGAAAATACTGATCCTTACAGCGGCCACAGGAGGCGGGCATCTGAGGGCTTCCCGTGCCATTAGCAGCTATATTGAGCAAAACGATCCCGGCTCCCGCGCAGAAGTTGTGGACGCCATGAAAAGCATTGGAAACCTGCTGGATCGAACCGTGTGCGACGGATACCATATTCTGGCAATGAAAGCTCCGAAGCTGTTCGGAAAACTGTACCGGGCAACCAACCGGAAAAGCCCGCTTGCGGATTTGCTGAACCGGTTCAGCAGCATGTTCAGCCGGCTGCTTCTTCCGACGATTGAGAACAGCCGCCCCGACGCTGTGATTGCCACCCATCCGTTCGTTTCGGAAATGGTGTCGCACCTGAAAGCAACGGGGGACGTGACCGTGCCCCTGATCACTCTGATGACCGACTACGGGCCGCACCGCGCATGGCTGGGGGACCATGTGGACGCCTACGTGGTCTCCAATGCGGAAATGATTCCTGAAATGGAAGCCATGGGCGTGCCGAAGGAAAAAATATTTCCGTTTGGAATTCCTGTGGGAAATGTGTTTTTTACAAAAGCGGACAAGCCCGCCCTGCTGAAAAAATTCGGCCTTGACCCCGACTTGCCCATGATTCTGATTATGGCCGGCAGCTTTGGGGTCACCAATATTCTGGGTATCTATCAGCAGATCGTCCGAACGGACATTCCTTTCCAGGTTGTTGTCATTACGGGCCGCAATGACAAACTGTACGCTGCTTTTGCCGACGCGGTGGAAAACAGCCCGAAAAAAACGAAGCTGGTTTATTTTACCGACGAAGTGGAAAACTACATGCATGCCTCCGACCTGCTGATCACCAAACCGGGCGGGCTGACTGTTTCCGAAGCGCTGGCCTGCAGCGTTCCGCTCGCAGTATTTGATGCCATTCCCGGGCAGGAAGAGGATAATGCAAATTTTCTGCTGACGCATAACATGGCCGTTAAACTGGAGCCAGGCTCCGACTGCGGTGAAACCGTCCGCTCCCTGCTGGAAGATAACCGCCGCCTGGAGCAGATGCGAAGTTCCTGTGCCGAATTTGATAAATCGCATTCCACCCACGACATTCTTGCCCTGACCCGCAAGCTGTGTGAGAACAACCGGCCCGGCTGAGGCTTTTTTCGGAATCCAGATTTGGGTGCGGCACACCCCTTTTTCAGTCCCTGCGGATAATTCCCGGAAGACAGGGGAAAAATTCTGAAAAAGGGGTTGATGATTACGGCTTCAAAGTGGAAATATGTTTGGCGGATTTTCGTGATCCTGCTGCTGAACCTGCTGATAATTGCCGTAGTGACAAGAGCGGGAGGTACGGCACAGACGCTTTCAAAATACGGTTCAACCGGGACGGAAGTAAAAAAGATCCAGACAAGACTGAAACAGTGGGGGTACTACAAAGGCTCGGTTGACGGCATATACGGAACCGCAACGAAAAATGCGGTGATTTATTTTCAGCGGAAAAACGGGCTGACACCCGACGGAGTTGCGGGACCGGCCACGCTGGCTAAAATCGGCATTTCCTCCTCCGGAGGAGGCGGCGCGGGCGGGTACGGCGCCAACGACGTTGGCCTGCTGGCGCGGGTCATTTCCGCTGAGGCACGAGGTGAACCGTATGTGGGGCAGGTAGCCGTGGGGGCGGTTATTCTGAACCGCGTGGAACACCCATCCTTCCCCAACACCCTTGCGGGCGTTATCTACCAGCCGGGGGCATTTTCCTGCCTGAATGACGGCGGCATTAACGCACCGATTGCAGATTCCGCTTACCGGGCGGCGCGCGACGCCATGAACGGATGGGATCCCTCCGGCGGAGCGATCTACTACTACAATCCGGCAAAGGCGACCAGCTCGTGGATCTGGTCGCGCCCGGTTATTACGGTCATTGGCGACCACCGGTTCTGCAGCTGACAAAAATTCCCGCTCCCGGCAAAAAGCGGGCTGTCCCGATAAAAAGGAGACAGCCCGCTCGGTTATTTTAATATTTCAGTCTTTTTTGAAACCGCGGAACAAATTTTTCACCTGTTTCGCATAAGAGACATTCACATCATCTCTGGAAGTATCTTTCAGGATCATCAGGTATTTCCCGCTGTCGGAAATCACCGCGTCCACTTTTTGATCCATCAGGGTAAACCGCCCGCTCTTTTTTGTTTCGGAAAGTACTCCTTTTGCCGTGCCGTTCAGGTTTGAAAGATCGAATTCATACAGTTCAAGAGTTACATTGTCCTTGCCGTTGTAGCCGTACTTGTAGCGGACCCCGCTTTTTGCACCGATAAAATCGGCGCGCATAGTCTCCGGCGTACCGGACACGGAGGCGTCGCCCACCAGATATTTTTGCAGACCGGCAAGATTGTCTTCAACGCTGCTTTCTTTGACTTTATCGCTGAGGATGGCCGAGGACGCCGTTTGAGAATTCGTATTCGGCGCAGCCGAACTCTCAGGGCCGCCGACATCGCCTACACCACACCCGGAAAGCGAAACGACAAGCAGGGCCGCTACGGAAATAATCCAGATTTTTTTCATTGCTGATATCCGCCTTTTCCTTGTTTTTCATTAAAAAATGCCGGCTGCAGAAATCCCGGCCGCATCCTTTTTATTATCGGCTGTTTGAAAGCGTTTGTCAAGGCATGGCGGCAAACCGGATCCCGTTTGGGAACCCGCTTTACCGCATAGAAAAAGGCCCGCTGTCAGCCGGAAAAACTTTTTTCTTACCCGCCGAGGGTCACGTCGCAGCTCTGGTACCACCGGAGGGCGTCAAGAAATTGGGGAGGCTGAAAATCCGGCCAGTAATCGCCCACAA
>ENA-UOOR01000706-UOOR01000706.1-fermentation-metagenome-genome-assembly--contig:-NODE-706-length-44735-cov-8.839369_pt1 | contig 44735 bp, 38 predicted proteins | sample MGYA00245780_ERZ724029 | MGnify/ENA primary metagenome ERZ724029 (study PRJEB28704, sample SAMN03018315) | fermentation metagenome | biome: anthropogenic terrestrial biome; feature: soil; material...
ACAGTAAGATCAGGATTAAACATTGAACCTAAAAATAGTCACATCTCCATCCTTCATGATATAATCCTTCCCTTCTAAGCGTACAAGCCCCTTTTCTTTAGCCTTCGTGTATGAACCGCAAGCCATTAAATCTTGATAAGCGACAATCTCTGCTCTAATGAATCCGCGTTCAAAATCACTATGAATTTTTCCGGCTGCTTGAGGGGCTTTTGTTCCTTTTCTAATCGTCCAAGCCCTAACCTCTTGGGGACCGGCAGTTAAAAAACTTATTAAACCTAGCAAGTGATAACTGGTTTTTACTAACCGATCTAAACCGGATTCCGCAAGACCTAAATCAGCTAAGAATAGCTTCCGATCCTTTTCCTCTAATTGAGCAATCTCCTCTTCGATGGTGGCAGAGATTATGAGCAACTCAGCCCCTTCTTCAACTGCATATGTTTTTAACTGCTTAACCCATTGATTATCTTGTTTTTGGGTCATTAAGTCTTTTTCAGAAATATTTGCTACATAGATGACTGGTTTTTGCGTTAAAAGAAAAAGCTGATCAACCTGGGTCTGCTCTTCTTCATTAAAAGATAGAGTTCTTACTGCTCGATCATCTTCTAATCCTTTTTGGATTTTCCCATATAACTCTAGCTCGGCTAGATATTTTTTATCCCCAGATTTACTCATGTTTTTAGTTTTATCTATTTTTTTACCCAAAGTTTCCAGATCAGTAAGGAGCAACTCCAAATTTATAATTTCAACATCGCGGAGGGGATCAATTGAGCCCTCAACATGCGCAATATCATCCTCATTAAAGCATCTAACCACATGTAAAATGGCATCGACTTCCCTGATATGAGAGAGAAACTTATTGCCTAAACCTTCGCCTTGACTGGCTCCTTTTACCAATCCTGCGATATCTACAAATTCAACAGTAGCCGGGGTAACTTTTTCTGGATGATGCATCTCAGCTAACTTACTCAATCTTTCATCAGGAACAGCTACTACTCCTACATTCGGCTCAATTGTGCAAAAAGGATAATTAGCACACTCTGCCCCTGCCCTAGTAATCGCATTAAATAAAGTGCTTTTTCCAACATTGGGTAGTCCCACAATTCCCAGTTTCATAACAGTCATCCCTTCAGCTTGTATACTTATACATTTATAATAAACCAGCAAGATTGTTACAATAACCTTACCTTCTTAGGATTATAAACATGTTTTCGGTAAATAGCAAAAGATGCAGATTTACAATTATGTAAAAATTCATTGGTAAAATTTATTAGTAAATCTCATAGTAAAAACAAACCCTGGCCACTTAGTGTAACCAGGGTTTGTTGGATTTTAGCGATTTGCGGCTTCCGGATATTTCCCTCGTTTAGTATAATCAGTATGGAGCAGATGGTGGGATTTTTCGCCTAAAGGCTTCTTCAGAAACTCTTCATAAAGAGTCTTTACTGCCGGATTTTCATGGGATTTCCTGAGAGGTAAGCCCAGATCCGCATCATAAATGGCTTTGATCCGTTTTTCCCGAATCGCGTTCGTCGTGGGGATCGGCTGCCCACCACCACCAATGCACCCGCCAGGGCAGCACATAATCTCAATAAATTGATAATCAGCTTTACCCTCTTTAATTAGGTCCATAAGTTTGCGGGCGTTTCCTAAGCCGTTAGCTACCGCCACCTTAACTTTAGTCCCTTTCAGATCGACCTCCGCCTCTTTGATCCCCTCCAAACCACGGACTGCTTTAAAGTCTACCGAAGCTAAGGTCTCTTCGGTCACTACTTCGTATACTGTCCGTAGAGCGGCTTCCATTACTCCACCGCTGGCCCCAAAAATAACGGCCGCGCCCGTAGAAATTCCCAGCGGAGCATCATATTCCTCTTCGGGCAGGCTTGCAAAGTCAATCCCAGCCAAACGAATCATCTTGGCCAATTCCCTGGTTGTCAGAGCGGCGTCTACATCAGCATAACCGGAATCGGTCATCTCTGGACGACCACACTCGTATTTCTTGGCTGTGCAAGGCATAATTGAAACCACATAAATATCTTTGGGGTCAATCCCTGTTTTCTCCGCATAATAGGTTTTCGCTAAAGCGCCAAACATTTGCTGTGGAGATTTGCACGTAGAAAGATGAGCTAAATATTCCGGGTAAAAATGCTCAATAAATTTTATCCAACCTGGACTACAGGAAGTAATCATGGGTAAAGTTCCGCCCTTATTGAGGCGTTCTAAAAGCTCATGACCTTCCTCGATAATGGTAAGATCCGCGGTAAAATCTGTATCAAAGACACGCGCAAAACCTAGTCTTCTAAGGGCAGCGACCAGCTTACCAGTAGAAACTTGACCAGGTTCGAGGCCAAACTCTTCACCAATCGAAACTCGGATCGCCGGAGCAGTTTGGACCACCACATGCTTGCTCGAATCGGCCAATGCCGACCAAACGCGTTCCGTATGGTCTTGTTCGTAGATAGCGCCCACCGGACAGACTAACGAACATTGACCGCATTGGACACAGGCCACATCGTTAAGGTCCACTCCGCCAGCCGGGGCAATCTCGGTGTCTATCCCTCTATTCGCCGGGGAAATAGCTCCTACGCTTTGCACCTGATGACAGACCTCAACACATCTTCGACAGAGAATACATTTTTCCGGATCACGAATTAGAGCAGCAGTAGATTCGTCTCTTGGACTCTTCGTCTTCGTTTTCGGACGAAATCTTTGTTGCTGAACACCTAATTGATCGGCTAAAGACTGCAATTCACACCTTTGGTTACGCACACAATTCAAACAATCCTGGGGATGATTCGATAACAAAAGTTCTAGATTAATTTTCCGAGCCCGCCGGACAGCGGGAGAGTTAGTAATAATAACCATGCCATCGCTAACTGGTTGGGAACAAGCTGCCTGTAAAGTTCTAGCTCCGACCACCTCTACTACGCAGATCCGACACATAGCTTTAACATCCAGATCTTCGTGGTAACAAAGAGTAGGTATCTTGATCCCCACTTTTTTTGCAGCTTCTAAAATAGTACTACCTTTTGGAACTTCGACCTGTTGATTATCGACGGTTACTTTTACCATCTCCATGGTTCTACACTCCCTTTCGGCAATTATCTAAACCGCTTCTGATTCTATAGTTAAATTTTTGCAGATTCCGCTAGGACATTGTCCATTCAAATGAGCTTGAAATTCATCTGCAAAAAAGTTCAAACAAGTTAGCAAGGAATTAGGGGCGGACTGTCCTAACCCACATAAGGCGGAAAGCTGCATGGCGCCAGAAAGTTCCTTCAAAAGCTGGATCTCAGTATCGGTTGCGGTTCCCTCCGATAAAGCCAGAACTATTTCATAAAGACGTGTTGTTCCTTCGCGACAAGGAGTACATTTTCCACAAGACTCATGACAGAAAAACTTCATAAAGCTTTTTAGCACGTCAACAATACAATGGGTATCATCGATAATAAGCATCGCGCCAGAGCCAAGAGCAGATCCCACCTTGCTTAGTGTATCATAATCCATCGGCATGTCAAGAAATTCCGAGGGGAGACAGCCGCCGGAAGTTCCTCCGGTTTGAGCCATTTTAAAACCTCTTCCTCCCGGTATTCCCCCACCCACCTCATAAACGATCTCTCTGAGGGTGATACCCATGGGAACTTCCACTAATCCTTGGTTATTAATATCTCCAAGCATGGTAAAGACTTTGGTCCCGGGACAGTTTTCAGTGCCAATGCTGCGAAACCACTCTGGACCATTTAAAATTATAGGGGCAATGTTGGCAAGGGTTTCCACATTATTGACGATTGTCGGTTTACCCCATAACCCAGCAATTCCAGGAAAAGGTGGTTTGACCCGCGGTTCCCCTCGATTACCTTCTAAAGACTCAATTAAAGCAGTCTCCTCACCGCAGACATAGGCTCCGGCCCCAGAACGCACATCAATTTCAAAGTTAAATTCAGTCCCCAAGATCTTTTTACCTAACAAGCCATAATCAGTTGCTTGCTTGATCGCGTTCTTCATTCGTTCGATTGAAAGCCCATATTCTCCCCGAATATAAATAATTCCTTGACTGGCCCCCACCGCATAACCAGCGATTGCCATTCCCTCAATGATCCCATGGGGATCCCCTTCCATAATCAGACGATCTTTAAAGGTTCCAGGTTCTCCTTCGTCCGCATTACAGATTATATACTTCTGATCAGAAGTGGTTTTTGCAGTAAAAGACCATTTCAAACCGGTCGGAAAACCAGCTCCTCCTCGTCCTTGCAGTTTTGAATCGGCTACGATCTTAACCACCTGATCTGAAGTGAGGGTAGTTACTGCTTGCCCTAAAGCTAGATAACCATTATTAGCAATATATTCATCAATCGAATCAGGGTTAATCCGTCCGCAGTTTCGTAAAACAACCCTTTTTTGCAGACTAAGATACTTTTCTTGCTCGAGTGGAACTGCTGAACCCTGTAAAGCTCCTGCGCTTGATTGTCTCTCTCTAAAAACCAGTTCTTCAACAATTCTACCTTTTAGCAAGTGATGCTCAACAATTTTCAAAATGTCAGTTGGTTTTAACTTGCTATACATGGCGCCCTCAGGGTAAACAATCAGCACAGGACCATCATCACACGGCCCCAGACAACCAGTTTCTACTACTCTAATCTCGTCACTTAGTTGATAGCGCTCAATTTCCTTTAAAAGAAGATCTTTTAACGTTCTAGCGCCTTTGAGGACACAAGGGGTTCCTCCACAAACCAAGACATGAGATCGATAAATGGTCATTTAACGCCCTCCTTTATTTTCTTCCCCTCCCATGACGTTAAAGCACTTTTAAAAGTTAAGTAAAACTTCTTTAACTCGATCTGATGTTAGATTGCCATAAACCTGATCATTGATCATGATGGCTGGAGCTACCCCACAAAGTCCGAGACAACTGGTAAATTCCAGGGTAAACTTTCCGTCTAATGTAGTTTCGCCAGGTTTAATTCCCAAAGTCTCTTCTATAGCTTCAAGTACTTCTTGCGCGCCTCTAATATGACAAGGAGCGCTTTCACAGATCCTAATAATGAATTGACCCGTGGGAGCTGTTTTAAACAGTGAGTAAAAAGTTGCCACTCCATAAACTTTACTTTCGGAGATCCCTAATCCTTCGGCAATTTGCTGCATAACATCTCTAGATAAATAACCATCAATTTCTTGGACTTCATGGAGCAGATCAAGTAATGAACCTGGGAACTCCTTGTACTTCTTAATAACCTCGCCAAGATTTGGTTTTTGGATATTGCAGCTAGTCACTGTCATCAGACATTAACCCCCTTTTCACTTCACCTCTATTTCCGCCCGATTACCCACTCGCCGATAATATTATTATTAACTAAATGTTTAGACACAATCTGTCTGGCTTTCTCCGCTGAGATTTTACCATAAATAATTCGCGGTTCACCGGGAACTTCCACTTCAACAATGGGTTCCTGTTCACAAAGTCCCAAGCATCCGGTTTGAGTGATTGTTACCTCAGTAAGATTTCTTTTGTTTAGCTCATCAAGAATAGCTTTCATCGTCTCCCGGGCGCCGGCGGCAATACCACAAGTGCCCATCCCGACAATAATTTTAGTCTGCTCTTGATCACCTCGGAGTCCTGTCATTTGCCTGGCTTGTTCTCTAACTTTTTTCAGATCTTCCAATGATTTCATTCAACAACCTCCTTTATCCAACTTTGTTCTTTATTTCACAAAGCAAGCGTAGAAAAACTTTGTTATCAAAATTATATCCTTATGCTTTTAATGATGTCAATCTTATTTATTAAAAAAACTACTTTTTTGATTATAACATAAGGCTTGATGGATTAAAACTCCCAGTTTGATAACCATCAAGATCAAGGGTGACAAAAGAATAGGTAAGCGCCTTAAGTTCCTTTGTTATTTTATGGCGGTTTTGTAGAATTAATCCCCATTCTTCTGTTGGACATTCAATCCGGGCTAAGGGAAAATGGTCTCTAAGTCTTACTTGCTTTGCCCCTAATTTTTTTAATAATTCTTCTCCTTGTTCTATGCGATGAAGAGCCTTCGTGGTTAAACTGATACCAAAGGGGATTCTCGAAGCTAAACAAGCTGAAGACGGCTTGTTCCAGACTGATAATCCTAAGCGATGGGCAATTTCTCTAATCTCACTTTTAGTAAACCCTTGCTGCTCAAAAGGGGAAAAGACTCCTAGTTCAGTCAATGCTTCTCTTCCCGGTCGAAAATCCCCAAGATCATCGGTGTTTGAACCGTCTAAAACCGCTTGATACCCCTTAGACTGAGCCAGGTCCTGGAGTTGCTTATAGATCAGTTTTTTACAATAATAACAGCGACGAAGTGTATTTTCCATCACTTCTGGATGATCAGAAAGGTTAAACCGAAGAAGATAATGGGGAAAACCATACTGCCGCGCTAGTTGTTGAGCCGCTTCTATTTCCGAACGGGGAATTACTTCCGAATCAACGGTAACCGCCAACATTCTATCTGCTAAAACCTGATGGGTAATCACGGTTAGAACTGTACTATCTACTCCCGCCGAAAACCCAACAACTACCCCTTTTTTGAAAGTGGCGATCAGGTTTTTTAAATTATTTAATTTTAAGTCCAGCATCTTATTCCTCCATCATTCCCGTTCAATGAAATAACTGGATTAGTTTATTTACCCAAATTTTTAACAATCTTGTGGACAATCTTTACCACTTCTTTTATTTGCTCCTCCGAAACATCTTTATGAGTTACAAAACGGATGGTAGTATCAGTTACAGAATTAGCAAGCACTCCATGGCTGGCAAGTAAATCTTCAAACTGCGCAGCGGTAACTCCTAATTCTTGGATGGAAAAAACTATAATATTGGTAGAAAACTCCCCAGGATTAATCGTAATTCCTGGGAGCAGTGATAATTCCTGTGCTAAGATCCTCGCGTTGTAATGATCTTCTGCTAACCGACCGACCATTTTTTCTAAAGCAATAATCCCGGCAGCCGCAAGGATTCCAGCTTGCCGGAGACCTCCCCCTAGTACTTTTCGATTTTTTCTAGCTCTTTCAATAAAACTTCTACTCCCTGCCAGTAAAGAACCGACTGGCGCCCCCAAACCCTTTGAAAGGCAAAACATCACTGAATCGACGGGCGCGGTTAGTTCTCGAACATCAATCCCTAAAGCTAAAGCCGCATTAAAAATCCTGGCCCCATCAAGATGTATAGGTACTCCCCGCTCATGGGCTGCATTAGCCATCGATCGGGTCTGTTCTGGAGTAAGAACTGCGCCACCTGCCCGGTTATGAGTATTTTCTAGACAAAGCAATCCTGTCCGCGGGAAATGAATATTCTTACTGCGAATCGCCTTATTTATTTGTTCCGGCGCCATAAAACCTTTCACACCAGGGATCGTTCGTGCTTGGGCCCCTGATAGTAAAGCTAGTCCCCCCACCTCATAATAAAAAATGTGAGAATCGGCTTCTACAATCACCTCATCACCGCGGTTAAGATGAGTCATGGCGGCAGTTTGATTGCCCATGGTCCCACTGACGACAAAGAGGGCCGCTTCTTTCCCGATCATCTCCGCTCCAATCTCTTCAAGTTTTAGAACAGTAGGATCCTCGCCGTAGACATCATCGCCTACTTCCGCTTCAGCCATTGCCGTTCTCATCTCAGCAGTTGGTTTAGTTACTGTATCGCTACGTAAATCAATCGGTTTCACTTCGAAATAAATACCCCTTTCTTTCCTTTATAAGTTTTTTATGTCTGTATTATTAAGAGCGAGGGAGAAACAGATTACACTGGGAGAAACAATGCTTATTACCTTCCCATACCTGACGTAGACTCCTTCCCTCCCGCGGATCAATCCAGTCGGGAGCAATCTCTAATAAAGGCTGGAGCACAAAAGATCTTTCCCACAAACGAGGATGAGGGATGGTTAATAATGCTGAGTCGAGCACCCAGCGATCATAAAATAAAATATCAAGATCAAGGAGACGGGGGCCAAAGCGTGGTCCTGGTACCCGACCCAATTCCTTTTCGATCGCTTTCAACTCAAAAAGAAGTTCCAGGGGAAAATGTGAAGTTTTACCCAGACAGACCTGATTTAAAAACCAAGGTTGTTGCTGATAGCCCACGGGTTCGGTTTCATAAACCGAAGAAAAAACCAGATCTTCAATGAAAAAAGAAAGCTTTTTACCAGCTTCTTTCAAGTTTTGCTCCCGGTTACCTTGGTTAGCGCCTAAAGCAATGGCTAGAGTATACAAGCTTCCCTTACCTTTCTCATTAATATACTAGGAGGATTAGACACTAAAAGCATAAATAAGTAAAATTTTTTATTAGATTCTTTAGTAAGATTTAAGGAATAATATAGTAAACCATCGAATCAACTAGAGTTTTCTATCGGACAATCGCATCAGTCATCCTGGCAACTCTAGTCATCTCCTTAACATCATGAACGCGGATAATATCTGCTCCCCTTGCGATCCCTATTGCTGTTGTGGAGGCGGTCCCTTCCAATCTTTCGTGGACGGGTAAGCCAAGAGTTAGCCCGATCACTGATTTTCTTGAGGCGCCAAGGAGGATAGGGGCTCCTAAAGCTTTTAGTTCACCCAGACAATTTATGATTTTTAAATTATCCTCACGAGTCTTCCCAAAACCAACTCCGGGATCAATGATTACCTTCTCCCGTGGAAGACCATTGGCGACAGCCAGAGAAATGCTCTCTTTAAGAAAAGAAGCCACTTCGGCCATTAAATCTGTATATTTGGGGGTTGATTGGTTATGCATAACAATAACTGGCGTCTTGGCCTTTGCCACTACCCTGAGCATCTCGGGATATTTTTGTAAACCCCAGATATCGTTTATTATATCTGCTCCAGAATTAAGAGCGGCTTTAGCCACGGAAGGTTTATAAGTATCTACCGAGAGGGGAAGTGGTGATTCTTTGGCTAAAGCTTCAATCACCGGTAGAATCCTTTTTTTCTCTTCTTCTTCCGAGATTGCTTCCGAGCCTGGCCTGGTTGATTCGCCCCCTATATCTAATAAATCTGCCCCCTCATGTAAAAAATCCTCTGCTTGCCGGCGAACCTTAGCGAGCAGATGATCTTTTGTCCAGAGTCCATCCCCAGAGAAAGAATCAGGTGTGATATTTATAATTCCCATAATATAAGTTTTTTCCCCCCATGCAAAAGTCTGATTCTTGATGATGAGAGGGGGTAAGGGTTGTTGAATATTATCTAATAAGAGGGCTAATTCACGAGCTAAAATTGGAAGACCGAAGGGTTGGCAAGGGAGTAAAGCTAATAAACGTTGATATTGGCTTTTTGTACCCATAATGATGGCATCCCCTTTTTCCTTACCCAAGTATGCCATTTCTTTTCCTAAAGCTACCTCTCCACCTTTAGCTAACATCTCTTGTTTTAAAATATTTGCCGCTTGGGGAGAAAGATTACCTACTTTAATAATAATAAGTTCACCTTTACCAATCATCAATTCTTTCCCTTCCGATGTCACTCCAATTCTGTTAAATTCACCCTGTAACTCCTGGGGTTTAATACCAGACAACAGGCGAAGATGGAATTGCATTTCATGTTCTCCCTCCATGTTTAAAATAGCCTCATCATTTGCATGAGGGAATTGCATAATTAACCTTAAGCCGTACTTAGCCAATCTAGAAAATGCTGTTAATCGTGATTAATTTTTAAATGATGGAATTAGGCAATTCCTTAACAAGGTTAAAAGATTTTTAGTGCAGGTTTAGTTAGCTTGATCTTTCGGTGAAAAATCTCTAAATCCTGCACAACTACTGTTAATAAAGACTTAAATACCCTTACATTAAACTATAAAATATAATGATGAAAATCAGAGCCAGGCGCCTCGACGAACATAAAAGATTTTCTTACGGTCAATCTTAAATTAAGGAATTAGGTAATTCCTTAAACTAGATATTTTCATGAAGTAATTCACGGAGACGGTTGAGAGCAGCTTTTTCCAATCTACTAATTTGAACTTGAGAAACTCCAATTTTACTAGCGATCTCACTTTGCGTTTTTTCACCAAAAAATCTTTCCTCAATAATCATTCTTGATCTGATATCAAGTTGCTGGAGAGCTTGGCGGAGGGCAAAATCTTCAACCATCTGTTCTTCCATTTCGGTTCCTACTTGTTCCTCAAGAGTAAGAGAGGAGCCGCCTTCATCGTAAACAATCTCTTGTAAAGAAGAGAGGGGTTTAGATACTTCTAAAGCAGCGGCAATTTCTTCTCTACTTAAATCTGTGATCTTTTCCAAATCCGAAAGGGTAGGTTCTTCTCCTTTTTCTTCGATAAAGTCGCCCCGCGCTTTCATCACCATTTGGGCAAGCTCTTGTAGCCCTCTACTTATCTTAATACTCCCACTTTTTCTAAAGTACTGTTTTATCTCTCCAATAATCATTGGAACCGCATATGTAGAAAATTTTACTTCATGGTCTGGATTAAATCGTTCAATCGCCTTCATTAACCCAAGAGATCCAATCTGGAACAGATCATCGAATTCTACTCCTCGTCCTAAAAACCTACCAACTATGCTCTTAACTAACCTGAGATTATGCTCAATAAGAATAGCTTTGGCTTGTTGGTCACCGGAAGAAACCCGCCTGAGCAAACAGAAGGTTTCTTCTTCGGTCAAAAGAGTAGTTTTCCCTTTCCCATTAGTGACTGGTTCCATTATTAAGTCTGCTCCGTTCCGGTTTTTTTATCATCAAGATTTGTGTCCCTTGGTTTGGACTGGATTCGATCGTCATTTCATCCATAAAGGATTCCATAAAAATAAGTCCCAAACCCATTCTTTCCGGGTCTGTTGAATAGGCAGGGGTCTTAGCCAATGAGATATCGCCAATTCCACAACCTTCATCAATTACCTTAACCTTCAAAACACCATCTTCTATTTTTAATTCTAACTGAACCTCCCCCCTGGTTTCTCGATAAGCATGAATTACACAATTAGAGACTGCTTCAGAAGTAGCAACTCGTATTTCTTCAAGCTCATTGAGGGTAAAATCAAGCTGAGCGGCAAAAGAAGCGACGATTACCCGGGAAAGACTTACATTCTCAGGTAAGCTGGGAAAGGTAATATTTAAATAATTTTCCTTCATTCCCTGGCTGGCCTCCTTAAATTTTATTCTGAGCTTCCTGTAAGGAAGGATAAATAGTCATCACTTTTAATAAACCAGAAAGTTCAAATAGCCTTTGTAAATGAGGCGGAACATTGACTGCGCTTAATCTTCCTCCCCGTTGGGAAATGGTTTTGTAACGTCCAAGAATCGCCCCTAATCCTGAACTATCAACAAACTTAGTGTCGGTAAAATCCAAAATTAAATGTTGTATGTTTCCATACTGTTCAAGCTCAGTTTCAATTTGCTCACGGAAAACCGGCGAAGTAGAAAGATCAAGTTCGCCACTAACTTGAGCTAAGAGAGTGGATCCGTTCCGCTTTAATTCCAGATTCAAAATGAGATCACCCCTTATTTTTGGATCTATTGGATATTTTTCGGCACTTAACTAACTTTTCCTGCCATCAAATAAAAGTAGTCATTATTATTCAAATGAAAGAACCAGAAAAATAAAAAACCGCCTCGTGGCGGCTATCATTAATTTTTGTAATCTCGACTTAAGCTTTAAAAGATTTATTTAAAAAATCCTTCAAAAACTTTTTTAGTAATTTGGAAAAGAAATCGGAAAAAACCACTTTCTTTAACCATCGTCTCAGTTACCAGGTTTACTGTCACCTTAGTTTCTCCATCTACCTTAACCAAAACCTCTCCCACAGGAGTTCCCTTAGCTAAGGGAGCTCTTACTTTTGGAGGAATATTAATCAACACTTCTGGCGAACCTTCAATTTCCTTTTTCAGCACCACCAAGAGATCTTGGGGAATTACGAGGTTAACCTCACTACTCTCACCTTTCATCACTTTTGTCTTTCCTAAAATTTGCCCACTATTTAGTAATTTAATAGCTTTGAACTGACTAAAACCGAAGTTAAAAAGTTTACTTATTTCATTATTGCGCACATTTGAAGTTGGCGCCTTCATCACTACCGCAATCATTCGCACCCCATTTCTTTGGGCGGTGCCGACCAGGCAATAACCAGCCTCGGCTGTAAATCCGGTCTTTAAGCCATCGCACCCTTCATAAAAACGAACCAGGTTATTAGTGTTTCTAAGAAATGATTCTCCCCCGCGCAGACTATCGATCCAAGTTCCTGTCCATTTTAAAACTCCCGGGTGTTTTAGCAGTTCTTTAGCTAAAATAGCCTGATCATAAGCGGAAGTTATATTCCCCTGACTACCCCCATCCGGTTTTAGTCCTGTAGCATTTACATAATTGGTGTTTTTTAAACCAAGTTCTTGCGCCCGCTTATTCATTAATTTGACAAACTCTTCATGGGAGCCAGAAATATATTCAGCCAAAGCGACACTGGCATCGTTTGCTGATACGATTCCTACGGCTTTCATTAATTCATCAACCGTCATTTCCTCACCTGGTTCCAACCAAATCTGAGAACCTCCCATCCGGCAAGCTTCAGGGCTAGCAATTATCTTATCATTAAGTTTGATCTTACCAGTTTCAATCGCCTCCATTACTAATAGCATGACCATCATCTTGGTTACACTAGCTGGAGGCAAATTTTTATCACCATCTTTATTAACCAAGATCTCTCCACTGCTTGATTCCATTAGAATCACAGATTCAGATTTTATAGCAAATGGCAGGGCTGCCTGCGTTACTCCTACTCCCAGCGAACAAAATAATAAGGAAAAGATTACAAGAGCTATTACTATTTTCTGCATTATACTTCCTCCTTAGTTTTCCCGTCATTAAAAGTTTTTGCAAAAGAAACAAGCATTATTCATATAGCCTTTTTTATCTTCAGGAATTGCATAATTAACCTTAAGCTTTATTTGACCAACCTAGAAAACACTTCGAGACTTGTCGATCAACGTTAACTTTTATCTTATTTTTTTGCTCGGGCCAAGCGGTAGTTAACGTTAATGACTACCAATAATTAAATTATGCAATTCCCTAGATCGTGAAAGACTGCCCAGAAAATAGCTCTAGTTGATTCACCCGCCTATGATTTACATTACTTTGTAATACTGTCGGTAGGCGGCATGAACAACTTGCTTGTCGAGGCGCCTGGCTTTGAATTTTCATTATTTCATGTGCGCGGGCGGTAGCCAGCGTGAGCGACTACTTAAAAATTATAAGGAAAACAGCGGGTTAAAAAAGAGGAAGCTTGCTCCTCTGATGACGAATATACAGAAGACCTCGAGTATATTTATGGTTAATATGATTAGACCAGAAAAAGCGTCGTATTTCGACCAAAATAGAGCTTTGGAAAGTCATAAAAATGAGCGTGAATGGAATTTTTGCTTTTTGTGGGCAAACCATATTATACGACTTCTTAACAAAATATTTTTCTCAGAAAGCAGGGATTGAAATGGAGGATATCCAGAATACCGTGGATAAGCGGGGAATTGATATTCAACGGGTAGGAGTAAAAGAGGTTCACCTTCCGGTCCTAATTGCGACCAAAGATGGTTCTTTTCAACAGTTGCTAGGAAAGATCACCGCTGCCGCCAACCTTCCTCAGCAGTACAAAGGAACACATATGAGCCGTTTTATGGAAGTATTGGTTGAATGGGTTCAAAAACCAATCTCGGGCCGGGAATTAAAAATCATGCTGACTGAGATTAGGAGGAGACTAAAAGCTTCTTCCGCGGATATTTCCATGGATTTTCGCTATTTTATCCCAGTAACGGCGCCGGTTAGCGGATGGAACTCGCCACTGGATTATCCTTGTCAGTTTTGGGGACGTCTCTCGGAAAAAGGATATGATTTTCGCTTGACCGTCGAGATCCCCATCGTCTCTCTCTGCCCCTGCAGTAAAGCAATTTCCCGCTATGGCGCTCATAATCAGCGCGCTGTAATCAAAGCGGCAGTAAAATGCCTTCCAGGTAAGTATCTATGGATTGAAGAGTTAGTGCCCCTTCTTCAAGCACAAGGTAGTTCCTGTGTTTATCCAGTTCTCAAAAGGGAGGATGAGAAATTTGTAACCGAAGAAGCCTACAATAACCCTAAATTCGTCGAGGATATCCTAAGAGATTCGGTTTTGGCTTTACGTCAAAAGGAAAAAATAGCTTGGTTCCGTCTAGAAGTGGAAAGTTTCGAATCCATTCATAACCATAGCGCCTTTGCTTACTATGAGGAGGAAAAGGATTCTTTACACCAGAAAGTAAACGGACAAAATTCGCAGTTTTCTCCGGGTGGATGATCTGCAGGAAGGTCGTGTTCGGTAATATACTCAACATCCTCAAGAATCTTTTTCTCGGTTGCGACTAAGTTTCTTTCATTTAACGAACAAGGAACTTTAATATCGGGACGGACGAAATAAATCCAAGCCTCTGTCGGTAAGCATCCATGGATTTCTCTTAACGCTAAGGAGTAAAGATAAACCTGGAAAAAATAACGATCAAGAATTTTCCCGGGTTTTGGCACCTGGCGGTTAGTTTTAAAATCGACAACAACAAAACTTCCATCTGGATAGAAGAGGATCCGGTCAATTATTCCCTTAATCACTACTCCTTTCAGATCCAGCAGGAAAGGATACTCATTCTCGACTCTAACTTCTGCTTGGGGGAAAAAGGAGCTTCGTAAATAATTCTCTCTCATTACCTTTAAGTGCGCTAAAGCTTCTACCTGTTCCTGGTGGGAGAACCTTTGAAACCATCCTACCCAATCAGTTTCTTCAAACTCTTTTCCATGAGAAGAGCCGGAGATAACCCGATGAAAAACTTCACCTAAAATAACGCTGTAGTTACCTCCAACTTGATTTTCGCTAGTGTGGATCGAGGCTAAATGCGGATCACTGCCTAAACGGTGTTCCCAAAAAAAACGACGCGGACATTCTTGGAAAGTTAAAAGGGGGGTTAGTGATAACCTTCTGGTTGTTAATTTTCTAGTTAAAAGCGGTAATTCTAGAGTAGAGGCAATCTCACTTTCAACTGTTTCCTCTCCCTTACCAAGCTGCTCACTGACTGAAGGTAATGATACTTCTCGAGTTACCTTAATGCGCCCTTCTCCAATAGAAAGCAGCTCTTCCTTTTTCTCCGTCATCCCCGGTAATATTTGAACCAACCAATCTAGCCAAGAATCTCCCTGATCAATACAGGTTGACATTACCTCTTTTTCTTTTCCAGAAAATAAAAGATAATCCCGAGCTCTAGTCATCCCTACATAAAACAGCCTTTTTAGTTCAGAAATTTCCGCCCGTTCTTCGGTAGCTTTTGCTTTTAAAGTAAGATCCGTATCCAGCCATTTCCCCTCTTGATCTCTTACTTTATGAACCACACCCCAGTTTTTATGGAAAGTTACCGGAGAACGCCGTATCAGACTAAATTTCCGTTCCAGCTCCGGCAAGACGACAACAGGAAATTCTAAGCCTTTAGCAGCGTGGACCGTCATCATTTGTACAACATTTCCTTGTTCATTGGAAACAGAAGCCTCTCCTTCTCTAACTTCCAAAGCAGAAAGGTGACGGAGAAAATCCCCAAACTCCCCAACTTCCGAATAACCTTTGGCCGCAAACTCTTCGGCGCGCAACATCAGTTTTTCTAAGTTAGCTAGAGAACGTTCTCCTCCAGGCAGGGCAGCAACGGTCTCTAAATAACCGGTCTCTTCCCAAGCAATCCGCAGTAAAGTAGGAATTGATAACAAGTGCGCATTCTTGACCAATAACTCTAGAAGATTATGAAGGCGAGCAATTCTTGCTTTTTCCTGCAGAGAGATCTCCGAAGAAAAATGCGGAAATCCCTTCTCCTTGAAAAATCCCTGAGTTAAACCGTCAGGGTAGCCTAACCAAAACAGCGCAGCATCGGAAAGCTGGCAAAAAGGAGAACGTAAAACTCCCGCCAAAGCCAGAGCATCATCTTTACACTCTACCAGACGAACTAGGTTAAGCTGATCTTGAATCTCTTGGCGAGCATAAAAACCTGTCCCTGCATTAACAATGTATGGTATTCTGTAAGTAATAAAAGCTTCTTCAAACAGTTTTATATTAGTTCTAGCCCGAAAAAGAAGCGCAAGATCCCGATATTGAACTGGTCTGGCGCCCCCGGCTTCTCTGACCATTACTTCAGCATGATCCACCATGTTTTTTAACCTGGCAGCCAACATCATTGGTTCATGATCTGCGGCCAGTAAAATTTCGGCTCCAGCCCCTCCCAAACTAGCTGGGGTTGATTCTACCGGCAATAAAGGATGGTATGGAAAATCCTCGGTCGCAAAAATAGTGTGGCAAACTTCATTGATGACTGCCGCTACTTGCGGTTTTGTACGATAATTTTGATCCAAGACTAAGACTTGTCCATGAGCATTAGGATAAGTTTCAGCTAACTTGGTCATGATTTCCACTTCTGCGCCACGAAACCGATAAATTGACTGCTTAAGATCGCCGACCAGAAACAAGCGTCCTCCTTGATAACCCTCCCCTGATAGCAATCGAATAATCTCCCACTGAAGACTATTAGTATCCTGAAATTCATCTACCATTAAATAATAAAATCTATTTTTATATTCTTCTCTAATCCGTGGATATTCTCTTAACAACTTCCTGACTAAAAACTGTTGATCAGTAAAGTCAACCTTCCCTTCAGCCCTTTTAATCTCTGTATACTCTTGATCAAAAAGACGAAGATACTTCATGAGCACTGGCTTTTGAGCAGCCGCTTCCTTAGTAGCTAAAGCGGTTTTTATGAAGGCAATAATCCCATGCACTCGTTCAAGCTCCGGCTTCAGCTGTTGGTTAAGGTTTTTAGGAAGGTAGGAAAGAATATCCTCCATCGCCTCAAGGCCATTTCCTACTAAAGATTCCGCCCTCACCACCTCTGCTTTCAGCTCTGTCCAACGGCTAAAAAAATCTGACAACAACTGCTCCGCCCGGGAAGTCAACTTTAAATCGCAGGATTTATTCTTAAGCAGTTCAATCTCGCTAAATAATTTGGATTTTAACTCTTCTAAATCCGTTTCATTTCTAGTCGCTTCCCCCCTAGCGCTCAGTGTTTCTATTTCTTCCCCGGCATCTCTCAAAGCCGAGTATAAACCGGTTAGATTCTCCAGAAAAAAATTTGAACCTAAAGATAGTACTACCTGCAACATGGATTTTGCTTCGTCCCCTGTTAGCAGAGCGCTCAGTGCATTCTTAGCCGCCTTGGCTTTTAAAAGATACTCTTCCCCTTCATCTAAGACCGTTACTTGCGGATCAATCCCCGCCTCTACCGGATGTTGGGTGAGAATCGAAAAACAGAGACCATGGATGGTAGTAATGTGGGAGGAAACCTCTAACAGCTCCTGTTGTCTGGACCAGAACTCTTGTTCTTTTCCCGAGCTAATCCGATATTCGTTTTTGAGTTGTTCTCTAATCCTCGCTCGCATCTCATCTGCTGCTTTTCGCGTAAAAGTAACCGCTACGATCTGTGGGACCTCGCATTTTTTTGTTTTTAATAGATACATATATTTATGGGTTAAAACTCCGGTTTTGCCTGTACCGGCGCCAGCCATCACCAATAAATCAGTATCAAACTTGATGACCGCTTCTTTTTGCCGTTCATTCAGCTTCATTTTCCACTTTGGCCTCCTTCCCCCAAATAGTTCGTCGACAGATCGTACGGAATTCACAGTAACTACTACATTGCTCCTGGGAACAAAAGGGAAAGTCTCCCCGGAGGATACCTCGATAATATTGAAGCGCCTGTCGGGTACTGTTCGCGATTAAATCTTCCCATGCTCCATCATCAAGCGCGCCTCGAATTTTAATTCCAAAATCCAAAGCGACTTGACGCCATATCCCTCGCAAGCGATTAGTTTTGTTGAGGCTGTAATATGCCGCTCCTACCGGCTCCCTTGTAGGGAGAATGAGACGAATTACCGCCAGCAAATATAAAGGAAGCTGCAATAACTTTCCCTCTTGTATCTGTTTAAAAAGAGGTGGATTCCCCGATTTATAGTCATAAATAATAAAACGTCCATTGGTATCTGTATCGACACGATCAATTTTCCCCCAAAGATGTAGTGGCAAAGTTGTTCTAGTTGTTGTTTCCTCAGTCAGTACCAATGGCCATTCCGTCGACTCCTGGTCGGCCTCTTTTTTTATTCCTCCAAAACCTAACTCTAAATAGCGGGCAGTAAAACGCCCATCAGTTTTCTCCGCCCACTCCACTTCCTCTTTAATTACTTTTTCTAAACGCAAAATAAAGTTCTCTCTACCCAATTCTAGAAAATTACGATGAAGTATGGGTGCGGACTCATGGGCTTCTGGATAATGTTTGAGCGCTAAAGCTCTAATTTCTTCTAGATACTTTCCCAATAAACTTCGGCGAAGAACCTCCCCCCGGTGACCGCTGAAAAATTCTTTTAACACTTGGTGATAAATACTTCCTTCTTCTAACCGGTTCGGGAGAACTTCCGGTTCCAATAATGTTTCTAATTGTAACCACCGACGACAAAAGAAAGCAAAAGGACAGGCCGCATATTCTTCTAAAGCAGAAACACTCATCGGTTCCCTGGTAAAGCTGCTCGTTAGGATTTTCTGTTCTTTCTCCCCCATCACGCCGGTTGTCAGTAACTTTCCTGTCCGTCTTTCTCTTTCCAAGGCGATCTTATCGGCAATCTCTCTTTTTAAGTCCTTCTTGGTCGCAGGCTGTTTTAAAAAGAACCCTTTATAACTAGCCACCTGGAGCTCCTCTTTTAAGGTTGGAAGAAGCGTAACTAGATCCTCCAGGAAAGAGCTTGGATTTAGGGGTTGCCCCTCCTGATCGGTCTCGCAGTACGAAAGGATCAACTTTTCTTGGGGCGTGTTAATTACATAATAGAAGAGTAAACGTTCCATTGATAACTGGTCCACATTTTTGGGTAATAACCCCTCTACTGGCCAATGCTTAATCTCCTCTTCCCGCAGTAACCATCCTTCAGGTTTGATCCGCGGAAAAACCCCTTCATTTAAACCGGCAAAGAAAGTGTGTTTAAAACTAATCCCCCTGGCGTCTTGGGGTGATAATAACCTAATCCCATTCTCCCAGGAAGTAGGCTGTTGCACGGTTTCCATTCCCAGTAAGAACTCTAAGATTAAGTAAAAATCCTTTAAACTCATTTTTTTTCGTGAAAAACCAAAAATTGAATCCCTGGTATTTTCAATCAGCCCCTTGATTTTTCCTAATAATGAAGTTTGGAAAAACCTTTCTTTAAGATAGGGTTCAGGTGTTAAGCTATTCGGAAGAAAGCCCGTCAATAATAAGGGGTGAGTTACCCACTGTAAACAGACCTCCAAATATTCCTGTAAAGTGCCTTCTGAAGCAATCTTAGTAAGCAATTCAAGTAATCCATTAACTTTATGGCCAGCTTCCTCATGAGCGAGAAAAGTATTAGCTAATTCACCTTTCCATCCTTCTAAAGTGGAAGGTGGAACCATAGCATAGAGCTCTTTTTTAGTGCTGATTCCTCCCCAACGCAGATACTTGATCATCTCTAACCAGGAAAAATCAGTCAACACTACTTGGAAAGGTTGGAGTAAAGCCCGAGCTGCAGGTTGTTCTATTAACGGTTGGTTAATTCTAGTGGTTACGGGAAGAGCCTGTGCTGCGAAAATCTGGTATACAGTCCCGAGTGGGTAGGGAGTGACCACCCCAATCTGATCCGGAGATAGATTGGGATCAATGGTTAATACTCTTTTTATCTCTTGGGCTAGATAAGCAATCTCCCTTCGCCATCCTCCTTTCGCTTTAATCAACCTAATACTGGAGTCAACGCCGGGGGGCGCCAAGGCTGGTTTTTCTGTCCATAAGGTGGTTTGCAGATAACCGAGGAGCGTTGGAGTTTTTCTTACCTTAGAAGGGATAACTAGTTCGTCCCGTACTCCTCCTCCTTTAAGCGCAGGAGGGAAAAGACCTTTGCGGTCAGCAATACTATGATCGAAAACTATCGTTACTCTGGTCGTCTTACTAATTTTTCGTAATAAATCTTCTTGCTGCGCCGTAAAATCAGTAAAACCTAACACATAGAGGTGTTCGATCGTTCGCAGCCAAGAAGATTTTACAACATCGATCGTAGCTAGTCTGATTTTTTCCTCAGCATCCGCTAACTTATGTTCTTCCATAAACTGCTGGTAACCTTCGTATAAAAAGGATAGATCTTTGAGGGCTTGGGAACCATCCGCCGCTAGGTTAGCAAAGGCTACAGGATCAATTCCTGCTCTTTTAAGCAGTAAAAGCTCTTCGCGCATCGATGAGTAGAGACTTGGAGAAGGAATCGCCGCAGACAAATATTTGATTTTTTCTAATGCGATTAGTTCCTCAGTAAATAAACGTAAGAATAAAGAGCCGCTCCCTGGTGGGAAATCAATTATTCCTGGACGCGTCTCATTTATGATCTCCCGTACTAAACCATCGACCAGAAGAAAACGGGCTCCTCCCCAGCTCCCCAAAACCGGAAGTAATTGCTCTTCCCAAAATTCCATAATAGCTTGGGTAGGAAAAAGAAAGACAAGTTTACTCCCACCTGTCTTTTTCCATTGAGCCCAAATCCAATCTTTAACAAATCCAACCGGGTCTTTATATAAAAAAGGATGGCGAATAATCTTCATCAAGCTTCTGACCCCCGTGTCTTATTCTATTTATTTCTTGAATTTCTCGGTATCATAGGTATTTCCTGCTTCAGTTTAAATAAAGGATCAGCATTAGATGCTATTTGTCAAGAGAGGAAATTACATAATTACCTTAAACTTTATTTGAACGCAAATCTATAACATTTAACTTATATTAGGTAGTCCCCCACCCCAGCAAAGCTGGGGCACATGCAAGGATGAAAATCTAAGCCAGGTGAGTCGACAAGGCGCTTTAATTGGTTGTTCATGCTGGACACCACCAGCACACGTGAAGGAAGAAAATCAGAGCCGAAATCTCAACAAGCATCAGGATTTTCCTTGGGTAAAATCTTAAATAATTGAATTAGGCGGTAATTCCCTAAAGAGTAAAAGATAATTGCTTGTTTTTAAATGATAGTGTAAGATAGTTTTAGAAAAAATAAAGGAGGAATCTTCCTATGAGCCGCGGACGTTTATACCGGTCTGATCAAGAAAGGATGATTGCTGGGGTAGCTGGCGGTTTAGCTGAATATTTTGATATAGACGTAGTATTAGTGAGGTTGCTGTGGGTCTTAGCCTTTTTTTTCGGTGGCGGAATTTTTGCTTATCTCATTGCTTGGATTGTTATTCCTAAGCGAAAATCCTTTACTACCCAAGAAGAGGGTATTAATACTCTACTCGAAAAAGATTCACAAGACCAAGAAGTCTCCGATCATAAGTGGCAAGTCGGCGGTTTTATCTTTATTTTTATGGGAATTATCTTTCTACTTCACGAATTGGTTCCCAGACACTTCTTTCGTAATACGATTCCCCTATTGCTGATTTTATTGGGAATAATGATCTTGATTCATGGTTTTAAGCGGAATAGATAAATAAAGCAGGACCCCTCGGCAGTCAGACGAACAGCTCAAAACCGCCGTTAATGCTTAATCGAAAAATCTGGGCTAAAGAACCTCCCGGTCCGTAATTAGATACAAATTCCCCTGGAACAAAACCCTTTTTTTTGTAAAAGTTACGGGCTGGGAAACCTGCTGGGAATTTTTCAGAGAAAGTAACAGCTACTAATTCAGCTGGAGGCTCTATTAACCCGTAAATATGCTGAAAAAGAGCGCTTCCCACTCCTTTTCTTTGCTGAGAAGGAGTCACCGCTAACCAATGGATCGTGTAAATCGGACGTATTTTGGAAGAAAAAAGCACCCCCCCAACTAGCGGGGTTCCAGGAGGTCCATCATTTTCCCGCACACAAAAAGCAGCCCTTCGGATGATACATTCTCTTAAGGCGCGTTTAAAATACTCATCTTTGGCCAGTGGTCCAAACAACTCTTCAACCCTAGAAGCTAGTTCAAGCCAACAGACTATATCCTTAAATGTCGCGTGTTGCACCAACATTTTTTTCACCTTTACGTTCTGTAGACTTTTTGACCATTAACGAAAACTATCATAATATTGGTTTCAAAAGCTAAAGGATTCTGATCAAACACCACTAGATCCGCATCTTTTCCCACCTCTAAACTGCCCACTCGTTGTGATAAACCAACAATCTCGGCAGGATTAATCGTAATCGCCTTTAAGGCTTCTTCAGGTTCCATTCCGTTTCTCACCGCTAATTTGGCACAGAGTGGTAAATACTGTAGGGGGATGACTGGCGCATCAGTCATAATTGCTACTTTTACCCCTGCCTTGCTCAGTATTCCTGGGGTTTCAAAAGTAAGATTCCTTAATTCTACTTTACTGCGGTCACCAAAAGAAGGACCTACAATCGCCGGGTATCCCCGCGCCGCCAATAAATCAGCAATTAAATGCCCTTCTGTACAGTGATCAAGAGTAATCCGCAGTTTAAACTCTTCGGCAATTCGAATGGCGGTCATGATATCATCGGCTCGATGGGCGTGGGCCTTGAGAGGAATTTCATTATTAAGAACAGGAAGCAGAGACTCCCATTTGAGATCAAAAGCAGGCATTTTCCCTTGATCGCCAGCAGCTGCTTGTTTTTTTTCCATGTATTCTTTTGCTTTATACAAAGATTCACGAAGGATTGCAGCCGTGGCCATCCTGGTGGTTGGAGACTTTTTTTGATTATTATATACTCTTTTCGGGTTTTCTCCAAAAGCAATTTTCATCGCCACTGGAGCGCGAAGCAGTTTCTCCTCAATCGTTCGCCCGTAAGTCTTAACCGCGGCAAACTGACCACCAATAACATTAGCGCTACCCGGTCCGGTTACTGCAGTGGTAACCCCTGCCGCTAAGGCTTCATCGAAAGTCCGATCAGTGGGAAAAAGAGCATCAATCGCACGAAGTTGGGGAGTTACCGGATCAGTCATCTCATTACCGTCATCCCCTTCAAAGCCTAAGGAGTCTTCAAACATTCCAATATGACAATGAGCATCGATAAATCCGGGGGTCACATACTGCCCGGAAAGGTCGATAGTTTCGGCTCCGTCCACCTGCAACTCTTCACCCACCGCAGCAATTTTATCACCTTTGATTAGAAGATCGCCATTTTTAATCTCCGTTCCAGCCATCGTATATAGATAAGCATTTTTTAATAGAATCTTCTTCATCACTCTCTTCCTTTCATCACAAAACTACAGTTTGCCCTGGAAAATACGGAACTTATATTTATTTCGGCAAGCAGCGTCGAATTCTTAAGAGGATCAATATGATGTGGTTAAATCTTAAATCAATCACTTCGATAATTCCTTAAAGTAATGATTTATTCTTCAGTAATAATAAAATCCATTTTTACATCATCCGAATTAACAGGGAGCTCAGTCACTAGTTGTAGTTGGTAAGCTAGTCCGATTTTAAGCGCATCAGCTCGGACATTAGAAAGATAACGATCATAATATCCCCCTCCTCGTCCTAACCTGTTACCTTGATAATCAAAAGCTAGACCTGGAATGAAAAAAAGATCAATCTCTCCCGGATGACAACACCGACTGTTTCTTGGTTCCATAATTCCAAAAGCACCAGGCGCTAGCTCTGTTAATTTCTCAACCATACCAAACTCCATGGTATGCTCTTGGGAGTTAACCATAGGAAGGGCTAAACAAAAACCCCGTTCCAAAAGTTGAATTAGTAAATCACAAGTGCTAACTTCATTTCCGTATGAAGCATAGGAACCGATAGTTTTAACTTCACTTAGAAATGGTAAAGAAAGCGCTCGGCGGCAAATAATACTACTTTTCTGGCAAACCTCTTCCAGTGTAAGTTTATTAATGTCTCTTCGATAATTAGCACGGAGTTGTTTTTTGCACGAATTTACTTCCATTTTTACCTCCGTCATTAAACATCTAACTTGTTCTCTTACTCAGGGCTAAGAAGCAATCAAATAATTCTATTTACCCCCGTATACACAGGATGTTTAAGTTTAATGAAAATACTTCCTCATCTTTATTAAGCTCACATTTGGCGCCTCTTATATTTAGCCAGGCATCTTATAGCCTAAAAGGTGCGAAAAGTAAGATTAGAATAAAAAAGAAACCCCGCCATGTCGTTTGCAAGCTGAAGCTTACCTGAACCCGCTCTCACAGGTGGGCGCCTCCCAGCCGCTTGATGTGTCCTTCTTTTCCAAAGGCCTACACGCCACAGCCAGAGAAAAGCTCCCTAGGTAAATGTGTTGGTTCAAAACATCAGCTTCATCACGCACACAGCAGGGTTTTTTCTTAACTCTATTATGATGATACCATAAAGAAGCTTATTCGTGCAAGAGTTGGATTACTTCTCTTCTTTCCTATAATTGTCAGGATCAAAATGAAGCTCTTGCAACTGCTTTCTATCAACCTTAGAAGGAGCCATCGTTAATAAACAAGTAGCGCTAGTAGTCTTGGGGAAGGCAATCACTTCCCGTAAACTGGATGCGCCAGCTAAAATCATCACTAGGCGATCTAGCCCCAAGGCAATTCCACCATGAGGTGGCGTCCCGTAGTCAAAGGCTTCAAGCAAAAATCCAAATTTATCATGTGCTAGCTCAGTAGATAGCCCCAAAACTTTAAAGACTTTTTCCTGGACTGCGCGTTGATGAATACGGATACTGCCTCCTCCTAGTTCCATCCCATTCAGCACCAGATCATAAGAATTAGCCCGGACTGCCAGCGGATCCGTATCTAATAACTCGCTCTCTTCAGGTAAAGGGGAGGTAAATGGATGGTGAACAGCCACTAATCTTTCTTCTTCGTGATCAAATTCCAACAAAGGAAAATTAAGAACCCATAAGGGATTATACTGCTTTTCCGGAATTAATCCTAACCGATGGGCAAACTCTAACCGTAAAGCTCCCATCGCCGTCAGCGCTTGTTTAGAATCTTGATCGGCAATGATAACAATTAGATCACCATCGTTAGCTTGCATCTGCCGGACGATCCTCTCAAGTTGGTCCGAGGTAAAGAATTTGCTGATCGCTGATTTGACTTTGCCCCCAGTCAGAGCTAAGTAGGCTAGACCTTTAGCCCCATATTTAGCAGCAATCTTCGGTAGTTCATCCAATTCGCGCCGGGAATAACCGCCACACCCCGGCGCCGTTAGAGCAACTACTTTGCCTCCTTCGGCTACCGTTTTACGAAAAACCGTAAAGTCTGAATCAGCGACTAAAGAAGAAAGGTCAACCAATTCTAAGCCAAACCTAGTATCTGGTTTATCACTTCCATATCTGTTCATGGCTTTTTGATAATCCATTCGAGGGAAAGGTCTGGGGAGAACGATTCCCTTCACTTCTTTAAAAAGAAAAGCGAGCATCTCTTCTAGTAAGTTAAGGATCATCTCCCGATCAACAAAAGACATTTCGAGATCGATCTGGGTAAACTCCGGCTGACGATCAGCTCGTAGATCCTCATCCCGAAAGCACCGCACAATCTGAAAATATTTTTCCATCCCGCTAACCATCAGCAATTGCTTGAAAAGCTGAGGTGATTGGGGTAAAGCATAAAACTTACCTGGATTGACCCGACTCGGAACTAAAAAATCCCTAGCTCCTTCTGGAGTGCTCCGTGTTAGCATGGGAGTCTCAATTTCCCAAAATCCTTTTTGGTCTAAAAAATCCCGAATTAACTTAGTAACACGATGACGAAGAGCAAAATTTTTCTGCATTTCTGGTCGCCGCAGATCTAAATATCGGTAGCGCAAACGGAGAGTCTCATCCACATTCGCCCTGTCATCCACATAAATAGGAGGTGTTTTAGCCGGATTAATAATCAACAAGTCCTCGGCATAGACCTCCACTTCTCCAGTAGCTAGATCGGTATTAATCATCTGCTCCGGTCTTTTTTCTACCCTGCCTTTAACCATAATCACAAATTCATTTCTAATCGTCTCCGCGGTCTTAAAAAGCTCGGGATGATCAACAGGATTAAAAACTACCTGTACTAGTCCGTTACGGTCTCTTAAATCAACAAATAAGACTCCGCCTAGGTTTCGATAGCGATTTACCCAACCATTGAGGCAGACGGATTTTCCAACTTCCTTTAAACTTAAATCCCCGCACAAGTGTGTTCTGATCCAGGATGACAAAGAAAAACCCTCCCTTATTCGTTAATTACCCCTTGGGGGGTGATGAGTTCAGAGATTTGCTCTATCAGTTCTTGCCACTCAACCCTCGTTTGGCTCCCATCACTCATATTTTTTACGGTAACCTGATGGTCTTTCCACTCATCTTCACCGATAATTAAGGCTAATTGCGCTCCCGATTTATTCGCTGATTTTAATTGAGTTTTAAGGCTTTTACTAGAAAAGCCAAGTTCGACTTTAAATCCATTTCTCCGTAAAGAAGCAGTTAGTTCAAAAGCTATTAACGCAAACTGATCACTTAAGGAGATGATATAGATTTGAGGCGCTCGCGAAAAGATGGGTAATTTATTCCTTTGTTCTAAGGTTGTAAATAATCTTTCCATCCCCGAAGCAAAACCAACTCCCGGGACAGCCGGACCTCCACATTCCTCAACCAAACCATCATAACGCCCGCCCCCACAGATCGCATTTTGCGCTCCGAGCTCTGTATTAACAACCTCAAAAACAGTTCGGGAGTAGTAATCTAAACCCCTCACTAACCTGGGGGTAATTTCGTATTTAACCTTCACTTGATCAAGGAAGCCAATTACCTGAGAAAAATGATCTTGACAGGCTTGACAAAGGTAATCGTGGATTGAGGGCAGTTGGGAGGCTATTTTTTGGCAGGAAGCATTTTTGCAATCTAATAACCGTAAGGGATTTCTTTCTAGGCGCAGCTGGCAAGTGGAACATAATTCAGCGGAGGAATCCCACAAACAGGAGATAAGCGCTTCTTTATATTTCTGACGACAATGCTGACAGCCAACAGAATTTAAATAGATCTCCAGTTCGGTTAAACCTAACTTTTGATAAAGATCGTGGGCTAGTAGGATAACTTCCGCATCTGCTAGGGGAGCCTCCTCCCCCAATAGTTCCACTCCAAATTGATGAAACTGACGAAATCTCCCCGCCTGAGGTCTTTCTTGTCTAAACATCGGTCCTAAGTAAAAAAGTTTGGTCGTCCCACCCTGACCATGAAGTTTATGTTCAATATAAGCCCGTACCACCGGCGCGGTTCCTTCCGGTCGGAGGGAAATACTCCTCCCACCTTTATCAATAAAAGTATACATCTCTTTTTCTACAATATCGGTAGTCTCTCCAATACCGCGAAGAAACAATTCGGTATGTTCAAAAATGGGAGTACGAATCTCTCCATAGCCGTATGAGATAAATACCTCACGGATGATCATCTCCATCCATTGCCAAGCTAAAGCCTCATTGGGCATTAGATCATAAGTGCCTCGTGGCGCTGTTGTCAAGCTCATCCCTCATTCCTAAAATCTTATACTTTACATTAAAGAAAGGGTGAAGGGTCACCCCCTCCACCCATCGTTTAATTCAAATTCAAAAGCTTAATTAGTATCTGATGGGGTTTCTACAATCTCTTCCTCTTGGTTTTGTACCCCAATCTTCTCCTGCTCTTCTTGGAGGATTTTGTTGAATTCTTCTTGTTCTTTGGCGATTCTAGCCTGAATAACAGCAATTTTGTCTTCCAAGGCTTTGGCTTCCGTTGTCAACTCAAGCTCTTTCATCTTCGCCAGTACCTGGTTAAGAAGGAAAATCTCATCTCCAGCTTTAGTCTCTGCCCCTAATAAAGCCTGTTTTATCTGGTCTTGGTCGCCTTTAGCTTTGTAGATTTCCGCCTTCGTCATATATACTTGAAAATCTTCCTTTAAATTTTTCGGTAAGCGCAGAAATACATCAAGAGCAGCATCAAAGTTTTTAGCTTCTTTATAAATTTCTGCTAACGCAAGGAAAGTTCTGAGATCATTCTTATATCTTTTATCTTTTAAAGCTTTTTCATAAGCTTGAGCTGCTTCAGCCCACTTCTCCTTTTGTGCAAGATGATAACCAAGCAGGGTTGGATCTAAAATCTCAACTTTAGCTGTTTTATCCCGTTGCTCTTTTACCCATTCTTCTTTCTTCTCAGTTTGAAATTTTCGGGAAAAGATTTCATCACTAATTTTCCCTTTTTCTTTTTCCCAGTCTTCTCCTTGAGCTAATTTTTTATTAATAATCTTAATGAGGTGATAACCAAATTGAGTTTTGACCGGAGCGCTAAATTCTCCTGAATTTAGTTTTAAGGCAGCCTCAACAAATTCGGGAACAAAAGAGCTTTTAAAGTAAGCGATAGGAGCGGTACCTAAACGTCCACCCTGATCCTTGTTACTGGTGTCATCCGAGTATTCCTTCGCCAAATCCTCAAAACTCTCTCCCGCTTGCAGCCGTTTATATACCTCTTGTGCTTTTTTTAAACCTTCCTGAGCAGTCAGGGGCTGATCATTCACTTGTGAACTTGTAGAAATCAAAATATGAGCCGGTTCCATCTCCTCATAAGCTTCTACGATTTCTTCCTCTTTTACTACAAGCTTCGCTTCTTTGCCTAAAATCGTATATAATTTTTGCTCAGCAAGAATCTCCCGGAGCATTTCTTTAAGTCCCTTAAGGCTTTTAGCCCCCACCTGGGTAATTAACATCTCCATTTCTTCTTCTGTGTTAATCTGGTTGTAGGCTTTAATTTTCGCTAAAAAATCATCGATTTCTTGAGCAGATACTGCGATCTTGCGTTCTTTAACAGCCTGCTTTACTATTTCTTGTTCTACTAAATACTCCATGGTCCTTGTTTTCATTTCTTCTTCACTCATGTAAGAACCAAATTGCTGCAAAAAACGACCATAGATATCATTAAACTCTTTATCTTTGATTGCTACACCATTAACCCGGACTGAAGGTCCTTTATAGAGAGAGCGATCATTCGCGCCACCAAAGCGTGGAAAAGCGTAGAACATCCCTACACACATTCCTAAAACTAAAATAATAACGACCGGTTTCAATAGAGACTGAGTTAACCGGCGAATATTCATTAAACCAGCCAAAAAAATTCCTCCTTAGTTTTTGTTTTAGGTTCAGTAACAAATAAATCTAATTAATAATCACTAGCATCTTCATCCTATTGTACCTAATGCTCTTTAGGTTGTCAATTAACACTCCGCAATAGCTTATTGACTTTTTCCGCCACTAATTCCTGAATTCGCCCTTGGTAGGTAGCTGGGCATTTAGGGTTAGGAGTACGTGTTACTTTTAAAGTAGAGCGATCAAACCACTTGGTCATCCCTCCTCCCCCTAAACCTAAAATAATGGAACGTTCCTCCATCATTAGAATATTATAGAGCCCTTCCCATCCTTTTGAGGTATAGCCGATATTTTCCTGACCAGCAACGCTTCTCCGTTGTCGATAAAGATAATAGGGGTAATAACCCTTGGCTTGCATCTTTTGAGCAGCTTGACTCAACCACCCGGAAACCTTCGCCTCCTCAATTTTATTTTTTATTTGAGAAAAATCCCAAGCAGCTGCCCTTTTGGGAGCTAAGGTATGGATTGTAATATTCTCTGCCTGATAAGAGAAAAGCCTTTGAAGAGTGTTTTCCCAGTCTTCTTCCTCTTCTCCGGGTAAACCAATGATCATATCCATATTTAAACAAGGGATTTTTACTTCACGGACCAGTTGCACAGCCTTTTCAAGCTCTTCCAAAGTGTGTTGACGACCAATCCTAACTAGAGTTTGGGCATTTAGCGTTTGCGGATTAACACTTACTCTAGTTACTCCAAACTCTTTTAAGATCCTTAGTTTATCCTGATCTAAAGTATCAGGTCGTCCCGCTTCTACTGTAAATTCCATCGCGCCAGCGATAGAAAAGTTTCGGCTGATTAAAGCTAAAAGTTCCTTTAATTGTAGATGACTTAATACTGTAGGTGTCCCACCACCAATATATAGACTTACTAAAGGAAGGTCGACAAGCTGGAGTGCTTTCCCAATTGCTTTTATCTCATAAGCAAGCGCTTCCAGAAAACCTTTTATTAAGTGCGAATGGGTTGCCAATGGATAAGAGGCAAAAGAACAATACCCACATTTTGTAGGACAGAAAGGAATTCCGATATAAACACTGATTTTTTTTGCCGCTGCTTTTAGCCATGGTCTTTGGGTCTCTCCCACTGCCGCTAAAAGTAAAGCCTTCTCCGTTGAAAGTAGAAACTGGCCTTCTAGTTTGTTTTTTACTTCCCAACTGCTAAACCCCAGATCTCTAAGATAATGATAAATTTTAGTAGGTCGTACTCCTGTTAGTATTCCCCAGGGAAGTTTTGGTGTCCCGATTTTATTAAGTAGTTCTAATATTCCCCTACGGACTACCTCTTTTTTGCGCTGCTCATAATCGCTAGCAGAGTAAGACAAGTTGATGATCTCTGTATCGATGAAAGAAATTTCTGCTTGTTGCAGACCACCAATCTTACCTCGGCAAGCTATCCCCTTACTGTCAATCGTTACAAAGATTTCGATCTGATAATCAATCTTCCCCTCTTCCTTAAAAAAGGCGTCAGGATCAGCCGCTGCCACTATATTTTCCATGTTTCTCCGATTATCTGGTAAATTACATCTAAGAGAATAAGAAGCCATCTACTGTCCCACCATATTTTTAATAAAAGGGTTGACCAGTTTTTCGCGACCAATCATCGTATCCAAACCATGACCAGGAAAAACTCGGGTTTCATTAGGGTATTGTAGCAAACGATGCAGACTACCAATTAAAGCCTCCTGATCACCACCAGGTAAATCGGTCCGGCCAATACTCCCGGCAAACAAAACATCCCCAGCAAAGAGCAATCCAGGGGTAGTTATCGTGATTCCTCCTGGGGTATGACCGGGGGTATGATTTACCTTTAGCATCTGAGCGCCCAAACATAAGATATCACCATCCACCAGTAACTGATCCGTCGCGTTCACAACCACCTCAGCACCTAACAGTGAAGACAAATTGAGGACTGGGTTAGTTAACATCGAGGAGTCGGCAGAATGAATTAGCACTAAGGCTCCAGTTTTAGCTTTTAATTCATTGACCCCTAAGATATGATCGCAATGTCCATGGGTAAGGAGGATATACTTTAGTTTCAGCTTCATTTTTTTGATTTCTGTTAAAATTTCTTGGATCGGTTCTCCTGGATCAAGACACACAGCTTCTAAAGTTTCTTCATCCCATAAAAGATAGGTATTAACCATTAAGTCTCCAAGGACAAATTGTTGTAATCTCATATAATAACTCCCTTTTGTCACTTTTCAGGTAATCGCTCATGTTGGCTACTGCCCGCACACGTGAAGTGATGAAAATAGCCAGATAAATCGATAAGCATAAAGGATCTTTCTTGTGGTTAATCCTAAATATTGAATTAGGCAATTCCTTACATCTGGGGCTTCGGAATTTTAACGAATTTTTCCCACCCGATTAAAAGGCCAAAAGCGCCAGAAAGCACGTCCTACAATCTTCTTTCGAGGAACAAATCCCCAATAATGGCTATCCCAACTTTGGTTTCTATTATCTCCTAATACTAGATATTCACCTTCGCCAATCGTGACTGGTCCATATTCATAGATCGGACGGCGTTCAGGAGAGATATACTCTTCTGTCAAGGGGGCGCCATTAATTAAAACTTTACCTTCGGTAATTTCTACTGTTTCTCCTGGAAGTCCGATGATCCGTTTAATAAAATCATTAAGCACTATTGGTCTTTGATCACGATGGATCTGTTCTTCATTAGCTAAAAGCTTAGCTTTTTCTGTAGGATGAAAGACAATAATATCTCCCCGCTGTGGTTGGCGAAATCGATAAGAAACTTTCTCCACCAAAAAACGATCCCATTCGATAATCGTCGGACGCATCGATGGGCTGGGAACATATCTCGCCTCAACCACAAATGCTCTTAAAACCAGAAATAATAGGAGAGCTGGAAGAACAACCTCTAAAATCTCTCGTATGATCTTTTTAATATCCATCTCTTATCTCCTCCATGGTCGCCATCAATAAAATGAGGAAATTGCATAATTACCTTAAGATTAATTTGACCGCAATATATAGTATTTAATCGGTCACACTGGCCACCACCCGTACACGTGAAGTGATGAAAATCAGAGTCAGGCGTCTCGGCAAGTATAAAAGATTTTTCTTGTGGTCAAATCTTAAATAATTGAATTAGGCAATTTCTTAAAACATATGTAGAAACGAAAAAACCAACATACAGTTCCATCTATTTTTAAAATATGATAAAAGGCCCCCTATACGGGAGGGCCTTTTTAAGTACTGTATAGATTGTATCCTTCACCAGAGGATGATCAGTAAAACGGTTGTAAGGTCCTTCCCTGATAGGAAGTCACCTATCAACAGCCTCTTTTAATGCTTTTCCCGGTTTAAAGACCGGAACCTTTCTGGCTTTAATCTCGATCGCAGCTCCAGTCTGTGGGTTGCGTCCGGTCCGGGCGCTCCTTTCCTTTACCTCAAAGCTGCCAAAACCAACTAGTTGTACTTTATCTCCATTCGTTAAAGCTTCAGTCATCGCTGAAAGAATAGCATCAACGGCTTTCCCCGAGTCTTTTTTCGTTAAACCGCTTTTCTCTGAAACCTGATCAATTAATTCGGTTTTTGTCATCAGCCTCACCTCCTTCCGGTGCACACGTTAGGTGCATTATGAAAAGTACTGTTTAATAGTTACCATGTAAATTGCATTTATCTATTCTAGATAATTCCCCTTTCTCCTTCTGTCTAATCTAAATTTATTTACTTTAATTCAATAATCATCGGTCCTTCAGAGATGTTAGTGACTTAAATAAAAAAATAAAAAGCCGTGAATCACACGGCTTTCCCAGATTAGGAGCGATTTTTTAAATAATAATACAGATTAAACCTCCGCTGCCTTCATTCAAAATTTTACTCAAAGTTTCTTGTAACTTTTCCTGAGCATGGGCAGGCATCCGGCTTAATTTGGCTTGAATCCCTTCTTTCACCAGGTCATGGAGGGTCTTACCAAAAAACTCAGTCTTCCAGATTCCTTCTGGATTTTTCTCAAATTCTTCTGTTAAAAAACGAACAAATTCTTCTCCTTGTTTTTCAGTTCCAACTACTGGGATGACTTCCGTATGGATATTCGCTTTAATAAAGTGATAAGAAGGAGCCGAGGCTTTTATCCTTACTCCGCACCTACTTCCTTGGCGAATTAGTTGCGGTTCAGCAAACTCAATCTCTTCTACCTGTGGCATAACTAATCCATATCCCAATTCTTTAACTTGTTGTAGCGCCCCAGCTATTTTCTGGTACTCATTTTTAGCCATAGATAATTCCTGTATATTTCTTAAAAGATCACCATTGTTCTTTAAAACTAGACCAGTAATTTCTTCCAATATCTGATAAAAAAGCGCTTCTGCAGTTTGAATCTTAATAAAGACTGTTCCCTTTCCTAAATCAACTTTAGAAAGGTATACCTCATCCATATGTTCAATATTCTCTAGAAAAGTTATAACCTGATCTGCATCTTTAACCTTTTCCACTTCAGCCACTGCGGCCAAGACCGCTTCTTCGTACTTGTTCCGTAACCAATGTTCTGGTTGGAGTTCCTCAATCCAGTCGGCAAAGTCTATTTGAATTTCCTGTACTGGAAACATTTTTAAAACATCCTGGATTATCCGATTAATGTCAGTCTGCTCCATATGCAAACAATTTACAGAAAGCACCGGCACCTTATACTTATCTTTTAATTCTTCAACCAGTTCCACGGTTTTCTGAGCTTGTGGATGAACAGAATTAACTAGTACAACGAAAGGTTTACCTAGAGCCGATAATTCGTTAATCACTCTTTCTTCAGCTAGAACGTAATTTTCACGAGAAATCTCAGTAATGCTACCATCTGTTGTAATTACTAATCCAATGGTGGAATGATCCTGGATGACCTTTTTGGTTCCCATCTCTGCCGCCATCTGAAAGGTAACAGGAGTAGAGTTCCAGGGAGTAATCACCATTCTAGGACCCGTTTCATCCATATAACCCCTGGCTCCTTCTACAGTATAACCCACACAATCAACGAGACGAACCTGAAGCTCAACATTGTCGATTTTTAGAGGAATCGCCTCATCTGGAATAAATTTAGGTTCTGTCGTCATGATTGTTTTTCCAGCGCCACTTTGTGGCATCTCATCCTGTGCTCGTTCCCGATGGTAAAGATCTTCAATGTTAGGTAAAACCATTAATTCCATAAAACGTTTTATAAAAGTTGACTTCCCTGTCCGCACTGGTCCTACCACACCAATATAGATATTCCCATCCGTGCGTTCGGCGATATCTCTGAAGATATCAAACCGCTCCATCCTCCTCCCCCCTTTTCTTCTTCAACCTAAATGATAGTTATAAATGATTTACTAAGCACACCCCCAAACTGATTATCAATTCTTCAGGGATGGTTTTTTTCAATTCTGTATTCATCTCCATATATACAACAGATAATCCCTTGTTATGACTTAATTTCAAAATAATTCATTTGTCTTTAATCTCATTTAAATTTAAAGAATTAAAATTCTCATTGCGAATTAATCAAAAAAGATTAAGAGCTTTCTATAATATTGAATGCAAAATTTGAGACCAGCGGCGAGCGGTAAGAGTATTCTCCAGGTTAGCTAAATGGATTCTTAAGGTAATTATGGCAATTTCCTTAGATTATTTATATGTAAGGTTTGAAAAAATAGGACAAAAAAAACAACCCTTAGGGTTGTTTTAGTCTTATTTTTAACAAGCTTTTAGCAAAACTCTTAATGTGAAAAGACTAAAGTTTCGTAATCATTAACTTTTTCTCCAAAGATCCAATGTTTTTTAGTCTCGCCCTTACTAGTAATATCATTAATCAGGATCTGTAAACCTAATTTTTGCCCTCCGCGGGGAGATAGATCTAACTCCGCCAACGAAATAGCCACCGCCATAAAGTAGTCTCGTATCTCCAAAACAGAGCGTACGATAATAGCTTGTCGACGCCAAGAAGCGCCTAAAATGTTAAAAAGTGGTTCCTTTATTTTGCTGTTCGGTAAAAGATAAAGAGTTACTGGTTCTTTTAACTGAGCATTACCAGAAGTAAAAAAATATATTCTAAGATGATCGCTTCCTTGAAAATCTAATGAAAAATCATCCTTAAAAGTAAGAAAAGGATCAGTAACATAAAAGCCAAGATAAAGAAAGTTGTGATCAAACCCAGTGTATAATCGGAGCGCTACTCCTCCTTCGGAAGAATAAAGGTGATGAATTGCCGTATTTTTCTCCCATTCCGATAATGGTTGTTGATAATTAAAATCATCTTTAACCTTTATGACCTCTAAACGTTCTTGAGCAATAACTGAGAATGTCCAGAAAGCCATCAGCAGGATAAGAAGAAGCCACCGGGTTGAAACGAGACTTTTTTTCAATTTCAACGCTCCTTCCACGGTAGGTAGTTGCTCATGCTGGCTACCGCCCGCACACATGAAGTGATGAAAATGAGGCCAGGTGAGTCGACAAACCTCGAAGGCATTCTCTAGTGCAGTAACTATATTCTTCACCTGCTGAAGCTATTCCTTTTGCGTATTTGCTGGAAAGACACGTAGTCTAAAAAATACTCTCTATTTCGCGCCGACGTTCCCTGGTCATTAACTCTTCCACCGCCTCTTGTGGCGAATGTCCCTTGAATAAAATATGATACATCTTTTCAATGATCGGAAGTTCAACTTGAAATTTTTTGCTTAGATCATAAGCTGCTTTAGTAGTAGGAACTCCCTCAACCACCATTGGGGTAGAAGCTAACACTTCGTTTATGTCACGACCTTTTCCAATCTCCCTTCCAGCCCAAGCATTTCTACTATGCCTGCTAGCAGCAGTAACAAACAGATCACCTAATCCAGATAAACCAGAAAAGGTAAGAGGTTGCGCGCCCATTGTCTCCCCCAAACGGCGCATTTCCGCTAGAGCCCTGGTTACTAAAGCTGCTTTTGTATTATCGCCATAATCTAAGCCCTCACAAATTCCCGCTGCCATCGCAAAGACATTTTTTAAGGCGCCGCCGATCTCTACCCCTAAGCGGTCAAGACTGGTATAGACTCTAAAATAAGGAGAAAAAAATGCTTCTTGAGCGCTTTCGGCAATGGTTAAATCTGGTGAAGCCACCACGGTGGCAGAAGGAACTTGCCTACTTACCTCCTCAGAATGATTGGGTCCTGACAAGGCGACTATTTGGTGATCGGGAACCACTAATTCTTCTCTTAATACCTGAGTGAGAGGTTTTAAAGTTTCAATTTCAATTCCTTTGCCCGCATTCACAATAAGCATGCTTGGAGAGATAAAAGAAGCAAAAAGATTTGCTGTCGACCGTAGCCATTGTGAAGGAACAACAAAGGTAATAAGTTCAGCCCCAGCAGTCACTTCTCCTGGATCATTACTCGCAATAAGCTTCTCTGGGAGTTTAACTCCTGATAAATAACGTTGATTAGTATGGGATTGATTAATCTCTGTCATGGTTTCCTTCTCATACGACCATAGCATTACTTGATGATCATTCTCTGTTAATAATTTTGCCAGGGCTGTTCCCCAACCTCCTGCTCCTACTACTCCAATCTTCATTTTTCTTCCTCCTTAATCTTTTTTGCAAAAACCTTATTTTCAGTACCGCTAATGATTCTTTGAATATTGGCGCGATGTCGATAAACAGCTAATATAAATACGATCACCCCGTATAAAAGAAGAGATCTTTCTTGAGGATAAAAAAGAAAGCAACTGAAGGGGAGAGCAAAAGCAGCAGCTAGTGAAGAAAGGGAAACAAACCCAAAGATAAAAAGAAAAAGAAACCAAATGGGAGCAAGAACTAGTAAGGTTTTAGGCACTAAAACGATAATTGTGCCTAAAGAAGCGGCTATTCCCTTACCTCCTTTAAATTTAAACTGTAAGGGCCAATTATGACCTATGATCACCGCTAGTCCGCACCAGGGAGCAATTTGCGAACCTCCTAACCATAGACCAATCATTGCTCCAAGTATTCCTTTTAATACATCTCCGCCCAGCACTAGGATTCCGGAAATTGGTCCCAAAATACGATAGGCATTGGTAGCCCCGGGGTTACCACTACCTTTTTTCCTCAAATCGACTCTCGATAAAAGGGCAACCACTTCTCCGGAAAGAATTCCTCCAAGAAGATAACTAATAATAACTGCTAATACTTTCTCCATTTTTGTTCACCCTCTTGCCTTAACTTTCATTGTTATTCCTTTTTACCAGATCTTTTTCTCACCAAAAAATGTAATGGAGAACCAACAAAGCCAAAATTATCTCTAATCCTATTTTCTAAATATCTTCGATAAGAAAAATGCATTAAAGAAGGATCATTGACCCATAATTGAATGGTCGGCGGTTTAACCTTAATCTGAGTAGCATAATAAACTTTTAATTGCCTCCCTTTATGGGCAGGTGGTTGATGCATCAAAACAGCATCCCTGAGGATTTCGTTAAGGACGCGGGTTGGTATTCTCTTAGTATATTCATTGGCAACCGCAAAAACTTCTGGCAGAACCTTCTGTACTCGTTGTCCAGTTTTTGATGAGATAAAGAGCAGGGGAGCATAATCTAAAAAAGAAAGCTCACGACGGACCCTGTCTTTATATTCTCCTGTTGTCCGCTCATCTTTTTTTACTAAATCCCATTTGTTAATAACTATTATTACCGCCTTTCCAGCCTCATGAGCAATGCCTGCTACTTTTTTATCTTGTTCCGCTAGAAAATCAGTGGCATCGAGAACAACCAAGGTAACATCAGCTCTTTCTACCGCCCGGATCGCTCGAAGGACGCTATAATATTCAACAGCCTCTTCAACCCGAGCTTTTTTTCTGATCCCAGCAGTATCAACTAAAATGTATTTTTGCCCTTCAAAAAGAAAAGGCGTATCAATCGCATCTCTGGTTGTCCCGGGAATAGGACTAACGATCACCCGTTCCTCCCCAAGAAGCGCATTAAGCAAAGAAGATTTCCCACAATTTGGTCTTCCGATTAGAGCTACCCGGATTGCCTGCTCCTCTTCGCCTTGTAATATAGGAAATTCTCTCACTACCTTATCAAGAAGGTCACCAATATTCAAAGCATGTTCCGCAGAAATCAGAACAGGCGCTCCAAAACCGATAGCATAAAAATCGCTTTTTAGCGCTGGATCATACCGATCAGCCTTATTGCCTACTAGAATTATCGGTTTATTAGTCCGCCTTAAGAGATCGGCAATCTCTTGATCTAAAGGCTGGAGGCCTTCCTTGGCATCAACCACAAATAAGATAACATCAGCTTCCTCGATCGCTAACTTAGCTTGGTTATAAACTTCTATGTTAATAGGATCTTCTTCACTGGTAGTAATCCCACCCGTATCGACCAACAAAAATGACTTCTCTAACCATTCTGCTTCGCGGTAAAGACGATCTCTGGTTATTCCAGGGACCCCTTCCACAATCGCCACTCTTTCCCCGATAATCCGGTTGAATAAAGTGGATTTTCCTACGTTGGGGCGACCAACAATCGCCACAATTGGTCTGGACATTTAACATCCCTCCAATCCTAGAAGGGTTTTAACAACCTCTTCTCCATTAACATTCAATACTTTAACCGAAAGATGAGTAGCAGCGCAAAAATTTTCGAGTGTCATTCCATCTAAAAAGACTTTTTCTTCATAACATAGCATTACTCGAGGCAATAACAGACAAGAACCATCCATCTCTAGCCTTTTATGGCGAAGAGCTAAAAGAATATCTCCTCCTGTTACTAAGCCAGATACAGTTACTTCAGGGCCAAAAAAGCAATTAGTAACAGGTAAAACTCCTAATTTAATCTGTGGGGCATATTTTTTTAATGTGGCTTGGAGTTCGAGCCATAGTTGACCCGCATCAACTCCGGTAACGACCGTAAAGCTTCTTGGTCTATGATCATAATTAGAGATAAAATTAGTTAAAGCTTGTTCAAATTGAGCTTTGAACAAAGGCCACAAACCCACTCCGTTTTCTAATTGCATCAGTTCTTCATACTCTTCAAGGTCAGGAAAGCCTTTTCCGGCTTGAAGATAAAACTCGTCTGAAGCGTAAACTAGTCTGCTTCCATAAATCGAAAGAAACTTGTCCTGAGCATGATGGACAATCCGTATCACATCAGCAGCTTCAGACGGATAAAATTTTCTCAAACGAGGTAATCTAAGCCGGTGACTAGTTAAACCAAGCGGTACAATCGCTACAGTTTTAAGATTTGGCCAGAGTTCACCCAGATCGGTAATCGTTTTTTCTAAGATCTTCCCATCATTTATACCTGGACAAAGCACGGCTTGGGCATGAAGTTGACAACCCCATGATGATAGCTTTTTCAGTTGCGCTAAGATGTTTCCTCCCTGTTCTGTCCCGAGCATTAGTTTTCTAACCTCTGAATCTGTAGCATGCACAGAAATATAAAGAGGACTTAGTCTGAGACGGTGAATCCTTTCCCAGTCGTCTTCTACAAAATTAGTTAAAGTAACATAACTCCCTTGGAGAAAAGAAAGGCGGTAATCATCATCTTTTATGTATAAAGAGCTTCTCTGACCTGGCGGCATCTGGTCAATAAAACAAAAAAGGCAATGGTTTTTACAAGATTTAATGCCATCAAAAATAGCCGAAGTAAAAGTTAATCCCAACCCTTGCTCCTCACTTTTTTCTAACTCGATCTCCCAGTGCTGACCATCGTTTTTCTCTACTTCTAAAAAAAGCTTCTCCCCACACTCTGCTAATTGATAATCAATAAGATCAGTCAATTCTATTCTATTAATCCTAATAATCCGGTCACCCGGATTAAGTCCAAGCTCTGCAGCTAAACTATCTGGAGCTACTTTTAAAATTTCAGCAGCAGTATTTTGCCTCAAAGTTAATCCTCTCCCAAGTTAAACGTATAAAAACTTTTTTGTTTCTTTTATTAAATTTTGATCAACTTCAAACTTAATGATTTAGACCTAAACTAACTTGAGGGAATTGCATAATTACCTTAAGCTCGTATTTGAGAAAATACAATATAGAGGCTAGACAATCCCTAGTTGGGTTATCAATATATTACTGGTCAAATTGTAAATAATTAAATTATGCAGTTCCTTAATTTAAGAAATAAAAAACGGAAAGAATAAAGTTAAAGGGAGTGTTAATTTTGACCTGGTTAAGGATGATCACTAGATTTATCGCTGTTTCTTTAGTAATTTTATTCATTGGTTATCTACTACCCGGTTTTTCGATAATTCCTTTTTCGACAGCGGTGTTAGGAGGGTTTTTCATTGCTGGGCTTGGTTATCTAATAGAAACAGTAGCTTTAAAAAAAGAAGCTTTACCGTATACCCATGGAGTGGTTGGTTTTACCGCTACTACGCTCGGGTTAATAGTTTTTAAAGTATTACTGCTTACTATTAATATTTCCTGGTTAGGTCTGATCTTAACTTCCTTGATTATCGGACTAGTCGATCTCATTATCCCCTCATCGCTTAAATAATGAAAGAGATAATCCTTTTACCTTTCTCCTGTATGCCCAAATCCGCCAGCGCCTCTTATGGTTTCGCCCAAATGTTCACCAGTAACCCATTCTACCTGTAACACTGGAGCAATCACCAACTGGGCGATCCGATCCCCTCTTTTCACTTGATACCTATCTATTCCATGATTAATTAAAATTACCTTAATTTCACCGCGATAATCCCGATCAATCGTTCCCGGAGTATTTAATACTGTCACTCCATATTTAGCAGCCAATCCACTTCTTGGTCTAACTTGAGCTTCAAACCCTTCTGGAAGGGAGATTGTTAGACCAGTAGGGATCAATAGAAAAGCACCGGATTGAATAAAAATTGCTTCTTCCACCGCGGCTAAAAGGTCTACCCCCGAAGACCCTGGCGTCATATAGCGCGGTAATGGTAAATCCTCAGCATGAGAAAGCTTTTTAACCATTACTTGAATATTTCTCATCTTTATCCTTCCCATCCTTTTAAATATGAGTGTTCTTCATCTCCAAACGGCCCAATGGCAGTTAATGTCATCAATTCTTTGTGGAAGAGCATTGCTGCGACTCTCCTTAGATTATCCGCTGTAACATTATCTACCTTTTCCAGTACTTCCTCTGGACTAATAAACTTTCTATAAAATAATTCAGACTTTGCTAATCTACTCATCCGATTGGTAGTGTTCTCCAAACTAAGCCAGAGGTTCCCTTTAATCTGCTCTTTGGCTCGGTTTAATTCCTCAGTAGAAATCCGGTTTTCTTTTAAATTATTTAGTTCTTTTTGAATTAGAGCAAGAACCTGGGAAAAATGTTTAAGGCTAGTGCCCGCATATATTGAGAATAAACCAGTATCGCGAAAAGCCGCATAATAGGTACCGGTAGAATAAACAAGACCTCTCTCCTCTCTAAGTTCTTGAAATAAGCGAGAAGAGGAACTTCCACCTAGAATACTATTGAGAACCAGCAAAGTATATCGATCCTCATGTTGTCTAGGGAAGCCCGGAACACCGACACAAAGGTGAACCTGTTCGGTATTTTTCGCGCGTAAACAACTTTTCCCCTGTATTTTAAAAGATGGACTACTTTCAGGAATGAATTTACCAGTTAGTTTTCTCCAAAAATAGTTACTTTCCTCTAATATTCCATCAAAATCGACATTTCCAGCCATCGCTAAGCAGGAATTATCCGGAGTATAAAAACGTTTTTTATATTGTACAAGGTTATCACGGTTAAGATTACAAATACTTTCTGGTGTTCCAAGGATGGGATGACCCAAAGGATGTTGATTAAGGATCGTCTGGGTTAAAAGATCAAAAACTAATTCATCGGGTGAATCCTCATACATTTTGATCTCCTCTACAACGACATTTTTCTCCTTTTCCAGCTCCTCTAAAGGAAATAAAGAGTTAATTACTAAATCTGCTAACAACTCAAGCCCTAACCGGAAGTGTTTGTCAAGGATTTTAACGTAAAAACAAGTATATTCTTTGGTGGTGAAGGCGTTTAAATGACCTCCCACCGCATCGATACTTTCAGCAATTTCTCGGGCAGAGCGATTTTTTGTTCCTTTAAAGACCATATGTTCTATTAAGTGAGAGATCCCTTGTTCGCGAGAGGTTTCATTTCGCGAACCACAAGCCACCCAGAAACCAATGGAAACCGAACGCACATATGGTATGTGTTCACAGACTACTGGTAGACCATTAACTAGAGTTGCGCGATTATACATTATCAAAAAACACCTCATTGCTTTTTAGTTACAGATTTATAATATCTTGAAAAAACTTTTCTCTGTTACTAGCTTATGGTTTTTCAGAACTAATTCTAATTCGTGATCACAAATTAAAATCCTTTTCCATTTCTTAATTTCCGAAGTAAATCCTTCCCTAAAGTCCCCTCTTCGATTCTTTTGTAATCATATACTAATCTGGTGATATCTACAAAAAGGTTTCCTAGTGATGACAGCGAATCATTAAAAGTAACTTAAATTATGTTAACATGAGGGATATTAAAATGGAGCAAAGTGTTGTTACTACAATCCTAGCGCTACTCGTTTACCTTTCTACTTCCCTTTTTGGAGGAGGAGGTAAACCTGTAAACCCTCAATTTCCGCCAGAAAAAGGAATTGAAAGTCCTCAAAATGAAGCTGCTGTCCCGTCAACCGCAGTTATCTCTACAGAGCTAGTCAGTATGCGTTCGGAACCAGCAACTAAATCACCGGTAACACATCAATTAACTAAAGGAACAGCCATCACTATTAACGAAGAAAAAGACGGGTGGTATCAAGTCACCGATCAAACCGGAAATTCTGGCTGGATTGTCAAATGGGCAGTTAAACCAACTTATTTTACTAATCCATCACTAACTAACAAGAAGGAGATACTAGGCTACTACGCAGAAAGTTATAGCGGCGACCCTAGGGCTTTACAGTCTTTCGCTAAAAATACGAACAAAATTACTACTGTAGCCCCTTTTCTTTATCGAGTAGATAAATATGGAAACATTTCAGGTCAAAGTAAATCTCAGCTGATACAGACTGCGAGTAACAAAGGAATCAAAGTTCTAGCCGTAATTACTAACATCAGTTCCTCTAGCTTTAGCAAAGAGACTGTGAGTTCCCTACTAAGAAGTAAAACTGCTAGAAGTAGAGCCATTAGCGGAATTCTTCGCTTATTAAGGGAAAAAGGTTACTCTGGTGTTAACATCGATTTTGAAGGTATTCCTGCTGCCGACCGTCCATATCTTACCGCTTTTTTTAGAGAACTAGCCCCTACCTTACATGCTAATAATTATCTGGTTACAGCGGCTCTTCCAGCTAAAACGTCAAAAGAAGAATGGTCCATATGGTCTGGGGCTTATGATTATCAGGGCATAGCGCCTTATCTTGACTGGGCTGTCATCATGACCTATGATCAGCACTATGCCAACGGACCAGCTGGTCCAGTAGCTTCTCAAGCTTGGGTTGATAGTGTCTTACGTTATGCTCTCCGTTATTTTTCCCCACAAAAATTAATTATGGGGGTTGCCGCTTATGGATATGTATGGAACGATCGATCTGGTAAAGCCTTAAACTATTCAGCAATTCAGTCTTTGATTAACCAATACAAGATTGTTCCAAAGTGGCATGAAGATTATAAAACTCCTTACTTTACCTATACGAAGTCAGGAGTAAAACACGAAGTTTGGTACGAGAATCGCCATAGCACTGCTGCCAAGCTAGAAATAGTAAACAAGTATAACCTACGGGGCGTAGCCATCTGGCGCTTAGGATATGAAGACCCAGGAATTTGGAATGTTCTGTAAAGCTCCATACCCAGAATTGATTATAGCATATTAACACAGAAAAGGAGAGCTAATCCCGATTTTCAAGGAAGCTCTCCTCTTCTATTTTCATCCTTTAAAGGCGCCCCAGCCAAGCTAGGGTAGATTATAAAGATTTATTTAAAAACTTTATTTGCCCCTTTTAACAACCCTAATATCGCCAAAGTTCCAACCAGGACTGTTAAATAAGGAAGTAAATCTTGGAGATTAGTCCCCTGCTTATCGAAGAGATTTAAGATTTGCCCAACCCCTGGCACACGATAGCGATCAATAATAGGGAATGAACCTAAAATAACGCCAATACTTAAAAACCATACTTTATTTTTATCCATAAATAAAAGAATAAGAATAAAAGTAATCGCTAAGGTACAAAGATAAACCTCCATCCACCCGAGATTCATATATATTTTTTGATTGTTAATCGTGATGGTTTCGGTAGCTTCTTTGATAAAAGGGTCGAGTAATGAAAAGACTGAAATAATGGAAAAAGCAGTAAATAATAGATTGCTTAAATCTGAACGTAATTGCGCCCCTTTCATGATAAACCCTCCTTTTTCTAGTATTATTTTAATATTAATTCGCCAGATCCTGAATTATACCTTCTTTATCCATTAACCAAAGAATTTAATACTTACTTCTTTTAGCTTTATTTTTCTTTCTAATCTTCGGTTTCTATTTATCCTAACAAAGCTTTTTGCGTCGTATCCTTTTTAAAAGGTCCCAATAGAATATATAGTGTTTGACTGGTAGTGATCAATATATTGTATCGAGATAATTAAATCAAAAGACAACGCAACAAAAACCCTAACAGGTATTATAGGGAACATAATTTCATGGAGTCGCAAAAAATAACCCTTGACTTCAGACAATGATC
>ENA-UOOR01000707-UOOR01000707.1-fermentation-metagenome-genome-assembly--contig:-NODE-707-length-44728-cov-7.026257_pt1 | contig 44728 bp, 31 predicted proteins | sample MGYA00245780_ERZ724029 | MGnify/ENA primary metagenome ERZ724029 (study PRJEB28704, sample SAMN03018315) | fermentation metagenome | biome: anthropogenic terrestrial biome; feature: soil; material...
CTTGGCTGGCCCTGCATCGGCGCCGCGGGCCTCGGGGCTTGTGGCGCCGCGGGCCTCAACCCGGCCGGCGGGGTGCCGGCGGGCCTCGGCGCTGGCGCGGCTGGCCGGACAGGCTGCACGGGAGTCGAGGGCCTCGCGGGCACTGTGGCCGCGGGGGCGCCGGAGAGAACGGGAGGGGCGGGTGGTTTGCGCGGAGGCTGCTCTGACATTGTGCCGATTCAGTCCGTGGCAGTCGGTGAAGCGGGGAGGCTGCCAGCGCATCCCCGCCGGGATCAGGCGGCCTCGTGGCCGGCGAGTTGGATGTCCTTGTGGGCTTCCACGCTGGCCTGGATGTCCTCCTCGGACAGGCCGGACGACAGGCTGATGGTCGTCGAGGTGCGCTGGCCGGTCTCGACGTCTGTCGCCGAGACGTTGACGATGCCGTTGGTGTCGATTTCGAAGGTGACCTCGATCTTCACCTCGCCGCGGTAGCCGATACGAAACCCCGAGAACTCGAACTCGCCGAGAAGCTCGCACTCGTCCGAGCGGTTCGACTCGCCCTGGAAGACCTTGATCTTGACCCGGTCCTGCCCGTCGCGGCTGGTTACGAAGGTCTTCGACTGCTCGATGGGGATGGGCGTGTTCTTGTCGATGATCTTCTCGGTGAAGCCGCCCACCGTCCCGATGCGCAGGGTGAGCGGGGTCACGTCGAGCAGTCGGTGCTCGGCGCCGCCGGCGGACATCAACGCGTGCGCTTGCAGGGCGGCTCCCAGGCCGACGACCTCGTCGGGGTCGACCTCGGTCATCGGCTCCTTCTGGAAGTAGTGGCGTACCGAGGTGCGGATAAGCGGCAGGCGGGTCGGGCCCCCGACGAGAATCACCGCGTCGATGTCTCCGGCGGTCATCCGCGCGTTCTGCAGGGACTCGTCGCACACCTTGAAGGTGCGCTGGACGAGGTCCATGACCATGCGGTTGAACTGCTCCTCGGTCAGCGTCGCCTGCAGGTCGAGGATGTTGCCGGCGCCGTCCTGGCAGATCGACTGGCAGAGGATCTGCGCGATGCCCTCGCGGCCGACGTCGATCTTGGCCCGCTCGGCCGCGTCCTTGAGCATCTGCAGGCAATACTTGCTCTGCGTCAGGTCCAGACCGGTGCGGTCGAGGAAGTCCTGCGCGAGCCACTGCATGATCCGGTCGTCGAAGTCGTCGCCGCCAAGGTAGGTGTCGCCGGCGGTGGCGAGCACCTCGAAGACGTCGGTGCCGATCTCGAGGATCGAAATGTCGAAGGTGCCGCCGCCCAGGTCGTAGACGACGACGCGCTGGTTGACGTCGCGCCCGCAGCCGTAGGAGAGCGCGGCCGCAGTCGGCTCGTTGAGGATGCGCAGCACCTCGAGCCCGGCGATGCGGCCGGCGTCCTTGGTCGCCTGGCGCTGGTTGTCGTTGAAGTAGGCCGGCACGGTGACGACCGCCTTGGTCACCTCGCGTCCGAGGTAGCTCTCGGCGATGGCCTTCATCTCCTTGAGCACCAGGGCGCTTATCTCCGGCAACGAGTAGGTCCGGCCATGCACCTCGATGCGCACCGAGTTGCTGGGCCCCTCGACGATGGCGTAGGGCATCACCGCCTGGGCCTTCTTCACCTCGTCGGAGAAGTAGAAGCGGCCGATGAGCCGCTTGGCCGAGTAGATGGTGTTCTCGGCGTTGGCGATGATGTTGCGCTTGGCGGCGTTGCCGACCAGCACCGTTCCGTCTTCAAGGAAGCTGACGACCGAGGCGTGTGTGCGCTCGCCCCATTCGTTCGGGATGACCGTCGGGACGCCGTTCTCGACATAGGAGACGCAGCAGTAGCTGGTGCCCAGATCGATGCCGATGGCGATGTCGTCTGCCATGCAAACCCTCGTCGGAGCGGCCGAGATGGCCTCTCCGGGGAACTGGAGTGGTGCGGTCTTGTCAAGGACGCCCGCAGGGCCGCCGAACGGGCGCAAACCCGGCAAAGGCGTGAAGAAACGGGGGGAATTCTAGTGGCCTCCCCTCCGCACTGTCAAACGGGCGCGCCCTTCTGGGGCGGTGCTGAAAAACGCCGGTGTGCCCGCGGGGTTGGCGCGCGCGCACCGAACCCGGGCGCGACTTGCCGCTCTGTTCGCCCGACCGCTACTGTTACCGGAAGAAGGAAGCCACTCGCCGCCATGTCTTCGACCCTCGCGATCCTGACCTCCGACCCGAACCTTCTGCGCTGTCAGGTCGAGCTGCTCAAGGCGCGCCGTTCGCCCGAGACCGGGGCTCGCCCCGGGGCCATCGGCCTGGCCTACGTAGACGCCGACGCCGTCCTGTTGCGCAAGAAGCCCGGTGCAATCGAGGGGCTCGACCTGAGCGGCCTGGTCGCCGACGTGGCGAGCGAGGCGCTCTTCTTCCACGCCGGGCCGCTGCTCTCCCGGGTCTTCGCCGACGAGGACGCGATGCCCCTGCGCTTCCGGCGCTGGATGTTCATCCACGCAGGCGCTCTGGGCTCGCCGGCCCCAAGCTACGGGGCGCTCTGGCACGAGCTGCCCGACTTCCTCAAGCGTCAGGTCAAGGGCACGACCGCAAGCGAGCTCGTCTTCCTGAGCTTTGTCAAGAAGCTGCGCGACGAGGGCCGCTGCGATGACTTCGACATCCCGCCGCCTCTGGTCGGCAGGCTGTTGGCCGAGACGGTGCGCCGGGTCGAGCAGCTCGAGCGCGAGGCGGGCCGGGTCGGCAACCTGAGCTTCTTGGCGAGCAACGGCCGGGTGATGGTGGCGACCCGCCTCTGCTCGGGCCGGCTCGACTACGCGCTGCTCGAGGGGATCGCCCGTTGCGAGCGCTGCGGAATCACCGAGAGCACGCCCGACTCGCACCCGCTGCTGCGCGCCCATCGCCGGGTGCGGGCCGTGGCGTTGGGAAGTGGCGGGCCGGCCTCCGACAACTCCATCGAAGTGCCCGAGGGCTCGTTGGTGACCGTAGGCCACAACCTCGAAGTGCAGATAACGCCGTTGGCCTAGCACCCACCGGGCGGCCCCGGCGCCACCCGAGAGGCCGTCTCCCCGTCCCGCCGCGCGCAGGCCGTCCCCGCGAGCTCGCCAGGCGCTCCGGGGCGCGACCTGCTTCCAGCGCCCAAGAGCCGTCCTTTCCGCGAGCGCGGTCCGCGCCCGCCTGTTCGCGCGCTTGTAAAACAGGTGGCGGTGCGAACCCTTGCGCCGTCCATTCCAAGACCAGCGAGGATGCCCATGCTGAACCGCCGGGAATTCATCGAGGCCGCGCTCGCCGTGACAGTCGCCGCGAACGCCCCAACGGCGACCGGGTGCAGCTCGAACAAGGGGACGAGCAAGCCGGCCTTCGGCGAGGTGCCGCGGCGCGCGCTCGGGCGCAGCGGCCAATCGGTCTCGGCCCTGGGGCTGGGCGGATGGCACATCGGCATCCAGGACAGCGAGCAAGAGAGCATCCGCATCATCCGCGCGGCCATCGACGGCGGCATCACCTTTCTCGACAACTGCTGGGACTACAACGCGGGCCAGAGCGAAATCCGGATGGGCAAGGCGCTGCGCGATGGCTACCGCGAGCGGGCGTTCTTGATGACCAAGTTCGACGGCCGGGACGCGAAGACCGCCACCGAGCAGCTCGACGAGTCCTTGCGCCGGCTCCAGACCGACCACCTCGACCTGCTCCAGCTCCACGAGGTCATCTGGGAGCAGGACCCGCAACTGATGTTCGACCCGGGTGGTCCGGCCGAGGCGATGCTTGCCGCGCAGAAGGCCGGCAAGGTCCGCCTGTTGGGCTTCACCGGGCACAAGTCGCCCGACATCCACCTGCGCATGCTCGAGGAGGCCGAGGCCCACGGGTTTCGCTTCGACGCGGTGCAGATGCCGCTCAACCTGCTCGACGCGCACTACGACAGCTTCGAGAAGAAGGTGCTCCCAGTGCTGTTGAGGCAGGAGATCGGGGTGCTCGGCATGAAGCCGATGGGCTCGGGCTTCTTCGTCTGGGACGACGTCGCCGAGCCCGAGGAGTGCTTGCGCTATGCGTTGAGCCTGCCGACCAGCGTCGTGATCACCGGATGCGACTCGATGCCGATGCTCGAACAGGCCCTGGAGATCGGCCGTCGGTTCGAGCCAATGAGCGAGCAGGAGGTGGACGAGCTGCTCGCGAGGACCGAGCAGGCCGCCCGGAGCGGCTCGAACGAGAGGTACAAGACGACCCACCGGTTCGATGGCACCTACCAGAACAAGAGCTTTCTTGGTCCGCGTGCGCCCGACGGGGCCCCGGCACCCGGATAAGCGAGGCGCTCCTTCATCCGCAATCGGGTCGGTCCGCGCCCCTCGGCCGCTTCAGACCCGATTCGGACTCGGGGCAGCGGACGCGGGTTCGGTCCGCGCGCGCGTGCGGCCGCGTTCTCGAAAGACGAGGCGGAGAAGATAGTTTAGCGTCCGGTCCGCGCGCGTTGCCTCGGCCGCGCACCGGGCCCAAAGGCGCTGAAGGCCTTTTCGGTCCGCGCCCGCGGCCCGCTCGTCGCGACTATTGTCGAATCGCGCTCGCAGGGCGCCACCGGATCATTGCGACCAGACGGTGCGCAGTCGCGCCAGCTCGATGTCGCGGTGCGCGTGGCGGATCCTGTGGGCCAGGCGAACCTCCGGCCCGTCGGCGTTCTCCGTCCGAGACTCGGAGACAACCTCGTCGCCGTAGAAGGCCTCGGCCCAAAAGCCCACTTCCAACCCCACGGGCTGCTGCCGGGAGGCGAGCTCTGCGGACGCGCATTCGAGCGCCCACTGCACATAGACGGCATGGTTGACGTGCCGGTTGAGGTCGAGGTCTCGGAGCACCGTTCGAAGACGGACCGAGCGCTCGGCGGCTTTGAGCCCAGGCAGGTGGACGAACGGGTCATTGAGCGAGCGCCGCTCGAGCAGGAACTCGGCGGGGAGGGCTCGCGCAGTGGGAAGGGGCTGCTTGGCCTCCAGATCAAAGACCACCCAGGAGCTCGTTGCGACCGCGAGGGACGTTCCGTCTGCGAGGGCGATCTCGAAGTCGCGAAGGGCGAACATCTCCTGCACGCCCGAGGGCCAGCAGGTCGCCGACGGCGAGCCTCCAGCTTGCCGCGTGGTTGCCAGCGGCCTCCTGGAGGTAGTTCATCAACGCCTCCAGCCTCGCCTCGCCGCGCGCAGTTCCTTCCGTAGGCGAAGACGCGAAACTTCTGGTTTCAGACAAGCTCCATGGCCTTCTCCGAACCCTCCCTCGGGCGCGCGGATGCTAGCCAGCGGCCGGTCTCAGGCAAAGCGGATGCAACCGGCTGCTCGGCCGGGCTTCTGGCCTCGCGAGGCGCTGCCGGCGAGCGGGCGAGAGCCGGTCGAGGCGTGCACCCGCTCAGCGAGCGCTACTTTGGGCGCAAAGCGCGCACAGCGGCCCTTCGCAACGCTGTCCGGGCGTTGACGAACCGGATCGTCGTCTCCTAGAGTGCGCCCCCAAAAGGTACCTGTGATAAGGACTAGCCATGCCCCAGGTGAACCTGATTCTGACCCTCCCGCAGAGCGCGCTCGTCGCGACCAGCTTGGGCATCGACGAGCTCGGCTGGCACCGCAGCCCGGGCTCTGCCAAGTACTTTCACGGCCGGTCGATCTTCTTCGAGCTCGCGCACGAGGAGGGCAAGCCTCAGTTCGACTTCCTCGAGGAGGGTGGCTGGCGCGATGCGGGCGGGGACACACAGGCCGCGCTCAAGGCAATCCTGGCCGGCAAGCGCACCAAGACTGCCCTGTCGAACCAGGCGATGTCCTGCATCCCGGTCGACGCCATCAAGAGCTGCCACCTCGTCAAGACGAGCGGGCGCGCCCTGAGCCTCCAAGGCCCCAAGTCGCTCTACGAGTTCCCGACGCACCAGTGCGACGAGTCGCTCACTCCCGACCAGGTCGCCGAGCACATCGGGCGCGACCCGAAGCCCGAGCGCCCACACCGGGTGTACATGGTCCTCGCGCCGGTCGAGATGCTGGTGATGTCCGACCTGACGCCTATCGAGTACGCGTGGTACGCCACGCACCGGCCGGGCAAGGTCTTTCGCACGCTCGCCTTCGCCGAGCTCGTCGGAGTCACCCAGCGCAGCATCGTCGCCGAGGGGGTGCTGATGCAGGCGGCCGAGGAACTGGCGACCAAGGGCAAGAAGACCAAGACGATCTCTTCGGGCGACTTGCTCAATCGCGTGCCGTTCCAGGACTGGATCGGCTACGGCAATGCGGGCGAAGGCGGCCTCTTTGTCGCCGACCGCAACAAGATCCTCGTCTGGCGCTTCCCCGAACCAATCCCGTCGTCGTGGAGTCGCGCTGAGGGCTAACGGCTCGAGGGCTCGCCGGGGGGCGGGCCTTCTGTGCTTTGAGGAGCCGGAGATCACGGCAGCTTCTTTTCCAGACATCCAGGCCACGCCGTCGGCTCAAAGCGTGCCAGCGCCTCGGACGTGACCTGCACAACGGCAGACTTCCGAGCAGTCCAACCAAGCGTGTTTCCGGGGCCGTCACCCGACCTCGGTGAAGGGTAAAAGCGATGCGCCAAATGCTCGTCCGGCTACTTCGAAAACCGTCCGTGCGACGGTACTACCTGCTGACCTTGCTCGTGTTCTTCGGTACCGCGGGCCTCTGGCTGCCCGGTGCGCAGGCCTCGACCGGCCAGGAGGGCCAAGGGTTCAAGTTCTTCGCCGTCTTCTCCGACCCGCGCTACACGACGCTGGAGATCGTCGCCCTGCTCTCGGTGCTCGCCACCGCCTTCGCGGGCCTGGGCTACGCCTTGATGCTGGTGCGCCAGGTCTACCGGGCCGACACCGGCACCCCGAAGATGCAGGAGATTGCCGCGGCGGTGCGCGAGGGCGCCGACGCCTACCTGTCGGCGCAGTTTCGCAAGATCGGGCCGCTCATCCTGATCATCACCGTGCTGCTCGCGGTGCTCTACACCGGCCACGAGTCGGCCTTCCGCTGGGGGCGCGCGGGCGCCTTCCTGGTCGGCGCGGTCTTCAGCAGCCTGGTCGGCTTCGTCGGCATGCGGCTGGCGACTGCCGGAAACCTGCGAGTCGCCGCGGCCGCCAAGCACTCGTACGGCGAGGCGATGCAGCTTGGCTACCGGACCGGCACGATCACCGGCATGCTCACCGACGGCCTCGGGCTGCTCGGCGGCACGCTCATCTTCCTGGTCTATGGCGAGCAGGCCTACGAGGCGCTGCTTGGCTTCGGCTTCGGCGGCACGCTGCTCGCGCTCTTCATGCGCGTCGGCGGCGGCATCTACACCAAGGCGGCCGACGTCGGCGCCGACCTGGTCGGCAAGATCGAGCAGGGCATCCCCGAGGACGACCCGCGCAACGCGGCGACCATCGCCGACAACGTCGGCGACAACGTCGGCGACTGCGCCGGCATGGCTGCCGACATCTTCGAGAGCTATGAGGTGACCATCGTCGCGGCGATGATCCTCGGCCTGGCCAGCTTCGGCCACAAGGGGGTCATCTTCCCGCTGCTGGTGCGTGGCATCGGCGTCGTCGGGTCGATCATCTCGACCTACACCGTCAAGGCCGGCCCCAACGACACCTCGGACACCGCGCTCAAGAGCGTGCACCGCGGCTTCTGGATTGGCTCGGTGATCAGCATCACCGGCTTCATGGTCCTGGGCTTCTTCTACTTGCGCTTCGACGCGGCCTACCTGCAGGGCAATCCGGTCGCGCTGCCCGGTTTCCCCAACGGCAACCCGGCCGAGCTGCCGGTCTGGGCGAACCTCGGCGTCGCCGGCCTCGACATGCGCCCGGCGCTCACCTGCCTTATCGGCGTCATCCTGGCGATCATGCTCAACAAGATCACCAGCTACTACACCCACACCAAGTTCACCCCGGTCCAGGAACTCGCCAAGAGCTGCCAGACCGGGCACGCCACCAACATCATCTCGGGTTTTGCCCTCGGCTATGAGAGCACCGTGATGACCCTGATGATCATCGTCGGCGCGATGATGCTCGCGGTGGTCACCTACATGGGCACCCCGCCGATGTTCGTCGCCTACGGCGTCGCCATGGCGGGCATCGGCATGCTCACCCTGACCGGCAACACCATCTCCATGGACGTCTTCGGCCCGGTCGCCGACAACGCCAACGGCATCGGCGAGATGGGCTACGACAAGGAGCAGATGGAGAAGGACGATCCGGGCTCGTACAAGCGCGCCCGCCAGATCCTCGCGGACCTCGACGCGGTCGGCAACACGACCAAGGCCGAGACCAAGGGCATCGCCATCGGCTCGGCGGTCATCGCCGCCTTCTCGCTCTTCTCCTCGTTCATCGCCACCATCGCGGTCGGCGGCGAGGACAAGATTCACCTGATGACCGAGGCGATGTACCACAAGGAGGCTGGGCTCATCACGGTGGCCGACCCGGTCGTCCTCGTCGGCTTGCTCATCGGCGGCGCGGTCCCCTTCCTCTTCAGCAGCATGCTCATCCGCGCGGTGGGGCGCGCCGCCTTCTACATCGTCAAGGAGTGCCGCCAGCAGTTCCGCGACAAGGAGATCCTCGCCGGCACCAAGAAGCCCGAATACGGCCGCGTCGTCGACATCTGCACCGTGACCGCGCAAAAAGAGCTGATCGGCCCGGGACTGATGGCGGTGGTCGTCCCGGTGGCCGTCGGCTTCGGCTTGGGGCCCTACGCGCTCGGCGGCTTCCTTGCCGGCACCATCCTCGCCGGCCAGCTCCTCGCGGTCTTCATGGCCAACGCCGGTGGCGCTTGGGACAACGCGAAGAAGCTCATCGAGGACGGGGTCTACGGCGGCAAGGGCTCCGAGGCCCACAAGGCCGCGATCACCGGCGACACCGTCGGCGACCCGCTCAAGGACACCGCCGGCCCGGCGATCAATCCGCTCATCAAGGTGATGAACATGGTTAGCCTGCTCGTCCTCGGGCCCGCGCTGGCCTACAACATGGCCGCCCCGCGGGCGCCGGTCGAGTGGGCTCGTTGGGTCGGCGTGGTCGTGTTTCTAGTGTCGGTCGGCTCGATTGTCTGGGCGGTGCTTCAGAGCAAGCGCGAGGCCCCGGGGCTCGAGCCGGAGGCCGAGCCCGCCGGGACGCCTCCAGTCGCGGGCGCGTCGAGCTAGCGGTCTTTCGCGACGGGTTGTTGGCAAAGGGGCGCACCTTCTCGGTGCGCCCCTTTCCTTATGGTGCGGGCAAGGGGTGGGAGAAGGCCCTCTGTCGCAGGCGTTTCCGGAGGCGGGGCGGGTAGAGGGCGCGCGCCGGGGGAGCCGTCCCGGCAGGCGCCGAAGTGTCCGCCAATGAAGAGCTTTCGCCCCAGACCATCGTCGCCGTGGGCGCAGAGCCCAGCCGTCGCCTCCCGCTCTCTCCGTGCTGGCCGACGGGCTCCTCGGGAGGCGAGCGATGATCCTCGAGAGCTTTGGCTGCTTGCTCAGCGGTGGCGCCGAGTTGAGCCTCGAACTGGAAGCACGAAGGGGCCCTGCCTCGCTCGTCATCTTTGGCGCCGTCGCGCTCATCGGCGGGGCGCTCCCCAGGCACGTGCGGGCGGCCAGGCTCTCGGTGCGGCCAGGAGGCGTCCAGCAGCCCATAGAGCGCTCCCTTGCCACCGGGTTCGTGCTCGGTCGCGGCGAGGCGCGCCGCTTGCCCTTCCTGCTCGACCTGCCGGCCGACGGCACCGGCGAGCTCGTCGGAGCGATCGCCGAGGTGCAGGTCCGGGGAAGCCGCGACCCGCGCGATGGCTGCGTCGATTGAAGTCGGCGTCCTCGCCGTCGCCTGAGCGCGGGTTCTGTTGAAGGGAACGTTGCTCAGCTCCTGACGCCACGATTCCGGGGGGGCGGCCTTCGCGCCGGCCGCTGGGGTCGCCCGTGCAGCTTCCCGATTCCTGGACAGGCGCACTGCCATGCGCCCCTACCAACCTGCGACCGATCGCTTGGGTTCCGGGGGCAGCCCGGGACTGTCGACTCTCGACTGACGACCTGCCGTATCCAGTCGGTTGGCGAGTGCTCGCGCCGGCTCGAGGCCGGGCGAGCGGCCACCCATCGTCGGAGGGCGATGGGCATATTTGCGCCAGGAGATCCCATGAAAGTCCTGATCCAAGGCAAGCAGATGACGGTTCCGGACGAGCTCAAGAGCTACGTGATGGAGCGCTTGGTCAACGTGATCACGCGCTTCTACGACAGCTCGGCCGCCGAGCTGCGCGTGGTGTTCGAGGACATGAACGGGACCAAGGGCGGCAACGACAAGGAGTGCCACCTGACGTTCCGCATGCCCATGGCGCAGACGATCCAAATCGAGGAGGTGACTCAGGACCCGTACGCCTCGCTCGACGCCGCCGGGGACAGGTTGGTGCGCATCATCAAACGCGAGCTCGAGCGGATGCGGCGCAGGCCGGCAGGCCACCACAAGTACCGCCCCTTGGGCACGACCGTGGCCAGCGGCGGCATCCCGGGCGAAACGCTCGAAAGACTGCGCTTCAGCGACGAAGCCCAGCGCCTGCTCGAGACCGGCACAGGGATCACCGCCGCGGGTCACGAGCGCCTGAAGGGAACCTAGCCCGTTGGCGCTCGAGTCCTTGCCAGCTTGGGCAAAGCGAGGGGCTCGAGCAACGACCTCAAAGGCGGGCGAGGGCTCGCAGCTAGCCTCGCCGCCTGGGCATCTTGTGGCGACCGGTGAGCGCCGCGGACATCGACAGGACCTTCATCAGATTCTGTCGGTAGACCTCGTTGTCCGGGTCGAGGGCGAGCGCCTTCTGCAGGAGCTCTTCGGCGGCGCTCAGGTCGCGGCGCTCCTTGACGACCGCTATCGCGAGCCGGTTGTAGAGCGGCGCCGGATCGTCCGAGCGCGCGATCGCCAGCTCGAGTACCCTGATGGCCCCGGCGTAGTCGCCCGAGCGCTCGAGCTCGATGGCCTTCTGCAGCGGGTTGAAGGCCGGCTGCGGGGCTGGCTGCGGCACGGGCCGGCGTTCGAGTCGTGGGGGCGCGCGCGGAGGCGAATACCTTGGAAGCGGAGGCGAAGGCTCCTGGGCCGGCGGGCGGGGGCCCGACGCCTTGAGGACCACCGGCCGTGACGCCGGAAGGTCCTCGGGCAAAGGCGGTGGCCGGCTGGGAGGCTCGGCAGCGCGTGGCTTGGGCTTCGGGGGCGCCTCGCACAGCTTGATGATCTCGCGGTCGAGCAGCGAGCGCAGGATCGACTGGATCTCGATCTTCGAGAGCGCCGCCATCATCCGGAGTTGCTCGACGGTGGTGCGCCCGTCGATGAGCGAAATGATGTAGGCCTCGAAGCTCGACAGCGCCTGCTGGCGCAGATCGAGCCCGAGCAGCAGCGCCGGCAGGTCGTCGGCGCCCGCGGGCACCGTGAAGACGCGGGTCCGCGTGATGGTCCCGCGACCCGTCGCAAGTCCTGCCTCGGCCGGCGCGGGCGGCGGCCTGGGGACCTGGCGAGAGAGGGTGGGCTCGGGGCAGAGCAGCGCGCGGATGACCGTCGGCTCCCGCGGCGGCTCGAAGTCATCGTCGACGAGCGCGGAAGGATCGACGATGACCTCGCAGTACACGCAGAGGACATCGCCTCGGTTGATTTCCTGCCCGCAGGTCGGGCAGGTGAGCGACGCGGTGGTCATGGCCCGCCCATGAGAGCAAAGGCGACGGGTCCCCACCATCCCGCCGCAAGCGCGGCTACTTGCGGCGCTTGAGCACGAGCACCGACAGCGGAGGCAGGGTGATGTTCATCGAGTTGCCGAACGCCTGCCAGGGGACCGGATCGGCCCAGACCTCGCCGGCGTTGCCCATGTTGCTTCCGCCGTAGATATCGGCGTCGCTGTTGAGCAGCTCGACGTAGGCCCCGGACTCCGGAACGCCGATGCGGTAGTCGTGCCGCGGCATCGGCGTCAGGTTGCACGCGAAGACGAGGAAGTCGGACGGATCCTTGGCAAAGCGCACGAAGGAATAGATCGAACGGTCGGTGTCGCTGCAGTCGATCCAGCGGAAACCCTCGGGCACGAAGTCCTGCTGCCAGAGAGAGGGCTCGGAGCGGTAGACGCGGTTGAGGTCCTTCATCCACTGCTGGATCCCGCGGTGCGTCGGATAGCCGAGCAGGTGCCAGTCGAGGCTGGAGTCGTGGTTCCACTCGGACCATTGGCCGATCTCGGCGCCCATGAAGTGCAGCTTCTTGCCCGGGTGGCCGAACATGTAGCCGAACAGCGCGCGCAGGTTGGCCCTCTTCTGCCACTCGTCGCCGGGCATCTTCCCGATGAGCGAGCCCTTGCCGTGCACGACCTCGTCGTGGGAGAGCGCGAGCACGAAGTTCTCGGTGTAGGCGTAGAGCATGCTGAAGGTGAGCCGGTTCGCGTGGTACTTGCGGTAGACCGGGTCCTTCGAGAAGAAGTCGAGGATGTCGTGCATCCACCCCATGTTCCACTTCATCGAGAAGCCCAGGCCGCCCAGGTAGGTCGGGCGTGAGACCCCGGTCCAGGCCGTCGACTCCTCGGCGATGGTGACCGCGCCGGGGTGCTTTTGGTGTACGAGCGTGTTGAGGAACTTGAGGAATTCGACCGCCTCCAGGTTCTCCTTGCCGCCGAAGCGGTTGGGGACCCACTCGCCGTCCTTGCGCGCGTAGTCGAGGTAGAGCATCGAGGCGACCGCGTCCACGCGCAGGCCGTCGAAGTGGTACTGGTCGAGCCAGAACATCGCGTCGGAGAGCAGGAAGTTCCAGACCTCGGTGCGCCCGTAGTTGAAGACCAGGGTGTCCCACTCCGGGTGGCGCCCCTGGCGCGGGTCGGCATGCTCGTAGAGGTGCGTGCCGTCGAACTCCGCGAGCCCGTAGGAGTCCGAGGGGAAGTGGGCCGGGACCCAGTCGAGGAGGACGCCGATGCCGTTGCGGTGCATCGTGTCGACGAACGCCATCAGGTCGTGGGGGCTGCCGTAGCGGCCGGTGGGGGCGAAGAAGTTGACCGTCTGGTAGCCCCACGAGCCGTAGAACGGGTGCTCGGTCAGCGGCAGCAGCTCGATGTGCGTGTAGCCCATCTCCTTGACGTAGGCGGCGAGCTGCTCGGCGGCCTCTCGGTAGGACAGGGAGCGGTTGCCATCCTCGGGCACCCGGCGCCACGAGCCGAGGTGCACCTCGTAGATGGAGATTGGCGCCTCGAGATAGCTCCCGTTCTTGCGCTTCTCCATCCACTCCTGATCTGCCCACTCGTACCCTTCCAGATCGTAGACGCGAGCGGCGGTCTTGGGAGGCAGCTCGACCTGGAAGGCGACCGGATCGACCTTGAGCAGGTAGATGTCGCCCTGATTCGGCAGCAGCTCGTACTTGTAGTTCTGCCCGACCTCCAGCCCGGGGATGAACAGCTCCCAGACCCCGTTCTGCTCGTGCTTGCGCATCGGGTGGCGCCGGCCATCCCAGCCGTTGAAATCACCGACGACGCTGACGCGCCGGGCCGAGGGGGCCCACACCCCGAAGCTGACGCCCCGAATCCCGTCGACCTCGATGGGATGGGCGCCCAGCTTCTCCCAGAGCCGGTAGTGCGTGCCTTCGCGCAACAGGTGAAGGTCATACTCGGTCAATTGCGGACCGAAGGCGTAGGGGTCGGACAGCTCGTACGTGCTGCCGCCCGCCTCCACGCGCAGGCGGTAGCTCGCCGGGCGCACCTCGCCGAGCGCCGCCTCGAAGAACCCTTCGTCGAGCAGTCGGGTCGCCTCGGCCAGCGTCTTGCCGTCGGCGCCGACGACACTGACGCGGCTCGCCCCCGGCTGGAAGGTGCGCACGAACACGACGCGCTTGCCCTCGAGCTCTTCGACATGGGGACCGAGCACCTCGAAGGGCTGACCATGCCGCGCTTCGACCAGCGCGCGCACCGCATCCATGTTCACGGGCATCTCTCGCCTCCGTACCTCATCGGTTGATCGCTCACCCGGAAGAGTCCCGGGCAGCCTAGCAGCAACGCGGCAGGAATGTACGCGGCCGGACACTAAAGGCAATCATGTTCTTGCCCGGCGCCGGCGGCCTGCGCCCCGGGGCGATTCGCCTCTCGCCGGCCGGCGAACCGCGCACCGGTGGTGCCTTCCGAAGGCGACAGGGCGCGGCCGAGGGCCCGAGGCGGCCTGTTTGCGCAGGCGGCCGCGAGCCGCCGCAAATCCCCGCGCCGAGGCTTCCGCAAGAGCGGTCGATTGCCAGGGGGCCTGCGGCGGTGCGCTGCTCGAGAGGGCTGCGCTAGCGCGAAGGCTCGGGCTCGTCGGCACGTGGCGCTCCGACGGCGGCGACCAACCGCTCGTAGCAGGCCTCGAGGCCGCGCCGGTGCTGACGGAAGCGCTGCTCGGCGGTGCTCGGCATGTCCGCGGTGTAGCGGAAGTACCAGCGCAGCGCCTCGAGCTCCTCGACGAAGAGGCTCACCGCGCTCTGCTCGCGCGCCGACAGCAGCGACAGCTCGCGAAAGCTCATCTCCGGGAGCCGGCTGCGCAGCGGGGTCAGCAGCGGCTCGCGGTCGCGGTGAAGCGAGAAGAGCCCGACCATCTCGCCCGCGCGGGCCGCGATGCGGCTCATCAGCGCGGCGGCATCGAGGGCCACCAGGTTGCGGACCCGCTCGCGCTCTGGCTGGGGACGGGCGCAAGAGGGCTTGCGAGCCCTCGCCCCGGCCTTGCGGCCTCGAGAGCTGTTCGAGCGGCTGCTCGTGCGACTCGCCGCTGCCTTGCGCGCTCTGGGCATCGAATGGGCCCCGCAAGTAGACCGGCCGGCGTCTGGTCAGGGCGCCGGCCGGCAGTGACCGTCGGTTCGTCTACTCGGAGAGCGTGATGGCGAGCTGCTCGGGGTCGAGCTGGTCGATGCGCTCGATCCAGCCGAAGACGTCCTCTTCCTCACCGTGCTGCAGGCGGGTCATGTAGTCGAACAGGCGGCGGGCGAGCGGTCCGGTCTGGTTCTTGTTCACCTGCACCTCGGCGCCCTTGTACGACAGCACGCCGACCGGGGAGATGACCGCGGCGGTGCCGGTGCCGAACGACTCGGTGAGATCGCCGGTCTTGGCCGTTTCGATGACCTCGTCGATGGAGATGCGCCGCTCGGTCACCTTCATGCCCCAGTGGCGGGCGATCTGGATGACGCTGTCGCGGGTGATGCCGGGGAGGATGGTGCCGCCGAGCGGCGGGGTGATGAGCTCGTCCTTGATGACGAAGAAGATGTTCATCGTGCCCACCTCCTCGACCCAGCGGTGCTCGATGGCGTCGAGCCAGAGCACCTGCGTGTAGCCGAGCGAGGCCGCCTTCTTCTGTCCCTGCAGGCTGTGGGCGTAGTTGGCCGCGGTCTTCGCCTCGCCCAGGCCGCCGCGCACCGCGCGCACGTCCTCCTCCGAGACCCAGATGCGAACCGGGTTGAAGCCCTGGGGATAGTAGGCGCCCACCGGGCCGACGATGACGTAGAAGGCGTACTCGTCGCCCGGGCGCACGCCCAAGAACGGGTCGGTCGCGATGATGGTCGGGCGGATATAGAGCGAGGAGCCCGGAGAGTCGGGAATCCATTCCTGGTCGATCAGCACGAGCGACTTGACTGCGCGCCCGAAGAACTCCTCGTCGACCGACTCCATCATCAGGCGCTTGGCCGAGTTTTGGATGCGCTGGGCGTTCTTCTGCCAGCGGAACAGGTAGATGCCGCCGTCCTTGCCGCGGTAGGCCTTCAGACCCTCGAAGACCTCCTGGCCGTAGTGCAGGCAAATGGCCGCCGGGTCGATCTGCAGGGTGCGCATCGGCTCGATCCGCGCCAGATGCCAGCCGTTGGTGCGGTCGAACTCGGTGGCGAAGAAATGGTCGGAGAAGTAGCGGCCGAATCCGAGCTTGGTCGGATCGGTGGGCTTGGCCTTCTGATGCGTGCTGCGTACACGGCGGATGGCAATTCTCTTGTCCATGGGTTTGCCTTCCCGTGCGCCTGGACGGCTGGGCCGCCAGGCTGCAATTGAGCTCGGTTTCGTTCCCGACCTGCCGGCTCGCTACGGCTGCGCACGAGCCACCGGGAAGGTTGTCAAGCCGGCCGTCGGGGCGGGGCCGAAGGGAGAACCCGGTGCTTCTGGAGCGCAACGGTCGGGAAGGATAGACCCCCCAAGAGTGGCAGGGCAACCTCAAGCAGCACTCCAGGGCCGGGGAGGCAGGCTCGGGCGACCGGGCAAGCGGGAGGCCCGGCGGCTGGCCGCCGGGCCTCTGTTCGAGATGCGCTCGGCCGTGCAGGCTAGAAGGCCGCCGACACGTTCAGGGTGCCCGAGAGGGCATCGGGGTGCTCGGCAAAGTCGGCCACGTCGCTGCCGAGGACCGACCAGGTGTACTGACCGCGGATGCCGACGCGGAAGGTCGAGTCGGTGAAGAAGTCCGCGCCCACGCCGAACGGCACGAGGCCTTCGACCGCGTTGGTCAGGCCGTAAGGGTTGTCGCCCACGGTGGTGAGCGCCGCGCCGACGCCGCCGAACGCGTACGGACGCCACATCACCGGCGCCTCGAGCTCGGGCCCAACCTTGACCGCAGCCTGCAACTGGTTGCGGGTGATGTTCGAGTCGATGTTCTCCAGGCCGTTGGTGTGGCCCATGAACGCCGCCTCGTACGAGATCAGGTCGCCGCCCTCGCTCGCCGACGCGGTGACACCGTAGGCGGGGCCGGTGTTGGCAAAGTCGTTGACCTGCCCGAGGAAGCCGCCGATACCGCCGTTGAGGCCCACCTGGATCTGATTCTCCTCGATCTCGATCTGCTCGATCTCCTCTTCGATTTGAGCCTGGGCAAGCGCCGGCATCAGGATGAGCGCCGCGCCGAGTGCCAGGACGAGCTGCTTCATTGGCTCGCCTCCTTCTTCAGTGCGTTATTTTTTCGCACCGCCAAGTGCTGAATCCCCCTTGAAGGAAGATTGCCAGGGCGCCTCGGTGTGACAAGCGGGGGAGGCAGGCCGTCGCGAGGGGCGCTCGCCCCTTTGCAGGGCGCCCGACGCTCCAGGGCATTGAACGGGCAGGCCGCCTGCCCGATGCTCTATACGATGCTCATCGGCGTGCCCCCGAGCCTCGCGCGCAGGCTCTCTGCCCCGGTCATCGCCGCCCTGCTCGGCTGGACGCCGTCGAGCGGGCTGGCGTGTGGGCTCTGTATCGACGCGACCGCGCGGCGGGCCGCCTGGTGGATGGGCGCGCCGCTGGCCCTCGTCGTCGCGCTCGGGGGCGAGGCGCTTCTGTCCACCCTTCACCTCGCCCTGCGGCGGCGCGCGCCCCGCTACGCACCGGGGGCCGGCCCACCTCGTCGGCCTGTGCGCCTCGGCGGTGGCCCTGCTGCTTTCTCGGGGGAGCGGCCTGGCGACGGCGACTCCTTTTGCCCTGGCGCTCGGCTACTCGTTCATCCGCTCGCTCATCGCCGAGCGCGCGCGTGGGCGGGCGGTGCTCTGCGCCCGGCTCGGGATCGTCCTCGCGCTGTTGACGCTGGCCCTCGCGCGCAGCCATCCGGCCGTCGTGCCGACCGCGCGGCTGGTGGGGCTGTGCCTGGTCGCGCCCGCCGACTGGGGGCTTGAGCCGAGCACCTGGGGCGAGCGCGAGCTGCAGGGGCGCGCCGGCGCGAGCGCCGAGATAGAGCGGCGCCTCGACGAGCTTCGGCCTACAAGAGGCGAGCTGCCGACCCGCGGCGAGCTGGCGCTGCTGCGGCTGCACCTGCTGGTCGGCGGCTCTCCGCAGGAGAGGGCGCGCCGTTGCCAGGGATGGGACCTCGGCCGGTACGAGCGCCACTACGGCGACGCGCTCGCCTCGGCGCGGATCGCACGGACAGTCTGCTCGCCCGCCCCCGATTGACCGCTCGACGCGCTGCGCGCTCTGTTGGCCTTGTCTCCCGATCCGCGCGGCCGCAAACCTCCCGGCCCGGCAAGAGAGAGGGGCTTTGAAGATGTCCGGCTTTTTCGCCAAGTCTCCCGGCCCGCCACTCGCCGTGATCACCGGCGCAAGCTCGGGCATCGGGGCGGCCTTCGCGCGCGAGCTGGCCGCGCGAGGCTTCGCCCTGCTGCTCATCGCGCGCGAGCCTGGTCGACTCGAGCGGCTCGCGCTCGCCGGACGCGCGGGTTGCGTCGGCCTGCTCGCCGCGGACCTCTCGGAGCCCGGTCCGCTGGGCGAGGTCGAGCGCCGCCTGGCGGCGGCCGACGGGCTCTGCCTGCTCATCAACAACGCGGGCCTCGGCGGCGGCGACGACTTCCAGCGCACCGCGCCCGACTTCCACGAGCGGATGATCCGCCTCCACGTGCTCGCGCCCGTCAGACTCGCCCACGCGGCGCTGCCCCGGCTGAAGGAGAGCCGCGGCGCGGTGATCAACGTCTCGTCGCTCAGCGGCTTTCTGCCCGCGTCGCAAAGCGCGGTCTACTCGTCGACCAAGGCCTTTCTCAGCCTCTTCAGCGAGTCGCTCGGCTCCGAGCTCGCCCCCGCCGGCGTCCGCATCCAGGCGCTCTGCCCGGGCTTCACCCGGACCGGCCTCCACCTTCGCGCGGGCCTCGAGGTCGCGTTCATCCCCTCGTGGCTTTGGATGGAGTCTGACGAGGTCGTCGAGGCGTCGCTTGCGGCCCTCGAGCGCGGCCGCGTCCTCTGTGTCCCCGGGCTCGCCAACAAGGCCATCGCCGCGCTCGCGAGCCTGTTGCCGCGTCCGCTGCTGCGCGCTGCGCTGCGACAAGCCGCCTCGCGCGGGCCTCGCGGGCCGGCCTCTCTCGGCGGCGAGTGAGGCTTGCCGGCCGCCGGGGGCGGCGACAAGAATGCGCGGCATGCGCGCCCAGGCCCTGCCGATAGTCGCCCTCGGCGCCTTCCTCGCTTCGCCTGCTCTCGCCGAGGACGAAGCTCCGCCGGCGAGCTGGGACGAGTATCAGGGTGCCCACAGCTTGAGCTGCAAGGGGAGCGGAGAGCCGCTCGCCAAGCCCGAGACGCTCCAGCACGCGGGCTTCGAGTACACCTTCCACGGCACCTGGGCGAAGGTGCGGCGGCTCGGCGAGACGCCGAAGGGCGAGGTCAAGCTCGGTGTCCTCTCCGGCATCAAGGAGCTCGATCCCGCGACGCGCGCGGTGCTCGACGGCTTCTTCGCTCGCTTCAAGGCCGAGGGCGTCGAGGCCATCCTCGTCGGCGGCGATTCGGCCGAGCTCGAGAGCCACCTCGAGGAGGTCTTCGGTTACCTGGCCGCCAGCGACCTGCCGGTCTTCGTCGTCATCGGCAACTGGGAGAGCCGCTCGCCCTTCAACCGGGCCCTGCGGCTCGCCTCGCGCGAACACCCCAACATCGTCAACCTCAACTTCGCCCGCCGCGTCGACGCCGCCGGCTACACCGAGCGCGCCTACGCGAAGAGCGGCGGGGTCTGTCTCTATGAAGAGGAGGACGTCGCCGGGATCGTCGCGCCGGCCGGCCAGCGCGACGATCCCGGCGTGCTGCTGATGCATGGGCCTCCTGAGCAGAAGGGCAAGGAGGCCATCGACTTTGTCCCCGGCGCAGGCAACGTCGGAGACCCGAGCCTGACCGAGGCGATCAAGCAGGCGAAGATCGCCTTTGGAGTCCACGGGCAGATCCTCGAGGCGGGCGCCCGGGCGACCGATCTGGCGGGCAAGCCTCTGGCCGAGGGCAAGCTCCACCCCGCGCTCTTCCTCAACCCTGGACCGGCGAGCGCGCTGCCGCGGAGGCTCAACGACGGCAAGCTCTCCTACGGCCTGGCCGCCATCGTGACGCTGAAGGGCAAAGCCGCTCGCTACGAGATCCTCCGGGCGAGAAAGCCGCTCGAATAGACGTCCGCAGGCCGGGCGCGCCCCGGCCGACGCGCCGTCCCCGCGAGCCATAGCTTTGCTTATCGGAGCGCAGCGGCTGCGGCAGGGTTCTGACTGCCTGCGAGGACGAGCGATGACCATCTACGGCCCACCGCGGGAGACCGATAGGGTGCGCAGGCACACCTCGACGAAGATCAACGAGAGGATCGACCACGCGACCGCGCGGCGCGTCGACGACTTCGCCGCGCGGGGACGCGCCGACATCGCCCGGCGCCTCGACCAACTCGACCGAGAGTGGAGCGTCCAGCGCGTCTTCCATCTCGGCGCCTCGCTCGTCGGCCTGGCCGGGGCGGCGCTGGCCGCCGCGGGGCTTCGCCGCAGCGGCCTGACGCTGGTGGCCGCCTCCGCCGGCTTCTCGCTGCACTACGCGCTCAGCGGCTGGACCCCGGCGCTCACGCTGATGCGTCGGCTACAGACTCGCACCCGCCGCGAGATCGACGCCGAGAAGTTCGCGCTCAAGTCGGTGCGCGGCGACTTCGACGCGGTCTGCACCGCCCAAAGCTCCCTCGCGCGCGCGGGCAATGCTCTGCAGGCGATCTGGCGGTAGCGATGGCCGGCGGAGCTCCAGCTCCGCCAAAGGGCCCGCGGTCGGAGACCCGAGAAGCCCGGGGTGAGCGGGCGCTCCGGAGGCGGAACCGACCACCGCGCAACCAAGCCGGCGCGTCTCCTCTCTCGCGACGTCGGCTGGTATACAGTGGCCCGCCAACACGGTGTCGAGGTGAGCATGCCCGCGAAGAGAACAGCCAAGAAGGCGGCCGGTGATGCGGTCGCGGCACAGCCCGCAGCACCAGCGCCCACGGCCGAGGCGCCGAGACGCCGCAACGGCGTCCGCGCCAAGCTCAAGCCCAAGTACTTCTTGGCGATGGCGGGCAACATCGGGGCCGGCAAGACGACCGCCGCCAAGCTCATCAGCCAGCGCCTCGGGTTCGAGCTGTTCGACGAGCCGGTGATCGACAACCGGTTCCTCAAGGACTACTACGCCGACATGAAGCGCTGGTCGTTCACGCTTCAGCTCGAGTTCCTCATCCGGCGCGTCGAGCACCACGAGCTCATCCACACGGTCAACAAGAGCTGCGTGCAGGACCGCACCCTCTACGAAGACCCGGAGATCTTCGCGAAGTACCTGCACGGCCTTGGGCACATGGACAACCGGGAGCTCGAGCTCTACTACGAGTATTTCGACCGCCTGAACATCAAGCTGCCCAGGCCCGACAAGATCATCTGCTTCGACGTGCCGGACACCGAGGTGCTGCTCAAGCGCATCCGCACCCGCGGCCGGGCCGAGGAGCGGGGCATCGGGCGCGACTTCCTGCGCGGGCTCAACGGCTACTACTCGTCCTTTCCTCAGGTCGTCGAGCGCAAGTACGGCATCCCGTGCATGACCGTGGACGTCTCGGGCATCGACATCCGCGAGCGCGCCACTCGCGACGAGTTCCTCGAGCGGGTAGACGCCTTCCTGCGCGCCTGAAGCGCCGGGGTTCGGGGAGCCGATGCTCGGTCCGCTGGAGATCACCGCGCTGCTGTTCGCCGCGGCGACAGGCCTCGGTCTCGCCGGCGGCCTCGGCTTGATGGCCGATCGCCTCGGACGGCGCCGGCGCTCGGCGCGCGAACGGCGGCTCGCCGCGCTCTGCTTCCTGCTGCTGCCGCTCGAGGGCGCGGCCTTTCTCTGGGGCCTGCTCGTCGAGCCGCGCTGGCCCGAGATCACCTTCACCGAGGTCGACACCCCTCGGCTGCCGCGGGGCGAGCGCCTTCGGGTTGTCCACCTCACCGACTTTCACGCCGAGGGGAGCTCCCCGGTGCTCGAAGGCCTGCCCGAGCGCGTCAACGCCCTCAAACCGGACCTGCTCGTCTTCACCGGCGACACCCTCAACTCGGCCGAGGGACTCCCCGTCGTCAAGGACCTGCTCGCGCGCATCGAGGCGCCGCTCGGCCGGTTTGCGGCGCAGGGCAACCAGGACGTGGCCTACCGGGCGGAGACCGACCTCTTCGGCGGGGTCGCGGTCGAGCTGACGGGCGAGCCGCAGGCGGTCGGCGACGGGCGGGCCGTGTTGTGCGGCGCGCCGTATCCGAACGGCGGCGTCCTCGAGCGCTGTCTGCGCGCGAGCGAGGGGCGGTTGCGCATCGTCGCGTACCACACGCCCGATCTCGTCGAGGACCTCGCGCCCTTGGGACCGGACCTCTACCTCGCCGGACACACGCACGGCGGCCAGGTTCGAGTGCCGCTCTACGGGGCGGTCGTGACGATGTCGGAGCTCGGCAAACGCTATGAGATGGGCCGGTACACGGTGGGCAGCACCGCGCTCTACGTCAACCGCGGGGTCGGCATGGAGGGAGGCCTCGCGCCGCGGGTGCGCTTCCTCTGCAGGCCGGAGATCGCGGTCATCGACCTCGTCGGCAGCAAGCCGGCACCCTGAGGCCGCTCGCGAACCTCCTTCTCGGCTGCAGTCCCCCACCGGCACGGCGGCAAGGCAAGCCTGCGCGTCGGGAAGCGCGACCTCTTTCCCCGGAAGAGGCTCCGGCGGTACCGCAGAGGCATCCTGCAGCCTTCCGAGCCTCATCGTCTCCTCGGGAAGGCCTTGGCGAGCCCCGGGGCGCCGCGGGAGGCTCAGCGAAGCCGAATCCGGGAGGCAGGAGCGCGCGCTCCGCTGGGCAAGGGGCGCTTCGGCTCGCGCCGGATGCCGCTCGGCTGCTCTCGGCGCGGCCGTCCCCGGGCGTCGAAAGCGGGTCGGCAAGGGCACTCGGCAAGGTGCCAGCCGTTGACAAGTGGGAATGCGCCCGGGGCCGACACGAAGGTCGGCCCTCGGCAACTGCGGCGGAGCCTCGGAACTTGGCGCTACTCGAGCCGGTACATCCCCTCGAGCCGCACCTTGTCGCCCCGCCGCACTCCGTTGCGCGAGCACCACCCGCCGTTGACCTCGAGCACCAGCTTCGACTCTGCGTCGACCGCGCGCGGGGTCGTCGTCAGCGGCTCGGCGTTCTCGACGATGCCGACCACCGCGCCGTCGGCGGCGATGAAGAGCATGTCGAGCGGCAGGTAGGTGTTGCGCATCCAGAAGCTCTGATAGCCCTCCTCGGGGAAGACGAAGATCATCCCGGCCATCTCGGGCATCGACTTGCGGAACATCAGGCCGCGCGCCCGGTCGCGGTCGTTGGAGGCGATCTCCACCTCGACCGGCAGCTCCCGGCCGTCGGCGGCGAGGACCCGCGCGATTCCACGCTGGCTCAAGGGGCGCACCTCCTCGGTCCCCGCGTCCGCGGGGCCACCGGGTTTGGCCGCCGTAGCCGGGCAGCCGGAAAGGGCGAGCAGCAGCAAGAGGGTCGAAGAGAGGCGCTTCATCGCCGACACAATAGTTCGGTTGGCCCCGCGGCGTCCTCTTGCCTTCGGGAGCTGTCCGCGCGGGACGGCGCGAAGGCCGGCGGCGCGCGGGGCGCATCGGGGCTGAACGGCCTACGGCTTCTGGTCGACGGCGACCGCGGCGACCGGCGCCACCGCCTCGGCGCCCGCCTGCTCGCCCTTGATGTCGACGACCTGGCTGATGATCTCGTCGACCGCCTGCGCCTCACAGTCCATCTCGCGGGCGACCGAGGAGAGGCTCTCGGAGAGCGCCGAGAGCTCGGCCGCGCGCAGGTGCGCGTCCGAGGACTTGAGTCCGAGCAGGGCGAAGCGGGTGCGCTCGAGCAGCGCCATCTCGCTGTGGAGCCGGGCGACGATGCGCTCGCGCCCGCGCCGGATGCGGTCGATCTGCTGGAGCTCGCCGTTGAGCGCCGCCTCGGCCACCCCGAGCTGCCGGCGGGCGACCTCGTCGCGGGTCGACTCCTTCAGCGAGCGCAGCTCGGAGAGGCGCTGACCGATTTCGCCCTCGGCCCGCTCGCCCAGCTCGCGGTCGATCGCCTGCCAGCGCCTCGCCAGCTCGAGGATGCGCGTCGTCACCTCGTTGAGCGAGCCGGTGAGCTGGGCGCGCGCGAAGCCGGGCTCGCCGTTGCTCAGGATCTCCGCGCAGCGCCGGTAGTTGGTCATCGCCCGCGCGCAGAGCACCTTGAGGTCCCCGGCCAGCTCGGGCAGCAGCCTCGCGTAGAGGTTCTCGACCGCGTCGGGCTCGCGCACCAGGTGGGCGCCGGCGCCGCCGAGCGACAGGAAGAAGCCGATGAGCCCGGTGCGCACCATCGCCGCCAGAGGCGAAGGCAGCAGCGCCTCGAGCAGGCCGCGGCTGTCGAAGGCCCCCACGACCACCGTCCCGCACGTCAGGCCGACCGCGGTGAGGAGAGCGGCGGCCAGGAAAGCCGACCTGCCGATGCGCTGGCCGACCCCGGGCGTCGGGCTCGCCTCCTTGCTGCGCGCCAGGGCGAAGACGAGCCCCATGCCGGCGCCGGCGGCCGCCAGGCCGAAGACCGGGTGGGAGGGGAAGGCCAAGGAGAGCAGCCCGGAGAGCGTGCCGAGGAGGCCGAAGCCGATGCGGCCCTTGAGCGACTTGCCGCAGGCGGCCAGCGCCGCCACCGCGCAGACGAGCGCGACGCCGGGGACGGTCAGGCCCGCCTGCGACAGCGCGAAGCCGAGCGCCCCGGCCGCGGCGGCGCCGCCGGTCGACCACAGCACGCTCTTCTGAAAGGCCTCGTGGTCGGCGAACGTCAGGGCTGGCATGCTCTCGGCTCCTCTTCGGAAAAAGCCCCCTCCGGCTGATTGTGCGCTAGCGCGCGGTGTTCGAGAAGCTGTGGACGCGCTTGGCCGCGCGGGCGCCCGCCGCGCTCGAAGGCGGCGCCTGGAGCGACTTCTCGAAGACCTGGGCCTCGCCGAGGATCTGCTTGAACTCGTCGCTGGGGCCGAACTCCGCCTCGGCCTTGCGCAGCTCGGCTTCGGCCTGCTTGACGTACTGCGCGGCCTGGTCGCGCTGGCCCTGCGAGTAAGAGATGCCCGCGTTGCGCAGCACCTTGAGCGCGTTGGCGTGCGCGGCGGTGGCCGCCACGTCCTTGTCGCGCTTCTCGACGGCCAGGCGCGCGTCGGAGGTGACCGAGGTCTTCACCGAGAGCTGCGCCATCCCCGGCGCCCGCCCGCGGGTCACGTCGAGGTAGGCAAGGCCCACGTCGGCCACGTCGAGCAGCCCCTCGGCCTGCGCGGGTACCAGCAGGCGCGCGACGACCTTGCGGTGCTGGCCCCCGGCGAAGTCCGGCAGCCGCACGGTGGTGACCCCCGCGCTCGACTCGGCGAGGTAGCCGAACACCTCGGCGACGATGACCCCGGGCTGCGGGGTGATCTTCAGCGCGGGCCCGATGGCCACGGTGGAGACGGCCTGCTCGAGCTCGCGGGCGAAGATGGAGCGAAGCTGCGAGGCCTCGGCCAGGAAGTGGTAGCTGCCGCCGCCATACTCGGCGAGCGACTCGAGGACCAGCTCGTTGAAGTCGAGGCCGACGCCGATGGCCGAGAGGGTGACGCCTCTCGACGCGGTGCGCCGAGCGAGGGCCGCCAGGCCCTTCGGGTCGGAGATGCCTTCGTTGGCTTGGCCGTCGGAGAGCAGCACGACGCGCGAGACGTTGTACTGCTCGCGATAGGGCGCAAGCTGCGCGAGCCCGGCCTCCAGGCCGCCGGAGATGTTGGTGCCGCCCATCTCGTTGATCGAGTCGATGGCCGCCTCCATGCGTCGCCGGGCGCTCGCGGTGGCCAGCGTCGAGCCGATGATGGTGGTCACGTCCGAGCCGAAGGTGACCAGGGCGAACCGGTCGCGCTCGTCGAGCTTGGTGACCAGATGCCGGGCGGCGGCGCGGCACTGCTCCATCTTCTCGCCGGCCATCGAGCCCGAACGGTCCATCACGAGGACGAGGTTGACCGGGGCGCGCTCGCTGGTGTCGAGCCGGGCGGCGTCGATGTCGATCTTGAGGAAGGTCTCGCGCTCGGCGCCGGCGAGCAGGTAGGGGTCGGAGATCGACGCGGTCAGCTTGAGCACGTCGCCGGCGACCTGCGGGCCCGGCGCCGGCACGGCGGGGGCGGGCGGCTTGACTATCGGATTGGCCACTGGGGGCGCAACCGAAGGGCCGGGCGGGAGCTGCCCGGGGATGAAGGCGATGACCAGCGCGAGCAGCCCGATGAGCGCCGCGGCACCGAAGACGACGGCAGTACGCTTCATGAGTCGACCTCCGCAGGCCGGTCAGCCGACCGGCATCTTCCCTGCTGAACGCGCGGGGGAGCGGAATCGATCTATCCGGCCGGCCTTCGCCCCCGCGCCATCGAAAGCCCGGCCCTCCTCGTGTCGCCGGCTCAGGGGACGCCGGTCAACAGGAGGCTGGGCGCCTGGGGCGGTCCGCGGGTGGCGGCGATGGCGTAGACGACGCCCCCGACGACCGCGGCGGCCGCGGTGCCGCCGATCACCGGCCAGAACCAGGCGCGCTCGGTGAGCGGCGGTCCGTCATCGGCCTGGGCGACCACCGGCGGATCGAGCAGCGCGGCGGCCAACTGCGGCGCCAGAGCCTGCATCTCGGCCTCGAAGGTCGGCGCGCCGGGGATGACCGTCTTCCTGCCGCCCAACGCCATCCGCCCGGAGGCCAAGTCGTAGGCCTGGTACTCGACGAGCGTGCCGACCGTGTCGGTGCGCGCGGTGCCCAGGACGAGGTAGCCGGTCTCCAAGAGGTTGCCGAGGTCGCGGGCGCCCAGGCCCGCCTTCTGCGCGGACATCTCGACGACGGCGGTCTCCAGCGCGCGATCGAGCGGGGCGGCGGTGGGCAGCGCCTCCAGTTGCGCGGTCACCGTGGCCCCGCCCTCGCCGACCTCGACGAAGCTGGCCCAGGGCCTTCGGGTGCGGCTGACGACGAGGAGGTGGTGCCTGCCGACGGGCAGCTCGTCGAGCTTGACCGGGGCGATTCCGACCGGCCGTCCCCCGAGGGAGACCGCGGCGTGCGCCACGTTGGCGGTCACCGTCAGCGCGCCCTTGGGGCCGGCTTCGGTCTCGGTCCTTGCCGCCTCGTAGGCCTCGATGATGTCCGGCGAGAAGTCGGTGGGCGGGGGCTCGAAGCCCGAGGCGATGAGCGCGGCGCGCTTGAACGAGGCTGTCGCGCGGTCGGTGTCGCCGTTGAGCAGGTAGGCCGCGCCCGTCAGCGCGAACCCGTGGGCGACCTGGGCGGGGACGACGTTTTCCGGGCGCTCGAGCAGCAGCTTGAGCGCCGTCAGGTACTCGCGGGCGGCCACTTCGAGGTCGAGGTCGTTGTAGGCCCGCTTGCCGGCTTCAAAGTGTCCCTGGACCTCCGGGCGCGGCATCGGATCGGCCCGGCCTCCGAGCTTGCGCAGCAGGTCGATCGGCTCGAGCCTGCCGTTGGCCTCGAGCGCCCGGGCGAGCTCGGCCTCGAAGGCGGCGGCGGCCTGGTTTGCGGCCGGGTCGCGCGGGGAGACGAGGACGGCGATCGCCCGGCGCGCCGGCAGCGGCTGCGGAGCGAGCTGACGCGGCGCATCGGAGGCGGGCGCGCTGTCGGGCGCCTTGGCCGCGGGGGCCTCGTCCTCCCAAGACCTCGGGGATTTGGCTACTTCCTCGTCCGCCTCGTCGCCCCAGAACACCTCGTCCTCGTCGGCGAGCGCGAGGCAGGGAAGGGCGAGCAGGAGCACTGTGATGAGTCCGCGCATGGCTCGGCCATGCTATGCGCGCGGTCGCATGGCCGACAAGTGCGCCTGCGGCAGGGCGCGCCCGCCGGCTTTTCCGAGACTGGGGAAGACGCGACCGCAATCCGGGCTCCGCGAAGCGGTTTCGGGTCGGAGCTGCCGGTCGTCCGGCCAGCGTCGGCGCCATCGGCGGCCGCGACGCTTGAGGAGGGGGCATCTGCGGCCGGGTTCTCCGCGCGGGCCCGGCGAGCGGAGGAGAGCTCCTGCGCGCGGCCGCCATTCGCTAGAATCGCGCGCCAACCAAGCCGAGGTGATTTCGGCACCTCTATCGAAGGCAAGGGGAGCGACATGGGCGGCCGCCGACTGTGTGTCTTACTCGCGTGTTCTTTCGTGTTCGCAGGGCCGGGCTGTACCTGCAATAAGGCGCCGCAGGAGTCGAGCCTCCAGGAAGACGACTCGCCGCTTGCCAAATTTCGCAAGAAGCGCCGCAAGATGCGCAAGCGCAAGAAGCGCGCGCCGAGCAACCCGCCGACGCGCGAGGACGGGCTCGCCGCGCTCGAAGAGGCCAAGCTCCTCGTCGAGGAGGCTGAGTTCCGCGAGGCCGAGAAGGAGCTGCGCGTCGCGGCGGGGGCGGGCACCGGCGGCGCGGACGAGCTGCTCTATCGAGTGCGCAACGAGATCGAGGCCGAGGACCGCATCCTCGCGGGGCAGAAGAAGCTTGCAGCGCTGGACCTCGAGGGCGCCCGGGCCGATCTCGAGGCGGTTGCGCCGGGGCTCATCCTGTCGGAGCTCGCGCGCGAGATGCTCGAGACGCTGGCCGAGAAGGAAGTCGAGAAGCGCAAGGCGATGATCGAGAAGGCCTCGCAGCGCTTTGAAGAGGAGGAGGGCAAGGGCGGCGAGGAAGGGGAAGCCGAGGAGCCGGCCGCTGAGGACGCGGCGCCCGAGGAGGAGGAGGACGCGCCCTGACGGCAGTCGAGGGTCGACGGTCGAGAGTCGAGACCTCCACACCTGCTGGAGCGGCCTGCCGGCAAGAGGCCGGCGGATGCTCCAAGGCCCCTAGCGCTCGGAGTCCCCGCGCGCGTCGGGTCCCCGGCCATGGAGCACGCCGTCGATGCGGCTGGGGTCCTTCTTGAGCGCCTTCTTCAGCAGGCTCTCGTCGGCGGGCGGCTCGAGCCCCGGCGCCCGGGCCGCTTCGGCGGGGACCTCCTCGAGCTCCTCTTCGATGTAGTACTCCCACTCGTCGTCTTCGCCGACCAGCTTCCGGGTGACGGTGGGCTGGGGCGTGGCCGCAGCAGGTTTGGGGCGATAGCCGGGAGGCGGGGCAAGGGGCGCGGCGACGGCCTTGGCTGCCGGCGCAGGCTCAGGCGCTTGAAGAGCGGTCAAAGCGAGCAGGCCAATCGCGACCAGCGCGGCAGCTCCTATCCCAATCCAGAGCCAGGGCCGTGACGGCGACGCGCCGGTCCCGTGCAACCCGTCCGCCGCGACGACCGACATGTAGTCCGGCTTCTCGCTGGCCGCAGGCTCGGGCCGTCGCTTGCGTGCGCGGGCAGCGACCGAGGAAGGCCGGCGAACCACCTGCTGGCCCTCGAAGGCCTCGGCGAGCGCTTCGATGAGCTCCTCGGCCGACTGGAACCGGTCCTCGGGCTTCTTGGCGATCGATCGCGCGAGGACCTCGCAGACCGGGTGATCCAGCCCCGGATCGAGCTGGCAGAGATCCGGTGGCGGATTGCGCACGTGCATCTCGATGATTTCAAAGTCGCTGGCGGCCTGGAAAGGCGGGGCGCCGCTCAGCATCTCGTAGATCATGATGCCCAGGGCGTAGAGGTCGGCCCGATGATCGGCCTTTCGGCCCAGGGCCTGCTCGGGCGAAAGGTAATACGGGGTGCCGAGCATCACGCCGGACTTGGTCAGCGCTTCGCGCGAGTTGGTGTCGCGCAGGATGCCGAAGTCGAGGATCGTCGCGCGCCCGTCGGGCCCGACGATGATGTTGCCGGTCTTGATGTCGCGATGGACGAAGCCCTTCGAGTGGATGTAGCTGAGCCCGGCGCAGAGCTGGTCGGCAATGGCCAGCGTCTCCTCGTAGTCGAGCCCCCGCAGAGTCGCGCGTACTCGACGGTTGAGCCTGTCCGCGAGCGTCTCGCCCTCGAGGTGCTTCATCACGATGAAGGGGCGGCCCCGGTGCCTGCCGACGCCGTAGACGTGCACGACGTTCGGATGGTCGAGGTGGGCCGTCAGCCGCGCCTCGCGCTCGAAGCGGGTCGCGAACTCCTCGTCTCCACACAGCTCGCTTGCGAGCGCCTTGATGGCGACCTTGCGATTCAGGGCGATGTCGGTCGCGAGGAAAACCGAGCCCATGCCGCCCTGGCCCAGCTTCTTCTCGATGCGCCACTTGCCCTCGAGCACGTCACCCGGATTGAAGGGCATGGCGGCGCTCTCTTCGGAGACGACATGGGAGGCTGCGGGTGTCGGCGCGCCGCATCGGTTGCAAAAGTGGCTGTCGGGCGCAACCGCCTGGCCACATTCTTGGCAAACAATCGAGGGCATGCGCGCCCACTATAGCAATCGGTCCGGCCGAGCTTGCGAGCGGTTGTCCGGGCGGCCTCGGCGCGACCCGGGCCGCGCCGAGGTCGACTGCCGGATCCGAAAATGCACGAAACCTGCTCGAACGCTGCGAAGCCGCACTCCCGCCTCGCCCGCCCTGCGAACGCAGGGGCGAGCTGAACATCGACGCGCGCCGGTGCCGCCTTCATAATCGGCCGGCTCCAGAAAGCCCGCTGTCGAGACGACGCCGGTGCGAGACATCGGCGCGACCCAACTCAGATTTCGGAGAAACCCCATGCCCCGTGCAGCGATCATTCTCGCGCTCGCTCTCCTGCCCGCGTGCGCGACGACCCCCGCCGTCGACAAGAAGCCTCAGCAGGCGACTCAGCCGGCCGCACAGAGCGCGCAGGCGGTGAGCTCGGAGGCGCCCGGCGTGGATCTCGAGGCGCTCGCCGCCCGCGAGTTCGACGCGCTGCCCAAGGTGCCCGTGCGCTTCCCCGACGAGCTCTTCTCGGCCGAGGTCGAGGCGTCCGGCGAGCCGAGCGTGAGCACGCAGGCGAACCTGCGCGTCATCGAGGTGCCCGTCGGCACCGAGACTCCGATGGTCTGCTACCTGTACCCCGAAGGCATCGACGCGGGCGCGACGCTGACGAACGTGGCGGCGCTGGTGGGCAAGACGGGCAAGCTGCACGAGCTGCGGCCCGTCGACGTCGTCGCCGTCGACGAGAACCCGGCGATGTTCGTGGAGATCGACTACCTGTTCGACGGCGGCGAGGGACCTCTCGCCGGGCGGCTCAAGGCGATGGTCTTTCCGCATCCGGCCCACCCGCTGCTGTGCATGCACGACGAGTTCGGCTTCAGCAAAGCCTTCCAGCGCGTCGCCCTGGGCCTTGCGCGCTCGCTGTCCGCCAAGACCGACTTCGTGACTGCCCGCTACGGCGAGCTGCAGGTCCTCAAGGTCAACGGTCAGCCCTTTGGCTTCACCCGCATGCTGATCCGCGATGGCGCCGACGGGTCCTCGGCCTACGAGTGGGTCGGCGCGCGGCTGGTTCCCACCAAGGAAGGCATGGACGCGGTCGACGAGGCCAAGACCGCCATCAGCGACGCCCAGGGGCGGCTCGTCGCCGTCGGCTATGCCGCCTCGACCAACGGCGAGCTCACGCTGCAGGCCGAGGCGAGCCGGAAGGCGGCCAACGAGTACACGTTCCAGGGAGTCAAGGAGGGCCAGGCGTTCTCTGGCACCTTCCAGACCAAGGATCCGGCCGGGCTGCCTTCCGATCTTTCGGTCGCCGCGTTGATTCGCGACGAGCTGCTGGGCGGCAAGCAGCCTCAGCTCTCGGTCGAGGAGTACCTGCCGAGCAGCAACCCCGCCGCGCCCACCGGGTCGGTGATGCGCAAGGGCGAGGAGGGGCCCAGGTCGGTCTTGGTCGAGATGGAGGTCGGCACCGTCGTTGGCCGGGTCGACGAGCGCGGCTTCCTGGAGGTCGCCGAGATGCGGATGCCCGGGGTGACCGTCGCCTACGAGCGGGCCTTCGTGCGCGGGGAACCGTAGGGCCAACGCGTCGGGAGTCATCGCGTTTTCGTCTTTCGGGCCGACGAGGGGATGCGCCTGCCTCGCTGGGGCCCGAGCCCTCTTCGGCTCCGGTCAGCCCGCTGGTCGCTTACTCGAACCGAGCCAGCGGGCTCCAGTCTCCGACCGTGCTGAGCACGAGCTGACGGGTGGCGCGGGTGAGCGCGACGTAGAGCGCGCGGCTGGCCTGCGCGGTCGCGCCGTAGACCCCGGCCGAGGCGTCGGGGACGATCACCGTGTCGAACTCGAGCCCCTTCACCTCCTGCACGCAGGTCACGTTGATCCCCGCGAGCAGGTCGAAGTCGCCTCCGAGCGCCAGACGAACGCCGAGCCCGCGCCGCAGCAGCGAGGCGAGCCGGCGCGCGGCCTCGGGGGTGCGGAGGATGAGCGCGACCGGGATGGCCGGGTCGACCTCTTGGAGGGCGCGCAGCCCGTCGATGAGCCAGGCGACCTGGTGCAGCTCCTCGTCGAACCGCCGGGCGATCACGCTCCCGGCTTTGCTTTGCTCGCAGGGGACGGAGGGAGCAAGCACGCGGCGGGCGAGCGCGGTCACCTCCGGCGGACAGCGATAGCTCACGTCGAGCACCGCGCGCTCGTGGCCCGCGCAGCGCAGCTCGGCCATCGTCTCGTCCCAGCTCGTGAACGAAGCGGTCGGATCGACCTGCTGGTCGGCGTCTCCGGCGACGATGAGCGTGCCTTCCTCGGCGAGCGCTCGACCGACGAGCGCCAGCTCGAGCGGGGCGAGCTCCTGCGCCTCGTCGAGCACGACGCAGTCGTACGAGCGCACGGGGGCGGGCTTCACCCCTTTCGCCTCGGCGCGCAGCCGGTCGAGCTCGAAGAGCACCGCGTAGTCCTCGGTGTCGACGGTGCGTGCGTCTTCCATCGGCGTCCCGTCGTCGAGCGCGCGGCCGTCGAGGGAGGCGGGAGCCGGTCGGCGTCGACGTGGGACCACTCTTCCTCGGCGGTCGGGCAGAACTGGACGCGGGTGTGCTCGAGCACCTCGGCGACCATCCGGCGGGTGAGCGTCGGGTCGGCGGCACAGAGACGCTCCAGGTACGCGCTGTCGCCGAAGAGCGCCTGCAGATCGGCGTGCACGGCGCAGGCGCCCGAGGCCCGCGGCGGCGCGTCCCGGTCGTCGTCCGGCCTGGCCGGCGGCAGCGCAGCGAGCTCGCGGAGGATGGGACGCAGGGCAGGGTGGCGCTTGATGCGGACCACGGCGGCGCTCGCCCCGTTGCTCTCGTCCGGTGGGAGGTCGCGGAAGGCGTGCTGCGCGAGGTGCGCTGCCCAGCGGTCGTAGAGCCAGACCTCGGCGCTCGCGCCGAGCCGCTCGAGCAACGACTCGACGAGCCGGCGCAGTCCATCGGTGGGGACGATGATCGCCGCCCGGCGGGCAGCCTTCGTGTGCCGCTGAAGGTGCGCGAGCCGGTGGAGCGCGACCGTCGTCTTGCCGCAGCCCGCCTCGCCGAGCACGAGCAGCGCCCTGCCGGCTGGCAGCTCGACCGCGCGCCGCTGCGCCTCGTCGAGCTCGACTTCGACCGGCGAGGCGCGGCTGCGCAACTCCGAGGGTCGAGGCGAGAGCCAGGAGGGTGGGGTGCGCTGGAGGCGGCGCCAGTCTCCGGGGGGGCGGCGTGAGAAGGAGCAGGCCGGGGTGACCAGTCCGACGAGCTCACCGCGCTCGAAGGAGAGGAGGTTGCGCTCGAGGAGCACGCCGCACAGCGAGCGCTCGCCGTATTCGAGCTCGTACTCCTCGCCTTCGGCGCACGAGAAGAAGACCTCGGCGAGCGGGGAGCGTTGCCAATCGATGATCGACAGGCCGCCCGAAAGGCGCGTCTCGTGGCCGAGGAGCAGGTCGGTCACACGGCCGCCGGTCTGCAGGCGCATATGAGCCAAGTAGGGAGCGCCCGCGGCCGGGCGTGCGGCGAGCCGCGCGAGTTGCTCTTGCCGTTCGATCCGTCTGCGCTCGTCCGGGGTGAGGCTCTTCACGTTTCCTCCCGTGCCCCCGGTGACTTGGCGGGCCAGAAATCGACGCGATTGCGCGGCAAACCCCCGGAATAAACAAGCTCCCAAATGATCCGCAGGTGTCGGATACTGTTGGCGTCTTTCGCGGTGGCCGACCGGGAGAGAGGCCGGCTCGGGGGCTCGGGAGGTCGCTCGACAGTTGGATCGAGCCTCTGATCCAAATCAGGAGGCCCATAGAAAGTTGTAGCGAACACCTGATCCAAATCAGGAGGCCTATCGACAGTTGGAGCGAGCCCCTGATCCGAGCCAGGTGGCCCATCGAAAGTCGTATCGAACACCTGATCCGAGTCAGGTGGCCCATCGAAAGTTGTATCGAGCACCTGATCCGAGCCAGGTGGCCCATCGAAAGTTGGATCGAACACCTGATCCGAATCAGGTGGCCCATCGAAAGTTGTATCGAGTCCCCGATCCGAATCAGGTGGCCTATCGAAAGTTGGATCGAGCACCTGATCTGTCGGTTTTCAGGGCCTCTCACCCCCTGCTTCTCAAGGGCATTCACCCCGGGGGGCCCACCGCGTGACCGGGTGAAGATGGCTCAAGCCGCCGCGAAGAGGCAGAGGGCGACCGAAGGCGACTGGAGCGCAGTGACAAGCCTCTCGTACGACAGCCGAGACCGGGTGCTCAGCGGGGTCGAGAGCCGGAGCGCCGCGGGCCTTTCCTATCGCTACGAGACGACGACGAGCTGGAGCGGCGCACCGCGACGATCGCCACCGGATGGGAGCGCCGGCGGACCGGGAGGAGACGGTGCTCGTCGACCGCCTGGGCAATCAGCTCTCGCGGGTCGCGGGCGGTCTGACCGACAGGTGGAGCGGCAACGCTCTGCGCCCCGGGGCCGCGGGAGCTTCTCGAAGCTCACCGCGCCGTCCTCGGGCGCGGGGAAGCCCCCGTCGGGCACGAGCGCGTAGTGGTGCAGGTTGAGGTTGAGCTGCGACCCGAAGCGCCGGGTGAAGCAGACCGCCCCGGTCTTCGGTCCAGGCAGGCCCAGGCGGCGCGCCTGCAGCCGCAGCCAGCGCGGGTAGGAGAGCAGCCACGGAAGGCAGAACCCGGTCGACGAGATGCGCCGCGCGCGGCACGAGGGGCAGAAGCCGCGAGTCTTGTAGCTGAAGGCGACCGTCTTGGCCGTCTGCCACGCGCGCCTTCCGGTGCGTCCCATCCGCTGCAGGAACGAGGAGACGCTGCTCGGCGCGTCCGCCTGGAACACGCGGTCGAGGTCCCCAGCTCCAGGGTCGAGGTGCAAACGATGCAGGCGGTACTCCCGCGGTGGAAACGCTCCTCGGCCGCTCCTCGAGCGAGACCGAGCTGTGCTGGACGAAGAGCTCGGTGCCCCGCCCGCGCAGCCGCTCCGCCGCCGATTCGGTGAGCGCGCGGCTTTGGCTGCCACGTCACCCTCGCGAGCCGCCCCTCGCTCGTCCGGAATTCGGGCGGTGGAAGGTGATTGTCCAGCGCAGGTAGGGAGCTCAAGACGCAACCGCCGAAGGCAATGCCACGCCTCCGGCGGTCGAGCTTATCTGGAGGTTTAGGGGCGCTCGGCGACCGGGTTGAGCCCGTCGGATCGCCGCCTGCCTCTTCGCTGCAGAGAGTGTTGGCGCGCGCCGTGGCGACCGGAGTGCTTCACGCCTTTCCGGTCGAACACGCCAGCTCGACTATCTGTGTATCGCGGGCTTGCCCTCGACTGCGCTGAGCCGCTCCTCGATGGCGCCCAGAGCCGCCTTCAGGTCTTGATTCTCCTGGCGAAGGCGCTTGAGCTCCGCCTGCTGCGCCTGGCCGATCTTGGCGAGGACCGAGATCATTTCGGTCGGGAGGATGCCCTTGCCGTCGGAGCTCTGTAGGTCGTCCGGAGTCTCCTCGGCGATGAACCCGAGATGGCTTCCTCCGCCATGCGAGGGTTTGAAGCGAAAGCGCACCGGGCGAAGCTCGGAGAGCAGCGAGAAGGCGTCCTCTGCGCTCAGGTCTCGGATGTTCTCCTTGTGGTCGCGGGACGAGGTCTGGACCAGGTTGTAGACCACGACCCGGCCGTCATCAGCCACGATCAGCGGGGTGAGCATGTCGCCGTTGTTCTTGTAGCCCCAGAACTGAATCCCCGGGGTGCCGTAGCCCTTCATGTGGTAGAGCGTCCACGTCTTCACCTCTGTTGGGCCGGTCTTCGAGCTGTTCCTCAGGCTCAGGTTAGGACCCTCGTTCCCTGCCTCCTCTACGTAGATACCGCCAGAGGTTTGGAGCTTGGCCCCGCCGTCCGGGTAGAGCCCGACCCCAAGTCTGCCGTCGTCGGTCAAGACCAGCCGCCGTTGGCACATTCCGCCCGAAGAGCACCCGTTCACGTCGTAATTCCACAACTGCAGCGACGGCCCTCCGAAAGCGCCGTCTTCAAAGTTGTGGAACGTCCAGTTGCTTGCGGTGCCGGCCGGTTTGAGGGGGTTGATCAACTCCAGGCTCCCTTCGCTCCTCACCCGGCCGACCACGTGAAGCGCCTGTGCAGGCGTCGTGGTGCCAATCCCCACATTCCCGCTCACCAAGAGCTTCCCCTCGTTGCGCTGGTTGCCGACGACGTGAAGCGTTTCGGCGGGGCTCGAGGTGCCGACCCCCAGCCTTCCGGTGACGGTGAAGGTGTCGGCGGTCCGCCCGCGCACCGCCTGCGGGGCCGCATAGACCTGCTGGCGCGGCGTGAGAGTGGTCGCGTCGACCGTGACCTCGACGAAGAGCGAGCCTGCCGTAAAGACGGGATCGGGCAGTGGAGTGCCTGGCCGAGCGCCGAGGACCACCGAGAAGGCCCCGCTCGTCACGGCGACGGTCTGGGTCTCCTCGAACAGCTTGTTGCCGCCGGAAGCTGCGTCGTAGAGCGCGAACCGCATGCCGAACGCGGCGCTGGGCGCGTTCCCGTCGATCTCCAGGCGGCCAGAATAAGGGATGGCGCGGGCCGGATCGGCGGCCGAGGCGAGGGAGCACGTTCCAAGGGCTGCCAGAACGGCAAGGAAGCGGGACAGGAATCTCATTGGGCCTCTACCTTATCAAGGGCCGAGCGCACCCGCTCAGCATCATTTCGACTCACGCGTATCCACCCACGGGGATTGAAACGCGGCCCCAACGCGTCGTTTGGAACTCGGTCGCTTGCCGGCGAGGGCCGGCGGCACTTCCGTGGCGTCCAGGGTCAGACGTGGTGTGACCGGGGAGGCTCGGTTCATCGTGGTCTGCTGCCAGGCTATTGCGGAGTGACGCAGTATACGTTGGCGCCAGCCGCGCCGCACGAGGCGGTCGCGGTCGTCGGCAGGGCCGGGATCCCGCCCTGCAACTTGTAGCTCGTCCCGCTGCCCTGCGGCTGCTGCTGCTCCACGGCCTCGGTCAAGCTGGTGCGCCCGCACAGCCAGATGCCCGTGCGCGGCGAGACTTCGCTGAAGGCGAGCATGAGGTCCTTGGACGGGCAGCCGTACTCGCAGGAGTCGCCCAGCGAGCTCAGACTGCACCCGCAGTGGAGGAAGCCGAAGTTGGTCGGGTCGCCAATGCATTGCGAGCTGTTGAAGATCTTCACCGGGTTGAAGCCGGGGCAGCGGTCGGGATACTCGGCGCACTCGTTGACGCAGCCGCGCGCGTAGCTCGTCCCGTTGTCCGGCAGGTAGTCGAGGTAGTTGATGGCGGCCAGGTATGCCGGCGAACCCTTGGTGGTGGAAGCCTGGGGGTCGACGACCGTGGTCGTCACCGTGCAGGTCAGCGCCGGGTCAGACGGGTTTGCCGCGGCGGCGCCCGCGGGCAGCGTGGCCGGCCCGTAGGAGGCGCCGGATGCACTGCAAACGTTGATCTTGTAGGTGCCGCTCTCCGCTTGCGCCTTGGTGACCTGGTTGGGAAGCATCTTCTGCGCGGACGTGGCGATGAGCTTCAGGCACTTGAACTGGCTCGCGATGTTCATCCCGGCCCACTGGGGCTCTGCGGCGTATTGCTCAAAGTCCATTCCGGCGTTCTTGTCGGCGCTCAGGTCCGCGTCGGCCTTCAGGTCGCACTGGCGCCAGTAGTCCTTGCCCGGCGGCAGCGCCCCGTAGTTGAGCTCCAGCCGCATCCCGTCCGCGGCGCCCGACAGCCGCGACTTCTCGGCGATGTGGTAGCGGCCAGCGGCTTCGCCCTCCGCGGGCGGCTCGTACCAGCCGCGGTACAGCTCGAGGAAGTAGGCCCATTCGGCGAGGCCCTTGATCGGATTGGCTGGATCAGCCATCGAAGGGTCCTTCTGCCACTCGTCCACGTCGTCCTTGCCGTTGTCGTTGAAGTCCACCACCTGGCCGTTCTCGCTGGGCGAGACGCAGACCTTGGTCAGGCTGTTGAGCTCTTCCGCCTTCAGCCGTCTGCCCGGGTAGGCGGGCAGCAGCGGAGGGGTGGCGTGGTAGGCGTCGTCGAGCAGCCCCTGCTCGTCGTTGCGCTGCGACTCGTAGAGCCACAGGGCCGGGTTCAGGCTTACCGTGCGCTGCTGATCCTTGGTGTTGTGGAGCACGATGCGGTCGATCGTCCGCACGTCGCAGCGCGCGTTGGCCTTGAGCACCGGATCGTCGCCGACGAGCACCGCCCAAGCCTGCACCTTGACCCAGCCGTCGCCGTCGGCATCGCAGGCGCGGATTCCGCCGTAGCTGCCCGGATCGACGAAGTAGCCGGGCTCCGTCTCGCAGACGCAGGTATCGTACAGGGTGGCGGCGGTCAGGTAAGGGCCGATGCCGCCCTCGCGCTGGGCACAGTCGCGCGGGCACGGCGCGCACGCCCCGCCCACCGTCGGGGCCGCGTCGGTGCCGCAGTCGGAGGCGGCCAGGCACAGCGCATCGGTGGAGGCGGTCGCCTCGAAGCAGATCTGCCCAGTGGGGCAAGGGGGGCGGTCCCTGCACTTGAGCGGCGCGCGGCACTCCTTGCTCGTCGGGTCCTCGATATAGCCGGCAACGCAGCCGGTGCAGTGCGCGTTGGGCAGCTCCTCGCACAGCCGGTCGGAGGCAGCGCAACCGATCTCGGCGCAGGTCTTCTTCTCCTCGCAGGTGCCGTCGACCTCCACGTAGCCGTCCACGCAGTCGACGCAGGCCGCCTGGCCGGGGAAGTTCTCCAGGCACTGGCGGAACTGCGCGGCGCAGGCGGCGCCGATGCTCGCCTGCGCCGGGGTCGCGTCGCAGGTCGCCCAAGGCACGCAGGCCCCGGAGGCGTCTTCGGCATGCCCGTCGACACCCCCGCCGCAGGAGCGCGCCCCCTCGTCTCCCAGGCATTCGCGGTGCTGCGAGGCGCAGCCGAGCAGCTCGCAGCCAGGCGCCACGCAGGTCAGCGCCGCGGCGTCCCACACCCAGCCCTCGACGCAAGAGGCCTCGCAGCGTGCTGGAGCGGTGGTGGTGGCGGCGATGCAGACCTGGTGCCCCTTGCAGGCGATCTCGGCGCAGTCCTTGTAGCGGCAGGCGCCGTCGTCGCAGACCTGGTCGCCGCCGCACGCCTCGCAGGGATCGCCCGCGACCGGCGCCGTCGACGAGCAGTTGCAGGCCGCCGCCGCCAAGCACACGAGCACGCTCGTGCAAAGAAGTCGCTTCATGTGAAAGCCTCGCAAGCTTTAGAGCGACGTGTAGTCGGTGTAGTAGACGTACAGGCGGATGTCGCTGAGCGAGTTGAGGTTGAGGTCCTTGTTCGCCAGCTCGTCCTTCTTGTTGACGACGAGCTGCCACTGCGAGTTGACGTAGGGCCGGTCGCGCAAGCGCTCGCTGCGGTAGACTGCGTCGTCGAACTCGCGCCTGCCGTTCATGAAGGTGTTGACGACGGCGGTCCTGGCCGGCTGCGTGTAGAAGACCTTCTTGCCCCCCACTCCCCTGACCGTGCCGGTGCCGCGCTGGCGCACGTAGACGCGGGACACCGCGTCGCCCAGGTCGCTGCCGACCAGCTCCGCCTCGACGTAGAGCACCTTGTGGTTGCGGGTGAGCGGCGACAGCTCGCGGAAGGTGGTGGGGAAGGACAGGACGACGTAGCCGTTCTCGTCGAGCAGCTTGACGTCCTGCAGCGCCTTGCGGAACTGCAGTACGCGGTCGGACTCGCAGTAGGCCATCGAGGTCGCCGGGTCGAGGTTGCCGATCTTGAAGATGTCGTCGCGGGCCGAGACGACCTGCACGCGCACGTCGGCCGTGCCGTAGGACTCGCGGAACGACAGGTAGGCGTTCTCCAGGTCGAAGAGGTAGGCCTCGAGGTTCAGGTCGCCGTGCTGCACCATGCGCACCAGGAACAGGTCGCCCAGGTGCGTGTGGCTCTGGCTGGTGAAGTACTCGAAGACCTTGGAAGCCTTGTAGGCCTCCTTGAGCGCGGCCTGGAAGGTGCGGTCGGCGGCCAGGATGTCGTCGTTCTTGTAGATGCGCACGTTGGGGTCGTTGCGCGCCGCCTCGAGGTTGATGGCCAGCTGCGTCGCGTCCTCGAGGCTCTGCAGCGTGGCGAGCTCCTGGTTGCGCAGGTACTCCACCTTGGAGACGGCCAGCCGGATCGACTGCGCCGCCTGCAGCGCCTCCAACTCGAGAGTGAGCATCTCGAGCCAGAGGTTCTTGACCGTGGCCTCCGACTCGATCTTCGCGTATTCGCACTCTCGCTGCACCTCGTAGACAACCAGGCTGTCCTGGATCTCTTGGAGCTGTAGCTGCTTGTTGGCGATGCCCCCCTCGATGCCGGTGAGGATGATGTCGCTGACCACCCAGCCGGCGGTCATCAGGCCGATGCCTACCGCGGCGCCGGCGCAGTCGGTGGAGGTGCCGATGTTGCACTTGAGGATGTCGGCGGTCTTCTCGAGGTGGTCAGTGATGCGCGCCATCTCGTTGTGGGTGATCTCGCAGTCGGATATCTGCCTGGACAGGGTCTGGGTCCTGGCCTGTTCGCCTTCCAGGTGGGTTGCGGTGACCTCGTAGGCACCGCACAGCGCCCCCACGCGGCTCTGCTCGTTCTTGATCTGCCCCAGGAGCACCTGCTGTTGGGCGAGGACCTTGCGCATCTCCAGCCGCGCCAGGTCGACCTCGCCCAGGGCGTCGTGGATGCCACCGTTGGCCACCAGGCCGCAGGGGTCGGGGATGTGCATCTGCGTCGGCAGCAGGTACACGTAGGCCGGAGTCGCCGGGTACACCTTGCCGTCGGCGCCCCGGAAGGTGCCGCAAATCTCCGCGAGCTGGTCTTCATAGCTCGACTGCAGCTTGGACAGCTCGTTCTGGAAGGCGACCGCGTCGGTCTCGAAGCTGCGGTTGTTGGCCAGCGCTACCGCCTCCTTCTTGGCCGCGAGCAAGAGGCGGTCCTTGGCCAGGGAGAGCTGCTTCTCGAAGATGTTGGCGTCGGTCGGGTTGAGCGAGGGCGAGGGGACGTACTCGGCGGGGAAGCCGAAGTAGTTCACCTGGTCGGTGATGCTCTCGTACAGGTCGCGCATGCTCAGCATCGCGCTGCGGTAGCGCCCCGCGGCCTCCTCGAGGTTCTTGGCGATCTCCGGTTTGCTCGCGCTGCCGGCCACGGTGCGCACCTTGGCGAGCACGTTCGACAGGACGATCGACTCGAGGTAGGCGCCGGCGTAGGCGCGCTCCACCACCTGCCGCGCCAGCTCGGGGCGGTTGAAGCTCTGGTAGCGCTTGGCGATCTCGGCATAGGCCGCTGCCTTCTGCGTCGAGGCGCGGGCCAGAGCCTTGAAGTACGAGCTGACGGTCTCGGCGGTGACGAAGCCGTTGACCTCGCCCAGCTCGATCGCCTTCCACAGAAGTGGCGCCGTCCGGTAGAAGCGCTCCAGCGCCATCTCGTAGTACTGCGCCGCCTGATAGAGCACGTACATCTCGTAGCCGGCGCCGCCCGACAGGTTGAGGCCGTTCTCGCCCTCGAACTGCTGGCCGGGGAAGGAGAGCATTGCCGAGCCGGCCAGGTCGAAGCGCGAGGCGAACGCCGCGGTGTACGACTCGTCGCCGAGCATTACCAGGAGCTCGGCGTAGAGGCGCTCGAAGCCGTCCCGCGTCTCCTTGCCGCTGGTCGTGAAGGGGTTGTCCACCAGGGCGTAGCTGTAGGTCTGCCGCAGCACCCGCTGCATCTCGCGCATCGACTCGGTGTAGGGGCCGCCGGCGCTCTCCCCGGCACGCGCGGCCGCAAGCGCGGAGTAGCCGTCGGTGTAGACCTTGGCCAGGCAGTCGACCCGATCGCGCAGCTCCTCGATGATGAGCGGGTCGTAGCAGTACTCCTGGCCCACCCCGCACTCCACCGGCGCGAAACCGATGCTCTTGCCCGAACGGCTCGTGAACTTGGTCTTGTAGAGGAAGGCCTGGGCCACTGCGGACTCGAGCGGGATCGGCGCGCTGGACTGGGTTCCGGTCGCCTCCTGGTAGAAGCGCTTCTCCTGGCGCAGGTCGGTGCGGATAAGGTCGCAGTACGCGCTGGCACTCGCGCCGCCCGGCAGGACGATGCCGTCGGCCGCGAGCTCAGCGTCGGACTTGCAGCGCCAGAAGGGGTTGAGCCGCACCGCGCCGCTGGCAGCCCAGGCGTCGACCGTGCTCTCGCAGACGCCCTTGGCGAGGATGGTGCGCGCGGCGCCGGCAGCCGCCACCGCCTGCGTCGTGCCGGTCGGCGTCTCGATGGTGAAGTTGTCGCGGTAGGCGCTCTGGCAGACCTCGTTGCTGTGCTCGTTCGGCGACGCCGAGTCCCTGGTGGCGAAGTAGGTGACCTGGCTGCCCGCCGGGCAGGGGATGGGATTGCTCGGATCGCGGCCGCCGTCGATGAGGCCGGTGTCCGCGCACAGCCAGTGGATCCGCTCGAGCTTCGGCCCGGAGGGCGGCTCGGTGACGAACGCGGGCGCAGCGGCGACCGCGGAGGGGCCGCCCAAGGCGTACCGCCCCAGCTTCAGGAGGTTTGCCGCGTCGGCGGGGAAGCTCGCGCCCACGCCCGCCTCGGCCATCAGGCTTTCGCTGCAGCCCAGCCGCAGCAGGTCTTGGGCCGGGTCGGGGCTGGCCGTCTGCGCGTTGCCCTGGAAGGCCGCGGCGTCCAGAGTGACCGGGACGCGCTCTAGGACCATGAAGCCCAGGCCCGAGAAGTCGCTGTCGGCCGTGCCCAGGAACGAGGGCACGCTCTCCTGGAAGAGGATGACCAGCGTCTTCTGGTCGATGAGCGCGCCGTCCACCAGGCTGAGCGAACGCCTGCGCTGGCGGCCGTCGGGGATGGGGTTGGCGGTGGCGGCCAGGGCGTTGGCCTCATGGGCGCTCGACACGTCGCCCGCGGGCAGGGTCCGGTCGCGGCACTCGTTGCGGTAGCGCGTGCCGTCGGCGCGGGTGAGCACGCCCTTGCCGAAGCCCTTGACCAGGAAGGGCACCTCCACCTTTGCGAATTGGCTGCCGCCGGCGCTGCAGTCGCTGTCGTCGGGCACGAAGCGGGCACCGACGTTGAGCTGCGCGGCGAAGTCGCTGACCTGGCAGAGCGTGGTGCCCAGGGCGTTCTCGGCGCAGGCGGTGGGGGCGGTGTCGAAGACCAGGCTCACCTTCGGATTCCCCACGTAGTGCAGCGTGGTGTCGGTGGCGATCTTCCCCGACCAGCCGCTCGAGCCCTGCGGGCGGCCCGCAGCCGCGGCGTCGTCGGGCTGGAGGTTGAGGGCAATGGGGAACTCGGTCATGCCCGCCGGCACCTCGAAGGTGGAGGAGTCGGAGGTGTAGACGACGTAGCCCTTCGGGTTGTCGTAGGGGAAGCAGACCTCGTGCTGCCCGTCGCAGTCCGGCCCCTGCTTCATGTGCGGGCTCTTCCAGGCGCCGGTCACGGTGGCCGAGACCATCGCCTCGAACTCCTCGACCGAGGCGCTGCCGCTCTTCAGGCGGGCCCACTGCTGAACGAACGCGTTCTTGACCTTGGCCAGCTCCGTCGGATTGAGCTTGTCGGTCGGCGCGAGTCGCTGCCAGACGGCGAGCCCCTCGCGGTTGAACATCGAGAAGTAGTGCATTCGCCCCTGCCATCGCCCCGCGGGGCTCTCGCGGTACGAGAGCCTGACGAGGCGGCGGCCGAGGTTGGGGGCGCTGATCTCCAGGACGCCCTCCCAGCGGGCGAGCGTGGAGTTGTTGGCGTGCTGCAAGGTGATCGTCTTGCGGTTGCTCGCGGTGCCCGAGGCCTTGCCGTCGACGTCGACGCTGAGCTGCTGGACCCGCTCGGCGCTGACGCCCTGGCCCATCAGAATCCAGTGGAGCGGGGTGTCGGTCACGTCCGTGAAGGTGCCGTCGGACGCGAACTCGCGGTGGGAGACCTTGCGGACGGTGAAGGTCTTGATGTCCGGGTTGTCGTTGACGATCTCGAAGGAGGCGGCCACCGAGGTGTTGGTGAAGGCGATGCTGTTGAGCTCCTGGGTGCCCGACTCGATGACGGAGAAGGACATGGCCAGCTCGGCCTGATCCTGGCTGGTGTTCTCCACGGTGCTGGGCAGGCAGTAGCCGCTCTGGCCGTCGGAGGTGACGCAGGACTTGCCCTCGGGGCAGTTCTCGGCAGCGCCGGCCTGGCACGGCAGGCGGCAAGCGGCTTTGTAGCAGCGGGCCGCGGCGCCGCAGTCGGCGTCTGCCCGGCAGTTGGAGTAGCACTTGCCGCTCAAGCAGACCTGGTGGGCGGCGCAGTCGACGTCGGTCTGGCAGGCGCCCTGCGACAGGAAGCAGAGCGCCTGGCAGTTGCCACCTAGGCACAGCTCGCCCGCGTTGCAGTCAGAGTCTTCTAGGCAGGCGCCGCCCGGAGGGAGGCTCGACTTGCGGTTGCCCGCGACGGCGGAGACACAGGTGCCGTCGACGCACTCCAGTCCGGAGACGCAGCCCTCCATCAGCCCTTCCGCCGAGCAGGGGCGGTAGGTCCCGTCCGCCGTGAGCAGACCGGCCTTGCACGGCGTGTAGCAGACCGGGTTGGCGGGGACCTCGTGAGGCAGGCCGTCGCCCCAGGCGCAGATCCCGGCGACGCAGCCAAGGCCCTTCCCGCAGGCATCGCCCGGCAGACAGCCGCAGCCTACGGTGCCGTAGTCGCAGGCCTGGCACGTCCCCTCGACGCACGCGTTGCCGGCCCGGCACGTGCGGTTGGCAAAGCAGGCGTTGCCGGTGTAGCCCGCGGGGTCGACGCACTTGCCCGACTCGCAGGCCGAGCCGTCCGTGCAGACGCTCGCAGCGTCACACTTGCAGCCCCGGGTGCCCTCGGTACAGGAGGCGCTCAGGCATACCCCGCCAGAGCAGGACAGGGAGTCGTTGGCGCAGGTGTCGTTGCCCAAGCATGCGCAGTCGAGATCGCCAGCTCGGCAGTTAACGCACTTCCCTCTGTGCCAACGTGCGTGAGACACCGACCCCACTCGCAATTACTGTAGGAC